>Ga0315268_10000143_pt1 | contig 82758 bp, 71 predicted proteins | sample C1_top_MG_FD_204535 | JGI IMG/M metagenome (GOLD analysis project Ga0315268, IMG submission 204535) | Sediment microbial communities from Yellowstone Lake, YNP, Wyoming, USA - C1_top | ecosystem: Environmental > Aquatic > Freshwater > Lake > Sediment | place: USA: Wyoming | collected 2017-08-01
TGAAGGCGGCCTTTGTGGCCATCGCATTTGTGGTGACTGGCAAGTTCGTCGTCTCCGCCTTTGCGATGCTGCTGCTGGTCTTCATGACGGACTTCGCCAAGATCGCCCTTGCCACCGACCACGTTCGCCCGTCCAGGAGACCGGAGACGTGGAACATCGGGGGCTTCATCACGGTATCCGTGGTGCTGGGCGTCGCGATGGTCGCGGAGTCGCTCTTCCTGCTATGGATCGGCTGGTCGCATTTCGGTTTGGCGACCAACAATAATGCGCTCTACACCTTCAGCTTCCTGACGCTGCTCTACTTTGCTGTGTTCTCCATCGTGTCCGCGCGGGAGCGCCACCGGTTCTGGGTGACGATGCCCAGCAAGACCCTCGTCGCGGCTGTCATGGCGGATGCGCTCATAGGTACCGTCCTGACGTTCGTGGGTCTCCCGGGGCTCATGCCATTGCCTTGGTGGCAGACGCTGGGGATTTTCGCCTATGCGATGGTGTCGTGCCTTGTCGTGAACGATGCCGTGAAAGTCGCGATGATCAAATGGCGTGTCCCTGCGGCGGTAGCCTAGCGTTCCGGAGATGGAAGGAAACCGGCCAAGAGCTACGCTTCGCGGAGCCGGTGAATTCGGACGCTAGAACCAACCCTGATACCACAGCGGAGAGCCGAACCGAGGATTGCGTTGTTTGATCGCCACGATGGCGGAAATCAACTCGGCCGATGGTCCTTGGGGTCCCGGCTTTTCACCGTGTCGGGAAGAAAACAGGAGGCGGTATTTACGCCTTATCAGCGCCCGGTGGAATTTCAGCAGGGTAGAGGGTTTGATGACCACCGCCGCCCGAAGCAACCGCCGAGGTGTTATGTATAACGACAGCCACCCCAAGCAGAACCGGTCCACGGGCGATAACGCGGTGCCCGGTATCGAGCGCGATTGATAACCAAGAGCTGCTGCTTGATGAGAAGATTCTCCGCGAGGACAGATTTGATGCCGCCGGGGCCGAGCAGCTTGGCGAGCGTGGTGACGGCATGTATAAGGAGCAGCAGCAGCGATCTCATCAATCTCGATACTACCGATCAATGACGACAACACAAGACTGCAAAATCGTTACTGGTTATTAAGGGAATGTTAATTCGCCATGGACACGCTTTTTCCTCGCCACATGCGTCCGATCGACGGGTGAGCGGCACTCGATCCGCGCAGTGTCATCCCCTTGTGCCAGATTTGTGCCAGCATATACCAGCAATTAATCGGGCGCCTCAGAAAAATAACCGGACGACATCTTGCGTTAAAAATTGCCACACCTCGCAAGTGCTTGATCCGGTAAGGCGACGAAGAATCGCCCACAACAGTAGTTGGTACCGAGGGTCGGAATCGAACCGACACGGTGTTACCACCGCCAGATTTTGAGGAAGAGGAGGGGCACAGCCAGTTATTTCCGATCAACTACTTGCATCGCTTGCCACTGTGCCATTCCCAGTCTCAATCATAGGTAAACCAGTCACAGCCAGTCTCACCCTGGCACAAATATGGCACACGGCCGAGACGATGATTTTTAGAGCTTCCACCCGGCGGGTTGGGTTTGTTCGCTAGGAGTGACCTGGAACGCGTCACGATTTGGTCATGTGACTACTTGATAAGTCGGGCGCGGGCAGGGCGGTTATGCAACGGGACTGGCAATCGAGAAAACAGACCGGCCAACGTTCAGGTCCGACCCTTGATGGATTCAGAAAGCGGGTGGCGGTTCGCTCGGTGGCGACGAGGGCGTGGGGCCAACAGCGCGAATCCGGCCTTGCGCCCGCGGTGTTAACTGCTTCCTGAGAGTATCGGCGGCGGTGTTACCGCCGGGCGTGAAAAGCGCCGTGAGGAGCTTGAACTCGAGTTCCCGGCGTCCGCCTTGGATGAGTTTCAGATGGGTCATGGTAGCCTCCCAGAGAAAGTTCGGTAGGGGAGTCTACGCCGGTTTGACCGCCGCACCAACCCAGATGGCCTGCTGCGGGCGGTCGTAACGGTTAGTCGATAGGGGGCAGGTTAAGGCAAGGCCGCGAAATCATGTATGTTGTTTGACATATTACGTAATACGTAATATCTTGTTCCAAGATGATCCGCTCCTTCCGCGACCCCCGAACCGAGACGCTGTTCGATAACCAGGACGTGCCACGGTTCCGGGCCATCGAACGGGTCGCCCGCCGCAAGCTCTTGTACTTGCACCGCGCGAAACGCCTCGAGGACCTAAGGGTTCCGCCCGGCAATCGGCTCGAAGCGCTGAGGGGCGATCGCAAGGGCCAATACAGTATCCGCATCAACGATCAATGGCGGATCTGCTTTCGGTGGAAGGACGGCGACGCATTTGACGTTGAGATCGTGGACTATCATTGAGGTGCGCTATGGCAGCGAAGCACAAATTTCTTCAACCCATTCACCCGGGCGAGATTTTGCTCGAAGACTTCATGAAACCGATGGGCGTTAGCATTAACCGGTTGGCCCGCGACATTGTCGTCCCGCCCGGTCGCATCAGTGCCATCGTGAACGGAAAGCGTGCGATCACGGCCGACACGGCGCTGCGCCTCGGCAAGTACTTTGGCGTGTCGCCCGAGGTGTGGATGGGACTGCAGGCGGATTACGATCTTCGTATGGCGCAACGCACGATCGGCGCGGAGGTGGATCGGCGAGTGCAACGGCATGCGGCGTAACGGAAACATGAGCTGATGCGGTGCATGCCGCGCTGATTTGATCTGGGATCTGGCCATTGAGTGCGCCGAGAACGTTTCTTTCGTTTCTGACTTCCATCCGATTGACACGCAAGCGGCACGGGAACCGCGCGGTGTCATTGCCGTGTGCCAGATTTGTGCCAGAAAATAATCGGGCGCCTCAGATAAATAACCGCAGGGCATCTTGCGCGAGAATTCCCGAAACGTCGCAAGTGCCTGATTCACTAAGAAGTGATTGGTACCGAGGGTCGGAATCGAACCGACACGGTGTCGCCACCACCAGATTTTGAGTGGGATAGGAGGAAATAGGGCGTGTTTATATTCAATCACTTGCATCGCTTGCCCACGCCCAAAACCCATTTCAATTGGCTTATAACCAGTCTCACCCAGTCTCACTCCGGGACAATATTGGGACAGTGCGTGCGTTGAGGCGACCAGGGAAACCTTATTCAACGGAGCTCTGTTGCATGATTTTTTAATTCGCTAAGAACAGGCATGCCGGGATACCTAGATCATTGACCTGTCACAGTAACTGTTGCATTTGCATCAATATAATATATAATGATTCATATGCAACAATCAGACAGGCGAAACCATGCAGCCGCTTCAGACAGCAAAAATAACAGAGAGTGATGTTCTGGCCGAGGCTGTTCTGAACGCCGGTAAAGAGATGGGACTGGCGCAGGCCGATGTCGGCAGAATCATCGGCCGCAATCGCGGATCGATCCGTCGGGGCGGCATCGACCCGGCGGAGAAGAGTGGTGAGATCGCCGCCATGCTGGTGCGGATATACCGCAGTCTCTACGCGCTGTTTGGCGACGACCAGAAGACACTGCAATATTGGCTCAACACAGAGAACCTGCACACGCGCGGCATTCCGCGTCAGCAATTGTTCAGCGTCGATGGCCTGGTGACCGTGCTGCATTATCTCGACGCCATGCGCGGGAAAATCTGATCGAATGGACAGCGCCGACCGCTGTCTGGCGGACGTTGAACTGTCACCGCTGTCCGGCGATGTGCTGCGCCTGGTCGAAAGCCAGGAGAAAGTGGCCACGGCCCGCATTGTCAGCACGTTGGAAAGGCAGGCGCTGCTCGAAGACATCCTCGAACGTTCCAAACCCCCATTGCCCGCCGAGTGTGCCGCACTGCACTGGCTCCTCGCAACGCCGTTCCGCTATCCGCCACTACGGCATGGGTCGCGGTTCGGGGCTGCCTTCGAACCGAGCTTGTTTTATGGGTCGTTGACGCGTGACACTGTATTCGCCGAGGGCGCTTACTATCGACTGGTGCTTTGGTATGGCATGAAAGCGCCGCCGGCACACAAGACGATAACGGCACATACCGTGTTCGGCGTGCGTTACAGCGGGGCAGGGGTCGCGCTGCACAGACCGCCGTGCAATGCGTACCGGGAGGATTGGCGTGATCCTGTGAATTACGGCATAACTCAACAGCTCGGCGCGAAGTTACGTGAGATTGGCGCGTTGGTGATCGAATACGAATCCTCCCGTGACCCGGCGGGCGGCATCAATGTGGCGTTATTGAAACCGGAGGCGCTGGCATCACACACCCCAAGCTGGCAATTACCCTGTCTGTGCGAGACATCAAGTTACTCTGTAACATTTCAGTGTGAAGATCGCATCTACCATTTCGACCGGGAAATATTCATGGTCGATGGGAAGCTTCCGAATCCTGCCAACTGAATGTGTGCGCTGCTCGCTACCCGATGCGCCGCCAGCGCAACGCCGGCAATTCTAGTTTTTAATCCCGCCCAATCGACTGAATCGCGGTGTCGCGGCTCTTGAGGGTACTAGGCGAATTGTAAGTTCATGCCGCCGTGGGCAACTGGAATAACCCATGGCAGTGGGACCTCCACCCGAAATCACTCAACGGCAATATCCCTCGTTGACACTGGCCACCTTGTTCGTCCGGCGGAATGCCCTCGATCCCGCCGTGGACACGATACTGGTTGTAATAGCCCCGGAAAGCGGAAAGCTTGCGCTCGAGATCGAGTTGATTCCAGAACAGCACTTGGTCGAGCAGCTCTTCGCGAATCGTTCGGATCATTCGCCTCGACCGCGGGCCGGTTGAGGTGTAGCGGATGCGGAAGCACAAAAACTGCGCCGTGATAGAGTGTGCGAGAGTGACGTGGGCGTCGCGCATCATGAGGATCGGCGCACAATCGAAGTTTCAGCTGCAGGGGAGGAGGTGATGAGAACATGGCGCGCAATTATCCGGATCAAATCGTCGGCACGTGTTACCCAGGATTAAGTTTCCGGGCGTATTGAAGCATGGAATGAATTCTTGGACCTGAAACCAGGTCTTCGGCCGCAGCCCCGCGCACAGCGACGCCTTTATCGCCCGCATCCACCATGTGGGCACGCCGGATTCGTCAAGATGCGTGACGTGCTTATTTGGGGGCAGGATCGTGCCGAATACGCGGCAGCATCTCCGTAAGGTTGCACGGCGCAGTCGTATTGTTGAGCTGTGGCAGGATGATTTTATCCATCCCCATACGACAGGCGCCGGTGGAGCCAGGCAGGCAGAAAAGCAGCGTGTCGTCGGCGACGCTGGCGAAGGCGCGTGACTCAATGGTCGAGGTGCCGATCTCCTCGTAGGAAAGCCAGCGGAACAGTTCACCGAAGCCGGGAATGGGTTTGGTGATGAGCGGTGTAACCTCTTCGGGCGTGATGTCACGCCTGGTCAACCCCGTGCCGCCGGTGGAAATGATCACATCTACGTTTTTGTCGGCGACCCAGGCAGCGGAGCTGCTCACGCAGTTTCTCAACATCGTCCTTGAGAATGACGCGCGCTGCCACTCTGTGCCCGGCGGTCGTGAGCCGCTCTTGTATGAAATCACCGGAGGTGTCGTTCTCGCGCGTGAGCGTGTCTGAAACCGTGAGCACCGCGACGTTCAGGGGTACGAAAGGTCCTTTTGTTTTTTTGCTCACTGTTATTCACCAACCTGTCCGCATTCATCCGCGATTGACTACAACCCATAATATACTGGCTTACCTTGTGTCTGGCGAATCTAATCACTCCGCCGCCGGCATTTGAGTCAATCCGTGACAATGAACTTCAGCCTTGGAAAAAAATTACCACCTTGCTCGATGAATTAAAGGGTCTGTGCGACGAACCGAGGCTGCTGATCAATCTCTAAACCCGTTCCAAAAGCAACGAAGCGCCCTGCACCCGGCCCTGAGGCGAATACAAGGCTCTGGCGACTTAATGAGCAGATGATCCGCGATTTCGGGCCGGTGCGGTGGTTCGTGAACCTCGTCGAGGCCGAGGCACGCCATATCGCGGCGCCACTGGCTGTTCGGCGCCATGGATATCCGGTGCCCGAACACACATGGCCAGCCCGGACCCCTCGATACCATATATATGTACGCGGCTTGTGAGGTCGGTGTACCGGCGGAAATCGACAACGCCGCGCTCTACGACCAATGGCCTGTGAGCACCCGACGGTCCGGCTTTCTCGCGGTCTTTTCGGCACGGCGTTCGGCCTCGCAGGATAATTACCTACCCGCGTCCCAGCGCGACGGGCTGCGGCATTTCTGAAAAGGGCCTCCTGTGACATCGATATTGGAAAAGGTGGCGGCCTTTCGGGTTATGTAAACGGCCACAGCCAATATGGCATCGTGCGTAACGCATTAAATGTGCCGATCTTTTGGTCAGGTACACCATTAATAATTTGTTTTCAAATATTGATTCTAATCAAGAAAGATCGTCGATGCGCAATGGTAATCTTTTCCAAAGTCATTGTGAGGTCCAAGATCGAGAAGACCAGACGGTACAGCGGACATGATCAACACACCCCGTCTATACCGCGCATGGCTAACAGGAAAGACACCATCGCGTAAGCAGAAACGGCACGAAAGAATTCCGCCACCGGAGGCTGACCATGGATCAGGGCAACTCGAAGGTTAGATTAGAGGCACCGAGCCGTCGCCGGTTTTTTCGCCGGCTGGCCGGTGGTGTGGCGGTGGCAGCGGCCGCTACAGCCGCTGTGAAATCGGCCGCGGCCCAGCTGTCACCCACCGCATCTGATCCCGCCGCTCCACCCTACGCCGTCAGCGGCCGCGAGGCCGGCATGGATTTCTACGAGTTCCACGGCCGCGAGGCCTTCGCGTACACGAAGAAGGACGGCAACCTGGCCGTCAACGGCTTCGAGGGTAAGCGCTGGGCGATGTTGATCGACCTGCGCAAATGCGTCGGCTGCCAGGCCTGCACCGCGGCTTGCAAGTTCGAGAACAATATCCCGGAAGGCAGTTTTAGAACCTGGGTGCCGGATGTGGAGATCGGCACCTATCCTGAAACACGGCGCGCGTTTCTTCCGCGCCTGTGCAATCACTGTGAGCGCCCGTCGTGCATCGAAGTCTGCCCCGCCGATGCTACGTGGCAGCGCCAGGACGGTATTGTCGAGATCGACTACGACAAGTGCTGGGGCTGCGGCTCGTGCGTTAATGCCTGCCCCTACGATGCCCGGTTCATCAATCCGGTTACCAAGACGGCCGACAAGTGCACCTTCTGCTCACAACGTGTTGATCAGGGCCTGTTGCCCGCTTGCGTCGAAACCTGCATCGGCGGAGCGCGGCAATTCGGCGATCTGAACGACCCCAATGACCCGGTTACCCGGCAGATCAAGAGCGAGCCGGTGCAAGTTCTCAAGCCCGGCACCGGGAACCAGCCGCGCGTCTTCTACATCGGTCTCCCCGACCAGCTGCAGAACAATCTCCCGGGTCGCCCGACATTGTGGTCGGAGATGTTCGAGGAGGCGGGATTCAAGAACCCGGAGACCGAGACTGCCGGGGAGTGGAGGATCGTGGGCACGAAGGAGGCTAACCATGGCTAATCCCTTGACCATCCCGCAGCCCGTCGTCCCCGCCGCGCCGCTGCACGAGCTGCTGAACATCGATCACTCGCGACCGTTCTCGCTGCTGTTCGGGAACTACTCCTGGCTGCTCGGCGCGGCGGGCGGTCTGACCATCATCTGGGCTATCTATGTCATCGCGGGGCGTCGCCAAGGCGTCGAGTACCGTTTTACCATGCCGTTGGCGGTAGCGCTGATCGTCAGCGGATTTTTGAACGTACTTTCGGAAGTGGATCAGCCCTCGCGGCTCATCTATGGTTACTTCCTTGGCTGGCAGTACTGGGATACGGCGATCATCAAATACGGCATCATCCTGCTGCCGCTCTATCTGGTGCTGTGCTGGTGGCTCACGTTTCAGGCCATGGATCGCCACGCGCTGAGCGCGGCCATCATGCGTCTGCGCCCGCGTCTGCGCCCGCTGGCGGATTTCTTCTCCCTGTGGAGCCGGCACTATTCGGTCCTGGACGCGGCCGCATCGCGCCGCCGGATAGTCGGCGTGCTGGTATTCCTGTCGCTGTTCGCGCCGATGTACTCCGGTATCTTCCTGATGAACGAGCACGGCGTGGCGGTCTGGAATTCGCCGGCGCAGGCGCTGCTCTTCATGGCGAGTGCCGTGGCCCAAGGCGCGCTCATGATGCTGGTCGTGCTCCCGGCGCTCGCGTGGCTGGCAACGGGCCGCCGCACGCAGTCGCTCACCATGCCGCTGCGCTGGACCGCGGCTATCGGCATCGGTGTCGAAGCGGTGGTGTGGTTCGGCTGGATGTGGTGGATCGGCCGCTTCGGCAGCATCGAGGATCTGCGCGCCGCCCAGCTCTATATGGGTCCCTATGCCCACACGGTATTCTGGAACTGGACCGTCGTCGGCCTCCTCGGACCGCTGGTCTTGTTGGTAACCCCCGTGGGCGGCTATCGCTGGGCGCAGCTCCTCGCCGCGCTTGGCGTGATGTGGGGCAGCTATGCCATGCGCATGCTGATTCTTATCGGTGGTGAGGCGCTGGTCCGCAGCGGCGCCGGCTATCAGGCCTTCACGCCGAGCGCCGAGATCCTGCGTTACACCGGCTTCAGCGTGCTAGCGTTTATCGGCATCCTGGCGGTCCTGCTGCTGGCGCTTCCGGCGGATCGGGCGCCGGAGTTTGGACCACCGTCTGCCCGCTGACCGAATCACCGCTGCAAAAGGAGCGTATCGATGATCAACCGCAGAAGTTTTCTCAAGGCCTGTGCCATCGGCGGCGTCGGCGCCGGGTTCGGCGGTTTTTACGACACCTTCTATCACCTTATCCCGTTCAACGATCGCGGCCGCAAGGCCTTGCATCACGTCTATGGTAACTCCGACAGTCCCGAGTGGTTGCGCGACCCGGCTACGGGCAAGCTCACGCCGAATCCCGACTGGATACTGCGCCACACCGTGGATCTGCAGTGTCACAGTGAATGCGGCTTGCGGGTCAAGATCAACCGGAAGACTGGGCGCGTGCAGCGCATCATCGGGAATCCCTACCATCCGAACACGCTGGTGGACTACGCCGGCCCCGACAAACTGCTACTCGCGACGGCCGCTTCTCCGGGCACGGTCTGCGCCCGCGGCAATGCCGGCATTCAGACGGCCTATGATCCCTACCGCATCACCGTGCCGCTCAAGCGCCAAGGTGTGCGCGGCAGCGGACAGTGGCAGCCGATCAGTTGGGAGCAGCTGATCAAGGAAGTGACCGACGGTGGCAAGATCTTTGCCGATACCGGCGATCCCGCGAGCAAGGATCTCGACGTACTGGGCTTCAAGGGTCTTTACGCGAAGCGCCATGAACCGATGGACCCCAATGCGCTCGAGTTGGGCCATCGCACCAACGGCTACGTGTTTGAGGGCGGACGCATCGTCGGCAGCCGGAAGGCCTTCGCGCTCCGCTTTACCCAGGCCTTCGGCAGCGTCAACACTTACGAGCATACCAATACTTGCGAGGTCAGCCATCACGTGGCGACGGCACAAGTCTATCCCGGACAGCACATGACGAAGCCGGACATCATGGAGGCCGAGTTCATTATCTTCTGGGGAACGCAGCCGGGCGATGCCAATTTCCCGATGCAGACCATGGCCAAGTATACGGCCCAGGCGCGGGCCAAGCCGGGCGGGCTGAAATATGTCGTCGTCGACCCGCTGCTCGGCCGCGGCGGCGTCATGGGCGACCGTGCCTCCTGGCTGCCCATCAAACCCGCCACCGACGGGGCGCTGGCACTGGCCATGATCAGCTGGATCATCGAAAACGACCGCCACAACGCCGACTACCTCAGCCACCCGAGCCAGAAGGCGGCGGAGGCGGCGGGCGAGCTATCTCACACCGATGCCGCGCATCTGATTATCGACGATCCCGCTCACCCCGAGCATGGCCGTTTCCTCACGGCAAAGCTGGCCGGTCTGGGTCGCGGAGAATCGGATCCCGAGCTTGACCGCGTCGTGATTGATGCCGATCGCAAGCAGGCCGTGGCGGCGGCGCACAGTTCGCGCGCGCTCATCGAATATGTTGGCGTGGTCAATGGCATACGGGTGAAGAGCGCGTTCACAAGATTGCGCGAGTCCGCGGCGGCCCACACGCTCGATCAATACGCAGAGATCTGCGGCATAGACACCGACAAAATCGTCGATCTGGCACGCGAGTTCACCAACCATGGCCGGAAGGCTGTTTGCGAGGCGTATCGCGGCGTGTGCAAGCACCCCAACGGCTATTACAACAGCGTCGCGGTGCTCTTGCTCAATCTGCTTGTCGGCAACATGAACTGGACCGGTGGCCTGACCCTCGGTGGCGGCGGTTACGGCTCCGCCAAGGGACATTACGATGTGATGGGCGTGCCTGCGGCCAAGGGCGTGGCTTATGGGGTGAAGCTCTCCCGGGAGGAAGTGCGCTACGAGGATTCCAGCGAATACAAGCGCAAGGTCGCCGCCGGGCAGAATCCTTATCCCGCGAAGCGGCCATGGTTCCCGCTGAGCTTTGATATCTTTTCGGACCTGCTGCCCTCGGCGGTGCAGCGCTACCCCTACGGCGTCGATATCCTGTTCTGGCACATGGCGACGCCCTTCTACAGCGTCCCGGCTCAGGGCAACGAGGAGTTGATCGCCGCCGTCAGGGATCCCAAAAACATCCCCCTGATCATCGCCTGCGATATCGTCGTGGGCGATACTAGTATGTACGCCGACTACATCATCCCCGATGGCAGCTTCCTCGAGTACTGGACCCACATCGACACCCTGCCGACAACCTTGACCAGGGGTACTGGTGTTCGCTGGCCGGTCATCGCGCTGACGGAAAAGACTCCCGACGGCCGGTACATGTGCCTCGAAGAGTTCCTAATCGACGTCGCCAAGCGCGTGGGTGTCCCCGGTTTCGGCAAGAATGCCATCCCCGACGCCAGCGGGCGGATGTGGCCGCTGCATCGCAAGGAAGACTGGTATCTCAAGGCCACGGCGAACGTCGCCTTTGCGCCCGGCGGACCCGACGAGCAGGTCCCCGACGTGACCCATGAAGAGATACAGGTCAATGACCTCCAAGGCTTCCATGACGCGTTCAAGGCGTCGCTGAAGCCGGAGGAATGGCCCAAGGCGCTGTCGGTATTGGCCAAGGGCGGCCGCATGGAACCGCGCCGCAACGCCCGTCAAGGCGACAAGCTCACCCACCGTTTCACCAAGACGCTGCACTTCTACGCCGAGGAGGTCGCACTTACCCGCAACAGCATGACGGGAGAATCCTTCCTTGGCACCGCCGCCTGGGTCGCGCCGGCGACGGCGCTCGGTACGCCGCTCGACAAACTGGACGATCCCAAGGACTGGCCGTTCACCATTATCACCTTCAAAGGAGCACTGCAGAGCCATTCACGCCTTGCCTCGAACTATGTGCTGCGTCAGATCGATCCGGAAAACGGTATCCAGGTGGCCGTTGAGGATGCCCGCCGCCTGGGTATCCGTGACGGCGAGAAGGTTTGGGTGGTCACGCCGCACGGCAAGCGCAAAGGTACCGCGCGCGTGGTCGAAGGAATCCGACCCGGGGTGATCACATTCAACGTGGGTTACGGCCATTGGGGGTACGGTGCCACCAATTACCAGGTCGGCGGCAAGCGCATCGAGGGTGACCGTGTACGCCGGGCCGGCATTCACCTCAACCCGATCATGCGTCGCGATCCGGACGTCAAGCAGATGGCGCTCATGGATCTGACCGGCGGCAGCGTCGTGTTCTTTGATACACGCGCGCGGCTCGAAAAAGACAATGCCCATGCATGAACCGGAATTGCCACGAATGCTCGCGGCGGCGGCGGCGCTGTTATTGCGTCCACCGGACGCGCTCGCGCTGGCGGCCCTGGCCGAGAGCAGCGGAATCAATCTCGATCCGACGCAGGCCAGGCAAGCCTTTTACGACGTGTTGTGCGTGCCGCAATCCGGCCGCTACATCCCACCTTATGCGCACGTGCTAGCCCAAGGCAGGGTGCGGGATGGCGACTGGTGGTATTTCCCGCCGCCGCGCTTCGACGGCGGTGATGCCTTGATGTCTTGGTACGAGGCGGTCGGCTTCGATCCCATGCAGCTCGACGTCGACCCGATGCTCAAGGGACCTCATCGGCCGCTGGACAATGTCGGCTTCATCCTCGCCTACCTGGCGGGGCTGGTGGCCAGCCGCCACAATGGCCATACCGATACGGTCACCGCCGACGCCATCATCGCCACCTTTTTGGCCGAACATGTGGGCGACTGGCTGGATCGCTTTTGCGATCTTCTTGGTGGCAGCGGAAGCCCGTATCTGGAAGCGGTGGCCGAGGCGGTGCAAGAAGCCGCGCATGCGACCCGTGCACGCTATCCAGCTCCCATACCAGAGGTGGCTTCCATTGCTGACATGTCCCAGGCATAGTCGTCCGGGGCCAAATCATGAACACGCATTCGAAAGATGATCGGCGTGGCTATGCCCGGTGTGTCGCCGACACACGAAACCGGCATTGTGACAAGCTCACGAAAAACTCGGCGAGACCTGTGCCGAGGCGGGGCCGATCAGTGGAGCGGCCATCCATCAGGTGAAGTCGGTGCTCGCTATCGGCGCGGAGAGCGAAGGCGCGGTGCGCCGCCCTGATCTGGATCGAAGACGTGCTGTCAACGACCGGCGATGATTGATCAAATTCACACCCCAGCGGACTTCGTCCACCTGACCCGACGCCGATGGATACAATGTTGCGCCGCTGGCCTTCTACTGGGAATGATTGGCTTTGGCTCCGCGCAGGCCGATGACAAACTGCCGAAGGCCACCGTTTCCTACCGTAACCACCCGAACGGCAGCAAGCGGTGTTCGACCTGTATCAATTATATTCCAGCGAATAAGCCAGCTGAGGCGGGGCGCTGTCAGATTGTGGCCGGCCCCGTTGGACCGCAGGGTTATTGCGTCGTTTGGGCGGCGCGCCATCCCAAGGAGAGCTGCTGAGCAATCAATGCCCACAACTACTCAAACAGGGTGCACGACCAGCCTGTCGCCATCATTGACAGACCACTTTGGCCGGCGACTCAACTACCTGCGCCTCTCGGTGACAGACCGTTGCAACCTGCGCTGTTTTTACTGTCTACCCCGGGGTTTCGCCAAATTCGAAGAGCCCGGGGACTGGCTCACGTTCGATGAAATCGAGCGCGTTGTCGGCGCGTTCGCGCGCCTCGGCGTGAACCGGGTGCGGCTCACTGGCGGCGAGCCGCTCGTGCGTCGCGACCTGCCCGATCTCGCGGCGCGTCTCGCGCGGCTGCCCGGTGTCGCGGATCTCTCCCTGAGCACCAACGCCGTGCGGTTGGCGTCGCAGGCGCACGCGTTGCGCGCGGCCGGCGTGCGCCGCGTCAACATTTCCCTCGATACGCTGAAACCGGAGCGTTTCGCCGCGATCACCGGCGGTGGGCGTCTCGACAAGGTGCTCGATGGGTTGATGGCCGCCAAGCAGGCAGGTTTTGCGCCCATCAAGATCAATATGCTCGCGCTCAAGGGAGTGAACGACGACGAGTTCGAGGACATGCTGGAATTCTGCCTCGAGCAAGGTTTCACGTTGCGCTTCATCGAAACCATGCCCGTGGGCGACGCCGGCCGCGAGGCGAGCCGGTATTACGTCGACCTTCAGGAAGTGAAACGCCGCCTCGCGCGCCGCTATGAACTCATCCCGGGCGTGATGCCCGGCGGCGGCCCGGCGCGCTACGTGCGGGTCGCGGGCACCGATCTTCACATCGGGTTTATCACGCCGATCTCGCAACATTTCTGCGCCACCTGCAACCGCGTGCGCCTCGCGGCCGACGGCATCCTGTACCTGTGCGTGGGGCAGGAGCACAACTATGAATTGCGCCCGCTGCTGCGCGCTGGCGTCCGTGGCACCGAACTTGAGAACGCGATCGTCAATGCGCTCGCGCTCAAGCCCGAACGCCATGAATTCCGCGAGAAGCCCTGGCAGGTGGTCCGCTTTATGTCCATGACGGGCGGCTGAGCTGGGCTGCCACTGGGTTACCCGATTCGAGCGGTTGTGCCTAGCGAATTCCCCATCACACCGGTGGCGGCGTGACTTACACAATTCGCGATGCACAGGGTCGGTGGCGACCTCGAAGCGGCCACCGCTTTCCTCAAGAACCTTACCGGCTTTCTCCTGTGTCTTACGCTTCTTGCCGCATTGGCGTTCGCCGCCTTCGGGCGATCGCGCCCGATCCGACGCATCCGGACATGAAGGAGTTGCCACGAGCGCACGCCGCGCTTCGGGGACTTTATCTTCCGTTTCACGCCCGCGCTGACGCTAACCACCAACGTCGACGACCGCAGCTATTCGGTCGCGCCGGAGCTGCTGTACACCGGGGTCACCAACCTCGAGCTGCGCTTTCGCGTGTTCTGGCTGCGCGGGGTGCAGCTCACCGACTTCGGCGAGAAGCAGAACGACCGGCGCATGGAGCTGTGCGCGATATTACTTCTGAGCGTCGCCCATTCCGGGTAGGGCGAGAGCGGCGTCATCACGGCATGGCCGCAGTCGGCTATCAGTCCTCGACACGCACCCAGCCGAGATCCTCGACGGGCAGACTGATCTCGTGGTAAGCGAAGAAGTTTTTGCCTTGCAGGCCCGCGACCCGCTTGATCACGATATTGACGGGCTTTCCCGCGACGCGCGCCGACGCCAGCTGGCGGTATACCTGGTCGAGGTCGCGTACCGGTTCACCGTCTATGGTTTCCACCGCATCGCATTTCTCGAAACCCGCCGACTCGCCGAGCGATCCTTCCTCGATTTGGCAAGCGGCGACCCGGCTGAAGTTGATTTCGGCGGCGTCGAAGCGGCGCGCCTGGCCGAAGACCAGCCCGGAGGCGTAGACGGTTTTCCGCCCGAGAATCTTTTCCACCGCCGGCAGGCGGCCGGAAACCACGAGCTCCTTACCGCTGCGCTCGATGCGCAGGCTGACGTGTTCGAGCCGGCCGCGCAGCGCATGGACGAACTCGCTTTCGCGCGTGATCGGTCCGGCTTCGCCGACCACCGCCTGGATGACATCATCGGGCTGCAGCGCGATGTACCCCGGCGGCATGAAGTTGCGCGCGACCTTGAGAACGCCCGTCTGCTCCGAATCGGCATAGAACACCAGCGTTCGGTCCGGCGGCGAGGGATCGCGCCCGGCGCGCAGGAGATCGAGTATCTTGCACACGTAATGCGCGGCGACCGCGAAGTTCAGGTTTTGCACGCCCTTGGCCTCGATCGCCGACGTGTTGATGCCCACCACCTTCCCGGTCGCGAGACTGATCAGCGGGCCGCCGGAGTTGCCGTCGTTGATCGGCGCGTCCGTCAGCAACGCGCCCGCTTCGAACCGGTCCGAGATGCCCGCGACGATGCCGCGCGTGCCGGTGAAGTCGAGGCCCCAGGGATGGCCGAAGGCGCCGACCGGATGTCCGATCGGCGGAAAGCCGTCGCAGGCGAGTGTGGCCGCGGTCACGCCGTTCATCTTGGCGCGATCCGCCGCGGCGACGACCGCGATGTCGAGGTAAGGATCGACGTAGACCCGTTTGGCCGCCATCCACGCACCGTTGCGGAACTGCAGGCGGATGATTGCAGGGGAGCGCGTCGTGACATGCGCGTTGGTGACGACCCAGCCGCGCGGCGCGTCGACCACGAATCCGGCGCCGGAGAACACGCCTGCTTCGTCGCCCGGGTCGGTAGGCTGGCGCACGGTGGTTTCGATTTTCACCGTGTACTTCGCCGCCGCCGCGAACGCCGCCTCGCTCACCTCGCCGGCATGGACTGGCGCGTTGACCAGGATTGCAGCGATACACGACAAACAGCGGATGATGTGCTTTGGATTCTTCATTTTTTTCTTGTCGAACAGTTGAGCGTGGAGTCTGCCGATTTTAGAAACGGTAGCCACGGGTGCATATCGATTCTTCCCGAGTGCCGCCTACTCGAGGAGGCCTTTCGCCTGCATCTGCTCACAGACATCGAAGTGCGGCGTGCGCAGAGTCTGGCTCCGCTCGCGCGCCCGCGCTTCCATTTTTTTCCGGTGCTCGGCCATGTAGGCCTGGCACTCCTCGACGGTCTTGAAGCTCAACAGTTTCTGGTGATGCGCGGCGCGCTCGGCGCTGGACATCAGCGTCCAGCCCGGCACGTTGTTCTGATCGAACTGAAATCGCGGGCCTTTGGCGTGCGCTGGAACCCCGACGACTGCGAGGAACAGGACGGACATAGCGATAAGGTATACCCATTTGTGCATGGCCGTTCCTCGCGGACGTTTACGCTAGATGGAAAACCATGGTACACCCCCTAATTAGTGCCGTCCCCAATTATTGCTCCAGGCAAGGTACTATCGGGATTGGGTTGCGAGGAGTTCCTCAGCCACTGCCAGCGCGTTGCGGCTGCGGAATTCAAGATCATCGTAGTTCACCAGATACTTGAAGCACGGCTGGTCGAGGCACTGGCTCACCTCCACCGGATCGAACGCGCCGTCGGCGAAGCGCTTGGCCACCGCCTCGCGCAGCGCCTCATTGAGATCGGTGACGTGGCCGTGGCCCGGCACGACGATCTTCGGCTTGAGTTGGTCGCGCAGATATTCGAGGCTCTTGATCCAGCGCCGCGCGCCGCCGGGCAAGACGCCGAGCAGGCGTTGCACGAACACGGTGTCGCCGGCGAATACAATCGAGCGCTGCGGCAGCCACACCAGAATATCGCCCGGGGTGTGCGCGCCGCCGGTGTAGATCAGCTCGATGCGCTCGCCCTTGACCGGGAGCGTGTACCGGTCCTTGAAGGTCACGTCCGGATAGGCCGGTACCGTGCCGGCGAACTTGTCTTTGAGGAAACGCCCGGTCATCGCCATCTGTTCGGCGCCGCGGTTGTGCATGTCGGCCAGGCCGGCCGCGGACGCGACGAGCTTCGCGCCTTGGCGCCGGAAGTAGTCGTTGCCGAGCCAGCGGTGGTCCTGACCGCCGGTGTTGATGGCATAGATCACCGGCCAGCCGGTGATCTTGCGGATCGCGGTGTGGATCGCCTGTGCCCCGAGCTTCGAGGCGCCGGTGTCGATCACGACCACGCCCTGCGCGGTCACGACGAAGCCCGAGGTCATGTTGTGCCCGAGATTCTCGGGCGTACGCTGGCCGAGATCGCCGACCAGGGCATAGACGCCGTCGGCGACTCGCACGGTTTCGAAGGCGTGGACCACGCCAGCCGTAAGCGGTAGGAGCAGGGTCAGGAGCGATCGGTTCAGTAAGCGTGGCATCAATCCTCCGGGGTGGTCGCGGTCGGTTGACCGGCGCGGCGGATTTCACCGGTGATTTCGGTGCCGGCGGCAAGCGTGTTGTACACGGTGCCGAACTTCATCACGTTCTGGTGCAACAGTTCCAGGCGCTGGTCGCTTTCGTCGGTGTCGACCGTGAGCGTGTACTCGATGCGCGCCATCTTCGGTGGCGAATCCTGGCGCAGGCCGCGCAATGTCACCTCCACCCCGCGTAGCTCAAAATGCAGCATCGGCATCACGCGCTCGATGCCCTTGATCATGCAGGCCGCGAGCGCCGCAAGCAGCAGCTCGGCCGGGTTGAAGGCGTCGGTCCGGCCGTTGACGCCGGTGTCGAGCGTGATTTCCGCCTGCTTGCAACGCGCAAGGCCGCCGTGGGCGTCGAGGCGTTGCGCGGTCACGCGGTATTCGAGCATGTCTTGACCCTTCATCTCCTACGCGAACCCGGGCACATCCGTCGCGCCAGTTCCGACCAGGGCACCGTCACGCCAGGTCCCACAACATTTTCGTCGCCACCAAGAGCAATCCCACGCTGACCACGCGCTTGACCTGGTGGTCGTGCAAGTGTACCGCGGTCAGGCGTGCGCCGATAAGCGTACTGAGCACCGCCGCGGCCGAGCGTCAACAGCAGGCGCGGCTCCAGGGCGGCGAGGGTGGCGTGGCCGAGGAAGCCGGACCACGAGGCCGCGACCACCACCAACGCGGTGGTGCCACCAGTTGCAACCCGAGCGCCGCGGCGCGTATCAACGCAAGACCGGGGCATACGTTTTGGGGATCTCGCTCGCGCACCTGCCGCAGACCGTCGATGCAGTGCATGTGCCTGGTGAATGATCGATCACGCCGCCACTGGTGTGCGGAACAACCCGCAATTCAATTTGCTCGGCCCGGTCGGATCGGCACCCGGCATATCAAATTTGACACCGTGATGTTTCGTAACCCAAGAGTAAAGGGGCCGCATCGCTGCAGCCCCTTGATATATGGTACCGAGGGTCGGAATCGAACCGACACGGTGTTTCCACCACCAGATTTTGAGAATGATGGGGGGCGCAGCAAGTTATTTCCGATCAACTACTTGCATCGCTTGCCGCTGTGCCATTCCCAGTCACAATCCTCGGTAAACCAGTCTCAGCCAGTCTTACCCTGGCACAAATCTGGCACAAGGCCGGGGCGATGATTTTGCGAGCTTCACGTCGGCCGCTTAGGCTTAGTTGGGCGCGCCGATCCTCTTGCGGATCTGGCGAAGGGGGAGCAAGTATTAATTCGCAGACACACCCTCAATGCTCCTCGCCGAGCCAAAAGGCTTCTCCGTGCGGGATCGTGACCAGCACGCACTTGAGGAGGGCCGTCGATCCCCGCCGGGCGAGATGCTCACGCGCTTTGGCAAGACCCCGGCGCAGTAGCCGTTCGAGTTCCGGGTCAGAGAGCGTCGGGGTCAGCCGCTCGCTGCGCGGGTAATATAGAGTGTGAGACCGATAGCCGTTATTGACTTCGATGCCGCAGGCATACGAAATCTGTTGGACAATCGTGAGACACCCAAACCTTCGGTGGCGTTGCTTCATGTCGACAACGACGGCAATGAGTACTTTCGAAGGCCCCTTGAGCCCGGCTTCCCTCGGCGCTTCGCGGTATAAAGCCGCCGACACTGGCACCGGACCAAGGCTTCGTGGAGCCGCTGGAAGGTTGAAGGCCGCAGGACAATCGAAATCTTCCTTCGGCGATTCGGTAACAGCCACGGTGAACACAGACCGAAGAACAGACGATCCCACGGGCTCATCCGGGGTGCGCGTTTTCGCCTTCGCGGCCGCACGAGCAACTGCTGCTTGAGGGCCAGGGACTCGGTGGTGATCGCACGCACCCCACCTGGCGACGCCAGCTTGACCAGTGTCGTGAGCAGATGGGCGATCAAAATAAACAGCTCTTTTATCGCTGGCTACCTTACCAGTCCGTCGTTGGCCGGCAAGACTGCCCATGGCGCGTTAACTGTGGCAGTATTTGGAATTCGCCTACGTCAGGTTCAAAATTTCCGCTGCAGCGCAGCAACCATAACGTTTTCCCAGGAGGAACTCCAATGTCCGGCGCCAATGTTATCAAGATGATCAAAGACAAGAAGGTCAAGTTCATTGACTTTCGCTTTACTGACACCAAAGGCAAGGAGCAACACGTCTCCGTCCCGGCCAGCACCCTTGAGGCGGATACCTTCGAGCACGGCAAGATGTTCGACGGTTCGTCTATCGGTGGTTGGAAAGGCATTCAGGAGTCCGACATGATCCTGATGCCGGAACCGGCCACCGCGGTCATGGACCCGTTTATGGAGGAACCCACCCTGATCCTGCGCTGCGATGTGATCGAGCCCAACACCATGCAGGGCTACGAACGTGATCCGCGCTCGCTCGCCAAGCGCGCCGAGGCCTACATGAAGAGCACCGGAATCGCCGATGCCGCCTACTTCGGACCCGAGGCCGAGTTCTTCATTCTGGATGATGTGCGCTGGGGCGCGGACATGAGCGGCTCCTTCGTCAAAATCGACTCCGAGGAGGCTTCCTGGAACACCGAGAAGGTGTATGAAGGCGGTAACCTTGGCCATCGTCCGGGCATCAAGGGCGGCTATTTCCCTGTACCACCGGTGGACTCGCAGCAAGACATTCGCTCGGCCATGTGCCTGGCCTGTGAAGAGATGGGCCTTAAGATAGAAACCCATCACCACGAAGTGGCGACCGCCGGCCAGAACGAGATCGGTATGCTGTTCAATACCCTGGTCAAGAAGGCCGATGAGCTGCAGATCCTCAAGTATTGCGTGCACAACGTCGCCCACTCCTATGGCAAGACCGCGACCTTTATGCCGAAACCGATCGTGGGTGATAACGGTTCCGGTATGCACGTGCATCAGTCCCTGGCGAAGGACGGCAAGAACCTGTTCGCCGGCAACGGCTATGGCGGCATGTCCGACCTCGCGCTGTACTATATCGGCGGCATCATCAAGCATGCGCGCGCGCTGAACGCCTTCACTAACCCGCTCACCAACTCCTACAAACGTTTGGTGCCGGGCTTCGAAGCCCCTGTGATGCTGGCTTACTCGGCGCGCAACCGTTCCGCTTCGATCCGCATTCCGTACGTACCGAACCCGAAAGGCCGGCGTATCGAAGTGCGCTTCCCGGACGCCGGCAGCAACCCTTACTTCGCTTTCGCCGCGATGATGATGGCAGGTCTCGATGGCATCATGAACAAGATTCATCCGGGTGAGGCGATGGACAAGGACCTGTACGATCTTCCGCCGGAAGAGGAAAAGAAGATCCCGACCGTGTGCCACGCGCTCGATCAGGCGCTTGACGCCCTCGACAAGGATCGTGCGTTCCTCAAGGCGGGCGGCGTTTTCACCGACGACACAATCAACGCCTACATCGATCTCAAGATGGCCGAGGTGACGCGCCTGCGCATGACCACGCATCCGATCGAGTTCGACATGTATTACAGCGTTTAATTTAGGATAACAGTTATTAACCGGACGTCCACGTCCGGTTATGTGTCGGATTGTAGGATGTGGATCATAAGAGCCTTGTCGTCCAGCACCGCGCGTGCCACGTCCTGATCGAGCAGGGCGAGACGCTAAAGTCTCTGTTATACATGCTGGCCAGTTTAATTTTATGTGTGGCCGGCACGTGGCTGGGCGTCATTATCGGGAGGCAGCTATGAAACACAGCGATGTTATGATGGTGCGCATTTATCTCACCGAGGGCGAAAGTCTCCTCAAAACGCTGCTGGCCAAGCTGCATGATGAAGAGAAGGTCCGCGGGGTCACGGTATTTCGCGGGATTTCCGGCTTCGGCCGTTCCGGCAAGGTACATTCCTCGACGCTGCTCGATCTGTCCCTGGACCTGCCCGTAGTCATAGAGTTCTTCGACCAGTCTGCCAAGGTTGCCCGCATCCTGTCGCATCTTAAGAATATTCTTCCTCCCGGCCACGTGGTGTCGTGGCGCGCGAGCGTGAACGAAGGCTGACATCTTCGCGCCATGCTAGAGCATTCAAACGCCTATTGCGCTGACGACCGCGCTTGTCTATTATTAAAAACAGAAACGTGAAGGAGATGGCATTCCTCCTCTAATAATAACCGCCCGCCTCGGGCTGATGATGCCTACAGACTTCCTTGGAAAAGGAGAACTGTAGGGTATGCGTAGCATGCATCAGCCGTCTTTGTGTGTTTTTTCCAGTGACAATGAAGCCTCGTACCGTGTCCTGACACGAAAGGCGCACGCGTGACCGAAACCTGGGCGTTGGCGGCGCTGTGGCTGGGATTGGCGCTCATCGCGACGCTCATTTCGATCTGGTTCCGGGTAGCGACCGCGCTCTCCGAGATTGTGGTCGGTACCGTGGCGCAGCTCATCATCGGCGTTGCCGTGGGCGCGGCGCTTTTGCAGACCGACGCCTCCTGGATCAAGTTTCTTTCCGGGACCGGTGCCATTGTATTGACGTTCCTGGCCGGCGCCGAACTCGACCCGAATGTCCTCAAGGTCAAATGGAAGGAGGCTACCGCCGTCGGTTTGGTCGGGTTTTTCGCCCCGTTCTTCGGATGCACCGCCGCCGCGTATTATTGGTTGCACTGGGATTTATTGGCCAGTTGGTTGGCCGGCGTCGCCCTGTCCACGACCTCGGTGGCAGTGGTTTACGCGGTGATGCTCGAGTTCGGGCTGAACAAGACCGACTATGGCAAGACCGTGCTCGCCGCCTGTTTTATCAACGATCTCGCCACCGTGCTGGCGCTCGGATTCATCTTCTCGCCCTTTACCGTGAAAACGCTGATCTTCTTCGGCGTCGCGATCGTTGTATTCGCCGTGCTTCCCTGGATTACCCCACGCTTCTTCAAGCGGTTCGGCAACCGGCCGTCCGAACTGGAAGCAAAGTTCCTGCTGTTTTGCCTATTTGGCATGGGTGCGCTCGCCGCCTGGGCGGACAGCGAAGCGGTGTTGCCGGCATATATGATCGGGATGGTCTTGGCCGGCACGGTCGGCAAGGATCACGTTCTGGTCCGGCGTCTGCGGACGCTGACGTTCGGACTGCTCACGCCTTTTTATTTTATTCGCGCCGGCTCACTCGTTTCGGTCGCGTCGCTGGTCGCGGCACCGATGGTTTTTGTCGTTCTGCTGCTGGCCAAGATGACTACCAAGATGGTAGGCGTGTATCCGGTGACCAAGTCTTACGGCTCGCCGAACAAGGAAGCGATGTATACCACGCTGTTGATGTCCACGGGACTTACCTTCGGCACCATCTCGGCGCTGTTTGGGTTAAGTCATCACGTGATTGACCAGGCGCAATATTCGTTTCTCGTGGCGGCAGTAGTCGGGAGCGCCGTGGTGCCCACACTCGTCGCCAACGCCTTTTTCCTGCCACACCATCTTCTGCACCGGCGTGATGAGCCGGTAGAGCCGCCGGTGACGCAGGAACCGGCGGTCGCCAATCAACCGTCTGAAATCCGGTAAAAGGAGACCCCCTATGATAAAAAAAATCCTGGCCGCGTATGACGGCTCCGAATCGGCCGACAAGGCCTACGCTTGTGCCCTGGATATGGCGAAGAAATTCGGGGCGGAACTGCTGGTGCTGTCCGTGGCTCGCCCGCCGGAGCCCCCGGAAGACGTGGAGACCGAAGCGATGTTGGAGAATGCCGAGGAGCACTATGAGGAGCAGTTCGCTTCCATGAAGCAGCGCGCGGCGGCTGAGGGAATCAGAGCCGAGTTCAAGATCGCGGTCGGTCATCCGGCGGAGCAGATTATCTACCATGCTGACGAGAACGATACGGATCTCATCATCATGGGACACCGCGGCAGGGGCTTCTTCGAACGCTTGTTGCTGGGCTCGGTTTCGAAGCAGGTGATTCATTATGCGAATTGCGCGGTGATGATCGTCCGCTGACAGGAGGACACACGGTGGCGCAGCGTATCCTGTTCAACCTGATTCAGGTGGCGGTGGTACTGGTCTTCGCCCCGCTCGTGGCGGGCGTGCTGAATCGCCTCAAGGAAATGCTTCAGTCCAAACGCGGGCCGAGCATCTTCCAGCCGTACCGCGATCTCTGGAAGCTGTTCCATAAAGACGAGGTCGTTCCCGAGGAAAGCTCCTGGATTTTTCGGTTCACGCCCTACTTGGTCTTCGTGACGCCGATTTTCGTGACGCTGCTGATCCCGGTGCTCACCGCCTATCCGCTGTTCTTCGCCTTCATGGCGGACATGGTCGGCGCCGGCTTCGTGCTAGCGCTCGGCGGTTTCTTCGCCGCGCTGGCCGCGGTCGACACCGTCAACCCCTACGGCCCGATGGGCGCGAGCCGCACGCGCATGGTGGGGTTCCTCGCCGAGCCGGTCTTCGTCATCGTGTTCTTCACTGTTTCGTTCGTGGCCGGTTCCACCATTCCTTATATCGTGCAGAAATACTGGGTGGCGTCGACCGCCCATTTCCTCGAGCCCTCGCACATCCTGCTGATCGCCGCGTTCCTCATGTTGATCCTGGCCGAGGCCGGCCGCATCCCGGTCGACAGCCCCTCGGGTCACTTCGAACTGGCGATGATCGAGGAATCCAAGGCGCTGGAGTATTCGGGGCGGGGCGCGGCGCTCATGAAATGGGGTGGGCACATGAAGCTGTTCGTGCTGATGTGCGTGTTCCTGAACGTCCTGGTCACGCCCTGGGGGTTGGCCGAAGAACAGGCACTGGGACCGGTGCTCTGGGCCATTCCGCTCGTGCTCCTGAAAATTTTCGCCTTCGTGCTGGTGATCGTGTTCATCGAGTCGTCATTCGCCAAGCTGCGGCTGTTTCGCATCAGCGAATTTCTGGGAACAGCCTTCATCGTTTCGGTAACTGCGATGCTCGCGAAGCTCTTTGCGCTCTGAGGAGATGTAATGTGAATATCGCGCCTGATACCGCCGCCGTCCTCGATGCCCTCAATACCCTGGCGGGCGGCCTGTTCCTCCTGACCGCCTACGGGATCGTCGCCACGCGCCAGGCCCGCGGTTGCCTGCTGCTCTTCATCGTCCAATCGGTCTTGCTGGCGGCGTCCGCCTTGCTGCTCGGCGCCCGGTACCAGGCCGGGCATTTGTACGCCGTCGGGATCATCAACCTCGTCGCCAAACCGGTCGTGATCCCCTGGATCCTGCGTCGGACGATCTATGAAGAGATATATACCCGCCGCGAGATCGACCAGGTGCTCAATATCCCCACGTCGCTGACCATCGCGCTGGTACTCGTGGTGCTCGCGTATTTCCTGACCCTCCCGCTCGAACGTGCGCTCGCTCCCGAGTTCCGCGGCGCCAATCTTCCGATCGGCTTTGCCGTGCTGTTCCTCGGCGCCTTCACGCTCACGGTGCGGCGCGAGGCGGTGCCGCTGCTCATCGGCCTGCTGGCGATGGAGAACGGCGCGTTCTTCGCCGGCATCGGCGTCTCACGCGAGCTGCCGTTCCTGGTCGAGCTGGCGATCGCCTCGGATGGTTTGATCATGGTCTTCGTCCTCGGCGTACTGACCCGGGCGATCCAGCAGCGCGTCGGCTCGACCCGGGTCGGAGCGCTGGCAACCCTCAAAGAGGAGGCAAGCCGATGAGCCTTTTCGCCATCGTGCTGCTGCCGCTCGTGGCCGCCGGCCTGTGCTGGCTGTTTCGCGCCAACGCGTTGGCGCCCGCGCTCACTTTCGCAAGTTGCCTCGCGGTACTCGCGCTGTCCTGGCACGTGGCGCAGCAGGCGGTGATCCTCGGCACGGTGGTGGCGATACCGCATGGGATGGCGGCGGACAGCCTGAGCGCGCTGATCCTGTTGCTGATCGCGTTCGTGGGAACGACCGCGGCCCTTTTTTCCTGGGGATATATGGCGCGGATGCACGCTCACTCCGATCGGCTGTGGCGCTATTATGCCAGCCTCAACCTGTTCCTGTTCTCCATGCTGGTGATTCCGCTCGTGGTCGAGCCGACCTTCATCTGGATCTTCGTCGAGCTCACCACGCTCGCCTCCGCCATGCTCGTCGGTTTCGAGAATACGCACGCGGCGCTCGAGGCCGCCTGGAAGTACGTGGTGCTGTCGCTGATGGGCGCCGGGGTCGCGCTGCTCGGATTCCTGGTCCTGTTTGCCGCGATGCAGGCGGCCGGCGGCGGTACCTACACCTGGGACGGGCTCGTTACGGCCGCGCCCCACATGCCGCCGGTGTTGTTGCAGACCAGCTTTGTAATGATCCTGGTCGGACTGGGAACCAAGGTGGGGCTGGTCCCGCTGCACACCTGGCTGCCCGATGCGCATAGCCAGGCACCGTCGCCGATCTGCGCGCTGCTCTCGGGAATCGAGACGACCGCGGTGCTGTACGTGATCCTGCGGCTGCTGCCGGTGCTCAAGGCCGCGGGCCTGCACCTCGGGCCGTGGCTGACGGCCTTCGGCCTGGTTTCAGTCGGGGTGGCGGCGTTCCTGCTGCTGCAGGTGCGCGATTACAAGCGTTTGTTCGCGTACTCGACGGTCGAGCATATGGGCATCATTCTTACGTCCGCGGGGCTCGGCACCCCGGCCGCGCACTACGGCGCGCTCTATCAGGTGTTGAGCCACACGCTGACCAAGTCGTTTTGCTTTTACGCCGCCGGCGCCACGTTGCTTGCCGTGGGTACGCGCGAGATCGCCTCAGTGCGGGGACTGATCCGCACTGCGCCGTTTGCCGGCGTAAGTCTGTTGTTCGGCGGTTTGGCGATCGCCGGCGCTCCACCGTTCGCGGTGTTTCTGAGCGAGTTTTCCATCTTCAGGGCCGGACTGGCCGGGGGACATTACACTGCTGTCGCGCTGCTCGTTTTGTTCATCGCCATCGGTTTCTTCGGCATTCTGAGGCATATCAACGGCATGGTGTTCGGACGTCCGATGGACCCGTCGCGAGTATTCGTCCGCTTGCCGGCGAGTTGTCAGGCGACCCTTGCGGTCGCGGGTCTGCCGGTCATCGTCCTGGGACTGTATATGCCCGCGCCACTGCATGAGCTGTTGCGCCTCGCGGCCGCCACACTCGATCGGTGATTCAATGAAACTCGCCCGGACAATCGAAGAAATGCAGCGCCGCTGGCGCGTCGAGATCAAGAGTCGTGCCGAGGCGTCGCGGCCGCAGGCCGAGATTGAGTGCGCGCCGGCCGACGTCGCGGATCTCACCGGTTGGCTTTACGCCGAGCGCAGTTACCGCTACGCCGGCCTGATCGTGGAACAGGGCGCGGTGGACTGGGAGCTGCGCCATGTGTTCCATGCAGAGGGGGAAGAAGGCTGGATTCACGTCCTGGTGCACCGGCCGCTCGCCGAGCGTACCGTCCCCAGCATCAGCGCGCGTGTGCCGGCGGCGGATTGGCACGAACGCGAGGTGGAAGACCTGTTCGAGCTCACGTTCGAGGGCCATCCGCATCTGGGCGACTTCGTGCTGCACAACGATGCGTGGCAGGAAGGCGTCGCTCCGATGCGCAAGGACTTCGACGCGCGCGCGCCGACCCGACGCGAGCCCGACGCGAACTGGCGCCCGCCGCGCATCGTCCACACCCCTGGTGCTTTTGCCATGCCGGTCGGGCCGATCTATTCGGGAGTGACCGAGTCGGTCCATTTTCTCCTGGAAACGGTGGGGGAGGATGTGATCCATGCTTATTCCCGGCTCTTCTATAAGTATCGCGCGGTCGAGAAGATCGCTGAAGGGCGCACGGTCGCGGACGCGCTCCTGCTGGCCGAACGCTTCAACGCCACCACCGCCTTCGCCCATGCGCTTGCCTTCTGCCAGGCTATCGAGACGATCGCCGCCGTGGTGGTGCCGCTGCGGGCGCGCGCGTTGCGCGTGTTGCTCGCAGAACTCGAGCGCCTGCGGCACCACGCGGGCGCGATCCAGGAGATCTGCGAATCGACCGGATTGGTGGTCGCCGCCAGCCAGGCGGCGATTCTGGAAGAAGAGCTGCTGCGGCTTTCCGGCGCCTTCGGCGGCCATCGTTACCTCTTTGGCCTGGCCGTGTGCGGCGGCCTCAGCCGCGACTTCGCGGACGCCGCGTGTCGTGACTGCGCGCAGCAGGCGCAAGCGATCTTGCAGCGGCTCGACACGCTCGAGCGACAGCTCTGTACCTCGAGCAGCTTTCTCGATCGGCTGGAAGAAGTGGGCGTCATCACCGAAGGCGAGGCGCGCACTTACGGCCTGGTCGGTCCGATAGGCCGCGCCTCGGGCGTTGTCGGCGACCTGCGCCGGTCGCAGCCGTATTCGGGATACGCGGACTTCACCTTCGACATCCCGCGCGAACAAGAGGGCGACGGTTACGCGCGGCTGCGCCTGCTGTTCGCCGAGGCCAGGCAGTCGGTGCGCATCATGGAACAAGCGGCGGCGACATTGCCCGATGGCGTTGTTCAGGCAACATGCGCGATCGTCGCCGGCGCGGCGCTCGGTTGGACCGAGGCCCCGCGCGGCACCACGCTTCACTGGTTGCGTGTGGGCGAGCATGGGCTGATCGTGCGCTGTCGTCTACTCACACCGTCCTTCATTAACTGGCGCAGCCTGCACCTCGCGACGGAAAACTTCGCGTTTCAGGATTTTCCCATCATCCTCGCGAGCCTCGGCCTCTCGGTGGCCGAGAGCGATCGCTAGCGGGAACCATCCGGAGATCAACATGAGCCAATGGGTATGGCGAGGGCTTAAGACCGGGATCAAGACAACCGGCTACCCGGTGGCCGTCGATGAAGCGGCGGGCATCTCGCCGGGATTGCCGCTGTCGATTGAGGTGTCCGAGGCGCAGGCGCGTGCGCTCGCCGAGCGTTGTCCGACGCAAGCGCTGCGCGCGCACGGTCGGCACGTGCTCGTGGACTACCGGCGCTGCGTGCATTGTTTCCGCTGCGTCCGCGGCACACCTGACCCGCTTCCGTGGCAGGACGGTTACGAATGGGCGGCATCCGTCGGCGCGCCGGCCCAGGATTCTCACGGTTTCGCCAAGCCCTTTGCACGCTCGCTGCACATCCTCGTGGTCGATGCCGGCGACTGCGGCGCGTGCCTGAACGAGGTCAAACAGCTCAGCAATCCTTATTACAATATGCACCGGCTGGGATTCTTCATTACGCCCACGCCGCGGCAGGCGGACGTGCTGCTCGTGGTCGGGCCGGTCACGGATCACATGCGCCTGCCTTTGCAGAAGGCCTATGAGGCCATGCCCACGCCCAGGCGGGTGCTGGCGGTGGGCGCGTGCGCGTTGTCAGGCGGTGTCTTCGGTCCGAGCTTCGTCACCGGCGCGGGCGTGGCCGATGTGATTCCCGTGGACGTGGCGGTGCCCGGCCATCCGCCGCCGCCGCTCGCGATTCTGCACGGCCTGATGGTGCTCGTCGGGCGACGGCCGCCCGCGGCGCTCGATTCGCCGCCCGATGCCGGCCATGACGGCGGGAACGCGCCATGATGAATGTCGGCGAATTGCTGCTGGGTTTTTTCGCGCTGTGCGGCGCGGGCATCGTGTTCGCGGCGATCATTCCCGATCGTTCGAATCCGCGGGTGCTCGCGTGGGTCGGAACACTGGCGTCGCTCGTCATGCTGTGGGCGGCGACGGAGGTCATGTTCGGCGGCGGCGCTTTCGAAGTCGAGCTTTGGAACCTGCCGACACTCGGTACGCTGCGCCTCGCGGTCGATCGCTTGTCGGCGCTCTTTCTCATCGTGACCGGATTGGTGTTTCTGCCGACCTCGATCTATTCCGCCCGATACCTGGAGCGCTTCCTCGGGCGCTACAGCCTGAAGGCGTTCAGCGTGTGGTATTTCGCGCTGTTCCTCGCCATCGTGCTGATCCTGATCGCCGGGGACGTGCTTTCGTTCCTGCTCGCGTGGGAGGCGATGGCGATCGCGAGCTATCTGCTGGTCAACTACGAGCACGAAGATGAGTCGCGCACCCGCGCGGGCTACCTCATGCTGGCGATGGGCGAGGCCGGCACGCTGGCCGCGGTCGTGGCGTTTCTGATTCTCGCCGGCGCGGCGGGCGCGCTCGCGTTTCCCGCGCTCAAAGCCGCGGGCGCGAACCTCGGGACGGGCGCACGGTTCGCCGTGTTCGTGCTGTCGTTCTTCGGGTTCGGTGTCAAGGCCGGGCTTGTGCCCTTCAATTCGTGGCTACCGCGCGCGCACCCGGCCGCGCCCGGAAACGTCTCGGCGTTGCTCTCGGGCGTCATCCTGAACCTCGGCATCTACGGCATCGTGCGCATCAATATCGATCTGCTCCCGGTGACGCAGGTGGAACCGGGGCTGATTGCCCTGGTCATCGGCGCCGTCTCGGCCTTCGTCGGCATCCTGTACGCCACGACGGAAAACGATCTCAAGGCGATGCTGGCGCACAGCTCGATCGAGAACATGGGCGTCATCACGGCGGGGCTTGGGGCCGGCTTCGTGTTTACCGCCGCCGGTCTCCCGGTGCCGGCGGCGATCGCGTTTGTGGCCGCGTTTTATCATCTGACCAACCACTCGCTCTACAAGGCGCTGCTGTTTCTCGGTGCCGGGACAGTCGACGCCCGTGCCGGCACGCGCGATCTCGACCGGCTCGGCGGATTGATCCGGTACATGCCGTGGACCGCCGCGTTCTTTCTGGTCGGTGCGCTCGCCATCGCCGCGCTGCCGCCGTTCAACGGTTTCGTGAGCGAATGGCTGACGTTGCAGGCCCTGCTGCGCAGCGCCGAGCTGTCCTCCACCGCGGTCAAAATCGTGTTCGCGGTGAGCGGCGCGCTGCTCGCGCTCACCGCCGCCCTCGCGGTCACCTGTTTCGTGAAAGCCTTTGCCATGGGTTTCCTCGGCCGGGCGCGCTCGGTCGCCGCCGATCAGGCGCGCGAGGCGCCGCCGTCGATGCGCTTGGCGATGGGCCTGCTGGCGCTGCTGTGTTTGTTGTTCGGCGTGTTGCCGACCTACGTGATTCCAACCCTGGATCGGACGCTCGCGCCGGCGGCCGGAGCGAGCGCGACGGATGTGCTGGTGCCGCCGTTCTTTTCCGCCGCGCCGGAGCACGACACGCTGCCGCCGGCGTTCGCCGCCGAGTTTCATGAGCTCGGCGCACAGGTGGGGCAGGGGCTCGTGCCGGGTCGCGGGCTCGTGGTGCTGCACCGCGGCGGCGCGGAGAATCCGGTGGTCTTCGCCATGTCGACGTCGTATGGGGCTGTGGTGCTGATCGGGCTGTTGGGCCTCGTTTTTGTCGTCGTGCAGGGATTGACGCGGGTGCGCCGCGTCGTGCGGCGCGTCCCGTGGGACGGCGGCGTGCGCCGCCTGTTGCCTGAGATGACCTACACCGCCACTGGATTCTCCAATCCGGTGCGCGTGATCTTTAACGCCGTGTTGCAGCCGACGATCGTCGAGGACACCAAGCAGGCCGTGGCCGCGCATTTCCGCACCGCCATCCATCGGGTCCGCACCGAGGTGCATCTCGTGGACCGCTTCGTCTTCGGGTTCGTCGGGCGCGGCGTCCGCGGCATCGCCGGCGTGCTCGCGGCCATGCACCACGGGTTGGTCAATGCCTACGTGGCGTATGTGCTGCTGACTCTGCTGTTGTTCCTCATCCTCGCACACCTCGGCGGATGAGCGATGCGAGAGCCATCATTTTGTGACAAGAAATTGCCCCGCATGCGGGATCTACGTCTCCGCATTTTGTCCGATGCCCACCTGCGCGCCATCATCGCTTTGGGCTAACGAGGCGACGCTGGCGCCACGCGTGCTTTGGTGGAGTGCGCTCTGCGCCATCCGTCGGACGTCGTTGAAAGGCTTGAGGTCGTCAACAGCGCCGTGGGCACTGCGTCGGTACCGTCCGGCGCCTCGACCGGCGCCCACGAGGCCGTTGAGCTGCGCGACCACGATCCCATGCGTAATGGCGGCAAGAGGGTGCTCAAGGCCGTGGCCAACGTCAACAATGTGATCGCGCCAGCGCTACGCGGGATTAAGGAGGAAGCCTGCAACGCCGCCCTCATCAAGTCGAATCAGATCGGCACGGTGACCGAGACCATCGAGGCGATCGAACTCTGCCGTCGCGCCAACTGGGGGTATGTGATTTCGCACCACTCGGGCGAGACCGAGGACACGTTCATCGCCGATTTCGCCGTGGCCATGGGCGGCGGGCAGATCAAGACCGGCTCGGTATGCCGCGGCGAGCGCATCGCCAAGTACAACTGGCTGCTCGATATCGAGCACAAGCTGGGCGAGCACGGGGTTTACGAAGCTGTTGGAAGGAGAGGCATGCCATGAATCAGGTGGTGGCGATCGGCGTGGGCGGCGCGCTCGGCAGTATGGCGCGGTTCGGTCTGTCGACGTGGGTTTATGCCCTGTTTGGCCGCAATTTTCCGTATGGCACGTTCACCGTGAACGTGCTGGGATGCTTGGCCATGGGTTTCTTGTTTGTCTTGTTCACAGACAGACTCGGTGACAGCACCGTCCTGCGCGCTGGCGTCCTGATTGGCGTACTCGGGGGCTTCACGACGTTTTCGTCGTTTTCCATCGAGACCTTCAACCTGATCGATCAGGGGGAGGTAGCCAAGGCCGTTCTCTACGTGATCGGCAGTTTTTTTCTTTGTGTTACTTCAACCTGGCTCGGCGTTCTGATCGGGAGACAATTATGAAACATCACGACGTGACCATGGTGCGCATCTACTGCACCGAGGGCGAGCACCTGATGAAACAGCTGCTCGCGCGCTTGCATGACGAGGAGAAGGTCTGGGGCGTGACGGTGTTCCGCGGCATCTCCGGCTTCGGAAAATCGGGCAAGATGCACTCTTCGGACCTGATCGATCTGGCGCTTGATCTGCCGCTCGCCATCGAGTTCTTCGACGAGCCCGGCAAGATCCGGCGCATCCTTGTGCATTTCAAGGATATCCTGCAACCGGGGCATGTGATCAGCTGGCCGGCGCAGGTCAACGACGCGTCCGTCAAGTGAAGCGGCGGTGCGGTCAGCTGATCCTCGCGGGAGAGTATTGCAGCTATTAAATGTTTTGCTATACTGACCACATAGTTACGGGAGATGGCATTCCTCCCTGAACCGCCCTAACCGGCTGATGATGCCTACGGACTCCCTTGCACGAGGGATGACGTAGGCAATCGAAAGCTGACTTTCCTGCCTCCTCATCCTGTTGTAGCGAGCATTCATCCCCCGTTCTGGCGTGGGTCCGTTAGCTGTCGGCGCGCCGGCTGCGTGTGGCGTGCGGACGTAAAAAGGAAAAAAAGAAATGGAGGCATGTCATGACCGAAGCCTGGACGCTCACCGCGCCGGGGCGTGCGCACGTTGCCAGCCGGTTCTCCTTCCGGCAACGCGAGAGCCGTTGCGCACGCGGCGCGGTTTCGGAGACGCGGTGAAGCCGCGTCACGCACACCGGCACTATCGTCCGCCCTCCGTTACGCCGGAGCACCCGGCTTATTGCCCGGCTTGCTTCGCGCTGATCGACGCCGATACCTCGGTTTGCCCGTTCTGCGACCATGATCTCATGCGATTGAGCGGGCGGGAGTACCGCGACAAGCTGTTGGCCGCGCTGAACCATCCGCTGGCCGACGTGCGCCTGCGCGCCATCATCGCCCTTGGCTGGCGCGGGGAGGGGGAAACGGCCGAGGCGCTCGCGCGCTGTGCCCTGCATCACCCGGTTGACATTGTGGAAGGCTTGCAGGTCGTCGAGAGCCTGCGAAACATTTGCGACAAGGCGGCGCGCCGGGACGCCTTGCGGATGTTGGCGCAACGGCATCCGGCGAGGGTGGTCCGGCTTCGGACCGCCGAGCTGTCGATGGACGATTCCTGGGGCGCAATAGTCATGTCGCTGCTGCCAGACGCGCAACGTTCATCGACGATATCGCAAGAATCGAGCGCGGTGTTCGCCCGTGCCGCGCGCTATCTTCGCGGCCGCCAGTCCCCCCAGGGCGGGTTTTGCTTTTATCGCACCGCTGAACTCGATGAGCCGAGTCTATTCGACACCTATCATGCCGTGGCGGCGTTGGCCCTTCTGGGAGACACCGTGGTCGAGCAGGGCGCGTTGTTGCGGTTCGTCCGATCGTTTCCATCAACCGGCCAGCTTCCCGCGCTTTATTATCGCGCCTTTATTTTGCAGCACCTTGCTCGTCCCGATCTCATCGAGCGGAACGAGATTCGCCGCCTGCTGCTGGCGCTGCCGGCACCCGGACGAACGCCGCTGTCATCGGTGTTTCGCGGCATGTTCGAGACGGTGCGGCTCAAGCGTCTTTTAGGCGGCGACCTCGCCGCGCCGGCGGTTGTGCAATGGATCGCCGGCGTGCAGCGCGAGGGCGGCTTCGGCAAGAAACCCAATCTCCTGGATACGCGACATGCGTTGCACGTGTTGACGGATCTCGATGGATTGAAGGAAGCGGTGGCGTCCGCTGCGCGCGACTTCGTCGACGCGCTTCAGGTCCCGACGTTCGGATTTACCGTCGCCAGGGATTCGCTGTCCTCAAGCCTAGAAATAATCCACGCCGGCGTTCAGTGCTGCCGCCAGCTCGGATTGCCCGTCAGGTATCCGCGGGAAGTCCAGGCGTTCGTGGTGGCTTGCCAGACGTCCGACGGCGGGATGTCGCGCGTGCCCGGTGCGCTCCCGGAAATAGAATCCACGCACTACGGCATCGCCATTCTACGGAACCTGGGTGGTAATGAGCGACGCGGAGGGCGAACATTGAAACCGGGCGGAGGCGACGGGACCGGAGGAGCGCAGGGCGTGAAGACCGCGTTTGATGTTGGTATCGGATGAATGCCTTATGGCCACATCGATGAATATAGAAGATCGCGACGCTCAAGCGGTTGCCCCATATGCCGCGCTGCACGAGCTTGAACAGGTTGCTGGCCGCCTCGCAGATCTGTCCGATGTCCCGGAGGCGCCGCTGCGCGACCTGCGCGGCAAGCTCGCGTCACAGACCTTCAACCTCGTGGTCGTGGGCCAATTCAAACGTGGCAAGACCAGCGTTATCAACGCGCTCATTGGCGCCGATTTGTTGCCGGTCGGCGTGATCCCGCTCACGTCCGTGGTGACTGTCTTGTCTTACGGCAATTCGATCGCAATTCGCGTGCTTTTCGACGACGAGCGGCAAGAGGCAATCGCCCCCGAGCGCCTCGTGGATTACGTCACGGAGAAGGGCAACCCGCACAACGTCAAGGGCGTGCGCGAGGTGGCGATCGCTTATCCGTCGCCGTGGCTTCAGGGCGGCGTGCGGCTGATCGACACGCCCGGTATCGGTTCGGTCTATCGCCATAATACCGACGTCGCCTACCGGTTTCTTCCCCGGGCCGATGCCGTGCTTTTCATGCTGTCCGTGGATCAACCCGTCAGTCAGGCGGAGCATGATTTCCTGAAGGAAGTCAGCGGCTACGCCGGCAAGACATTTGTATTGCTGAACAAGATCGATCTCCTGTCGGAAGCCGAGTTGCGCGAATCGCTGGCGTTCACCGAACAGGCCGTGACCGAGGTGCTCGGCCAAGCCGAGGTCTATCCGGTGTCGGCGCGCCGGGCGATCGAGGCGAACGCGCAGCGTTCGGATGTACTGGGGCAGCAGAGCCGGTTCCCCGCATTCTCGCAGGCCCTGCGCGCCTTCCTGTTGGAGGAGAAGGGCCGGACCCTCGTCACCTCCATTGGGCGCACCCTGTTGCGACTGATTTCCCAGACCCGTTTCAATCTGGACCTCGAGCTCAAGTCGCTGGCGACGCCGATCGAGGAACTGCGCGTCAAGGTTCGCGCTTTCGAGGACAAGCGTCGGGAAGTCCTCGCGGCCAGGGACGACTATGCCATTCTCATGGACGGCGAGATCAAGAAGCTGCAGCACGAAACCGTGGAGGAAGATCTTAACGCGTTTCTGTCGCGGCTGGTCAAATTATTGCTGGCAAGCGTGGATCGGCGCTACGCGGAACACCGGCGGTTGCCTCTCAAAAGACTCCACGAGACCCTCGAGCAGGAGATTATCGAAGAGATGCGCGGCGCGTACGATGAGTGGCGCGTGGCCGAGGACGCCAAGGTAGCGCAGCAGTTCAACGCGGCCTGCGAGCGGCTGGCGCAAAGGCTCGATCAAACCGTGGACGAACTGTTTCGCTTCTCCGCGGAACTGTTTGCCGTTCCGTACGACGCCGTGCGCGCCGAGTCGCTGTGGACCGTCGAGTCCGGCTTTTACTACATGTTCTGGAGTGAGCCGGTCAGCCTGGAAATATTGAGCACGTCCGCCTTGTTCGCCTTGCCGAAAGCGATCGGCGACCGGCTTGTCCTCAGACGTATACGACGATTCGCACAAGAATATGCCGATATACAGTCGGGCCGGCTGCGTTACGATTTCGCGCAACGACTCGAACGCAGCGGGCGAGAGTTCAAGACCGCGATCATGGACCGGATCGAGGCGACGGTGGCCGGGGTGGAGTCGGCCGTGACGAAGGGAACGCGCCTCGGGCAGACAGCGGCGCAGGAAACGCAGGTGCGCACGCAAGCGCTGACGCGTGCGCTGCAAATTCTGCAAGAGACCCAGGCGCAGCTGATGACGATCCTCGAGAATCTGCCTGCGGCGGAAGAAGCGAACTGAGCGATTCCCTCGCCAGCCGCGCCATGGCGCGGGAGCCAGCCACAGCGATGCAGGTTTGAGTAGACGGGGAAAGACGATGATAGAGGCGAACATCTTCAGCCTCGAGACGGCGTTCGGTCTTGCCGCGAGCAGCGGCGTCACGGCGACGGGATTGTTGAAATTCTGGGTGGCGGCCCCGGCGCACCGCGTGAACTTACGGGAGACCATCATGTTCTGGCAAAAGCGTCTGGATAACTTTTTGTCCCATTTGAAATCCCACGGCATTCCCCTGAGGATTCGCCTTTGGAACGGGACGAACTTCGATCTCGATGCCTCGCCCACGGTGACGGTGGTCGTGCCCTCGATGCCCGGCATGCGCCACCTTCTCAAGCCCACCCTGGATAGCCTTGGTGCAGCCTATGTGGAAGGAGAGATCGACGTGGAAGGAAAGGTAGTGGACGTGGTGGACGTCGCCGCCCGGCTCGCGGCCCATTCGGGAGAGCCAGGCCATCGCCGCCGCGGTCCCCGGATGGTACGGCATGACAGGAAAATGGATGCCGGCGCCATCGCCTACCATTACGACGTTTCCAACGAGTTCTACAGCCTGTGGCTGGACCGGGACATGGTCTATTCTTGCGGCTATTTCCACGACGAGAACGACAGCCTGGAGGCAGCCCAGCAGCAGAAAATCGATCACATCTTGAGGAAACTCAGGGTGCGCCCCGGCGACCGTCTGCTGGACATCGGCTGCGGCTGGGGAGCGCTCATCCTGCGGGCGGCGGAAAAATACGGCGTCAAAGCGCTGGGCGTCACGCTGTCGAAAAACCAGTACGAACTTGCCCGGGAGCGCATCGCGCAAGCGGGACTGCAAGACCGCTGCGAGGTGCGCCTCGAGGATTACCGCGACGTTACCGGAAAATTCGACCGCATCGCCGGCGTCGGCATATTCGAGCATGTGGGTCTTAAGAATCTGCGCGGCTATTTCACCAAAACTCGCGAGCTGCTGGACGATAGCGGAGTGGCGATGCACCACGGCATCACCTCCACCGATCCCGATTCAGGCGAAACCCCCTCCGGTGGCGGCGACTTCATCGAGCGTTATGTTTTTCCTCACGGCGAATTGCCCCATATCAGCCTGTTGCTGAAGGAAATGAGCGCCGCGGGGCTGGAGGCGATGGACGTGGAGAATCTGCGCCGCCACTATGCCCTCACCCTCAAGCATTGGACGGAGCGCTTCGAAGCGGCGGGGGATAAGCTGAAGCACATCGCCGGCGAGAAGCGCTGGCGCATTTGGCGGGTGTATCTCGCCGGTTGTGCTTACGGCTTCACCCACAGTTGGATCGCCATCCATCAGGTGCTGTCGGTGAAAGCGGGCCGCCCCAGCGCAAACCCGCTCCCGCTCACCCGTGATTACATGTATGGCGAGCAAGGGTGACATCATGGCGTCATGGGGGATGGTCCCAATGCGTGCCGGACCTGAGTATGAACAGGCGCACGCCCATCCCGCGCGTGCCGTGCGCCGTACGTCCGAGGAGGTCCGTGTGAGCGGGCGCGCTGAATGAAGCAGCGAAACGGGCGGAAGAATCCTGGTTTTTCCGACGCGCCCCAGGCGGGGCGTCGTCCACGAAGATGGCTGACGCGAAATATCGTGGCGATTACGCTGCTCAGCCTGTTTTCCGACATGAGCCATGAGATGATCACGGCGGTGCTGCCCTTCTTCGTGGTGTCCATCGGCGGCAGCGCGGCGGCGGTCGGCCTGATCGAGGGCGCGAGCGATTTCGCCGCGAGCGTGGCCAAGCTCTGGGCATCGCATTACAGCGACAAGATCGGACGGCGCAAGCCGATCCTGGTGCTCGGTTACCTCCTGACCGCGGTCAAGGGAATCATGGCGGTGGCGTTCAGCTGGCCCATCGTGCTCGCCATCCGCGCGGTGGCCTGGATCGGGCGCGGGATGCGCGGTCCGGTGCGCGATGCACTGCTTGTCGAAAGCGTGGCGCCGCGTTTTATCGGACGCGCCTTCGGTCTGCACCGCGCGGCCGATACCGTGGGGGCGATCCTTGGGCCGGTCATTGCGCTCGGGTTGCTGTCGCTGGCCTTCACTTACCGCGAGATCTTTCTGATATCGCTCGTTCCGGGGGCAATCACGATATTCATAGTTTTATTCGTGATCAAGGACAAGGCGTTTGCCGGGCACGACAAAACTTTTTCGGAAAGTCTGCGTGCGCTCCCGACGGATTTTCGGCGCTTTCTCCTGGCCGTGGGCGTGTTCGGCTTGGGCAACTTCGGGCACACGCTGCTCATCCTCCGCGCCCAGGAGTTACTCACGCCGAAGTGGGGCGCGGTCCAGGCGTCCAGTTGGGCGATCGGGCTCTATACCTTGTTCAACGTGACCTATGCGGCCGGCTCTTATCCCGCGGGAATCTGGAGTGAGCGCGCCGGCAAACGTTTCGTTCTGGGTGTCGGCTATCTGTTGTTTACGCTGATGTGCCTGGGGTTCCTGTGGGTGGACGGCAGCCTGCCGGGACTCGCGGGGCTGTTTGCACTGGGCGGTCTGTACATCGCGGTTGTCGACACCATGGAAGGCGCACTCGCGGCCGACCTGCTGCCGGCCGAAGTGCGCGCGACCGGTTACGGGGCGCTGGGCACCGTCAATGGCATCGGCGATTTTTTCAGCAGCCTGATGGTCGGGTTGCTGTGGACGCATGTTTCGGCCGCGAGCGGATTTGTCTACGCGTTGATACTCACCGCCGCGGGCGCGCTACTGCTAACCCTCGTCAGGCGCGGTCAGGCGGCCGCCACCGGTAAAGCGGCCGATCGCGCACGGTAAGACGCGGCGGAATTTACATGCTTCAAGGATGGCACGGAGTCAGGTTATGGTCGAAATCAGCATTCCCGGTTACGCCAAGCTTGCGCTTCAGCACCTAGTGCTGGATTACAACGGTACCTTGGCCTGCGACGGCGAGCTGCGGGAAGGAGTTGCGGACGCCCTCCGTGTCCTGGCCGGGTCGTTGCGCGTCCATGTTGTGACGGGCGACACCTTCGGCAAGGCCCGTCTCGCGCTCGCCGGGCTGCCGTGCACGCTTTCGATCCTGCCGGTCGAGAATCAGGATCTGGGCAAGCGGAGTTACGTCGAACAACTCGGCGCTGAGCAGACCGCCTGCATCGGCAACGGGCGCAACGACCGGCTCATGTTCGAGGCGGCGGCGCTGGCGGTCGCCGTAGTGCAGGAGGAGGGTGCCGCAGTCGAGGCGCTGCAAGCGGCGGATGTGGTCTGCCCGGATATTCAGTCCGCGCTCAACCTGTTCCGGCAACCATTGCGGCTGGTGGCGACGCTGCGTTCGTAGCGGAACGGTCTTGCCTGTCGTTTGAGATTTGGTGAGGTGCGGTGAACGGTTTCGATCCAGGAGAAATGAAATCATGCGTATTCATTCAGTAAAGGCGATGGAGATACTCGATTCGCGCGGATACCCGACACTGCGGGTGCACGTCGAGCTCGAAAACGGTGTCGTAGGCACGGCGTCGGTACCGTCCGGCGCCTCGACCGGCGCGCAGGAAGCCGTCGAACTGCGCGACAACGATCCCAGGCGTTATGGCGGCAAGGGAGTGCTCAAGGCGGTGGCGAACGTCAATGGCGCGATCGCCTCGGCGCTTCGCGGCATCGATGCCCGCGAACAAGCCCAAATCGACCGGCTCATGATCGAACTCGACGGTACGCCGAACAAGGCGAAGCTCGGCGCCAACGCGATCCTGGGAGTGTCGCAAGCGGTGGCGCGTGCTGCCGCGCGAGCGGCCAAGCTGCCGCTTTACGCCTATCTTGGCGGCGCGGCGGCCACGCGCCTGCCGATGCCCATGGTGAACATCCTCAACGGCGGCAAGCATGCCGACAGCAGCCTCGACTTCCAGGAGTTCATGATCGTGCCGGTCGGCGCATCCACGTTCTCCGAGGCGCTGCGCTACGCGGTGGAGACTTTCGTCGCGCTCAAGGGGCTTTTGAAACAGCGCGGTTATGCCACGAGCGTCGGTGACGAGGGTGGGTTCGCGCCGCAGCTGAAGAGCAACGACGAGGCCTGCGAGATGATCGTCGAGGCGATCGGCAAGGCCGGTTACGAGCCTGGCCGAGACTTGGCCATTGCGCTCGATCCCGCCGCCAGCTCGTTTTACGAGAACGGCAAATACCGCCTCGCGCGCAGCGGCCAGGGCGACAAGACGAGCGGCGAGATGACCGCCTTATATAAGGAATGGCTGGGGAGGTACCCCATCGTCTCGATCGAAGATGGCCTGGCGGAAAACGACTGGGAAGGCTTCCGCGTCCACACGGCGGCGCTAGGCGACAAGATCCAGATCGTCGGCGACGACAATCTCGTCACGAACACGCGCTTCATCGCCCGCGCCATCGAGGAGAAAACCTGCAATGCCGCGTTGATCAAGCTCAACCAGATCGGCACGGTCACAGAAACCATCGCAGCCGTCGAGCTTTGCCGCAAGGCAGGATGGGGCTACGTCATCTCGCACCGCTCCGGCGAGACCGAGGATACGTTCATCGCGGATTTCGCCGTGGCCATGGGCGGCGGGCAGATCAAGACCGGCTCGGTATGCCGCGGCGAGCGCATCGCCAAGTATAACCGCCTGTTCGAGATTGAGCAGGAGCTGGGAGACCGGGCACGCTTCGGACCTTGAGGCGGAGGCAATCCATGTTGCGAGACAACGTTCCCCCACATGGCTTCGGCGACTCGCCGCCGCAGGACCCGCCGCGGCAGTCGGACACCAGCACCGTGCGCTTCCACAGCATGATGTTCCCAGAAGGGTATGACCCGGCCCCGGGGGAAACGCGCGAAGCACCAGATTTCTTTCGCGATCTGAATCTCGACCAGGTCGTGGACGCCGTCACAGCGGGCTGGCGAGACTACGATCTCGCGCCCTTCTTCCATGCGCCGCTGAACGATCTCGACGCGATTGCCTATCGCCAGGAAGTCATGCAGGAGCTCGAGGACAAGGGCCTGATGCAAATCGTTCAGTCGTTCTCCCAACGGATGCGTACGATGCGCGAGCATCTTCCCCAGGAAAAGGAGCACTATTACAAATATGAAAGAGAGCGCTGGTTCTTGAGCGCGGTCGATATCTACTGCCAAGCCGTCGAACGGCTCGGGCAGGAGCTGCGTCGGCTCGATCTGAAATCGCGCGGCCTGCGCGCCTTCTGCGAGTATCTGACGGAGTATTCCGCCTCAGCCTCCTTCCGAAGGCTCGCGACGGAAGCGGCCACGCTGATATCCGAACTGGCCGCCATCCGGTACGGCGTGCTCATCGAGGACGGCGCCATCACCGTGCGCCCGTACGACAATGAGATCGACTACAGCACTGTGGTTGAGCAGATCTTCGAGAAATTCAGGCGCGGGTCCGCGGAAGACTACCGCGTCAAGTACCCGAAGCGGACGGGCATGAACCACATCGAAGCGCAGGTGCTCGAGCGGGTCGCGCTGTTGTATCCGGACGTATTCCGCGCCCTCGAGACTTATTACGCGGAGCATGCGGCGTATCTGGACGAAAGAATAGCGCGGTTCGACCGCGAGATTCAGTTCTACGTGGCCTATCTCGCTTATATCGAGAAATTCCGGCGCGCCGGCTTGAGCTTCTGCTATCCGCGGCTCTCGCACACGTCCAAGGAGGTCGATAGTCGCGAAGCCTTCGATCTCGCTCTGGCCGGCAAGCTCATCGACGAAAAGACGGCCGTCGTCCGCAACGATTTCTTTCTGCGAGGCCCGGAACGCGTCTTCATCGTTTCCGGTCCGAACCACGGCGGCAAGACGACGTTCGCGCGCACCTTCGGCCAGTTGCATTACCTGGCCAGTCTGGGCTGCCCGGTCCCGGGCACGGAAGCGCGGCTCTTTCTTTTCGACCGCCTCTTGACGCATTTCGAAAGGGAAGAGGACATCGAGACGCTGCGCGGCAAACTGCAGGACGACCTGGTCCGGATCCACCGGATACTCGAGCAGGCGACACCGGACAGCCTCATCGTCATGAACGAGATCTTCTCGTCGACGACGCTCAAGGACGCGATCTATCTGAGCCAGAAGGTCATGGCAAGAATTTCCGCATTGGACCTGCTCGGCGTCTGCGTCACCTTCCTGGATGAACTGGCGTTGTTCAACGAAAAAACGGTCAGCATGGTCAGCACGGTTGATCCGCGCAATCCGGCGATTCGAACCTACAAATTGGTACGGAAACCGGCCGACGGGCTGGCGTACGCTCTCGCTATCGCGGAAAAGTACCACGTGACCTACGACCGGTTGAAGGAGCGCATCAAGGCATGAAGGCGTTCTCGATGCATCGGGATCGTGATTTCGACCCGCGGCAGGAATTGCCGTTCAATGAATCCGCGCTGACACAGGACCTGGAACTGGACACGCTGCTGCGCGCCATGGCGAGTGACGACGAGTTCTTGTTCGATGTGGCGCGCAAAGCGCTTTTCGCGGGTCTGCGGAACGAGGTGGATACGATTCTGTATCGGCAGGAGGTCTTAAAGGATTGCCTGAAGAACCCGGTGGTCGTCAGGGAACTCTACGACCTCACGGTGGAGGCGATCGGAAGAAAGGGGAAAAGCTGGTTCGGCATTTTCCGCCATCCGGCCGGGATTCTGCACAGCTCCATCGATCTGCTGCAGATGTTCATGGGTATGCTCAGGAAACTGAAGGACACCGCCAAAGCGCAAGCCGGCCAATTCGACTCAGAGGGTTTCACGGCGCTCTTTGCGATGCTCGAGAGGGAATTGAGCGATGAGTACTTCGCCAGCATCCAGAACCACCTGACGGAATTGAAGTTCCGCCACGGCGTCTTGCTGAGCGCCGAACTGGGCGAGGGCAACGTAGGCACCAACCACATGCTGCGCCAAGCACGCGAGAAAAGACCGAACTGGCTCAAGCGGATCCTCCGCCAGGGGCCGCCTGCCTACATCTTTCGTCTCCACGAGCGCGACGAGGCCGGTGCGAGGATTCTGTCAGACCTGCGAGACCGCGGAATCAATCTGGTGGCGAATGCGCTCGCCCAATCCGCCGATCACGTCCTGAGCTTCTTCGACATGCTGCGGACGGAGTTGGCCTTCTATGTCGGGTGCCTGAATTTGCACGACCGACTTGCGCTCAAGGAAGAGCCGGTGTGTTTTCCGCGCCCGACATCCGCTGACGAACGCCGGCACCGCTTCAGCGGGCTGTACGACGTGTGCCTTTCGCTGCACATGGAGCGCAGAGTGGTGGGCAACGCCGCCGACGCCGACGGTAAGAGCCTCGTAGTTATCACCGGCGCCAACCAGGGCGGAAAGTCGAGCTTCCTGCGCAGCATCGGCTTGGCGCAGCTGATGATGCAATGCGGTATGTTCGTCGCGGCCGAGTCCTTCGATGCCGAACTTTGCACCGGCCTGTTCACCCATTACAAGCGGGAAGAAGACGCGACGATGGAGCAGGGGAAGCTCGACGAGGAGCTGGCGCGAATGAGCGAAATCGTCGAACATCTCGCACCGAATTCGCAGCTGCTCTGCAATGAATCGTTCGCCGCCACCAACGAGCGCGAAGGCTCGGAAATCGCGAGACAGATCGTCCGCGCCTTGATCGAAAAGCGTATCAAGATCTTCTTCGTAACGCATCTCTATGAATTTGCGCGTGGTCTGTTCGACAGGAACACGGAGAATGCCCTCTTCCTGCGCGCCGAAAGACTGGCCGACGGGACGCGAACCTTCAGGCTCGTCGAGGGCGAACCGTTGGAGACCAGTTATGGCGAAGACTTGTATCGGGAGATATTCCCGTTCGAAACAGAGAACTGAACGCGGGATGACTTTCACCCAGATCGACAGCGTGACCGTAATGATCGAGGTAGTCGAGTTTTGTCGCAAAGCCGGCTGGGGTTTCGTCATCTCGCACCACTCGGGCGATACCGAGGGCACATTTTTCGCGGTGGCCATGGATCGCGGACAGATCAAGACCGGTTTGGTATACCGCTCGAAGCGGATCGCCAAATACAATCGGCTGTTGGAAATTGAACGGGAACTGGTGCGGCGACCGTATTCGGGCGTTAACGTTGATGACAGTATTTCAATTACAAAGGAAGTCACCTATGCGTAACACTACCACCCTCACCCGGTTCATCATCGAAGAGCAGCGCCGCGTTGTCGGCGCGACCGGCGATTTCACCTCGCTGCTTAACGACGTGGTGACAGCCATAAAAGTTATTGCCAATACAGTGAATAAGGGTGATCTGATCGGCATGCTCGGTTCCGCCGGCATCGAAAACGTGCAGGGCGAGACCCAGAAGAAACTGGACATCATCACCAACGACATCATGCTGCGCTCCAACGAGTGGGCCGGCCACCTGGCCGCCATGGCGTCTGAGGAAATGGCGGACATCCACCCCATCCCCGCACATTATCCACGTGGTAAATACCTGTTGGTATTCGACCCGCTGGACGGCTCGTCCAACATTGACGTGAACATCTCCGTTGGCACCATTTTCTCGATCCTGCGCTGCCCGGATGGCGTGACCCATCCGACCGCCGATGATTTTCTGCAGCCCGGCACTCGGCAAGTGGCTGCTGGTTATGCGCTCTATGGCCCTTCCACCATGGTAGTGCTGACCTGCGGACAGGGTGTGAACGGGTTCACCTTGGATCGCGAAGTGGGCGAGTTCATCCTCACCCATGGTAATATCCAGATCAAGCCCGATACTCGTGAATTCGCCATCAATGCCTCCAACGAGCGCTTCTGGGAAGCCCCGGTGCAGCGTTACGTGCAAGAGTGTCTGCAAGGCAAGGAAGGTCCGCGCGGCGAAAATTTCAACATGCGCTGGGTTGCTTCCATGGTGGCGGAAGTGCATCGCATCCTGATGCGCGGTGGCGTGTTCATGTATCCCAAGGACACCAAGAATCCGGGCGAACCCGGCAAGCTGCGTCTGCTGTACGAAGCCAACCCGATGTCCTTCATCGTCGAACAGGCCGGCGGCCTCAGTTCCACCGGGCGCGAACGCATCATGGGTATCGCCCCGATCGGCATTCACCAGCGCGTGCCGGTGATCCTGGGTTCGCGCCACGAAGTCGAGCGCATTGTTTCTTACCACCAATAAGCAGGAAATTTCCGATCACCGCCCCAAGCGCCTACCGGCAACTACCCAACGAAGCCGGCATCGAGGGCAACCGATGAGCGAACTCAACGACCAGCACAAGCGTCATCTCCTTCTCACGTTCGCGCATGTGGACGAACTGTTATCGCAGGCGGTGCATGACCTCGATCCGACCCCGACGCAATCGCCGTTTTCCCGGATTGTCCGTGATGCCGTGCCGGTACAGCAGCAGGTGATCATGGACTACGCCGCGCGCCTGCGCGAACGGATGCGCGCGATGCTCGAACGCCTTCAGATTGCGCCGCAGGAACGCCACGTGAGCGCCATCTGGGCGGCGCGTACCGCCGTCACGATGGCGGAGGTTGCGCTCGATGATCTGAGGCCGCAACGTCTGCGCGGTTACGGCGAACTGTCTGCCGAGGCGGCGGCGGAGGTGAGCGGCATGGTCGTCGAGCTTCATGATCTGCTCGGCAGAATGAATACCTACCTAGCCGCGGGAACGGCGCAAGACCTGCGCACGCGTCTGCAGCAAATCGATCAATCTGCTCCCGACGTACGGTTGCTGCGGGAGCTCGAACGCATGATCACCGCATACGGCCTGGTGCCGTTGCGTCCCACCCTGGACATGCTGGTCGAGCGACTGGAGTCGCGCGTCCTGGAGGTTGCTCTGTTCGGCCGGGTCAACAGCGGGAAATCTTCCCTGCTCAATCGACTATTGGGAATCGAGACGTTGCCGGTCGGCGTCACGCCGATTACCGCCGTACCGACGCGTGTCCGCGCCGGCGCCAAACCAGTCGTACGGATCTGGTTCGCCGAGGCGCGGTCGGAAACGGTCGAGCCGGAACGCTTGGCCGAGTTCGTCACCGAACGGGGGAATCCGTCGAATGCGAAACGCGTCACGCGCGTCGAAGTAGAGCTTATCTCGCCAGTACTGGATGAAGGCGTCATTTTCGTGGATACGCCCGGACTCGGGTCGCTCGCGGCAGCGGGTGCCGCCGCGTCCTTGGCGTACCTGCCGCGTTGCGATCTGGGCCTCGTGCTGGTGGACGCCGCCTCCACGTTGACGCCGGATGACCTGACGCTGGTCGACGCGCTGCACCGCGCCGACGCGAGCGTCATGGTGCTGCTCACCAAGGCCGACTTGCTGCTTCCGTCGGATCGCGAGCGAACAATGCAGTACGTCCGGCAGCAACTCGCCGCCAAACTCGGCATGGGGGTTCCCGTCTACCTCGTCAGTGTCCAGGGTGCCGACGCTGGGCTGTGTGACCGCTGGTTCGCTGACGCGCTGCGACCAGCATTGCGCGATCGTCAGCACCTTGCCGATCTGTCGCTCGGCCGCAAGATCGAGACGCTGCGCCAAACCGCACTCGCCGTGCTCCAGCGGCGGCTGTCGTCAGCTTTGAAACCGGCGCCAGATGGCGAAGCGCGAGAATGGCGCAAGGCCGACCACCGGTTGGACGCGGCGCTCGTACAGCTCGGCATGGCCGAAGGCGAGGGACTGGACGATTCGAACCGGGTAAAGGGCGGAATCGAGGACGCGCTCAAGGAGGTGGCCAACCAGGCGGCGGCGCAATGGTACGATCGCAACGCGCCGGCGCTGGATATCAGCGAATGGTTGCGCGCCGCCGTTGACCGGACAGCCGTGCAGAGCGCCTCCCTATTGTTTCGGAACCTGCTGTGGCTTCGGGCCGAATTGATTGCGGCGCTGAACGAGGCCAGTGCGCGGGCCCATTTGATCCCGGTGGATGCGGATGCCATCCGACCGCCAGCCGGGCTGCCGGTGCTGAGCAGCCAGGCCGTGGTGCCGCCGGTCCTCTTGCATCGCCCCGTGCTCAGACTTCCGGGACAGAAGATATGGTATCGAAGCGCTCGCCGACAGTTGGAGGCGCAGGCCGAAGCGCAGATCGGTTCGATTCTCGGGCAGTACGCGCGACAGTTGGCCGAGTGGCGCCGGCAGATGCTCGCCGACATGCAGCGCGATTTTATCGCATGCGCCGAGTCCATCCGCGCCCATATCGGAACGACGGGCAGTGCGGCGGCCGATATCGAAGGCCTGCAGCGCGATATCGAGGCGCTGTCGCGTTATGGCCGATCGGAAGAATGACGACTTTCGGCCATGGCGGTTGGATTGAGTCCGGCAATGTCACCGATGGGTCGTCTGTGAGGCGGTTATGCGGGCTTGTGGGATGACGAAAAAGCCAGCAGATCTCGGCATCGAAAGATCGCTGAGGTACGTCACCAGCCGGCAATGTCGAAACGGCGGATTCTGCTTCTATCGCACGGAATATCTGGAAGAACCCAATCTGTACGACACCTTTTATGCGATTGCGTCATACCGGCTGATGGAAAAGGTCGCGCCCGATCGCGATCGCGTCGTCGATTTTCTCCAGTCGGCGGCGTCGTATGGCTCCCAGAGCACCTATCTGTATTACTCGGCGCTCGGAATGCGCTTGCTCGAAGGGCCTGGCCCGAACCCAGAGATGCGGCGTCGAATATCGCAACTTCACGTGCGACCACTGTGGTCCGATGACCACCGAAGCATTTCATCCTGGCTGGAGGAAGCCTGGATGATAGTGAAGCTGAAGAAGACATTCGAAGAAGTGGCTGATACCAAAATGGTGCAACGCGTCATCCAGGATCTGCGGTCGGGTCGTTACCCCGATTATCGCCCCAATCTCATGGACGGCTACCTCATGCTTCGTATCCTTGCCGAGATCGACCGCCTGCGAGAGGCCGTTGACCTGGTGAGATTTATCGACGGCCTGCAGGCGCCGTCGCTGGGGTTTAAGGTGACCGATACATCGGCAACGATCAACGTCGATGTTCTGTATGCGGGTGTTTTCAGCTGCGCCACGGGCGGGATTCCCGTAAGACACGCCCAGGACATATTAGGGCATGTCCTGGGGTCCCAAACGCAAAACGGCGGATTCGCCCGCGCACCGGGAGCCGCGAGTGACTTGCAGTCCAATTACAAGGGACTCTGGATATTGCGTTACTTGCTGGACCAGGCTTGTAGACCATAATGAGATTAGTGCCGTGATAAGCGCGTCCTGAAGGAGGTAGATGTGACCGATATGGATGAATGGCGGCGGGTATCGTTTGTTGAAGCGCGGCGCGGCAAACCGCCAGCGCCGGACTTCTGCCTGCCAAACTTACTGGCCGGCAGCGTCGGTGTGGTGGCCGCTCCGGCGGGTATCGGCAAGACGTCGTTACTGATGCAGCTCGGCGCCGCGGTGGCGGCCGGTATGCCCGTGGCCGGTAATCTGCTGCCGGCGCCGGCGACCACGGGGCGGGTGGTGTTCCTCGCGACCGAGGACCCGCCGGCGATCATGCAGCGGCGCGCCCATTTTCTCATTCGCAGCCTGGAAGCGCAGCAAGGCGGCACTGACGCCGTCGAGCGACTGGAGCGCAACTTCGTGTTTTATTCCCTCAGCAGAACTGTTCCGACGTTATTGACGAAAGGCGCCCTGGGCGAAAACGGATTGAATCGCGTGACCGGGCTCGCCAGAGACACGCGCTTGCTCATTCTGGACCCTATCCGCCGGTTTCATTATTGTGACGAGCGTGACTATGACCATATGTCCACGCTTTTTGGATTGCTCTCCAATATAGCGGCGACGACCGGTTGTACCATCCTGTTCTCGCACCATGTCGCGCAGCCGACCACGCAAGCGGGTCTGGATGAACCCGCGGGTGTCCTCGGATCGGATGCCTTCGTGAACGCCACGCGCTGGGTAGTGAACATGACTGGCATGTCGCGCGACGAAGCGCAGCGGGCCGGCGTCACTGAGGATAGACGTCGCTACGTGCGCGCAAGTTTCACCAAATCCAATTACGGACCGCCCATACCCGCGCGCTGGCTGCAGCGCTCGGAAGTATTTGAGGGAGTATTCGAGACGTCCGAGCCGGATCAGAGGCGTTCCGGTTCGGAGTAAGGACAACGTGAGAAAGTGTCCTGTCGCGCCAATGACGATAATCGCTCCGCCTGATTTTCCGCCCGGTGCCCTTGGCGCTTTGCTGGCGGCTCGTGTCGCGCTGCAGCGGTTTCTCCCTGCGCAGGCGCGGGGCCGTCAATACGATTGCTTGGCTGGAATGACGCCGCGTACCCCTCCGCGCGGGTTGGCTACATCGCCCGGATAACGCGGGATCAGGTGCACATGGACGTGCGGCATCGTCTGGCCCGCGGTCTCGCCGATGTTGATGCCGATGTTGTAGCCCGCGGGCGCGAATTCCCGGTCGATAAACGCCTTCGCCCGATCGAGCAGCGTGATCAACGCCTGTCGTTCCGTCGGCGTGGTGTCGAAATAGCTGGCGACGTGGCGAAACGGGATGAGCAGCACGTGCCCGGGGTTGACCGGATACTTGTCGTAGCGCGCGTACGCAAATTCGTTACGAATAAGAATGTCCTCGGCATGGCAGAACGGACAGGTCGGATCGGTTTGCATCGGACTATCGGGTCGCTTTTCCGCACCGGCGTGTTCTGATGCGTTTGAGGCGCCGCGCGACCCATCTATTGGTTATGGACTGCGCGCGGTTCTTTGCCGTTGCACCCGATATTTTCATGGCCAGCGCCGCGTCTGGCCCCATGCTGAATAGCGCCGCGAAGATGCGCCTTTTCAGGGAAATTCCGGCCCTGGGCAGCGCACGAACCAGCTCATGAGCCCCTTGCACTCCTCGTTGCCGGAGACCTTCCACGACCAGCTTCTGCAGCACGGGATCGGGATCGCGCGTAAATTTCGCGATGAGCGGGACGACATCGGGACGCGGTATTCTTATCAGCGCCCGCAGGGCCCGGAACCGGAGATGTTCGTCCGGGCTGGCGTGCAGACGGGAGATCGCCTCCAAGGCGGCTCTCGACGCCATTTTTTCCAGCAGCTCGACTGCTCGATGAACCTTCCTCGACTCGGAGTTGTCCCTGGCCTCTATTTGAATCAAATGAATGAGGGCGGCCTCGCTGAAAGTCCGCAGATTCAGGAGAGCGCTCATGGTTTCCTCGGCCTGGCGAAGATCCTCATCGGCCAGGAACTCGAGCAGAACCGGCACGGCTTTGCCGGCTTCCTTCCTTTCCGGGAAGCTGGACAGGGCCACGGCCGCGCCCAAGCGCACCATCGAAGAGGGATCGTCAAGAGCGCGCCGCAGAGGTTCGACCGCGTTGCGCGCCCCCAGCTCGGCCAGGAGTCCGGCTGCGGCGGCGCGACCCCTTTGCGAGGCGACGCTCGATTTCTCGTGCAAGAACGCCGTCAAGGCCGGCACGGCACGGCTGCCGAATTTCCTGAGGGCCTCCGAGCAGGCGTCCCGCGCGTAGTCATCGCTCAGCGCGCGCACGATCCAGGGAATCGCTTCCGCTTCGCCCAGCTCGGTCAGACCGCGGATCACTCCCGGATAGGCATGCTGCCGCATTATTTGCAACAGCGGTTGTCTTGATCTCGCGTCCTTCAGCTTTCCCAGGTTTTCGGCGATCCGGTTGATCACCGCGAGCTCGGCGTACTCCAGGACGGGATCCAGGTCGCGGTGCAGGGAATCCTCCAGGGCGCGCAGCAACGCCTCCACCGCGCGGACGCCGCCGATCATGCCGAGGGTGTCCGCGACGAGACAGCGCGGCTCGAAAATCGACTCCGGAGGTCCGCGCAAGAGCTGTTCTAGGACCGGAATAACGGCCGGCCCGAGGGCGATAACGTCGCCGACCGCTTCCATCCCGTCTTTCAGGCGCAGCAGGCGGCGCGCCCGAGACAACATCTCGTACTCCGAAAGCCTTTCGGGGCGACGCGGTGTGAGCTGATCGTTCATCTGCGGTCAAAGCATTTTTGGGGCATGTTCTAGTCCTTGGTCCGCGCCATGCTGACATTGCGCAACCCGGCCAATGCCATGAGCGCCCGCTGACTCGAATGGATTTCTTCGTCGCTGGCAAGGAACCGACGTATCGCGTCGTGTTTGGTCGCATAACGCCGCATATCCTCCGAAAGCCGCTCGAGCAGGTCCCCCTCGCGGACCAGCAGTTTCTGGATCATGGCGGCGTCGCCGACCGATGCGGCCAGAAGGCGGAGATGCGGGAGGCAGACGGCCGAAAGCGAATCCAAATCGCCGTCGACTTGCCTTTTCAGGCGATCCACGATAGCCGCCACGGCTTCTTCTTCCGCTTGGGCGCACGTGCGGCACAGAACGCAGCTTTCTTTCGACGGTAACAGCGCATTGATTTCCGCGGACAGCGAGTCAGACGCCAGCGCCGACGAGGCGGCATCACGCAAGCTGTTCGATAGGCGGTCGAGCAGAGCGGGGTACCCGGTGCAGATACCGTGGGGCACCGCCAGGAATGCATACTGCCAGGTGTGCAAACCGCATAGTCCGCCGCGTTCCGCGTGGCTTTGTTGTACCTCCGGGCTGACGCTCAGGTCGTATTGATAGCGCTGCAGGAACTCAAACGTCGCATCGAGGATATGCGTACAGATCTCGCACGGACGAAACTCCGGCAATGGGCCGGGTGCAGCGAGATCTTCCGTCGGCGCTTCGTTGCGCAGGACCGCGCCGGGATTGTCCCCGGCGACCCGCTGGGACAGGGCGCGGGCCCGCTGCGCCAGACGTGCCGTATCGGCGGACCGCGGCAAACCGCGCAGCAAATCCATTACCCGGTCGCACAGCCGCAGCAGGAATTCGCCGCTTTTGTCCGCCAGCAGAAAGCGCACCAGTTCCGCCTCGAGTTCCGGGAGACCGCTGGCCGCGAGAAGCGCGGCGTTGCGGGAACGCTTTGCTATGAGCCCATCGCGTGCGGAAACCGAAAAGACCGGGGGCGCGTTCCGGTCGAACCACGCGGTCAACCGTTCACGCGTATAGCGCAAGACTTCATCGCGTTCCGCGGCCGAGACGGTGTCCTGCTTGTTGAGCACGACGTAGACGCGGCGCGCGGAAGATGAGGCCGCGCACAGGACCCGTCGTTCTTCTTTGGACAGCGGGCTTTCGTAGCCGGTGACGAGCAGGAGCGCGTCGGCTTCTGGCAGGAAGGTCTCCGTCGTCTGCGTGTTTTCCGGGATCGGTGAGCCGAGACCCGGCGTGTCGATGAAGTAGAAGCCGCGGCGCAGAATCTCGACGGGCAATCTCACCTCGGCCGTCCTCACGCGCCGGACGTTGCCGGGGTTGTGTCGTTGCGTGACGTATTCCGGCAGGACGTCCAGTGGCACCTCGCTCGTCAGTTGGTGGTCCTGATAATGGACGATGACTTGTTCCCGGCTGCCATAAGCGACGCTGGTGATTACCGAGGTCAAGGGTACGATGCCAATGGGCAGACGGTCGGTCCCGAGAATGGCGTTCATCAGGGAGGTCTTGCCGCGGCTGAAACGACCGACCACGACGAGATTGAAGCGGTCCTCGGCAAGCCGAACGAAGAGTTCCTGCAGCCGCTCCTGGTCTTGCCGCGGCCGGTCTTTTGCAAATACCGCCACGGAACGGACCAGTTCCGCCAGCTCAAATTTTGCCCGTTCGTATTTCTTGAGATTCATTGCGCCGCAGAGCTGGATGAGTCAGTCCGTTCCGCTTGATGTCCCAGGCGGACCCGGGCCGTACTTGATGGATCAAACGGCGTCGCGCCGCTATTCATCGGTTTCGATAAACGCATCGCCAATGATCCGTGAAATTTGTTGATTGACAACACAGTCTACTTTAGGCGGAAGAAGATTAAGATGCCCTTGGCGGAGCGTGATTTCGGTGTCAACGCAAAGCAGTGACGCCTGGAGTATCTTGTCGCGCCAGTATCGTTTCTGTGGAATCAGGTGCGCGTACTGCATGATCCAGCCCGGCCGACCGCGCGCTGAATGTATGATCTGACGCTCCTGATTCGGGGGGATGCGCGGTATCCGATGCTCCGCGCAACAATTTCGGAACAGTCTACGCAGTCGTGCCGTCGAGGTCAGCGGCATCGGCAATGAGAACGTACCCAGGTGCCGATGCCGCAAATGCTGCCCGTCACACTCTTTCTCGACATCGATGGCCAGCAGCACGCCGGCGATGCCGCCCCGCAGACGGCGCAGAAATCCGATCATCGCGGTGCTGACATCCGTCACGTGGTCTAGGAGCAGAACGCCCTCGTTGGCATCGGCGGTCATTCTCAGCCGCGCCCGTGCTTTCCGTCTCGCCATATTGGCCGTATCCACGTAAGGATACGCGCGGGCGAACGCGCGCGTGATGTCATCGAGATGTGCGGTGGCAGTCGACAGCGCACACGGAATTCCGGCGCGCGTGAAGCGCGTATGCAGTTTGCCGAGCAATGTAGATTTACCGCTGCCGCGCGGCCCGTACAGAACGAGATGTTCCCCGCGTTGCAGGCGCGTCATCACCTCGGTCTCGAAATGTTTCCCGGACAATGGCATCGTCCGCTCAGCTGAGTGTCATGGTCGGCAGCGCAGACGTAATGACCATGTCCGGTTATCCGGCATGGTGCCTTGCCTTTGCCGGCGAAAACATGCGCGCCGCGTCCGGCAGGGAGACCACGAAAGGGTCTTGCCCCTGGTGATGCTCCGGGCAAAAAAAACCGCTACGTGTTGAAAGGCGAGCCGGGCGTGACATGTCTGCATTCTCATAGCGCAGTCTCCTGAACGGAATGTGTTCGACTATCCGGGCGGGAACGGTGGCGAGCGATGCGCGGGGAGGGTGACAACCGGATCGATGCCGCCGCGTCCGTGACCGGGACGAGCAGGCATCATCAGCCTTGGCGGCGGTTATTGGGAGGAATGCCATCTCCAACGGCGCCCTTATATTAAACTTGGCGACCGTGGCAGGCAACTTTCCTTTGTGGGCTTTCCTTAGTGGCCTATCCGATTTTGATACCAGCCGCCTAGAAAGATTACGGCCTCAGTGAGGCGCGCCCGTTTCTTGCACCAACCTGAATGCGAATTTCCGGCTCCTTCGGATCCTAAGGAGCCGGATTCGGCACTAATCTGCATGGCAAACGCTGTGCATGGCAAAATCGAATTACGCCACCGGCATCTGGAGCCACTCGCGCCCATGTGGTTTGCACGAGCGCGGCTCACAGCAGACTGGGGTAGACAATTCTATGTGGCGTCATCCACGAATAGGGCAAGCCAGTGTGGACGCCGCCGTGACCAAAAATCAAAAGGGCCACATCGCTGTAGCCCCTTGATTGGATTGGTACCGAGGGTCGGAATCGAACCGACACGGGATCGCTCCCACTAGATTTTGAGAATGATGGGGGGCGCAGCAAGTTATTTCCGATCAACTACTTGCATCGCTTGCCGCTGTGCCATTCCCAGTCACAATCCTCGGTAAACCAGTCTCAGCAGTCTCACCCTGGCACAAATCTGGCACAAGGCCGACCAACGATTCGACGAACTCCCACGCCCCATATATATCATCTTCGATCCCGCCAGCACCGTTCCCTTAGGAATAGGGAACACAGTCAGGCGCTGGTCCACGCATCAGCCGCCTGACGCATCCACCACAGCAAAACCGGCGGGATGAGCAACCACTGAAGCAGTGGCGTGACGCCGATGTCGACGATGGGTATCAAGGGCATGAGGTCGGTATAGCCCCAAGTGCTCTTGATGCGATCTGAACACAACGACCGGACGTGCTGGATGCGGCCTATTGTGTTGAAAACTCGAAAATCTTCAGAGCCGGTTTTTCCGCCGTCATTGATTTCTGTCGGATGTTTGAAGTTATTATGATGCATAAGCTCACCGGAGGCTTATCACGGCGAAATCGCGGTGACGCTGCTCTTCCCTCATTTGTTAGAGAAAATAATTTGCCGACAGGGCTGAACAATAGACCAGGAGCGGACGTTCGAGGCCCGAAGGCAGGCTGACATTGGCTTTCTTCGGTTTTCATGGTCGTGTTAATGCTCTTGAAGCGAACACTCTGGCGTTGTTTCCTAAGGGCATGCTTGCGTCAAGATTGGGTGAAAATTAGCATCGAGGAGTAATATTCTTCATTGTCGGTTTCGGCGAAATTTCTCAAGGAGTCGCAATGTTCAAACGTATACTGGTGGCAGTGGATGGCAGTCATACTGCTGATCTGGCTTTGCAGGAAGCGGTCAAGCTGGCCAAGGAACTCCGGGCACGACTGCGGGTCGTATACGTGGTTGACGAGGTCTCGCTTAACTGGCCGGAGGGCGGCGATTTCGCAGAGATCAAGGAAACCTTTCGAAAATCCAGTCGCCAGATTCTTGAGAAGGCGGATGCCGAGATGCGCAAGGCGGGCATGATGGCGGAAACGAAGATGCTCGAGATCGAGACTTTCGGCCATCGCGTCGCCGACATGATCGCCGCCGAGGCCGAGGCGTGGCCCGCGGACCTCATCGTCATCGGCACGCATGGACGGCGCGGAGTGAACCGCCTGCTTCTCGGGAGTGTCGCTGAGGGCGTGGCGCGCATAGCCGCCAAGCCGGTGCCGCTGATCCGCGGAAAATGACTGCCACGTGTCGGTTAGGGGCAAGTATCAGCATGCCATGACCGCGCTGAACGCCGTCTACGACGCCTTTGCGCTGTTGCCGCTCACCAGATAATGACTCGTTCGCTCGACCGGCGCTGACAGGCCGAGACCGCGCAAAGCCAACGCCCGTTTACCTTCGCAGGGGGGCTGCCATGATCAATTGAAAGCGCGCAGACTGCTCAATCCAGCGCGAGCGTCAACAATCCTGCTCCACAGATCGAGACGCAAGAATGCACTCCAGACTTCCCCGTATCCGTAAAGAAGGATAGTCACTATGCAATCGACCACAAAAAAATCCGGAGCAGAGCCCCGCGCGTGATGCCAGCAACTGCCAAGGCATCGGACATCGCATCTGCGTCTGTTCCCGCCACTCTCGCGGTGCTTGATGTGAACTCCGATACGGGACTCACGCGTGCGGAGGTGGACACTCGTCGAAAAGCGCACGGCTACAACGAGGTGGCCGAAAAGAAATCGCACCCGGTACTCCAATTCCTCGGGAAATTCTGGGGCGTGTCGGCGTGGATGCTTGAACTGATCATGCTCCTGTCGGCTTTCCTCCGGAAATTCTCGGACCTCGCCGTGGTGAGCGCGCTGCTGGTTGTCAATGCGGTGTTGAGCTTTATGCAGGAGCGCCGAGCTGTCGGCGTCGTCGAAACGTTGCGCCGACGGTTGCAGGTCAGTGCGCGCGTGCTGCGCGAGGGGAGCTGGCAGGTCATTCCCGCCCGCGAGCTGGTCCCCGGTGACATCCTCCGCGTACGCCCCGGCGATATCATCCCGGCGGACGTGAAGCTCCTCACCGGAGCGTTGAGCGTCGACCAGTCGGCCCTCACCGGCGAGTCACAGGATGTCGACAAGGCCCCCGGCGGAGTGCTCTCGTCGGGATCTGTTGTCCGCCGGGGCGAAGGCAACGGCGTGGTAATCCTGACCGGGGCGAAGACCTACTTTGGCCGCACCACGGAACTCGTGCAGGAGGCACGTCCGAAACTCCACATCGAATATGTGGTGGCCAAGGTGGTCCGCTGGCTCTTCGTCATCGTCGGCGCGCTGCTCAGCGTGGTGGTCGTGCTATCGCTGATTCGCAGCGTGCCGCTCCTTGAGATGGTTCCTCTCATGCTCGTGCTGTTGATGAGCGCGGTGCCGGTCGCCCTGCCCGTCATGTTCACTGTCAGCATGGCCGTCGGGGCGAAGGAGTTGGCGAAGCGCGGCGTGCTGGTCACGCGCCTCAGTGCCGCGGAGGATGCCGCGACCATGGACGTGCTCTGCGTGGATAAGACGGGTACGATCACGATGAACCAACTGGCCGTCACCGGCGTGATTCCGCTGGGGCACGCGACAGAATCCGACGTGCTGTTCGCCGGCGCGCTCGCATCTCAAGAGTCCAACCAGGATCCGATTGACCTGGCGTTCCTTGCCGCGACAAAAGAGCGACACGTATTCGATGGCTTGCCTGCGGTCACGCCAATCTCCTTCGTGCCGTTTGATGCAAAAAACCGACGGACGGAAGCCGTGATCGAACAGAACGGGCAGCGGTTGCGTGTGATGAAAGGCGCCGTGCGAACCGTCGCCCAAGCCTGCGGGCTCCAGCCCCCGGCGATTGAGACGTTGGAGGCGCGGGTCAGCGAATCGGCGCTAAAGGGATATCGGACGCTGGCGGTGGCACGCGGCCCCGAGACGGGCACGCCCGCATTAGTCGGATTGGTGACCTTGTATGACCCGCCGCGACCGGACGCCAGGCAACTCATCGCCACACTCCACGATCTCGGCGTTCCGGTGAAGATGCTCACCGGCGACGCATTGGCGGTGGCGAGCGAAATCGCGCACGGCGTGGGGCTGCCCAATATCCGGCGTGTGGCGGATCTGAAGGCGGCGAGCGCTCAGGCCGGTAACGAGGCGATTGACTTGTTGGCGGGTGCCGATGGTTTCGCCGAGATCTATCCGGAGGATAAATACGTCGTAGTACAGCACCTGCAAGCCGCGGGGCATGTGACCGGCATGACGGGCGACGGCGTCAACGATGCGCCCGCGCTACGCCAGGCCGAAGTGGGTATCGCCGTCAGCACCGCCACCGATGTTGCTAAGGGCGCCGCGAGCGTGGTTCTGATCGAACCAGGGCTGACGAACATCGTGGCGTTGGTCGAGCAGGGGCGGACAATCTACCAGCGCATCCTGACGTGGATCATCAATAAGATCAGCCGGACGATCCTGAAGGCGGCTTTTGTGGCCATCGCGTTCGTGGTAACCGGCAAGTTCGTTGTCTCCGCCTTTGCGATGCTGCTGCTGGTCTTCATGACGGACTTCGCCAAGATCGCCCTCGCCACCGATCACGTTCGCCCGTCCAGGAAACCGGAGACATGGAACATCGGGGGCTTCATTACGGTGTCCGTGGTGCTGGGCGTCGCGATGGTTGCGGAGTCACTCTTTCTGTTGTGGATTGGCTGGTCGCAGTTCGGCTTAGCGACCGACAACAATGCCCTCTACACCTTCAGCTTCCTGACGTTGCTCTACTTTGCCGTGTTCTCCATCGTGTCCGCGCGGGAGCGCCACCGTTTCTGGGCGACGATGCCCAGCAAGACCCTCGTCGCGGCCGTCATCGCGGATGCGCTCACGGGCACCGTCCTGACGTTCGTGGGCCTCCCGGGACTCATGCCATTGCCTTGGTGGCAGACGCTCGCGATTTTCGCCTATGCGATGGTATCGTGCCTTATCGTGAACGACGCCGTGAAGGTTGCGATGATCAAATGGCGTGTTCCTGCGGCGCTAGCCTAGCGTTCCGGAGATGGCGGGAGTCCGGCCAAAAGCTACGCTTCGCCGAGCCGGTGAATTCGGACGCTAGAACCAACCCTGATACCACAGCTCGCCTCCGAGAATCTTCATGCTGGGCGAATAATGGGAGACAACGCCCGTCAAGTATGGCAATAACCATATCTGTATGGTAAATTGGATACATGGAATTCGAGTGGGACCTCTCCAAGGAATGGGTCAATGTCCGCAAACACGGGTTACCTTTTCCGAGGCGGCCGAGAGCTTTTTTGATCCGCACGGGTTCCAGTTGGTGGATCTGAAGCATTCCCGGCAAGAGGGACGTTTTTACTGGGTCGGAAAATCGGAGACCGGGCGGGTGCTGACGACCCGGTTTACCCGCCGGGGACAGAAAATCCGGATCATCGGGTCGGCAGAGTGGCGAAAGTTCAGGAGACTTTATGATGAAACAACCAAACCTAAGTGACCTGCGCATGGATCATGCGGGCACCCGAAGGATTCGGGCGGCGGCGAAGAAGGGCTTCGTCAAGATCACGATCAATATCGACCGGGACAGCCTGGCGTTGCTTCGCGCGATGGCGGAGGAAACAGGCGTTCCCTATCAGAGACTTCTCAATACCCTTCTGAAGGAACGCTTGAAGGGGAAAGAAACGATTCAGTCACGAGTCGATCGCCTCGAACATGAGCTTAAAAAAGTAAAGCGCCGCCTCGCGGCCTGAATCGAAGACATATTGTCTAATAATCGAATCGTGAAAGATCACCCCATTCGGGGCAGCGAAGAGACCAGCTCAATAATCATCAAATTTGGGACAGGGAGAAAACGGAACCAAAAATCAAAAGGGCCACATCACTGTAGCCCATTGATTTAATGGTACCGAGGGTCGGAATCGAACCGACACGGTGTCACCACCACCAGATTTTGAGGAAGAGGAGAGGCACAGCAGGTTGTTACCGATCAACCACTTGCATCGCTTGCCGCTGTGCCATTCCCAGTCACAATCCTCGGTAAACCAGTCTCAGCCAGTCTCACCCTGGCACAAATCTGGCACAAGGCCGGGGAGAGGATTTTCACGAGCTTCCACCCGATGGTCTTCTAATAATGGATCGGGTCGGTCGACGAAGTGCTCAATTGGCTCGACTCGCCCGCACCGGCGCCTGGCATATCGGACAGAGCATTCGATAGTGGTGCTGGGCCAGCAGCATCGTCGTATAGCCGCATTTGCAGCGTGTGCTTGGCGAATTGTAATTCGTCAGGTACAGGATCAGATCGACGATGCCACCGGTGTCCTTGATTTTGGCGATCTCCTGACGATTAAACCGCCTTGCAACCCTGCCACGGGCCGCACCGTTGCAACCTTGTCTTACAGCGACAGAATCCAGTTCGCCAGATTCTTCATCTCCTGCATGTCCTTGGTATCGATGATCTTGTGCTCTTCTTCGGTGCCGTCTTCCAGCTTCACCTTCGGACCCGTGGTGAAGTTTTTGATCAGCTTCTCTTCGCCATCGGCCTTGCCCTTGTACTTGGCCGCAATCTTCTTGTAGGAAGGGCCTTTCTTGGTCTTGGTGATGTCATGGCACTTGAAGCAGTCGTTGCGTTTGGCCAGCGCCTTGGCCGCCCCCGCATCGACTTCCACGGCGAGGGCCTGGGACGTGACGAACACGACGGTGGAAAAGGTGAACAGCGTGCTGGCGAGAATTCGATGTTTCATGTCTTTCTCCTGATCTGATTATTAAAAAATTCCAGTTACTCGGTAAAATTACCCACGTACCCAACTATCACCAAGACCAGCAGTCCCAAACCGATAGCGATTAGCGTAAGTCACAATATCTTTTACTACTTTGTAGAGTGCAGCTATTGTAGGGTGCAGCATTGTAAATTAAAAGTTCGAGACATTTTGAGCGCGGCACGATGGGCATAGTCGCAGTCGGTTTAGTTCCTCGTCATTGAGAAGCTCCTGTTCGCGCATTATTTTCCGGCTCTTGTTGAGCAGCGCGCGTCCGATAAAGGGTGCCGAACATTTAGGACAGCGATGCTGTAAGTCCTTATTCAGAGAGCGCGCGGTTTGGCGGGCATCGGCATCGAGAAGCAGTCGCTGTCTGAGGGTGATAGACCTTTCCGGACAAGCGTGTTCACAAAGGCGACATTGCACGCACCGGCTCTCGATAAAGTTGAGGCGCGGCCCTATTTTTTCCGAAAACAGTGCACCCGTCGGACAGAGGTAGGCGCATGCCATGCATAACGTGCAGGAATGTCGGTTCACCTTGACGGCGCCAAATGGGGCGTTACCAGGCAAATCAACCGATGCGGGGATAGCATATCCGGCAGTACCTGAGGAAGCCTGTAACCGGTCGAGCGCCGCGGTCAGGATATTGCGTTTCGTGGCCCCATCGGACGTGACAGGAAGCAACAGCGCCGCTATGCCGTCGCGCATGGTCACGGGAGCGATCGGCTGTGTCCCCTCTATGACGATGATTCGTTCCGCGAGATCGCCGATGGCCTCGAGTAGTGCCTGCGCCACTCCGACCTGCGCTTTCAATTCCCTCCGCGTGCTTTCCGGCAGGTCAGCCGGAAGCTTCACAATAACCTGCGTCGCACCCTGGACGAGAGCAGCCAGCCATATATCCAGCCCCGCGGCGGCAATCGCGGGTAAAGTAAAATGGACCAATGACTTATCTATCGAATCCGGGTATTGGTCCACACTCTGATCTGTGTCTTCATGGATCAGCAGCTGAAGTGAATCGCGTCCTGGCCCAGCCACATCGCCGAGGCTGCTTGCAAGACGTTTGTGCATGTCGCTAAACGAAGGCGCAGCATAGGTAATGGCACCGGTCGGACAGGCCAGCATGCAGGTAGCGCATCCTTGGCAGAGATTGCTATCGATTAAGATCGCATCGCCGGAGGAACTGATCGCGCCGGTGGGACACACATTCAGACAACGCGTGCAGCCAGCAACACCCTGTGCACTGTGTGCGCACAGTTCCATATTGAAATGGTAGAAGCGCGGTTTCAAGAACGATCCGGTGAAAGTCGCGAGTTCGGCAATCGCGGCATCGATGGCAAGTGAGTCTGTTCCCGGCGCGTAATAACCCAGCGGCTTGACTGCCATCGCCAGTAGCGGCGGGCTACTCAGGTCCAGAACTAGATCGAAAAAACCGTCGCGATTCGGAGAGAACGGGCCCATTTCAACCATGCCGTCCTTGCCGTGAGCTGTCGCGGTAAACCGCCCCAGGTAACCCGTGACAGCGGCGATGCGGCAGCTCATCAGGGCCGGATTGGCACGCAAATCGGTTTGCGGAATCTCGCCGCTAGTGGCACACGCCAGAACGCGCAGCGACGTTGACAGGCGTGCGGCGGCGAACGTCACGTATTGTGCCGGCCCGATGACCAGCACCGTGCCTCGCGACTCGAACCGGATGCCCTCGTTCGCGATGCTGGCTTGCGCACCTTGCGGAACGCGCGCGAGCACGCGCGACATGCCGGTACCGCCGTGAAAGCTCATTGATGGATGACGTGCGGTGTCAGCGTTTCAGCGCGCATCGCATCGACCTGCCTGGAAATCTCGTCAAGCGCCGCGACATCGGCACGCACGGTGCTCGCGGTAATCCGGGCAATAGCTTGCACATAACTGTTCTCAGCCCGGGCGGCCAAGGCTGCACAGTAGTCCGGCACCCATGGCGCGAGATGATCATCCAAAAACCGGCTTTGTCGGCGCAGACTTTCAATCGCGAGTGCATAGTCGCCCGTGAGCCATCCCGTGCGCTCGTCATGGCACAGCATAGCCATCAAACGCAACTCTGCGCCGAGATGGTCGGGCGAACCGGACTCGGGCGCGACTTCCCCGTATCCCCATTCAGCCGCCAGCGCGCGCACATTTCCCGTCGCAGCGCCGGGCAGACAGCCTTCGCGAACATGCGACTCAAAGGGTAGCGGCTCCTGGCTGTCTTTGGAGGTGGCCACAAAACGGCGTGTGTACTCTACGGCCGCCGCCATGGCACCGGGAACCGCCATAGCCTCGCGCACCGCGTCGTGCAGAAAAGCCACATCGGTCCGGAATAGGCCTGAATCGTTCTCGACGCATGTCAACGCGTCCCGCAACTCGGTAAGACGGGCAGGTGTCGGCAATTCGAGAAACAGTCTGGAGAGAAGCCAGTATCCCTGACTACGACGACCGGCTTGTTCCTCGAATTGAATTGTCCCTGTCATCGCGAGTTCAATTCTTGTAGTTAGCAAGCGGCAGCTTGTCTTTGTGGCAGGTAAAACAGCCCTCGTGTTTTACTGGGCCTGGCGAGCCCTTTGGTAGCGTGTCATGCAGCCGCAACTTCACCGTATTCTCGGCCAGTGGCTCCTCTTCATGACAGTCAACGCACTCAAGCTTGCCCTTCTTGGCGTGTATCCTGTGGAAACTGCCTTTCTCCGTCATGGATTTCTTGCTGGTCACCATCGATTTTGCCGGAGCCTTGGCGGATGGCGCATCGGTAGCCAAAACCGCCTGAGGGATAAATGCCAGCGCCACGCAACCCAGGATCATCGCGATTCTGTTTTTCATGAATTGGCCCCTTGCTCCAGTACGTAGTAGACCTGCGGTCCAGTGCCAAATTTCGTGAGCAACTGGACCGCCTTAGTTTCCTTGATGCGCTTGGCGACTTCGCTCGACGGGTCGTCGAGATCGCCGAACATGCGCGCCTGCACCGGACAAACCAGGTCGCATGTCGGGGTGTATTCCTGATCTTTGCCAATGCGGTCGACCTTGCCATCGGCGACGGCCTTCTCCAGTTTGTGCGTGCAGAAGGTGCATTTCTCCACGACCTTGGCTTTCTTGCGGTGGGTCGGATGACGCATGCTGGCCGACAGCTTCTCTGAGCCGATGGCGCCCTTACCCGGACTGAGAGGTTTCAATTCCGCGTTATACTGCGGTACGCCATAGGGGCATACCGCCGTGCAGTAGCCGCAACCGATGCATTTGTCGTAATCGACCAGCACCACCCCAAACTGATTCTTGGAGATCGCCTTGGCGCCAATGTAGTCGCAGGCGGCCTTGCACGCGGGTTTTTCGCAATGCATGCATCCCATCGTCATGAACACCTTCTTCACGGACGGATAGGTACCGACTTCGTATTCATTCATCACGTTCCAGGGAGCGTCGGGCGTGAAGTAGTTCTCTACCGCACAGGCGGCCACGCAAGAGCGGCAACCCATGCAGCGTTTCATGTCGATCAAACGAACGAGCTTAGTCATTTTTATCCCCCTTACGCCTTGTACAGCTTGCACTTGGTGTCGTTGAAGGAATTGTGACCGGAAATCAGGTCGGGATGGTGCTCAAGAACCTGATTGATCGCGGTGCCCTTGTGTGAATCCGGCGAGTAACCGGGGCTCCATTGCCCGTAGTGGTAAGACACGGCGATGGTGTCGGGGCGGATACCCTGAATGACCTGCGCGGTGCCCTTGATCTTGCCCACGCGGGTCTCGAGCGTCACGGTGTCGCCGCTCTTGATCTTCAGGTCACGCGCTGCCGTGACATTGATTTGCACGGTGTTGGTCGCGGCGTCCTTGCCGATGGCCTGGTTGAGTATCACGTTGTTCACGGTGAAGCCGGACTGATTGCGGAACATGCGCTTATGGGTAATAAGGTAAAATGGGTAATCCTTTGCCTCGAGGTGCGGCGTCGGGAACGCATGATCTCTGGTCGGTAGCGGCGAATAGGCGATCTTGAGCTTCGCTAGATCGACCGAGGCAAGGTTGTTCTTTTTCACGATGCCCTCGGCCTTGTAGTAGGTGTCGATCAACTGGTCCGCGTAGAACTTCATTTTCGCCTTGTCCGGTCCCTTGAACTTGCCTTCGGCGCCAGACAGGTACTTGCCCTTCACGTCTTTCTTTTTGCCCACAAACCCCTGCTCGAGCGCGACCGAGAAATCTTTCTTGGTCTTGTCGGCCCAGATGACCTCGACTGCTTCGCGCTGGGTATAGTTACGACCGGCCTTAAAAGTCACCTCCTTCAGCCCCCATGCCTTGTTACTCTCCTCGGCGAACTTGTCGCTGATCCCGAGGCGCTTGCTGAGTTCCCACATGATGCCGAAGGCGTCCTGCGTTAGGTTATACGGATTGGTCATGGGCTGGCGGATGGCCATGTGACTCGTGTCCGGCGTGCCGCGCGTGGGCGCGTAATGCCAGCTCTCGAGGTAGGTCTTGTCCGGCAGAACGATGTCGGCGTACCAGGCGTTTTCGGTCATCAATACGTCGATCACCACATTGAAGGTCTTCGTCAGCCCCTCGAACTGTTGCCACGAATTGGGGATCGATACCGGCCGGTTGGAGCCATAATAAATCTGCATCTCCGGCGCGTATTCCAGCCCGAAGGCCTTCGGATTTTGCACCGTGATATTCGACGTCTGCGCGATATGGTGATTGGCGTAGGGGAAGAACACGCTTTGCGCGAGGTCCGCGCGTTTCGGCGGGTACTCGCACTTGCTGACGTCGAAATATTGTGGGCGGACGTAGGCGCCGCCAAGAATCAAGCCGCCGACGGCATCGATATTACCGACCAGCATGTTGAGGATCAGGCCGGTGCGCCAGCCCTGCACGCCATGCTCCTTCGCCGCGAGGCCGCGGAACGTATACGCCACCGCCGGCCGGTAGCGCAGCTTCTGGCCGTCGATTTCGATGGTCTCGCCGATGCGAGCCTCCTTGGCGAAGGTCTGCGCGAGCCGTGTAATCGTCGCCGCCGGCACGTCAGCCACTTCTTGGGCATATTGGGGTGTGATGTCCTTGACGCTGTCCGCGAGCACCTGGAACGCGGTGCGGTAGGGCTTGCCCTCCACGGTGTAGCGGCCCTTGAGCGCGGGTTTGACACCCTGCACGTACGGTTTCGCGCTGTCCGAAGCCGTGTCCCAGACGAGCGGTGTCTTGCCGTCCTTGTCCTTCAGGATGATCCCGGCCGCGTCGACCAGCTGCGGCGCGTTGGTGTATTCGACGAGGAATGGCTCGTCGATCGTGCCGGCATCAATCAGTACCTTCGCCATGGCAAGAATCATCACCACGTCCTTGCCCGGGCGCACCGGCACCCACTCATCGGCCTTGGCCGCCGTGCCGGAGAGCCTCGGCTCTACGACGACGGTCTTGAGTCCCTGGTCGATGCTTTGCATCGTCTGCCAGTCGAGCCAGCGCGATGCCTGCTCGCCTTCATAATAGTTCGCGCCGAAGTTGAGCAGCAACTTCGAGTATTTGAGGTCGGGCAGTATGCCCGCGCCGGCCCAGGTGAGTTCATCGGCGACATGACGCGCGGCCTCGCACGCCGTGGTCCGGTGCGACATGTTGGGCGTGCCGAATGCCGTGGTCCACGCCACGGCGAACTCTTCGCCAATCAGGTACTTGCCCTGGCCGTGTTGCCAGATGAGCTTGCGCGGATCCTCGTCCCTGATCTTCTTCAGCTTGGCGGCGACCGTAGTAAAGGCCTCCTCCCAGCTCATTTCAACCCAGCGCGGATCCTCGTTCGGCCCTTTCTTCGGATTGGTGCGTCGCAGCGGTTTTTTGAGGCGATAAGGATCGTAGGTATTGAACATCCCCGACGCGCCCTTGGGGCAGATACCGTGGTTGTAGAAGTCGGCGCGGGCAGTGTCCGGATAGATGGTGCGTACAATCCCGTTCACCACGGTCGCTTCGATGCCGCAGAAGTTCGGGCAGATCGCGCAGCCGGATTTGACCTTGCGAATCTCCGCCGCGGCCGTAGCACTCGCTTTTCCCTTCTTGGCGCCGGCAGCGGCCTGCGCGATTACGTCAAAGCTGAATCCTGTGGCAGCGACACCACCGAGCGCCCCGACACCCTGGATGAATCTCCTGCGGCTCAATTCCATGGTCTTTGCTCCTCACTTTAAATAAATGAAGATATGCGGTTCTTCTTTATCGCTATATCTGCATAGGTAAATAGCAATGGGTCACAATTCATGCGTTGATATATATCAATCGATTAAGGAATATATTTTTCAAATTATGCAGAAGGCACCGCTCCTTTGATTAACCGGCTCGAATATTTCCTACTTTGCTTGCAGCCGATAGATGTACTCGGTCAACGCCAGAATACGTGAACGTGCAAAGTATGATCTGTCGACATTTTCCTCGTGTAAGTATTCATCATAATACTTGCTGCTTCTGTATTCCTTGCCCCAAATGGGCATTTCTCGCGTCCCGTGCGCCATCAATTCATGTGTGCCTTCGATGGTTTCAAACACCCGCGCGAAAGGGAACACCCCGCCATTTTTCTTGGAAAGCGTCGTTAAGTCAGTCGCGGGTTTTTTCAACATCTGGCTATACGCACCGTCCCCCTTCCCCAGTATGCCATGGCAAATGATGCACTTTTGTTCATACTCAGCTTTGCCAATGTCAACTTTGCGGATGTCAGCTTTATCCGCAGGGTGTCCGGTCCCAGCAAAGAAAACCAAGATTGTCCCTAGGAACGCTGAAGCGACTGTTGTCGATTTCATTTGAATCTCCATTGGCACTGGCTTATCTCTTGTAAAGAAGCAGCTCTAGAAGCTAGGTGGCAAGCACTCAACAGTGATCATGGAAATATTAGGCGAAATGGAATCAAGACTTTTGATCTGCGTCAAAATTATGCCTGATTTACCAAAATAATATGGCGCCGAATACCGTATTGGTATGCACGAAAAGAGACTACAGGACAATGTTGAAGTTCTGCCATGACAAACGGATGGACAACACCAGCAGTAGAGGGTGGTGCGGAACTGGGTCGACTCCCAGTCTGCCAGCAGGTAAATTACAGAGAACCGGGCTGTTCAAACATTGATATACATCAACCGGGACAGGACCTGCGAAGACTAGTATGTTTCTTTAAGGCAGGAGCCACACAATTTAAATAATTGAGATATCCCGACTGTTGAAGACGCTTAACCAATGACGCTTGTCCTGTTTAAAACTTAACAAGGCCGTTTTGCCGTATCGAACGGGAGAGTCATGCCATGCGCATTCCAATACTTTTAATGCGGCTGATGGCGGGGGTTATCTGTTTAACCGCCGCCTCGGTTATTTGGCCGACGCAAGTCAACGCGGCGGATGCCTCCCAGAGCAGAGGCGTTGGACAAACCGCCGCAAAACTTGACGATGCCAGCTGCCTGACCTGCCATGATGGAAAAAAACATGGACTAACGGTGACCGTGGCCAGCGGCAAGGTGCGTCCGCTGCGATCGATACAAAAAGACATGTTGGCGAAAGGCGTGCACGGAGAGATGTCGTGCGTGGCGTGTCACCAGGATATTGTTGACAACAAAGCGCCGCATAAAAAAGTCGCCGCGCCCAAAGCCAATTGCGTGACCTGTCACGAGGGGCTGTGGGAAACCATCAAGAAGGAAAATTTAACGACAGAAAAAGCAAGATTGGGGGTGGTGGTACAAAATATCGAGGCATACAAACAATCGTATCACGCCCGGCCGAGCACGGACGACAAAACAGTTCCCAATGCGGCGTGCGACAACTGTCACGATACGCACTATTTCAACGTGCCGCAGCGCGGTGCCTCCAAGCGCACCGACTGGCACCTGACGATACCGAAGGTTTGCGGCGAGCAATGTCATACCGAGCAGCTCGAGACCTATGCGGAGTCGGTGCATGGCACCGAAATCATGGGCAAGCACAATCCCAAGGCGGCCGTGTGCACGGATTGCCACACTACGCACGACATCGCCAACACATCCAAGGACGTAACCAAGCTCCTGATCGTCGAGAATTGCGGAAGTTGCCATAAGGAGAACCTTGCAAGCTACCGTGACACCTATCACGGCCAGGTTGACAAACTGGGCTACACGTATACGGCCAAGTGCTACGACTGCCATGGCAGCCATGGCATCCTGAAAGTGGATGACCCCAAGTCGTCCGTGTACCCCAAGAATCGCCTGAAGACCTGCCAGAAGTGCCATGACGGCAAGAAGCTCCCGCTGGCGACGACGGGATTCGTGACCTTCGGTCCGCACGCCAACGCCTACGACTTCAAGCGCTATCCGCAGTTGTGGTTCGCGTCAAAATTCATGCACTGGCTGCTGGTGTTCGTGTTCGCCTACTTTTGGGCGCATTCGCTGCTGTGGTGGCACCGCGAATACAAGCATCGCAACGATCGTGAATCCGAGATGCGTATTCACACTGAAGAATTGTTGCACGGGGAGACCAAACATGTCCGGCGGTTCGGACTGCTCTGGCGGATCGGTCACCTGCTGTTCGCCGTGAGCGTCATGACGCTGATCCTGACCGGCATGGGCTTGTTTTACTCGGATATCTCCTGGGCGCCGGTCGTCATGAAAGTGTTTGGTGGTCCGCAGGTAACGGGGATTATCCACCGGATCAGCGCGGCGATCATGCTCGGTATCTTTTTCGTGCATCTGATCGCCGTCGCGATCAACCTCTACCGTAACCGCAAAACCTTCCGCTGGTTCGGCCCCGATTCGCTGGTGCCCAACTGGAAAGACTTGCAAGATGCCGTGGGCATGTTCAAGTGGTTCGTCGGCAAAGGGCCGCGGCCGATATTCGACCGCTGGACATACTGGGAGAAATTCGACTATTGGGCGGTTTTCTGGGGCATGGCCGCCATCGGCGGCACCGGCATGCTGCTGGCCTTTCCGCACATCACCGCCTCGTTCCTTCCGGGATGGGTGTTCAACGTGGCCACGCTGGTGCACGGCGAGGAAGCCTTCCTGGCCGCCGTGTTCCTGTTCACGGTGCACTTCTTCAACAACCACTTCCGGCCGGACAAGTTGCCGCCGCCGGATGTCGTGATGTTTACCGGCACCCAGTCACTGGAAGAGTTCCGGCACGAACATGCGCTGCAGTACCAACGCCTGGTCGATAGCGGGCAACTGGAGAAGTATCTCGTGGACGCCCCGTCACGGCCGATGACGCACGGCTCGAAGATACTGGGCATCATCCTGCTCACGATCGGTCTGGTACTGCTGATCCTGGTGACGGTGGGCTTCTTCAGAGGTTAAACGCCACATGGCACTACCATGTTGCGTAATTGTGAATTGGGCAAGTAAAGACACGAGTCTTGGCTTGGGGTATTTTGAAACACGGGAAACGGGTCCGATGTGAGCGCATGCTGCGCAGTCTGATTGCTGCCCTCCGGCAACGCGGGGTACCGCGGGCCGAGACACTTCGGGATACGGCACACGTGCGGGTTGCTGTTAACTGTGCGATGGCCAGCGCCGAGACACCGGTTGCGGACGGCGACGAAGTTGCTCTGTTCCCGCCGGTCACGGGAGGCTGAGCCGATGGTGCGCGTGCAGTGCGAGGCGTTCGATGCCGGCGCCGAGATGGAACGTTTGCGTGCGGGGGATCCGAAGATCGGTGCTATCGCCTGCTTCGCGGGATTGGTGCGCGACGTCAATGATACGGCGCGGCACCCGAGAAACCGGCATTCTGAGACATATCGGAGACGCACGTCGGCATGGACAAACCCGAACTCACCCTCAGCGACCGCTTCGGGCGGCGGATCGAATATCTGCGTCTCTCGGTCACCGACCGCTGCGACCTGCGCTGCACGTATTGTCTGCCAAAGGGATTCAATGACTTCGAAGAGCCGAAACACTGGCTCACCTTCGATGAGATCGAGCGCTTGCTTGCCGCCTTCGCGCGGCTGGGGGTGAACCGCATTCGTCTTACCGGCGGCGAGCCGCTGCTGCGGCGCAACCTGCCGGAACTGGCGGCACGTCTGCAGCGTCTTCCCGGTATCCGCGATATTTCGCTTTCCACTAACGCCACGCAACTCAGCAAGCATGCCCGGGCGCTCAAGGATGCGGGCGTCGCCCGCATCAACGTGAGTCTTGATTCGCTAAAACGCGAGCGTCTCGCCCGCATTGCCGGGCGCGATTGTCTCGACCGCGTCATTGCCGGCTTGATGTCGGCGAAAGAAGCCGGGTTCGCGCCGATCAAGATCAACATGGTGGCGCTATCCGGCGTGAACGATGACGAGATCGACGATGTGGTTGAGTTCTGCATGGCGCATGGCTTTGTGCTGCGCCTGATTGAAACGATGCCGATGGGCGAAACCGGACGCAACGCCGCCTACCTTGACCTGCAACCCGTCAAACGGCGCCTGCAGGAGAAATTCGATCTGGTCGAAGGGGTCGTGCCGGGCGGCGGGCCCGCACGTTATCTGCAAACACCCGACCGGCGCTTCAGCATCGGTTTCATCACACCGATATCGCAACATTTCTGTCCCACCTGTAATCGCGTGCGGCTTGCCGTGGACGGCACGCTGTACATGTGTCTGGGCCAGGAAGCGAGGTTCGAGTTTCGTCCGTTATTGCGGGCGAACGTGCCGGAGGCGGAGCTCGAACACGCGGTGCGCACCGCCATTGAATTGAAGCCGGAACGGCACGAGTTCCGCGAGGCGCCACATAAGATCGTGCGTTTCATGTCAGCTACCGGCGGGTGACGTCTAAACGCCTGCGCTGACAATCATCACCAATACCGACGACCGCAGCTATTCGGTCGCGCCCGAGTTGCTGTACACCGGGATCACTAATCTCGATCTGCGTTTCCGTGTGTTCTGGCTGCACGGTGCACCCCTGGAGTGACATCGGCGAGAAGCAAAACATGCGGCGTCTCGAGCTGCGCGCCCGGTACTACTTCTAAGCCCGGGTGGCTGGCCTTGCCCGTCCGGCTGCGAAACGAAACCGTTATGGAGACCCGTGTCGCGCAGTGAACCTGCGGCGAACGCGGCCAGACATCCTCAGCCAACGGGCGCGAGGCGCACGCGTTGCCCACGCCGCGACGGCGACCCGAGAGCAGATCGCGCGTGCGCTCGACGGATATAGTTAGGCATGGATGATGTTCATCGCGAAGACGATACGATGTTATTGGCTTCAAACAACTGCTCAGACCAGCTTGAGTTGTTTGCCAACTCGAACGATACGGCCCTCGGCTTCGAGCCGCTTGAGAGCCCGATAGAGGGTTGCGTGGTTCAGTCCAAGCTCGTCGGCGAACGCGGCGAGCGTGCCCTCCAGGTGAAGGCAGCGCGAGTCGTCGCCCTCACAGGCGAGAAAATGCAGGATGCGATCTTGCGCTCGACCAAGCCGCAGCCGTTCCTGCCGGGCACATCCGTGCTGATAACCTTTCGCGAGGAAACGTGTGAATTCGAGAGATGCCTGCGGGCTATCCAACAGCAAGGCATGGAAGTCGGCGACTGAAACGCTAACCACTTGGCTGGGGCGGGTCGCCACGCCGTAACAGTCATAGAAGGACAGGAATAAGGAAACGGGAAGGATGAGTTCGCCGCGCCCGGCTCGCTGGAGAATGGCCTGCTTCCTGTCGTGTTGATAGCGGATCGCCGTCATTTCGCCGGATGAAATGAAATACAAGCGCTTGACGGCATCGCCAAGCGCGAAAAGTTGCTCGCCTTCGGTCAAGTCGACGACGGTATGCACAAGGACATCCGTAAGGCGCTCAAGCAGTGCGGAGTCCGAATCCACGTTGATCCCCTTGTGTCTAAATGGCCCGCCGGTCGGAGAACGCGCGAAAGTGCGTCCAGGTTGGCCATCCGGTACGCGCTAAATGCGACGACGGAAACCGCCAAGCGGCGCTGAATTTCGAACCATGATTCAAGCGCCGACCTCTGGGCGACAGGGAACGCCGATTTCGCGAACGGTTCGCGCCAAGTAAAGTTCCGGAGCGGTGATCTGATGACCGTGGATTCCCACCAAAGCAAAGCCGCATGCGGATCATGATCGATGCCACCACCCACGCTAACGCCGCCAATTCCGCCGAGTCATATTCTATCTCATCGTTTAGTGCTTTCCTTGTCTCCGGGTATCAAACTTGTGATTCCCATCATAGTTTGTGGAAAACAAAATTGATTTGAGCAAATGTGGCAGCCGCAAAGAATGGCACGATGAGGCATGTCAGCGACAACAAAAAATGACATGCTCCATGACAATAGGCTGCTGTCGCGAAAGTCGCGCGCCCTGGTTTGAAGGCAACTGGAACGTGTTTGTGCGATGGGGGCCAGTCGTCCCGGGCAGGCCCCATACCAAAGCGCCAGTTCGGAACGGAAACAGCCGGGAACGGTATTGTCTCGTTGGACACGTTCCGCAAGAAAACAGGCATGTCCCGTTGTGCCGATACGAGAGGGAGAGCGAAATGTCGGAGGAAAAAGTGGGCCCCACCCGCGTTGGTGGCGTAACGTTAAGCCGTCATGGCTGAGTGCCATGGTTCTAGCGGGATGCCGCAAGATCATCGCAGTCGCTGACAGCGTCAGCGTCGGCATTTCATCGCTTGGTAAAAATGGATTGTCTGGTGGGTTGTGTCGCTTGCTGGCTGACACGCCGCCGTGTATGGAAACGTCTGAAGCGATCTCAAAAAATACCCGGCGTCAATGCTTCCTGGCAGTGCGCTTTTTCGATATCCCAAGGCAGGCTGGCGTATGGTTATTTCAGAACGTTTCTCGTTCGAGCCATAAGCGCGGCGCGGGTTTCGCAATGTTACGCGCGAAGGCGTGATTACCTTGTAAGTTACGAGCCTGGCCGACAGCTAAACGCCGACCGCACGCCTGGCTGTTGATGCCCCGCGGTTTGTTTCAAGTAGCGTTTCTTTCCTGCATGTCGAGGTCAGCGTGAGGTGCCGTCCTTTGCGTATCAGCACGTCTTCCTTTTCGAGCGCCGCGAGCGTGCGGTAGAGGCTCTCGTGGCTCAAGCCGAGTTCGTGCGCCCAGACACGAGCGGAAAAGTCGAGCGTCACGCCGTTGCTGCTGTGTGGTTGCGTGGCGAGATAGTGCAAGACGCGCTCGCGCGCCGTGCGCATCTTGAGGCGTTCATAACGCATGTAAAGATCGCGCATTCTTGTCGCGAGGTCGTACGCCCAAGCGGCGGCAAACGCGGCATTTTCGCTGAGGAACTGATTGAACAGATCGAGCGGCACGGCCAGCACGCGGCTGTTGCGTGTTGCTTCAGCCAAGCAGGTGTAGTCATTGAGGCATGCGCTGCATTCCGCGAGTGCATTACCGGCTGTTATGGATTGCAGCACGATCTCATCGCCATTCGGCATGAAATGAACCAGCCGGATCTCGCCCTCCGCGACGTAGTAAAGCGATTTGATTGGATCGCCGATACTGAACAAAGGTTGGCCACGGCGCAGGATGATGTGGCGCGCCGCGGCCCGCAGCTCCTGGGGTAAATAACTCGGCAACGGATTACGGTAATGTGACATGAGCCTTATCTCCCGTGATGATTGTAGTACCTAGATTCACTGTGTATCGGCGCTTTCTGGTACGCAGAATCACAATTTGAAAAAGTTTTTAAATAATAGCATCAGTTAGACTTGCTATAGCTGCAAATATTGTTCGCGTTTCTTCCAGTGTGGTTTCAGTCATGAATATGGTGATCGAAATCACCATTAAATTCATGTTTATTGCCAAATTATGACCCTTGTCATAACGGTTGTTCATGGACAGCCATTAGTGTGTCGCACCAGCGTGGGGACCAGCCTGCGTTGGTTTGCACCATACAACGACACAGACATAGGGGTGTTTACATGCCGAGTCGCGCTTCGAGATTGCATACCAAATGGATTACCGCCGTGGTTTTATTTTCCGCTTGGGCGGCGGGGGCGCAGGTCATGGCCGCAACGGTCACGGGCCAGGTGATCGAAAAGGTCAGCCGCCAGCCGGTGGCGGATGCCACCGTGATGGTGCAGGGCACATCGTATGAAGCCCATACCGCGAAGGATGGATCGTTTGCCCTGAATACCGGCGCGGCCGATCTCAAGACGCGACTCATCACCGCTTCGAAGCATGGTTTCGTCATCGGCTCGGCGAACGGCAGCGGCGGGCGCGTGACCATCGAGCTCGAATCGCTTCCGCTCGACAACCCGGCATATGCCTTCCAGTCGGCCCAGACCTGCGGCGGTTGCCATAACGACATCTTCGCGCAATGGAAGAACACCACGATGGCGCGCGCGATGAGCGAGAAATATCCGCAGAAGCTGTCGTTCTATCTCGGGGAGACCACCGACGGCAAGTTCGACGGCCTCGGCTTCGGCTGGAAATACTTCGCGCCGATGCTGGGCATCTCGCAGGGCATGCACGCGATGGATCTCAATCATTACATCGGCACCTGCGCCAATTGCCACGCGCCCGGCGCCATGTGGAAGAAAGGCGAATACGAAACCCACTACGCCTACGATCCCGGGACGGGTCACGTCAACACGGATGGATCGATCAAGGTGATCCGCATGGATGAGATACACAATCTGTCCGTGGCCGATGGCCGCGAAGGCATGGCCTGCGACATCTGTCATTCCGTCCAGGACGTGCGCATCAACTATGACAGCAAAGGCAATCTGAAGACAGTCGATCGCGAAAAAATGGAGGTGATCCGTCGCGGCGACGTAAAGTTCGGTCCGCTCAAGGACGCCATCAGCCCGTTTCACAAGACGGCATATAGCCCCATCTTCAAGAAGTCGGAGTTTTGCGCCATGTGTCACATGGAGCGCGCCGACGACCTTGAGGGGGTCGGCGTTCCGTCAATGATGACACTCGACGAGTATCCGTTATGGAAGGCCAACTTCGAGGCTGGCAAGACCGACAAGCAGTGCCAGGACTGCCACATGTACACCGGCGGCAAAGGCGCGTGGACTATGAACAAGGTGGCGAGCGTTGGCGTTGAGCGCGATCCGTCCAACCTGTTTGGTCACCACTGGCGCGGCAGCTACTTCGACGGCGAGATGGCAAAACGTGCTTCCAATCTCAGCGTGGCGGCCCAGCGCGTTGGCGATGAACTGGTCGTAACGGCCAATGTCGCGAACGTCGGCGCCGGGCACAAAATGCCGGGCGGCCCGCCGTTCCGACAAATGCTATTGCTGATCGACGCCACCGATGCGAATGGTAACGTGCTCAAGTCCCTGGACCCCGTGCGCGACGATCCGGCGGACGCGCAGCACGCCAACCGCATCATCGATGCCGGCGGCGGGTATCGGAATAACGGTTTCTTCATGCTCTGGGAGATGGAGAATGGCAAGTCATTCCCAGAGATGCCATATGGGGGCCATATCGGCAAGCTCTACAACGGCTCGTGGGTAACGCCGGCCTTCATGCCGATGGAGTGGATGTTCAAATATTTCTGGGTGGGCGTATTTCCGCTCATGCTCGGTCTGCTCGGCTGGTCGCCGTGGAACGCGATGCTGGGACGCCCGATGAGGGCGGAAAATGAACCGAAGAAGGATGGATTCTTCAGCGGCAACATCGGCACGATTGACCGTCTGGTTCGCGTCGTCGCCGGCCTGTTCATGTTGTCCGTCCTGCCCGCGCCGTGGGCATTGATCGGCATGATTCCGCTGTTCAGCGGTGTCGTCGGCTGGTGTCCGACCTACCGGTTTATCGGCAAGCTGGACACCCGCGAGCATAGCGGCTTCTTCACCCGTAATGTGGGCGTAATCGACCGCACGCTGCGCATCATGTTCGGTCTGATGATACTCATGATGCTGCCCTCGCCGTGGCGGATGATCGGCCTGATCCCGCTCATCAGCGGCATTCTTGGCTGGTGCCCGACATACCGGCTGATCGGCAACATCAACACCTGCTCGACGCGCAAGACCCATATGTTCGATCCCAACTTGGGTGCGGCGGACCGTCTGTTTCGTGCCGCGGGTGGACTGTTCCTGCTGTCGCTCATTTTCTGGGGACCGAAGACGCCGTGGGGCGCGATCGGCATCATCCCGCTGTTCACGGCAATCGTTGGCTGGTGCATCCCTTACCGCCTCGCGGGCATCGACACGCTCGGCGACAAGGACAAACACGCGTTCTTCTGGAAGCCTTACTGGACGAACCTGAACGAACGTCAGCGGCGCAACCATGTGCTTACCGGCGTGATGATGTTGTTCGTCGCGGTGGTGATGCCTAAGGCCTTCGCCATGCACGTCTGGCCGGTCGGCGGTTTCGCGGCCGAGCGCGTCTTGTACGACACGCGCATCAACTACAAGGAGTCGGATACCACCGAATACCGGTTCCAGGCGCCGTCATCCGGCGCCGCCAAGGTCAGTGCGCGCCTGGTGTACTACCGGCACTGGTACTTCATGGAGCCCATCAAGGGTCCGGAGTACTGGGGCACCAACAAGTGGAAATACCTGTTGCATGAAGTCGGTGTGACGATTCCGCAAGACGCCAAGGGACAGGTAAGCGGCGATGCCGGTAATCGCGACGGCAACCTCTTGAACATGCCTGCGATTCCGTCAACCCCGGGAGCGGGTGCCATACAGGCGAATGCGGCGCCGGCACAGACTGCCTCAGCGCGGGCAGGCGTTTCCGTCGCCAAACAGTGAATCGAGGAAGACATGATCGGCGGACTACCTGATTGTTGGCGTTGCCGTTTTCTGTTGCATCGCCGTGCCGTTCATCGTGCGCGCGGTGATGCGTCGCAAGGGGCGAGGTAGTTGCGCTACGGATACGGGAAACATGGAGCTACGGGCAGGACCGGATCGCCAGGGGAGGCGCGTGGGGTGGCGGATGCGGCAAGCAGCAAGCGTAAGCGGCATGCCACGTCAGTTAAACATTCAAATTTAAATTGCGTGTGGAGATAGTCGATGAAAAAGCGATCATTGGTGGTAACAGTTAGCTTGGCCATTACGGTGGGCACGGCTCCGGCGTGGGCGAACAACGGCATGGAGAACATCGCCTATAGCGCCCAATCGGAGGGCCGCGGGGGCACGGCCATCGCCGTCGGCGAAGACACCAGCGTCATGAACACCAATCCGGCGTTGCTTTCGAACATCGAAAACGGCCGGGTGGACTCGAGCTTGACCATGATGTTTCCACAATACAGCTTGCAAAATGCCTATAACGATACGAGCGGTATGAAGCCGATTTTCGTCATTCCCACGATGGGATTTGCCATGAAGTTGACGAATAAAATGACGTTCGGAATCGCTTTCTTTAACGAGGGCGGTACGGGTACGGATTATGGTCAGCTGAAGGTAGCGAGCGCTAATACCAATAGCGGCACTATGTTAGCCGAATACTCCAGTATGTTTGGTTACATGGTTGTATCACCCACACTGACCTACAAGGCGACCGATGATCTTTCCGTAGGTGTTTCGGCTCAGCCGGGTTTCGCCACAGCCAGGATGAAGATGCCGTTTGACATGACCGCAATGAACATGGGTGTGTGGGCCGCGGATATGAGCATGCATGACTACAATTATCGCACCAAGCTGGGCGCACTCTACAAGGTCAACGAAGCGATGGGAGTCGGATTCGCATACACCACCAAGACTGACATAAATCTACGCGGCGATGCGAGTATGCAAACGGTTTCATTACTCGGTAGTCAAGTTAGCCACATGACAGGTAATGCTTCGGCGGACATGGGATGGCCGTCGTCGTACAAGATCGGTGGTTATTGGGACATGCGCAACTTCGGCATGGCACGTATGTCGCTCGATATCGAGCGCATCAACTGGAGCCAATATTATAAATCGGTCCCATTTCATATGACAAATATCACTTGGGATAATAATCCAGGGCCCTCAGAAATGAGTATGGCCATGAACCTCGGGTGGGATGATCAGACGGTATACAAGCTCGGTTTCGATTATCCATTTAACGACAAGGTCACCATGCGCATGGGGTGGTCGCACACGATAAACCCGGTTCCATCGAGCGGCCTGCTCGCGATCATGAATCCGATCGTGGAAGATCACTACACGATGGGCTTGGGTTTTTACCCCAACAAAAGTTTCGAGTTCGACATGGCCATGACTCTCGGCGTTCAGAATAAGCAAACGAATAATACTTCTAACACAATTGTGGCTACAACAATGGGCAATGCCCCGATTGGAAATTTCGGCGTCAGCACGGACATGAACGGCACGACCGTCGGCATGAAGTATTACACGATGTCAATGAGCATCGGTTACAAGTGGTAGGAAAACAGCGCCTACTGTTCGCCGAGGAATGTTCCCTGCATACCCGTCATGACCCATGATTGAATCATGACGGGGCAGGCGGGCCAAGCCGGCAACTGGGCGCGCGTAACATCATCCATGTCACATAATCATTAGGAGAGAACTGTATGAAAGTTATATCTATCGCTATCGCGGGCGTGGGGATCCTGGTATCTCAGGCGAGTTTTGCTGCCCCGCCCGTCATGATGTCGCACGAGTGGGGTGGGCTCGCCTGCGCCGCCTGGAACGAGGATCCGGTCCTCACGACGAAGCTGGCGGAGTCGGGTTGGGTCACGAATGATCAAGGACGCGGCTACCGCATCATGCAGATTTCCCGCAAGGACTGCCCAAACAGCCCCAAGATCGAAATACGCGTCTCGGCCAAGGATGGAAAGGCCATTTGCGTTTACGGCGGCAAGGCTGAAAAAGAGATGAATTCGAGCGACTTCACGATGTTCGCCGACACGAAACGTTGGGTCGAGCTGGGCAAGGAGGAGTACGGCCCGATGAAGGCGATGATGTTCGGCCGGCTGGGGTTTACCGGCCCTATGATGGAAGCCATGAAAAACATGGATCCGTTCAAAAGCTTCATGACCGGCATTATCGGCAAGGTCAATAGCGACGTCAGTGCTTGCCCGCAGTGAACCGGGCGCTGCGGCTTTCGCGCGCCGTCGGCACGACGGTCAATCAGGGCTGAGCGGGGAACAGCTCCATCGTACTGCACAACCCCCACGGTACCGATTAGGTTACCGTGTGGGTTGGTACCGGCACGGGATGATGGCCGGACATCTGCAAAGCAATATCTAAAGATGAACAGAAAGCTCGAGCGCCCACCGAACCAGGGCATCGCGCCCGGACGTTAACTCAGGCTGGCAGCCATTACTGGCATTGATACTGTACATACTTTTTCTGTCGCTTGTTGCGGCAATCCTCACCGCCGTCGTTTTGATCCACGCCGGGTTCCGCGCGCCGCGGAGAAAAGAGCAGGGCGTGCCCGGGGATTACGGAATCGTTTATGAAGAGCTCCATATCCGCACGGCCGGCGGCAAGCAATTGTTCGCATGGCACTTGCCCAATGCGCCGGATGCGGCGACAGTCATCGTACTGCACGGTTGGGGTGGCAACGCTGAGCTGATGCTGCCCCTGGCGATCCCGTTTCACCGCGCGGGTCTGAATGTATTGTTGATAGACGCGCGCGGCCATGGCGGCAGCGATTCCGCTTTTTTTACCTCGCTCCCCCGATTCACGGAGGATCTCGAACATGCCGTGGAATGGGTCAAGGCGCGGAGCGGCGCATTTAATCAAAGCATCGTCTTGCTCGGTCACTCCGTCGGTGCGGGCGCGGCCCTTTATGCCGCCTCGAAACGCCGCGACATTTCCGCCGTCATCAGCGTTGCCGCGTTCGCGCACCCCGAACGGATGATGCGCCGTTACCTGGCGCGATTCCGGCTACCGGGGTGGTTGAGCGGATTTGTTCTGCGCTACGTGGAATGGGTGATCGGGCGGCGCTACGAGGAATTTGCGCCGCTCAATACGCTCCGTCGCATCACCTGTCCGGTCCTGCTGGTGCATGGGTCGAGGGATCAGACGGTGCCGGTTTCCGACGCCATTGCGATGGCGGATGGCAGCCGGGAAAATGCCATCGAGCTGCTGATCGTCGAGGGCGCCGGGCACGATTCGATGGAGAAGCTCGAATCGGAAAGTGCACATCTGATCGATTTCCTGCACGATCATGGCATCGGCACCGCGGCACGACGAACGTGCGCGTCATGATGGTGACCGGAATGGAGACACGCGATGTTCCATTCGATCGTGAAATCCGGTCGATCATTCCCGCATCACGCCCTAACCGCAATGGGGAGTGATATTCCAGCAGAAAAAAGTCGCGTTACCACGAATCCTGAACAAAGCGACCTTACGTTCAACGCCACCGCAAGGGTGAGCCGTGCGCACCTAAAGAAGATATTGAGCGGTGCATGGGACGCACGCTATGTCGTTTTCTCATTTTGTCAGGCGCCCTAAGAAAAAGAATATAAGGCAGTCAGATCCGTCATTCATGGCGTCGTTTATTATGATCACAGTCATGTTTGCCTGTTTATTTTCATTTCTATTCTACAGATTGGTGATCTCGGTCATAACTACGCCAAATTTGGGTCCGCTATAGTGACTTGGCCAAAAAGAGGATGGCAAAAAAAGAGGGTGCAGCATAAGGGTTCGGGTAGCGCAAGCGGCCCAGATTCATCAGTTGTTCCCTTTTTTTAGAGAGGCGGGCATTCCCGACGTGAGCTATCGGCGGGGTGTCGCGACCGACCACGGGTCTTCAATTCCTGATTAAGTACATTGCTCACGTTGCGCCAGGGAAAGTGGAGTGATGGTGCATAGTTCCCGGTGACCGAGCTGTGTCAGGCATGAAGCCATTGTGGCGGTTCTCAGCGGCAGGATAACCGGGGCCTGCGAAGCAGAAACAAAGCGCCGTATGTCCGAGCGCGCGAGAAGGATAGGGAATCCTGTCGTGCATCGCGCGGACCAGCGCACAACGAGAGATAGAGGAGTTTTGCAATGTTTAGAACCATGATTAAAACCATTAAGTTGTCGTTGACAGCGGCTTTCCTGGCCGGTGGCATGATGGCGGGTTTCGGCGCCACCGCGCAGGCGGAAACCATCATAGGGGGCACGATGTGCATGCTGCCCACCACCAGTTGCGCCGACCAGCCGCTGACCGGCACGATCGATTATACGGACGGCGGCACGTTCACGCTCGGGGCCAACACGTTCAGCGGCCTGCCTTTTTCCGTGCACAACACGTCCGTTAAAATGACTCCGGGCAGTTACTCGTTCAGCAGCGGTGCATATACGCTTAATTACACCGTGGGCGCAGGTCAGATCGGTGCGCAAATGCTCATGGATTGGGGTCCGAGCATTTACACCAATATGCTTGTCGCTTTCGTGTGGAATGTCAGTGACTCGGGTGGAGTGCGAACCCTAACCCCAGGGGCGACGGGCACAGGCACCTCCAATGGCGGCTACATAATGGTTAATGGCTTTGCCGGCCAAGTCCCTGGCATCAACATGACCACTCCTGTTCCAACGGGTCCAGGAGACACGACACCGCCGACGGTTTCCAGCACCAGCCCGGCAAATGGAGCCACGGGTATTTCACCATCGGTGGCAGGGATTACCGTTACCTTCAGCGAAGCCATGAATCCCGCCTCGGTCACTGCCGGGGCGATCACGCTCTCGGGCGGGGAGACGGTGGGAACGCCGACCACCAGCAACGACACGACCTTTGTATTTCTGATCACATCCTCGCCCTTGGCGCCGAACACGCTTTATACGGTCACCTTCAACGCCGGTCCTACGGACGTGGCGGGCAACGCGCTGACACTGCCCTCTGCCATAAGCTTTACGACGGGCAACAGCGCCGCATCGGCGGTCGATGACTCCGCCACGGCGATCGGAAGCACGGCGGTTGATGTCAACGTCTTGAAAAATGATACCGGTTACGTTGCGTCAACCGTAATCGTGTCAACAGCCGCAAGTCACGGCGGCACAAACGTAGATCCCGTGACCGGCCATATAACCTACACCGCCAACGCGGGCTTTTCGGGCACCGACACTTTCCAATACACCGTGGACGACTCGGGCGGCAACCCGTCCAATACCGCGACCGTAACGGTAGAGGTTCGAGCGGCTGATCTCGCCAGCTCGACCGGCGTTCTCGCGCCTGGCGCTACCGCTATAGCCTACTCATCCACCGGCGGCGGGTTGACCAGCGACCAGGTGGGCGTGGATAGCGCCTTGTCGCAGCAATGCGTCGGGGGTTGTTTCGATTTTGCGGTGACTGGTGTGACGGGAGCCGTAATGGTCGTGCTGCCGTTGACGGCTGATATCCCGGCCAATGCTGTTTACCGAAAACTGATGAATAGTACGTGGCGGGACTTCGTAACCGGCGGCGGTAATTCGATAAAATCGGCGGGTGCTGTCTCCCCGGGTGTTTGCCCGGCAGCCGATTCATCGTCATATACGCCGGGTCTTACAGCCGGGAATCGGTGCGTCCAGCTTACGATCACGGACGGTGGCGCGAATGATGGAGATGGTACTGCAGGCACAGTGCTTGATCCCGGTGGCGTGGGTGTAATAACTGCGGCGTCCTCCGTGGTAGGTTCAAGCCCCTCCAATTCAGGCGGTTGCAGCATCAGTACCGGTCGGCCTGACCTGACCGATCGCGGCGACTGGTGGCTGGTGCTGGGCTTTGTCGCCTGGCTGGGCATGGTCATCCGGCGGCGCCAACAGCGGGCCTGACACCAGTCGCGTCTTGATCTGCTGCGGAACGGCGCAGCCCGCAAGGGCTGCGCCTTTTTTTTGGGCCACGGTTCGAAAAATTCTTGTACTCCACTCGGAGTCCTGCGCGTCGTTGCGGCGAGAATTAGTATCTTTCTGGAATTCTTCAGAACTGTTTTTATTACATGCTCGTGGAAAAGTCGCAGCGAGCAATCATCGTCACACTGCTGAAAAAATCGCGAATGAGTCTTTCAGTTCCGATGTTCATGAACATCTTTTTTATGATCGCAGTCATCTTTACTCATTATTTTTTGTTTCTAAATCAAATATCGGTGATCTTGGTCATAACTATGCAGAACCTGAGTCATTTATAGTGGCTCAGCCAAAAAGAGGATGGCGAAAAAGAGGAGGCAGCGAAGGGTTCGGACGGCGCGAGCAGTCCTGCTTTAGCGGTTCCCTCATTGAGGAGAGGAATATTCCCAACAGGGAAGTG
>Ga0315268_10000144_pt1 | contig 82670 bp, 44 predicted proteins | sample C1_top_MG_FD_204535 | JGI IMG/M metagenome (GOLD analysis project Ga0315268, IMG submission 204535) | Sediment microbial communities from Yellowstone Lake, YNP, Wyoming, USA - C1_top | ecosystem: Environmental > Aquatic > Freshwater > Lake > Sediment | place: USA: Wyoming | collected 2017-08-01
GCTCTTCGACGACGTCGAGGTCGGCCGTTACTGCAAGATTCGCAATGCCATCATCGACAAAGGCGTCACGGTCCCGCCGCACACGCGCGTCGGCTGCAACATCGAAGAAGACCGCGCCCGCGGCTTTACGGTCACGCCGAAGGGCATCGTGGTCGTGCCAAAGGGCTACAAGTTCTGCGGCGAGCCGGCGGTAGCCGGCTAGCGCGTCGACGCCGCGCGCTTGACGACTCGGCGCTTGGCGACCCCGGCCAGCTGGCGCCGAACCTGCCGAGTCACAGATGAGGGACGGCGCACCGCCTCGGCGTCGAGCGCCGAGCGCGCATCGCTGTCACAGCGCAGCAAACGCCGTCGAACGCGGACGTGCGGGACAAGGGCGCAGATGGCCGCAAACGCGGCGCGCGCGGCCTGTGCGCCCGAACAGGTCGCGAGGTCGACGAACAGCAGCCCCTCTTCGGGCCAGGTGTGCACGGCGATATGCGACTCGGATAGCACCGCCACGCCGGTGACGCCCTGCGGCGCGAAGGCGTGGACGTAGTGATGCAGCATCGTGAAGTGGCCCGCCGCGACCGAGTCGCGAAGGACCTGCTCGATGAAGCGCGGGTCGTTGAGAGCGTCGAACGAACACCCTTCCAACGTGGCAATGACGGCCGAGAGCTTCATGGCAGTACCTACACAGATGGCACCGCGCGCGGCTTCAATCAACCGCGATTACCGGCCGGTGCACAAACACCGCCGTGCCTTGCCCGGCACGAGGCCCGTGTGCCATGAATCGGAGCTCGCGACGAGCACGGCCATGAACAACGAAACTCAGGCGCAAGGGTGGGTGGCAGAGGCCAAGCGCCAGGCGAGCGGCCGCGAATGAAGTGGCCGCTGTCATGGCTCCAGCGACCGTGGTGGATGCACCAGGTGATCACCCCAGAGAGCTGCGCGGCCAACATCTACATGACGTTATGGCTCGGCGCGCAACCGAACGCCGAGCACGTACGCCGCGCCCTCGCAATCCTGGCCGCTCGCCACCCCCTCTGCCGAGCCCGCATGGGCATCGAAGACGGACGGCCCGTGCAGGTCCTCGCCCCGCCGCGTGACGGCCAACTCGAAGAGCTCGCCATCATCACGTCACCCGCAGCGACCGAGACCGCGTGCGTCGCGGCGCTGCGTCAGCATGCCGAGCGGCCCTTTGACCTGGCGCTCGACCCGCCATGGCGCGGCGTGCTCATGCATGCGGCGCCCGGATCGTACCTCATGGTCAGCGCGCACCATGCGGTCATGGACGGCCATTCGTCCGAGGTCATTCGCCGCGAGCTCGCCGAGCTTTACATGGACCTCGAGCAATGTCGCGAACCGGCGCTGCCGCCGCTCGCGGCGGACTACGGCGAGTATGTTCGGCTCGAGACCGCGTGGATGGACGGGTCGGAGGGCCAAGCCGCCCGCGCCTACCTTCTTGCGCGACTGGCCGAGGCGCGCGAGCCCTTGGACCTGCCACGGGACGTCTATGGCCCGCGCGCCCCGCCGGCACCGAGCCCCGGTCGACGGGTCGAGCTCGAACTGCCGCCGGACTTCGCCCGCGCCGTGCGACAGCTCGGCCGCCGCGTCCGCGCTCCAGCCTCGCTCGCCTATATCGCGGCGTGGCTCTGCTTGCTCGAGCGCTACGCTCAATGCGACGAAGCGGTGCTCGGCCTATCGGTCGACTGCAGACCGCTGCCGTCGCACAAAGCGGTGGTCGGCAACTTCGTCAACTTTGTGCCCCTCTGTGTACGGCACGCACGCCGTGACTCGGCGCTCGACCTCCTATCGCGGGTGCGCGCGGCCGTGGCGGAGCTCTCGCCGCATCGACGCTTCCCGCAAGCTGCGCTCGAGTCCGAGCACGGGCCGCTCGGCGACACACCGGCGCACGTTCCGTATCAGGTAGGCATCTCGACCCACGCTTCGCCTTTGCACAGCGACGTGCGGCAGCTCTTCGACCTCGTCGACTTCGGGCAAACCGGCGCTTGGCTGCCGTGGATGCTCGACATCGACGAGTCGAAGCGAGGGACTCGCCTGCTTTTTCAATACACCTCCGACGCCTGCACAACGGCTTTCGCCACCGATTTGCTCGCCAACTACAGCGCCCTGCTCGAGCATATGGTGGCCGATCCGGGCGTGGCTGTGGCGAAGCTTCACCTGGCATCGAGCGATGCGGCGTTAGGCAATCGGCTAGCAGGCCGCATCGAACCTCGAGCCGAGGACCCGCTCACACACGAGGCGGTGCTCGCCCAAGCGCAACGAACGCCCGATCGGATCGCGCTCACCTGCGAGCGCGAGTCCATCACGTATGGCGAGCTCGCACGCCGCGTCGAGCGGACGGCCACCGCGCTGCGGGCCGCGGGACTCGCGCGCGGCGCCCTCGTCAGTGTGCTCGTCGAGCGCTCGGTCGACATGGTGGTCGCCCTGCTCGCTGTCTGGCGAGTCGGCGCGGCCTACCTCCCCCTCGATCCCGACGACCCGGACGAGCGTCGCGAATTCATACTCGCCGACGCCCACGCGCACGCGATGATCACGCGCGCAGGCGGCCAGTTGCAGATCGCGGTCAGCGACGCCACTGCCGCACCGCCCCGCGGCGACGGTAGCACGGCCTACGTCATCTACACCTCGGGCTCGACCGGCAAACCGAAGGGCGTCGAGGTGCTGCACCAGGGCGTTGGCAACTTCATGACCTCGATGCGCGACGAGCCTGGCGTCACCGAAAGCGACGTGCTCGTGGCGATCACCACCGTCGCGTTCGACATCGCTGCGCTCGAACTGTTCCTGCCACTGCTCGTCGGCGCGCGCGTCGTCATCGCGGCGCGCGACGTGGCGGTCGATGGGCGCCGCTTGGCGAAACTCATCGAAGAAACCGAGGCCACGGTGATGCAGGCGACGCCGAGCTCGTGGCGCATGCTGCTCGCCGGAGGCTTTCGTGGCCGCCCTAAGTTTCGCGCGCTCTGCGGGGGCGAGCCTTTGACGCCCGACCTCGCGAGCGAGCTCTTGGCACGCGAGTTCGAGGTGTGGAACCTCTACGGACCGACCGAGACCACGATCTGGTCGACGGCGGAGCGCATCACGGACGCGGCGCCGCCCATCTCGGTCGGGCGACCAATTCGAGCCACCGCGGCCTATGTCCTCGACGCCTTCATGGAGCCCTTGCCGTTCGGGGTCGCGGGCGAGCTGCACCTCGGCGGAGCGGGCCTCGCTCGCGGCTATCTCGGGCGGCCCGAGCTCACCGACCAGCGCTTCGTCGGCAATCCTTTCGCGCCAGGCGAGCGCTTGTACAAGACTGGCGATCTCGCCCGGCTGCTGCGCGACGGCCGCTTCGAGGTCCTCGGCCGCAGCGATGACCAAGTGAAGATCCGCGGCTTTCGCGTCGAGCTTGGCGAGGTCGAGGCGAGCCTGCGCGAGCATCCTGGCGTGCTCGACGCCGCGGCCATCGCCGAGAGTGACCCGGCGGGCGGCAAGAGCCTCACCGCCTTCATCGTGCCGCGCTCGGCCAGCCTCGAGGTTACGGAGCTACGCGCCTTTATGCGCGGGCGCGTCGGCAGCTACATGGTGCCGACGCGCTTGCTGAAGATAGCCGCGCTGCCACGCACGGCGAATGGCAAGCTCGACCGCAAGGCGCTCACGCGCGCGGCGGCTACGAATCAGGCGAGCGAGCGGCCCGCTGAGCCTACGCGTACAAGAAGGCCTGCTTCGCCCGGGGACCAGACAGCGGATGGCACCGAGGCCCGCCTGGCCGAGCTGTGGCGCGCGCTGCTGCACGTGGCGAAGGTCGAGAGCCAGCAGACCTTCTTCGAGCTCGGGGGCCACTCACTGCTCGTCTTGCAGCTCGTGGCCAAGATTCACGAGGCCTTCGCCGTCGACCTGCCGGTGCGGGCGGTGTTCGAGTCACCCGGGCTCGGCGAGCTCGCGCTCGCGATCGATCGCGCCCGCCAAGATGCTCCGATGGGCGCGGCTTCGCCATCGACGTTCGCGTCGAAGATCGATGCGGCCCCTGCACCCGGCGACGGCGAGCCCGCGGGCGAGCGAGCGCCTCTGTCCTTCGCGCAAACTCGGCTTTGGCTCGTCCAGTCACGCTCCTTGAGCGACACCTCGTACAACATGCCGGGCGCGGTGCGCATTGATGGTCCGCTCGACGCCGCGCTGCTCGAGCGCTGCCTCAACGCCCTCGTTGGGCGGCACGCCGTGCTGCGCACCAAGATCGTAAGCGAGCGGGGCGAACCCGTTGCGCTCGTGCTGCCCGCGCGCCCGGTCTCTCTGACACACGTCAGTCTTTCAGGCCGCGAGGCCGAGCTCGAGGATGTCCTCATCGGCGCCTCGCGACTGCCCTTTGCGCTCGATCGCGAGCCGCTGCTGCGCGCCACACTCGTGCGCCTCGACGCCACGCACCACGTCTTCTTGCTCGTTCTGCATCACGCCGTGGCCGACGATTGGTCGGTAGCTGTGCTCTTTCGCGAGCTCGTCACGCTGTATGAGGGCGGAGGTGAGCGAGCGCTCGCCGCCCTTCCGCCCCTGGCCTGGCAGTATCAGGACTTTGCGCGTTGGCAACGCGAACGACTGGCACCCGCGGCCGCCTCGAGCGCCGTGCAGGCATGGCTGGCGGCACTGGCACGCGCACGTCCGCTGGCCGAGCTCGCCGCCCCGCCGGGCGTGCCCTTCGTCGGCGGGCGGCAGAGCGTGTGGCTCACCCGAGCACAACGCGACGCGCTGCTCGCGGTCGGACGCAGCGCCGACGCGACGCTCTTCATGGTGCTCCTCGCCGCTTACGTCACGGCGGTCGGACGGCTCGCCAACGCTGACGCGCCCTGTATTGGCGTGCCAGTTTCGGAGCGCCGTCGGCCAGAGCTGCAGCACCTCGTCGGCTGCTTTATCAACACGGTCGTCTTCGCGGTCGAGCGCGCAAGCCACCCGACCTTCGCCACGCTGCTCGCCGCCGTGCGCCTTGAGTGGCTCGCGATCCTATCGCGCAGCGAGGTTCCGTTCGACTGGGTGGTGCGAGCAGTCAGTCAGCAACGTGGTGAGGCTGCGGTGCTGTTCAATGTCCTGTTCGCCTTTCAAAACAGCCCACTCGAGGTCTTCGACGCGGCCGGTCTGCACTTTGCCATCGAGCGCTTCAAACAACCAACCGCCAAGTACGATCTGTCCCTGGCGGTCGAGGACCGCGACGAAGGTCTCCTCCTCGTCATCGAGTACAACGCCGCCGCGCTCGACGCGACGCGAATCGCCGAGTTCATCGCGTCGTTGCGCGATCTGCTGGACCGCGTCGCGCGCGACGGCGACGCGGTGCAGGGCGAGCACGTGAGCGCACCCGACCCACGCAAGACGGGCGAGCCAGCTACACGACCACACGTCGCTGCGCTGCCGTTCGTCGCACCGCGCGATGCGCTCGAGCGGACAGTGGCCCAGGCCTGGCGCGAGGCGTTCGCGGCGGTCGATCCGAGCACCGCGAGCCGCGCGCTGTCGGTCCATGATCACTTCTTCGCGCTCGGCGGGCATTCGCTGCTCGCCATGCAAGTCGTCGAACGCTTGGTCGAGCGCGGCTACGCAGGCCTGCGGGTTACGGACCTGTTCGCCTATCCGACGATCGGCGAGCTCGCGATCCGGCTGCGCCAAGAAGCGCCCGGCGGCCCAACCGAGCCAGAGCAACGAGCCCGCGCCCAACGCACCGCCGTCGCGCGCTTGCGCAAGACGAGGAGCAAGCCATGAGCACGCCGAGCGCTGCCGATGAAGAGCTGCACGTCGCGATTGTCGGTATGGCAGGCCGCTTCGCCGGCGCCGATGATCTTACGACGCTGTGGCGCAACCTGCGCGGCGGCGTGGACTCGATCACCCACTTTTCGCGCGAGCACGCCAAAGCGGGCGACCTCGATGCCGCGCTCGTCGACGACCCGTCGTATGTCGCGGCCCATGGCGCGCTGTCACACGTCGACCGCTTCGATGCACCGCACTTCGGCCTCGGGCCGCTCGAGGCCGCGCTCATGGACCCCCAACAGCGTGTGGCGCTGCATGTCGCGTATGCGGCCCTCGAGGACGCTGGTCTCAGTTTGACCGAGCGGCAGACGACCGGCGTCTTCTTGAGCATCGGCCGCAACCACTACCGCGAGTGGCTGCGGCGCCTCGCGCATACGCCCACACCCGAGCAGCAAGCGTGGCTCGAGGCGGGCAATGACATCGAGCTCGCGGCCGGACGCGTCGCCTATGCGCTCGACCTCGGCGGGCCCTGCATGGGGCTGTCGGCGGGCTGCTCCTCATCGCTCGCGGCCGTGTACGTCGCCTATCAACAGCTCGTAGCCTGGCAGTGCGACGCAGCCCTCGTCGGCGGCGTACAGATCCAACTGCCGCAAGCTCGAGGCTACCTCGCACGGCCCGGCGGCGTGTGGTCGCACGACGGCACCTGCCGGGTCTTCGACCGCCAAGGGACGGGTCTCGTGCCGGCGAGCGGGGCGGGCTTCGTCGTCCTCAAGCGCCTCATCGACGCGCGACGCGACGGTGACCCCATCTACGCTCTGCTCTGCGCCGCGGCCGCCAATCACGACGGGGCGCAGAAGGCGAGCTTCGCCGCGCCGAGCGCGACAGCGCAGGCCGAAGTCATCCGACTCGCCCACAGTTTCGCCGCCGCGAGTGGGGCCGAAGTGGCGTACGTGGAAGCGCACGGCGCCGCGACGCCGATGGCTGATGCGCTCGAGGCAGCAGCGCTCATGCGAGCCTTTGCCGGGAGCGGAGCGGCCAAAGGGGCCTGCGCCCTCGGCTGCGTCAAGGGCAACCTCGGTCACGCCGGTGCAGCAGCGGGCATTGCGGCGCTCATCAAGACCGCCCTGTGCCTGCATCACGGCGAGCTCGTACCCACAGCCCACTTCGAAGCTACAGCCAAGGAGCTCGACCTCACCAGCTCGCCCTTCTACGTCAACGCCGAGGTGCGCGCCTGGCCACGCCCGGCGGCCGAATGTCTCGCTGGAGTGACGGCGTACGGCGCCGGTGGCACCAACGTGCACCTGGTCCTGCGTGGCGCGCCCGCGGTAGGCGCCACGACGCGACGCCGGACACCGACGGCAGGCGCGCTCAGCGAGGCGCGCTACGCGGTGGAAAGAGACTGCATCACCCTCGCCGACGCGCATCGCCCGTGGGACGCTGTGCAGGCAAGCACGACCTCGACCTCGGTCGCGGCGATCCTCGCCGACCTCGTCGGCCTCGACGCTGCGGCAATGCGCCCGAACGAGCCGCTGCGCTCACTCGGCATCGACTCGTTTCTGCTCTTGCATGTGCAACAGCGCCTCGCTGCGCTGCTCGACCGCCACGTGACGCTCGCGGCGCTCGCCGGCTGCCGCACGGTCACCGAGCTCGAACAGCTGTGCGCGGCGGGCTCGAGCCTCGACGCTGCCGCCCTACAGTCGACGCCGCCGACCCCAACGATTGGCTACGAGGTGGCGCGCGACGAGGCCGCACTAACCCGCGCCTACGCCTTTATGCAGAGCCTCGAGCCGCGTGACCTGCGACTCATGGAACCCATCCTGTCACCCTCGGGCGCGGGCCTCATGCGCCGCGACGAGCTCGAGCGCGTGCTCGGCCGGGACCTCTACGTCGTCAGCCTCGTCGAGGAGGGGCCGGCCGCGGAGGTCGTCGGCCTCTTGCTCGCGCAGCGGGTGCCGCGCCTGCTCGTCCTTTCGGAGGACGGCGTCGAATCGCTCACCGACGTCACAGAGGCCTACGTGGTCATCGAGGCCTCGGCGCGCGGACGCGTGGACTACCCGCTCGTCGGCTCGCGCCTCGCGGCCGAGCCCGCGGCCCGCGACCTCGGGATATTCCCGTGGCTGTTCAAGATCACCTGCCACCCCGCAGCGCGGCGCATCTACGTGCAGGCTCTCGCTACGGCGCTCGGTCGCTCGACCTACGAAATCGAGGCGCTGCTCGGCGGCCACGACTGCGCGCTCGTGTACGAACAGATCGCCGAATTGCTCGCCGCCGACGGCGCCACCACGCGAGTGCTCGCGGCCGTGCGCGCTGCCGAGTTCACCGGCGTGACGGGCGCGGCGCTGCTGCGTGCCCCGCATGGCGACGTGGGCGAGGCGACCGCGGCGCTACGGGCCATCGTCGGCACGGCTCACCTGACGCCGCTGCTGACGAGCATGCGCGCGGTGCGCGAGGGCGCACTTAGGCTCGTCGGATTCGACGTGCGCTGGTTCGAGCCCGTGTTCGTGTTCGCCGATCAGGGCCGCGACGCCACGTGAGCTGCGGCCCGAGGCGTCCGTACTGCATACGTCGGGCTACAGCCCGAGGCGCTCGCGCAGGTCGCCGAGGCGCAGGTAGGTATCGCGCGCGAGCACGTAGGTGGTGAACTCCTTCGGATCCCAAGCTGGCTCGCCTGGCTTTTGCACCACGAAGCCGGCCTTCTTGAGCAGGGGCCGCGCCTGCTCGTGCAGGTCGTGGTTGACGTGCATGACGAGCCGCTGCTCGAGCGGATCAGCGAAGAAGGCGCCGGCCGTGGTGATGCAACAATCGGCGAGCACCGCGATGTCGGGGTTCGGGTAAACGTTGAACACGAACGCCGTGCCGAGATGACGGGCGTAGCCAAAGTAGCCGAGGCGCGCCGGCGCCTTGCCCTTGTAGATCTCCCACACGACGAGGCCGCGATCGGCGACGAGGCGCTCGAGCGCCTTCGGGCTCGGCGCCTCGCTGAAGTTCAAACCGCGAAACCACACCTCGTCTTGCAGCAAGGCATGCAGGGGCGCGAGGTCGGCCGGTTTGACGAGCTTGAGTCGTACGAGAGCGCCTTCTAGATCGGTATATCCCACTCGTCACCTCGGGCAGCGCGCGGGCCTAGGCGCGCCGTTGCCGCAGGTTTACCATGTGGCGTCGCGCCCGGGCAATCGCCGTCGCGCCGCACCAGAGGCGCCGTTGCCCTGGCCGGCGAAACTCCATAGGTTGATCGAAGGCGATAGGGGGGGAAACGAGACGCGCCATGAACATCGGCTTCATCAAGCCACTCGACCCGTGCGAGACGCTTTGCATGACCGATGACCATGAGTCGTCGGTGTTCGCACCCTTGCCCCAAGGCCTCATCGCTGAGGCGACGCGCGACCACAGCCTCTTCGTACTGCCGAGCCGCGCCGAGCGCGCCTACGCGCGCGACCACTTGCTGCTCAACCCCGACTTCTACAAACGCGTGCACAGCGTCCTCGCCTACACTCAGCGCACGCCCGAGCGCTCATCCTACGACCGCGATCTCGCCGTGGCGCTGCTGCGGCCGCACGAGGAACTCATCGCGGCCTTTCTCGCGGCCCGCGCCGAGGCGAGCGCCGGCGCCCATGCCGAAGGGTACCTGCGCTCGCTCGCGCCGGCGTTTCGCTTGCTGCGCGGCCTGCTCGCCCTATGGCCGGAGTTGCTCAACCTGCTGCAGCTGCCGACGATGCCGCTGCCGATGCGACCCGAGATGGGCCGCATCCTCGCCACGAGCGACGCCACCTGGAAGCTCTCGAGCCAATTCTATGGCGGCCGCCTCAACGAGCTCGTGGCCGGCTTTGACCCCGACCTGCTCTTTATCGGCTGTTTCCCGCACAACCTGCCCTTTGCGTTTGGCGCGGCCAAGGCATTACGCGCCATGCTGCCCGAGGCACAAATCTATCTCGCCTCGTGGGAGTACTCACTCTTCTACTCTCTGTCGCACCAAAAGAGCTTCATCCTAGCGCACGCCGACGACTTCCTGCGCGCCTTCGACGGGGTGGTGCTGTATCAGGACCTTGCCCCTATCACGATGTGTGAAGTCATCAATCGCGTCGCGGCCGGCAAGGACTGCACCGGCCTCGAGAACGTGCTGCACCGCGCGGCCGGGGCGGCGCACTTCGTCGAGCCGTCGAAGACGGCGCTCGCGGGGCACCTCGAGAGCAGCCGCCTCGCGCCCATGTTTCCCTACGGCTACCTCGGGACGCGCAAGCCCGAGATGATCTACGCAGCGCCATCGCCAGCCCCGCCGGTTCCGCCGATGGCCCGTACCCGAGCGCGCTGGCGCTTGGCGCAGGTGATCCCGACGCTGCAGAAATGCTACTGGGACAAATGCAAGTTCTGCGGCATCAACGCGCAGAACTTCATCGATCACGATCCGCGCCAGGCGCAACGTGGCCAAGAGACGGCCGACCTTCTCATCGAGCTCGACCGTCAGGGCTACGACGCGGCGCTCGTCGGGCGCGAGGCTACCCCCGCGGTCATTCTCGAGGACCTGGTCTCGCGCCTCGAGCACGAGCCGCTTGCGCTGCGCTGGTCCTACGAAGGGCGCCTCGAGCCGTTTCTGACGCCGAGGTTTATCACTCGGCTGCGTGACGCCAAGTGCAGCGGCGCGACCTTCGGCCTCGAGTCGGCCTGTGAGCGCATCAACCGCCTCTTCGCTAAGCACGCCCCCGAGATGACCCTCGCGCGCATCACCGAGGTCCTGCGCCAGTTCGACGCACTCGGCATGATGGTGCACGTCAACACCATCATCGACCTGCCGGGTATCACGACCGCCGAGGTCGAGGCGCACACGATCTGGCTCAAAGCGCGCTTCGATGAGCTCAAACTATTTCACTTCAACACGAACATGTTCTACGTCCACGAAGGCTCCGCGGTGGCTCGCGATGCGTCTACCTTTGGCGTTCGAGCGCGTGCCGAGAGCCGCGTCGCGTTCGCCGACATCCTCGATACGGATTGGTCGACGACCTACGACTACGACGAGGGTCAAGCGCGGCCCGAGCGCATTGGCGCCGAGAGCCTGCGCGCGACGTGGGAGCACGTCATCGGCGCGGCTGTGTTCGACGGCCTGCGACTCGACTACGTGCACGGTCTATACCACGAGGCCACCGACCTCGCGGGCCGGGACGCTCGGCACGGCGCCAACTACCTCAAGACCATGCAGACGCGCCTGGCACCCCTCGCGGACATCGGCACGAGCGTCATAGCGCTCGCGAGCGGGGTGGAAGTCCTAGCGATCGACGCCTCGAATCGCTCTGCCGTGCTCGTCGCAGGCCACTCGCGCCACCTGCCGACCTACGTCGAGCTGCGGCCTGAGCTGTGGGCCCATCTCGCCCGCGCCATCGCCACCCAAGTGCCCTTGGACGAGGCACTCGCGACGCTCGACGCCAACGAGCGACGACAGGTGCAGAGTGCGGCCAAAGACCTCGCGGCGAGCGGCCTACTCATCCTCGAGTCGCGGGCGGTTGCACCTACTTGACCCGCAGGTCCCAAACGCCGGCGCCGACCGACAGCGAGGCCTGCGAAGCGCTGCTCTTGTGACAGCTCATGATGACTTGCCGCAGAGCATCGGCCGCCTGCACCTCCATCGGCGAGAGCGCCCACATGATCTGGTGTCGCTCGCGATCGACGTGAACGGTCAAATGGCCGCCGCGTGTCGCGCCATGCAACACCGACCACGCGCGCGTCACGTGACGATGGCGCGCATAGAGTGAAAGAGGCGCGTGCTTCTCGGCCACGTCAACGAGCGTGTCGAGAAAGAAGGAGCCGGTGTGCGACGCGCCCTCGATGGCGTCGAAGAACGCGAGACACATGGCCGGCCGCCAGTCGATATCGTCGATGTAGAGATCGAGCGGTGGCATTGGCTCATCGGCGGCAAAAGCGAGCAGCGTATCGGGTGCTCTGTCGACCTCGACCAAATCGCTCTCGTAGGTATGCAGGCGAAGGTTGGGCGCGTAGTAGCGATTGTGACGCGCGTGCCAGGCCACAATCGGCAAGCGCTGCTCTGCGGCGAGCGTGCGAAATTGACGCGCGGCGCGACCGTTGACGGCCACGAAGCCCCGCCCCCCCGGCCGCACGAGCGCGAGGGCGCGCGAGACGAAGACGAGGAAGCAGTCGCGATTGGAGACCGGATCGGTCAAGAAGACATCGAACTGCCCCTGCGCCGCGAGCGGCAGCGGCTCGAGCAGATCGCGCTTCTCGACCTGCACCCGCAGGCCGAGCTCAGCCGCGGTGCGCCGCAGTACGTCGAGCAGATAGTCGTCGATGTCGTAGACCGTGACATCGTGACCGAGCGCCGCGAGCGCCATCGACACAAAGTCATCGTCGCCGATACAGACGACGCGGCGCGCGCCGACCTGCTGCGCATCGCCGACGAGCAGGGCGCGCCGCAGCGCCGTCTCGGGGAGCACCGGACACTGGACAAAGCGGCTCTGCACGCGTTTGCGATGCGCATGCGCCGCGAGCGTCGCTTGATAGGCGGCGCGGGCCCGCTCGCCGAGGCTCGCCTCGTAGGCAGGCAGAAACAGCCTGTCGAGCGCGACCAGGCGATCGCGGATGATGGGATCCATCACCGCCGGCCCGACCACGAGCGCGCCCGAGTCGAGCAGCTGCGGCACGAGCGCTTGATAAGCAAGCAAATCGCTGCCGCCCGCGGCCTCAGCGAGCGGCGCGATGAAGGAGGGCTGCAAGGTGCTCTTCGAATGATCCGCCAGGTTGAGCAGCACGCCCTCTTGGTTGCCGACCGAGAGCATGAGCCCATCACCGAGGTGGTAGCCGCCGCTCGCGCTTGGAGAGTCGGGGCCCGGGGGCGCAAGGGCGGTCGGGAGGGAGGGCGTGCTCATAAGATCCGACCCTCCGGCCCGCGCCGCGTTCGTGAGGGCTGCATCCGGGTCTGCTCGTCGGCGAGCGCGTGATAGACGGCGAAGAGCACGGCGTACTCGAGAGCGCCGTCGAACGGCAGCAGCGCAATCTGCAGGTGCTCGCGATCGCGCCGCAGCTCAGCCGAAAAACCAAAGCCCGCCTCATCGTACCAGCACAAGGTCTCGCGCACGCCGTGGCGCTCGTTGGCGCGCATCGCCTCTGGACGCGAGCTCGTCGCGGCGACAAGGTCGGCAAAGCGCGCTAAGGCGGCGCGGTCGAGGCGCGAGACCGCCAGGCTCTCGAAGTCGAGGACGAGATAGGGTTCGGCCGCCTGGCGAAGGCCCGGCGCGTCGCCTACCGCCGCGAGGCGCACGTCGGCCGGGCGACGAAACAAGGCAAGATCTGCCCCGCCATCGATGACAAAGCCGCCCGGCACGACGGCGTGATCGCAGTCGCGGTGGTACGCCACGAGCTCGAGCCCGCTGCCCTCGACGAGCGGCCAAAAGCTCTCGTCGGCGGGGCTACGAATCGCTACCGCGACGAGCCCACCGCTACGCGTCGCCGCGAGCGCACGCGATAGGGCCGCATGCGTCTCGGCTGGGCCTGAGGCCTGAACGAGCGCCAGATCGAACGCTCCACCAAACGTGACGCCGCCGGCAAGAGAAACCGCCGCGGCACAACCAGCCCGCTCGACCTCGCAGCCGAGCCACTGTCGCCAAGTGTCGTCGCTCTGAGCTACGGTGACGCGCGCGCTTCGGCCGAGCAGCAAGGCGAGGCCATCGACATCGTCCTCGATGTAGATTCGCCCCGGCGAGCCCTGGCTGAGAATCAGTGCCCGCCGCGCGACCGAGGCGGGCAAGGTGACGCGCGCCTGACGCGGCGCCGCGAACAGCCGACGACAGACAAGGAGGCGTTCGGCGAGCTCGATCTCGATAGACGCCGCTGCGGCAAAGCCAGGCAGGCTGCTCGCATAGCTCTCATCGAGCTCACGCCAACGGGTGGCCACCCACGGGTCGTCAGGAACCCCGGCGCGCTCTTCGAGGTGCGCTCCTAGGGCCGCTCGCAACGCCGCGCTCGGCGCAGCGGCTCGAGCGCGACCTAGCGCCAACTCGACGAGCTCGGCGCGCTGCTCGAGCCCCACGTAGGCGATCGGCAATTCGCGATGGGTCACCGTGGCTACGCGCGGCCAGAGCGACACAGACGAGCCTTGACGAAACGATAGGGACATAGCAGCGGCCCTCACGAGAACCAGGGTTGCCAGTTGACGCGCCGGTCGAGCGGGCTCGGCTTGATGTCACCCAAGCGCAAACCCTCGGCCGCGCCGCGCCGCGCCACGGCGGCCGCGCCATCCCTCACGCGCACGGCGCGCAGCGGTCCGAGCTGACCGAGCTTGCGGCAGTACGCATAGTGGGCGCCTGCGGCGAGCGCCGCCTCGAGGTGCGCCGCGGTCTCGGCCAGAAGCGCATCGGACCCCTCACCCTCGAGGTACACGACGTACGCTGGCGGCGGACCACTCTCGGGCGCGAGCATCGCGAACTGCCACGCAGCGCCGAGCGCACGCGTCGTCGCCGAAAGCGCCTCACCCACGACCCGCGCATCGAGCTTCTCGCCCGCGAGGTCACTCACGGTGTCGAGCCGGCCGAGAAAGGACAAGAGCGGCGTTGCCTGCCAGTGTCCGACGCAGCGCACGACGTCGCGCAAATGATAGCGATAGAGACCACCCGAGGTCGTGAGCAGCGGCGCGTAGGCCGCCCCCGCACGAAGCTCGTGCGCGAGGCGCGGCGGTGCGTTCGGCTGTTCGAGATCGATGAACTCTAGGAAGTGACTCGCCACGGCTGCGAGTCCGCCGTCTAAGCCCCACAGAGGGAAAGACACAACACCCTCACTCGCGAGCAGGCCCTTCGCCTGGATCGGTGTGCGCGGAAAGTAGCGCCGCAGGGCAGGCAAGAAGGCCGCGGCCGGACCATCGGCCCAGCACGAAACGAGCGCGAGCTCGGGCCAGAGAATCTCACCCGTGATCTGCCCAGCCCGCTCGACAGCGGGACCGAGCACGCGCGCCCGACCCGACAAGGGCAGCAGGCGCGTCCAATCGCGGGCGATGGCGTCGAGCAGCAAGGTGAGAAAGCTCGGGCTCCACACCGAGATGAGACCGAGATCCGGCGCGGCGAGCAGGTGCCGACACGTCGCGAAGCGCCAGGCCTCGATGTCCGGCAGCCGCCCGACCGAGCTCGGCACGACCATCTGCCGGGCGACAAACCAGCGTCCGAGCGCGCCGAAATACGAGGCGTCGTCCTCGAGCCCGACGGGCACGCCGCCGGCCGTGCGCTCCGCCTGACGGGTCACCGGCGAGATCGACCAATAGGCGCGCGTGCGCCGCAGCGGCGGCAGGGCACGGTTCAAGTTGTAGAGCCACGGATTGACGGCCGCCGCGATCTCACGCAGCAAGCCACGCGTATAGGGGATGAGCTTGTTCGGCGCCGTCGAGCCGCTCGTGCGCTCGAACATGAGCACCGGCTCGCGCGTAAGGACGCCCGTCTCGCCCGCGGCCACGCGCTCGATCCAGGGCCAAAGCTCGTCATAGGTGTGCACCGGCACAGCGCGCGCGAAGGCCTTGCTGTCATAAAGCTTGGCGAAGCCGTGCGCCCGGCCGAAGGCGCTCGCCTCGTTGGCGCGCAGGATCACGTTGAGCCGCGCCGCCTGGGCCGCGCTCGGGTCGGCGGCCGCCCGCGCGAGACGGCGCCAGCTCGGCGCCACGCCAACAGTCCACCCTGCCCGCAGCGCTCGATCGACGACACTCAAGCGGACGCCCTGCTGTCGTCGGCCGGCGCGGGGCGCGGCGCTTTGCGACCGGTCAAGCAGCGCCGCAGGAGCTTGCGCATGTAGAACAGCCACAAGCGCCCGTCGATGCGGCCGAGGCAGCACAGCTCGTCCCCTCGCGCATGCCCGGGGTTGCGCGCCAGGAAGAACTGCACCTCGGGCAACGCCGCCGCGCGCGCGTCGATAGGCGCCGCGTCGTGCTTGAGCTTGCCAGCGCACTCCGAAAAGACGAGCGTGCCGCGCGCCGCACTCCACGCGTCACCGAAGCGCTGGCGCGCGAAGTCGTCGATGACGGCGGCTTGCCACGCAGCCGTCGGCCGGTCGTGGCGTGGCCAGTACTCGGGGAAGTTGCGCGCTAGGAGCAGGTACGTGCGAAAGCCCTTCGAGATGAGAAACCAATAGACCGGCGAGAACGGATGGCGCAGCTTCAGACGCATGGCGTAGGCGAGAAAGGCGCGCTGCAACGCGGTCTGGCTCCAGTAGGCGCGCGCGACGATGGTGTCGCCCGAGAACAGCCCGACGACCACTCGCCCCTCGACCTCGCGAACGAACGAAGCCAAGGTCGAGAAGCCCTGCACGCTCGCGTCGCGTCGATCGCGCAGCACGATGACGTGGTCCTTGCCCGCGAGATCGCGCTCGAACGCCTCGCGACTCACGCCGTCATAGTAGTTCGCGAACACGTGCCACATGGCTTCGCGCGTGCCCGCATCGAGGCCCGCAACGCTGCGCGTCTTGGCACGCAGATGCTGTGCATCATTCGCCATGCTGTATCTTGCCCGCCTCGCACGAGTACTCTAGTGAAGACGAGCAGCCCCTTCAAGCGCTACGCGATGCGGCGAGCGCCGCGCGAGGCCGCGAGGATGGCCGTGCACTTCGCCTTGGCGACACCCACCGACGAGCCGGCGCTGCGGCAACTGCTACGCGACAACCCCATGCCCGGCGCCATCTCGCTCGCCCTAACGCGCGAGCCCAACTTCCTTCTCGGCGCCACCATCGAGGGCGAAACCCACACGACGGGGGTGGCGAAGGAGCCGCAAAGTGGCCGCGTCGTCGCGATGGCCAGCCGCTCGGTGCGCCGCGCCTACCTCGATGGCCGTGTCGCGCGCGTCGGCTATTTCTGCCAGTTGCGCATCGCCCGCGAGGCGCGCGGCGGCAGCGTGCTCGCCCGCGGCCTGCAAACGATGGGCGCCATGCACGTGGACGATCCGGCCGAAGCGTACGTGACGACCATCGTGGCCGACAATCTTTTCGCCCGACGCATCCTGGAGCGAGAGCGGCCGAGCAAACCGTCCTACCGACCGTTCGGCGAGCTGCACACACTCGCGCTCGTACCGCGTCGTGCGCCGCGACGCCGACCCCCTGTCGGCGTGACGCTGCGCCGCGGCAGCCGCGAGCTGTTGCCCGACATCGCCGCCTGCCTGCAACGCAACTACGCGCGCCTCCAGTTCGCGCCGCTGTGGACCGCCGATGATCTCGGCGACGCCGAGCGCTGTCGCGGTCTCGTGGCGAGCGACTTCTTCGTGGCCGAGCGCCAAGGCCGCATCGTCGGCTGTGTGGCGCTGTGGGACCAACAAGCCTTCAAGCAGAGCGTGGTCGCGAGCTACAGCCGCCCCCTGCGTCTGCTACGACCGCTGCTCAACGCGGCCGGGACGCTGTGGCGTCTGCCGGTGCTGCCCGCCGTCGGCGCGGCGCTGCCACATGCCTACCTGTCCCATGTGGCCGTCGATGACGACGAGGCGGCAGTGCTGCTGGCGCTCGCCGACCAGGCGCTCGCCGCGAGCCAAGAGCGACGACTCGCCTACGTCACACTCGGACTCGCCACTGGCCATCCGCTGCTCGCACCCGTACGCCGCGCCTATCGGCACATCGACTATCGCTCGATCATCTACCGCATGGTGTGGCCCGGCGGCCCGGGCGACGGGCCCGCACCGGGCCCGCTCGTGCCGCACCTCGAGGTCGCGACACTCTAGGCCATGCGCGCCGGCTGCAGCGCCTGCGCCGCGCCGAGGGCGCTCGGCAACGGCATCTCGAAGCCACGCTCGCGCTGCAAGCGCCGCACGAAGAGCCGGTACGTGAGATTGCCGAAAAAGGCGATGGGGAAATTGAAGCCGCCGCCGACCGTACGGCCGAGAATGTTGCGCAATGTGAACGTTTCCTTGTAGGCCCAGCGAAAGCCCTCGTAGAGTTCGACCGGCGTCATGAGCTTCGGACGAATCACGACGTGCATGGTGTCGTACTCGGCCCAGTCGTAACTCAAGATACGGCCCTCGGCGGCGAGGCGTTTGAACAAGGCCGTGCCCGGGTACGGCGTGTAGAGCGAGTAGCGCGGGATGTCGACCTTGAGGTCCTGCACCTCCTGCACCGTCTGCGCGAACACGTCTTGCGTATCGCCGTCGAAGCCGAAGACGAAGGTGCCCTGCACGATGATGCCGGCCTCGCGCAACCGCTCAACCACGACCTTGTAGTCGGTCGTCTTGTTGAAGCCCTTGGAGATGCGATTGAGCGAGCGCTGATTGACGGACTCGAAGCCGATGAGCAGGTAGCTGCAGCCGCTCTTCTGCAAGAGGTCGAAGAGCTCGGGGTCGTCGGTGATACGTGTCGTCGCGAGACCGCCCCAAGTCTTCTTGAGCGGGATCATGGCCCGCAAGAGCTCCTTGGCGTAGTCGATATCGTCGAAGGGACTCACGTCGTTGAGCACGAAGCGGCGCGCCGGGATGGCGCGGATGTCGCGCACGACATCGGCGATTGGGCGACGCTGAAAGCGAGGCCAGATGGGCTTGACCGAGCAGAAGTCGCAGGTGTGAACGCAGCCGCGCGTCGCGTGCACCGTATGAGGCACCATGTAGCCGCTCTTGCGCATCAGGTCCCAGCGCGGCGTCGGGATGCCCTCTGCCCAGTCGCTCGTGACCGGCGGTTCACGGTACTCGGGCTTGAGCGCGCCGGCCTTGCAGTCGGCGATGAGCGCCGGCCACGTATGCTCGCCCATGCCGATGACGACGCTGTCGGCATATTGCCGCGCTTCATCAGGCAAGATCGTGACGTGGGCCCCACCGAGCACGACGGGGATACCGCGCGAGCGAAAGTGATCGGCGAGCGCGTAGCCACGGCGCGCCGTGCCCGTCAGGAGGCTGATCCCGACGAGATCGGCCGGAAAATCGAGCGGCACACGATCGATGCTCTCGTCGACGAGCGTGTACTCTACGTCTGGGTGCATGGGCGTCAGCGCCGCGAGGGTCGAGATCGACAACGGCGCCTCGCGCGCCGAGCGCACGTGCGAGCCGATGTAGAACTTGTGCATCTGAGCGTCGACGACGATGAGCAGAACCTTCACGCTGCTACCTCCGCATAGCGAGAGCCCGGGACCGCAACGCCTTGCGCTAGCTCGGCCCTTGACGCGGGCGCGTCGCAGCAGCTCGGGGCTGCCAGCGCACGCGCCGCGTCAAGGGCGGCAATGCAATCCCTGGTCATACCGATCTGGTCTTAGCACGCTGGGCGCCGTCTGCAGAGCCCCCGCGCCTTCGTACGTACGACGCGCTCAATGCCCGGCGACAGGCGGGCCCGACTCGCCGCCCGACTCCTCACCCGGCAACACCTCGGCCGGCCCAGTGTCGACCTCGGCCCGCCCGTGGTGTGAGCGCCACTCATGCATCGGCATGCGACCGGTCACCCACGTGAAGCTCATCGGGTACATGCCGGTCTTGAAGATGACGAAGAAGAAGTGCCAGATGAAGATGGCCGAGACGGCGAGGATGGCCTCATAGTAGTGGATGACCTCCGAGACGCGCACGGCCCAAGGCGGCATGTACGCGGTGGCGAAAGCCGGGAACCAGAGGATGAAGCCCGTCGCGGTCATCACGAGGGTGCCCCAAATGAGCGCCCAGTACTCGGCCTTCTGCGTGTAGTCGAACATGCTGAACATCGGCTTCTCGCGCCCGAGCCCGAGGTAATACGCGACGTTCGCGCGCGCCTCCGCGACATCGGAGAGCCGCGGCACCATAGCCCACGCGAGCGTGCGGCCGCGCCGCGTCAGCAGGATGTAGTAGACGTGGAAGAACGAGGCGGCGATGAGCAACACCGCCATCGTACGGTGAAAGAGCCGCCGATTCTCCTCGGTGATGCCGAGCGCCATGAGCGCGCGCACCCAGAAGCTATCGGGGAAGCGCAAGGCGAAGCCCGAAAAGCCGAGCGCGAAGAAAGTGACGAGCAGCACGAGGTGCTGCAAGAGCTCCGAGCGCGTGAGGCGACGAATGGCCTTCTCGCTGCGCTGTTGACGATAGGCCGTGCGCAGATCGTCGGCGTAGATGACGAGGTTGTGCAGCAACATGCCGCCGAGCACGAGCGCGATGAGCCAAATGTAGACGAGGCGCACGTAGTCGTGGATGAGCTTCTTGCCGCGCGCGAGGACATGCGTGTAGCTCGCCGCGAAGGCGGGGTTGGCGTCGGGATGACACTTGGCGCAGGTCGCGACGACGTTGCTCTTGTGGATGGAGGACGTGGCGTCGAGCGCGCTGCCGATAGAATGTGTGGTGTGGCAGTCGATGCACACCGCCGCCTTGCGCCCCCCGCGCTTCTGCGCCCAGCCGTGGTAGCTGTCTTCGAACGACTCGATGACCTCGGGCGGCAGGCCGTACTTGGCGGCCATCTCCGGATCTTGATGACACTTGGCACACGTCTGAGCCGCGACGTTCTCGGGACTCGTGCGTGACTTCGGGTCGCCGTGTTTGCGGATGAGATGCTCTTCGTGGCAGTTCGTGCACGTCGGACTGTCGACGATACCGTGGGCCACGGCGCGGCCGTGCACTGACTTCGCGTACTCATCGGCCTGCTTTTGATGACACTTGCTGCACGTGTGCGCGATGTTGGGCTTGGCGATGGTGCTCGTCGAGACCGCGCTCGACTGCAAGTCGTGGCTACCGTGGCAGTCGGTACACACCGCCGTGAGCTTGCCGGACTTCCACCCCTCGCCGTGCACGGACTCCGCATAGCGCGGCAGGGAGATAGGCAGGCGTACGAAGTCGGCGGTGATGACGGCGACGCCCGTGTGGCAGCGACCGCAGGTCTTCGGGATGTTGCGATGATTGACGGCGCTCTCGGGATCATCGGCGCGCAACACCTTGTGACCGCCGTGGCAGCCGCCGCAGGTCGCGGCGATGACGTTGCCGTGCAGACGCGCCATGCGGTGCGCGGTGTTGCGATACTTCGCCTCGACCGCGGCGTGGCACGAGCCGCAGCCCAAGTTCTCGGTCTCGGTCGCGTCTTTGACTTGATGCGTGCGGTGGCAGGTGAGGCAACTCATCTTGCCGCTCGCGAAGAGCGACTCGTGCACCGAGCCCGCAAAGTGCTGACTGTAGTCACGATGACAACCCTGGCAGGCCGCGAGCGCCTGGCCGCTCTCGACCGGCTTATGGGTCGCGTGCTTGTCGTGACACGACACGCACGAGAGCTTGCCCGGCAGATCAGTCTTGGCGTTCTTGTGCGCGCCTTGCTCGACCTGGCGCATGGCGCCGCGATGGCACTTCTCGCACAGGAGGTTGACGGCGCCGGACGACGGGGGCAGCGCCTTTGTGTGCGTCTCGTGGCAGCCGACGCAGCCCGGGCTCAGCTTGCCCTTGGCCGCGGCCGCCGCGTGCACGCCGCCATCGTAGGCCTTGGTCTCGCCCTGATGGCAGCGACGGCAGCTCGCCTCGGCCGAGCCCGGAGTAATCGCCATGATGCGGTGCGCGTCGCCTGTCACTGCGTGACATGAGATACAAGTCGGGGCATTCGGGGTTTGCGTGGCCTGCGCTGCGCCGTGAAAGCTCCCGGCGAAGGAGTCGGAGGCCTTTTCGTGACAGCGACTACAGATGACTTTACGGTAAACCGCGAAGTGCGGGGCGGTGCCAAAGTCGCCCTCTTGCTCGTGGCAACCGGTGCACTTGGCGTCCTTGTGGGCGCTCGCGGCGAAGACCTTTTCACTGACGCCCACCTTGCGGCCCTTGGCCGAGGTGAGCGAGGTGTCGTCGTGGCAGCCGAAGCAGTCGCTGTTGTCGGCGGCGCGGGCGGGCACAGGGGCGTAAGCGAGCGCCGCGACGAGGAAAACGGCTGCATTGAGTGAGGGGAACCGCGAACGAACGCCCGTGCAGACTCGATTCATCGTCCTACCCCGTGGCCAACGCGTAAATGGCTGTGGCCAGGCAGACCGTTGCCGAGGATAGGCTCCAAGGCAAGAGAAATATTGCGCAGCGCGTCAACGGCGCTCCGGAGCGTGTCTAGATGCCGAAGTGCACGCGCCTCATGAACCGGCGAAAGTTCAAGTTCGACAGCAGCACCACGGGCTTGACCAGAAACGGTCGCGACCACAGGCGCCGCGCGATGTTGGGCAGGGAGTAGACGCGCCCCCACACCGAGTTGACGCCGGCCTGCAGCTCTTCGGCCGTCATGTTCTTCGGCCGAAAGACCACCTGATGCCCGTTGTAGCGCGACCAGTCGAGGCTCGTCAGCCGCCCCTCGTCGCGCAGGCGCGTAAAGACGCTCGTGCCGGGGAACGGGGTGAAGATGGTGAACTGCGGCAGATCGACGTGGGCGCGAATGACGAACTCGCTCGTGCGTTCGAATACGTCGCGCTCGTCGGTGTCGAAGCCAAAGACGAAGCTGCCCTGCACCATGACGCCGCGCCGATGCAGTTCCCGGATCGCCCGGGCGTAGTCGTCGACGTGCGAGAAGCCCTTGTTGACGCTGTCGAGCGCGCCTTGGTTGAGCGACTCGAAGCCGATGAGAAAGCCCTTGCCGCCGCTGTCGACCATGAGGTCGAGCAGATCCGGGTGCTGCATCACGTCGATCGACACGCAGCCGACCCAGTAGCGCTCGAGCTTCTTGAGCTCGCGGAAAAAGTCGCGCGCGTACGGCAGGCTGCCGATGAGGTTCGGATCGAGGAAGGTGACGAGCTTGCCGGGCAGCGCCCTAATCTCGGCCAACACCGCGTCGATGCTCTTGGTCACGTAGGCCGGGTTCAGCTGGTGGCTCACGCAAAAGTCGCATCTCTTGTTGCAGCCGCGGCTCATCTCGACCGTGTTGCAGGCAATGTAGCGGCGGCGGCGAATGTGCTCGCGGGCCGGGGGCTTGATGAGGGCGATCGTGCTCATCTCAGGCGCTTCGTAGATGCGGCGCAGCGCCCCGTCGCGCAAGTCACGCAGGAGCTGCGGCCAGCTCTCCTCGGCGTAGCCGCGCACGACAACATCGACGTGACGAAGCGCTTCTTCGGTCATTAGAGTTGCATGGACGCCACCGAGGACGACCGTGGCGGCGCGGGCGCGGAAATGGGCCGCGAGCTCGTAGGCGCGCGGCGCGGCACTCGAGATGGCGGTGAGCCCGACGAGGTCGGGGGTAAGCGCCAGATCGACCTCCTCGACCATCTCGTCGATAACCCGCACGCGCGCCGGCACGTCGGTGGGCACGAGCGCCGCGAGCGTCGGCATGGTGATGGGCGCGTAGCGCAGGTGCTTCCTGTACATGCCCGTACCGAGGCGCTGGATGGCATGCTGCGTGTGGATGAGCAGGATGTCGAGCGGCCGCGCGGCCGACAGACGCAGCGCGGGCTGCGGCGACAGAACGACGGCAGCCTGACTCATTGGGCGTCGGCGCTCGACGGACGGCTCGATCGATCCAATGCCGTTGATCCTCCCGCGCCCAAGGCCGATGCCGATGCCGACCCCAGCCCAACGCGCGACAGGGCGCCGCCCACCTTGACGAGCTCACCAACATAGCCGAGGTCGCCGAGTGGGTAGTCTTCGCGCTGCGCGGCCTCGCGCCGCAACAGCAGGTTGATGAACAGGTAGTTGCGCAGCATCTCGAGGTCCGGCGTGTTCGTGCGGCACAGGCGACGCATGATCGACAGCGGGCCATAGAACGACTTGCGCGCGCGCACACAGGCGCGCTGGATGACCTCGGGTGGCAGCGCGGTCCTGTAGGGCACCTGGCCATAGTGATAGCGCTCGTCGAGCCACCACTTGTCGTACAAGAGACGGCCCTCGCGCGCGAGCCGCTCATAGAGCGGCGTGCCGGGGAACGGCGTGCAGTGATTGAACGCCATCATGAAGATATTGTTATCGATGCCGAACTGCACGGTTCGGTCGAACGAGGCGAGCGTGTCGTTCTCGTAGCCGAAGACGAAAGTGGCGTAGAGCAGCAGGTTGTGCTCGTGCAACCGGCGCACGGCTTCGGCCGGCCCGCCACGCGCCGCGTTGAAGCCCTTGTTCATCGAGGCGAGGTTGCCCTCGTCGAGCGACTCGAAGCCAATGAGCACGCCCAAGCAGCCCGAGCGCTTCATCAAGGCCAGAAGCTCGTGGTCGTAGGTCATGTTGATGGTGGCTTGGCTCACCCAACGAATGCCGAGCGGGATCAGCGCCGCGAACAACTCCTTCGCCTTATCGAGGTGCGAGATGATGTTGTCGTCGACGAAGAAGAACAGCCTCGTCTTGTCTTTGAGGCGCTTGATCTCCTCGACGATAGCCTCGGGGCTGCGCATGGTTTGCGTCGCGCCAAAGCAAGTCTGGATGGCGCAGAACTCGCAGTGCTGCGGACAGCCGCGTCCCGCCTCGATGAGCGCAAAGGGTAGATAGCGCTTGCCCCCGAAGATGCGCCGATCGGGCATGATGTTCGCGATGTCGGGTCGCGTGCGCGCCTTGTAGCGGCGCTGCATGGCGCCGGCCTTGAAGTCCGCAATCACCTCGGGCCACACGTCCTCGGCCTCGCCAACCACCACCGCCTCGGCGTACTCCTCGACTTCGTCGGGCACGAGCGTCGGATGAAAGCCGCCCATGACCACGGGCACGCCGCGGCGTCGGTATTCGCTCGCGATCTGATAGGCGCGCTTGGCGGTGTACGTCTCGCACGTGATGGCCACGAGATCGGTCGCGGCCTCATAGTCGATCCGCTCCATGCGGTCGTCGAAGAACGTGACCTCGACGTCGCTTGGGGTCAGGCTCGCGAGCTGCGCCGCAGGCAAGGGCTCCATCTGCCAGGAGCGGACGTAGGAGCGGCCAGGCCGGCGCCCCATGCACGGATAAATGAGGGTGAGCTTCATGCGGTGCGACTACTTCGTCGTGACGGGCGTCGCGTGCCAGATCTCGCTCGCGTACTGTGAGATGGTGCGATCGGAGGAGAACTTACCGCAGCGCGCTACATTCAAGATAGCCATCTTCGACCAGCGCTCTTGATCGAGGAAGGTCTTGCCGACCGTCGCCTGGCTGTCGAGGTAGCTCTGAAAGTCAGCGAGCAAGAGATAGTGATCGCCGCCCCCGAGCAACACGTCGACGATGGGCGCAAAGAGTCGCGGCTCGGCGGGCGAGAAGACGCCGCCGCCGATGGCGTCGAGGACGCCGCGCAGCTCGGGGTCGCGCTTGTAATACTCCTGCGACGTGTAGCCGCGCGCCCGCAGCGCCTTGACCTCGCTGACGCTCAAGCCGAAGAGAAAGAAGTTCTCGGCCCCGACCTCCTCGCGGATCTCGACGTTGGCGCCGTCGAGCGTGCCGATGGTCAAGGCGCCGTTGAGCGCGAACTTCATGTTGCCCGTGCCCGAGGCCTCGGTGCCGGCGGTGGAGATCTGCTCTGACAGGTCGGAGGCCGGGAAGATGCGCTCGGCGAGCGAGACCCGGTAGTTCTTCAAGAAGACGACCTTGAGTTGCCCGCGCACGTCGGGGTCGCTATTGACGACCTCGGCCGTCGCGTTGATGAGCTTGATGATGGCCTTGGCCATCGCGTACCCGGGCGCCGCCTTGCCGGCGAAGATGACCGTGCGTGGCACGATCTCGACCTTCGGGTTGGCCTTGATGCGTCGGTACAGGGCGATGACGTGCAGTAAGTTCAAGAGCTGGCGCTTGTACTCGTGCATGCGCTTGATCTGCACGTCGAACATCGAGTCCGGGTCGACCACGATGCCGGTCTGCTCCTTGATGATGGCCGCGAGCTGCACCTTGTTCTCGCGCTTGATCTCGCGGAAACGCCGGCGAAAACCCGCGTCCTCGGCGAGCGGCACGAGGCGCTGCAACTCGCCCAAGTCGCGGGTCCAGCCACCCTCGATGCACTCACTGATGAGCGAGGAGAGCTTCGGATTGGCCTGCAAGAGCCAGCGCCGTGGCGTCACGCCGTTGGTCTTGTTGTTGAACCGCTCGGGCCACATGGTGGAAAAGTCGTGGAACAAGTCGCGCTTTAGCAGCTCCGTGTGCAGCGCCGCCACGCCGTTGACTGAGTGTGAGCCGACCACGGCGAGATTCGCCATGCGCACTTGCTTGACCGGCTGCTCCTCGATGAGTGACATGCGCGAGAGCTTGGCGTTGTCACCGGGGTAGCGCGTGCGCACCTCGTCCATGAAGTGCTGGTTGATCTCGTAGATAATCTCGAGGTGACGCGGCAGCACGCGCCCAAAGAGCTCCACGGTCCAGCGCTCGAGCGCCTCGGGCATGAGCGTGTGGTTGGTGTAGCCAAACGTCTTTTGCACGATGTCCCAGGCCGACCCCCAGGCGAGGCCCTGCTCGTCCATCAGAACGCGCATGAGCTCGGGGACGGCGATGGCCGGGTGCGTGTCGTTGAGCTGGATGGCGGTCTTGTCGGCGAAGGCGCCGAAGTCGTCGTGAATCTTGGCGTACCTGCGCACGATGTCGGCGATCGAGCAGGCGACGAAGAAGTACTGCTGCTGCAGGCGCAACTCCTTGCCAAAGACGGTCACGTCGTTCGGGTAGAGCACCTTGGAGATGTTCTCCGAGAGGTTCTTCTCCTCGACGGCGGCCAGGTAGTCGCCGGCGTTGAAGTCGGCCAGGTCGAGCTCTTCGGAGGCCCGCGCCCGCCAGAGGCGCAGCGTGTTGACGACGCCGTTTTGGAAGCCCGCGACCGGCGTGTCGTAGGGCATGCCGAGCACCGTGCGCGTATCGACCCAAAGGCTCTTCTCCTTGCCGCTCGCGTCGGCGCGGCGCTCGATGCGGCCGAAGAAGCGCACCGGCACTTGATACTCGGGCCGCGGCACTTCCCAGGGGTTGCCGTAGCGCAGCCACTCTTCGGGGCGCTCGACCTGGTAGCCGTTTTGGATGTCTTGATCGAAGATACCAAACTCGTAGCGAATGCCGTAGCCGTAGGCCGGCAGCCCTAGAGTCGCCATCGAGTCGAGGAAGCAGGCGGCCAAGCGACCGAGGCCACCGTTGCCGAGCCCGGCATCGACCTCTTGCTCGAGCAGCTCGCCCAAATCGAGCCCGAGATCTTCGAGCGCGTGCCGCATGGTCTCGTACATGCCGAGGTTGATGAGGTTCGAGGAGGCGAGGCGGCCGATGAGAAACTCGAGCGACAGGTAGTAGACGCGTTTTGCGTCGGCCTTGTAGTAGGACTGCTGCGTCTGGATCCAGCGCTGCATCATGCGGTCGCGCACCGCATCGGCGACCGCGAGGAACCGGTCGAGCTTGGTCGCCGAGTGCTCGTCTTTGCCTTGCGAGTATTGCAGATGGTCGGCAAAGGCGCGACGCAACGTATCGACATCCATACCGGTGCGCGCGTTCGGCAGCTCGCGGGCGCGCTCGAGGACCTTGGCCTCCTGCAAGCGGGCGGCGGACATGGGCGCAGACTTCACCATTGGGAGCTCCTCTCGTCGGGCGCGCTACTTGTGCGCCGGACCCTCGATCTCAGCGAGCAGGCGCTTGGCCGAGCTCTTGAAGTTGGTGCCGGGATACTCCGCGAGCAAGCGCGCGAGCAACTCCTTGGCCTCTTTGGTCTTGCCGGCGTCGCGCAACATCGCCGCCTCCCAGAACAAAGCATCGTCGGTGCGCTCGGTGCCAGGGTAGAGCTGCACATAGCGGCCGTAGTAATCGATTGCCTCGCCCGATCGCCCAGCGAGGCGCAAGACCTCGGCGCGGATGTACATGGCCCACTCGGGGGCGAACCCGGTGCTGTCGAGATCATCGAGCTTTACGAGGGCGGCGGCCCAGCGCCCGGCCTTGGCCTCGACCTCGATCCCAGCTTGCAGGGCCTTGCGCTGCTTCTCGAGCGCCGCCTCGACGGGCGCCTCGAGCTGCCAGCGATCGCCCTCTTTGAGACCGCCCGTCGCGTTGCGCAGCCGCTCGAGCAGACGTCGCGCCTTGACGAAGTCGCCGCTCGCGAGCGTCGCCCGAATGTCCTGGCGCAGCTGCTCCGGGCTCGGCGCGCGCAAGAGCAGGCCGCCGTAGGTGAGGCCGCCGCCTAGAGCGAGCAGCAGCGCCACCGTCAACGCTTTGCCGAGCAGCGACAGCGCGTTGAAGTGCTCCTTGGTCGCCGGCACCATCGCCGCGAGCTGCCGGGTCGCGGCCTTCACCCGCCGCGTGAAGCCCGACTCGCCGCGCGCCGACATGATGGCGCCGACGATGATGCGCGTGTAGGTCGAATGCAGCGGCGGCAGCGGCGGCAGTTTGTCACCGGGCGCCTTCGACTTCTGCGGCGGGGGCGGGCTGACCTTGGTGCGACTCGACATGCGGCTCCTCCTCGTCTCGCTTGAACGGGGCCACTAGAGCCGACTCGGGGGCCGCTGGCAAGGTCCGCAGAGAGCCTCAAAAACCATCGAACGGCACGGCGAGCACACGCGGCGTGAGCTGCTGCGGCCGCGCCACTCGGCAAACGACGAGGCCGCGACGGGCCCGCTTCGGGTAGCTTTGCATGAATGTCTCGAGATGTCGGGCGTCGCTCGGGGTCGGCCGTTCGGCCCACTTCACCTCGATCGGAATGTCTTCGTCCGGGGTCTCGAGGACATAGTCCACTTCGGCTCCTGAACGCGTGCGCCAGAAACTGACGCGAAAGCCGCGGCCACCGAGCGCGGCCCGATACAACAACTCGAGGCCGACCCAGTGCTCGAGCAAGGCGGGCCCCTCGCTGTTGAGCAAACCCGGCTGCAGGGGCAAGCCGGCCGCGGCGTTGCGCACGCCGACATCGAAGAAGAGAAAGCGCGGTGTCTTCATGATGCGCTGACTCGGCGCGCGCGCATACGGCATGACCCAGTGACCCACGAAGGTGTCCACCAACACTTGATAGTAGTTCTTGACCGTGCTCGCGGGCACGCCGCTGTCTTGCGAGAGCGCCGCCACGTTGATCATTCTGCCGGACGCGAGGGCGGCGAGCCGCAAGAAGTTGGCGAAAGCGCCAAGGTCGCGCGCGGCCGCCTCGCGACGAATCTCCTCTTCGAGGTAGGTCTCGACGTACCCAGCGAGAGTAGCCGCCGCGCTCGCAGCCGGCTCTTGGCGCACGCCCGGCAAGCTGCCAAAGAGCAGCAGCGCCTCCAAGGTGAGCGGCGGGAATGCTGGGGCCGCGACTGCCTGCTGCGGGCCGAGCTCGACAGCGGGCGCGTAGCCGCGGACCTCCGCGAGACAGACGGGGTGCAGATGATAGACATGAGCGCGGCCGGGCAGCAGGTTGCTCACACTCTGCCGCAATTTTCGGCCCGAGCTGCCCGAAAGAAAGATCTCGAAGCGGCGCTTGTTCCCATCGTAGAGGCTCTGCACCTCATCGAGCAGTGCCGGAACCTTCTGGACCTCGTCGAGCACGACGTGCTTGATCTGTAACGGCAGCGCCGCGAGCTCACGCGCGAGAACCCCGGGGTCTACTTCATAGGCGCGCCTCGTGCTCGGTGCGGCGAGATTGACAAAGCGCGTCGTGCCCTCGGGCAGGCAACTCTGTAGCAGCGACGTCTTGCCGGTTTGCCGCGCGCCGAAGAGGAGGCGGATCTTGCCCTGCGAAACCTTGGCGTGGAGGTCTTGCGCGAGCGCTCGCCCGTACAACATATTCATACGCATATACGTGTCAAATCAACATGTCAATGTTGAAATGTCGAACGGTCGACAGCGCATCGGGACCGCCAGGGCGGAGGCCCGCATGACCCAAGCCGGAAACGTGCGCCGTCAAGAGCATTGCGCTAGAGTACATCCATGACCGCCCGTTGCCGACCACCACCGCCCGCGGTGTCGACGGCGCCGACGGCCGAGGGGATGCCCGAGTGATGATCACGAGCACGCTCTGCCTTTGCGCGGCCCTCGTGCTCGCCCCCCCGGGCTCTAGCGCCAAGAAGGCGGGCAAGGGCAGAGGCGCGCCACCCGCTTCGTACTACCCGCCCGCCCCGCCACCGGGTCTCAACGACGGGACGGTCAAGGTCCGCCTCGACGGGCTCCCCGTCGGCAAGGTACCCCTGCGCCGCCAAGCGCTCGTCGCCATGATGCCGCTCACCTCGCTCGGCTCGACCGAAGAGGCCGCACAGTCGGTCGAGCGCGTGCTCGTGGCCGAGGTACAGCGCCTCATCGGCGACAAGCTCGTACCGCCGACCGAGGTCCCAGACCGCATCGGCCCAGCCGGCGCGCAGGCCTTAGCCGCCTGCGACGGCGTGCTCGACTGCCTCATCGAGCTCTTCGGCGCGCTCGGCTGGCAGACGCTGCTCGTCGGCAACATCGCCGGCCTCGGCGACGACCGCGTCATCAACATCAAGACCCTCGATTTGCTGACCGGCGCCGTCAAGGCACGCGCCTCCGAGAGCGCCGCCGGCGACGAGACCTTGCTCGTACGCCGCATGCGCGCCGCGGCCGTGCGCGTCCTCGCCCCGGAGCGCTACCTCGGCACGATCGAGGTCGCCGCCAAGCAGCCGGGCGTGCGCATCCTCCTCGACGGCAACCTCGTCGGCACGGTGCCGCTCGCCTCCCCGCGCTTCTCGGTCACGGTCGGCCGTCACGCCATCGAGGCGAACGGCCCCGGCCTCGTGCCCTTCTCGGGCTTCGTCGAGGTCGGCTACGACGACGTGCAAAAGGTCACCGTGTTGCTGCCCGGCAACACGGTCTTCGTAGGCGGCGACGTGCCGTTCTACGCCACCTGGTGGACGTGGGCGCTCGCCGGCACGGGCCTCATCGCGAGCGGCATCGGCGGCTATTTCAACTACGAGCATGTGCGCGCCATCGACCGGCTCAACAGCCGCGCCCAGGCCTGCCAGGCCGGCGGCGCCTGCGCGCTGACCGCCGATTCGGCGACGCTCTACACCGACTCGCAGGCGAATTGGACCCGCGCGCTCATCTTCTACGGCGCTGGCGGCACGTTGCTCGGCGGGGTTGGGATCATGTGGGTGACCGACCTGTTCTAAGTGCACCCCGGCTCACCGCGTCGACGCCGCCACCAAGCAGCAGCACCGAGCACCGCCACGAGCCAGGCACTGCGCTCGGACAGACCGCCGTTACAGCTACACGCGGGCTTGACGTAAGTCCGCGAATCGGCAAGCCCGGCACCGAGTGGCACGAGCTTGCTCGACACTTGGCTCGTCAGCGCCGTGGTCAGCGCGGCGCTGCTCGCCACCTCAACGACGCGACAACCGGGATCGACGGCATTGAGGTCGGCGAGGTTGAAACGGAAGAAGTGGCTGGTCGCGAACATACTGCTGCCGGCCGGCCCGCTCGCAAAGACGAGCTGCTGGCTATTCGAAATGAAGATCGGCATGAGGTTGATGGCGCGCAGCGTACCCCCCGTCACGCAGCTCGGCGCATACACGGGCACCGGTGTGGCACTACCGCTCTGCGTATCGATGACGTAGACGTCACTCGCCGTCGGCGCGCCGGGCTTGAGCACGTCCGTCGGAGTGCCGAGGCTAAACGTCGAGACGCACTCGAGGCGTTGCACGGCGCGGGCATAGGCGAGATAGCGGCGATCCGGCGACATGACGAAGTGAATTGGGTTGGTCGCTTCCCACGTCGAGGTGAGCGTCATGCCGGCGACGCCACCGAGGCGACACGGTACGGCGGTGAACTCGGGATCGACGACCTCGCGGGCGCTACCGGTGACGAGCACGGCCGGGCTCGTGGTGGTCGTCCACTTCTTGGTGGCGTTGCTGAAGCTCGTGCTGACTTTGTAGAGGCCGAAGAGCGGAACGTCGACGTTTTGCGGGCCGGAGGCCAGCGTCGAGACCGTGTGCGCGGACGGCGAGATACCGAGGTAATAGACACTGGCGAGGTTGAAGAGATCGCCACTCACAAAAGCCTCCACCTCGCGCACACCAGGATCGGCCGCGATGAAGCTCGCCGATTCGAGCTGCGTGTTGCTACCCGCTTGCAGACGGGCCGCGACGAGGTCGTAGTCGACGCCACTCGAGCCGGCCGTACACGCCGAGCCGTAGCCGCCAGCGCACGTCACGTGACTAAAGAGAATGGCGCGACCGGGCTCCGCGACCTGCGCGACCAAGCGAGGCAGGTATCCTTGCACGGTGTACACGCCGGTGCAGGTGCCGGTCGCCAAGGTACATGAACCGGCCGCTTGGCTTGGGCAATCACTGTCCGTGGCGCACGGATAGACACCAGCCGGAGCCTCGAGCGCGCCGCCCGTGCGGGTTGCCGGCGCGACGGTGGTATCGACATCGGCTACCCAGATCTCCATCGGCATCAGGTCCGAGAGCGGCGTCGCGGCCGAGCTCATCACGAAGGGCATCATCGCGAAGACCATGTCGCGGTATTGCGCCCCCGTGACGTTGGCGCTCTCGCAGGCGGACAGGCTTGGTGAGGCGATCGGCGCCTTGCCGAAGACGACGCGGTACGAGCCGGCGGCGCGGCGCAGCAGCTGCGGATAGCCCACGGTCGCCGGCAGCCCAGGGGTTGGGACGTCGAGCGCGGAGAGGAGGTTGCTCTGCACGTCGAGCAGGCTCACAGTCGCGGCCGGTGCCCCGAGCGTGGCCCCTTGCTTCCAGAAGACGACTGTCTGCGCCGGCGCGCACTGCATGGGCGTACCCGGTCGCGTGTAGAGGTAGGTGTGTGGAATGGCCGCCACGGCATCGCCGAGATCGGAGCCGAGTCCGAAGCCCGAGCCGGCCTGGCCCGTCCCTGCCCGCACGCCGACGCCGGCAAACACGTTGTTCGGGTCGAAACGATACACCGGGTTGGTGTTGCGGTAGACGAGAGGAGCCACCTGCGATCCATCGGCGTAGATCTGCATGTAGGTATACTCAGGCAAGGCGAAGGACGTGGGATCGACGCAGCGGCCATCGAGCCAGCCACAACCCGCTGCCTCGCACAGGGGTTGCGTCGTCAAAGCCGGGTTGGTGCAGTCGACGTTCATTTGGCACGTGGCGGTGACCGTGTCCCAGCGACAGGCGGCGCCCCCGCCTGCGGCTTTTTGAACGAGACCGCAGGCGGTCGCATCGGTCTTGAACATGCAGGCGAGCAGCTCGTTGACGCTGCGCGCGCATACCGTCGTCCAGTCGCAGCCATGCCCGGTCGCCGTGCAGTCACCGCTCACGCCGTAGGTGCAGGTATCCCAACAGAGTTGAAAGTTCGTATCCCAAGCGCAGTTGTGCGCGCTGTCGGCGGCGCAGCTCGTGCTATCAGCGTGGCCGTAGCAGATCGTGTCGCCGTTCGTCGCAGCCATGATCTGACGCATGAGCGCCGGGTTCATAAAAGACACTTCCGAGAAGAGCGCGTCGGCCAAGGCCGTGACCGGCGCCGAGTCGGTCTGACCGAGGCGGCAGAGCTCGGCGGTGTAGGGACCGCGCGTGGTCGGCGTGAAGATCATACTCGCTTGGCCGCGGTGAGTCGTGTCCTCAGTGCAGCTCGTCGCGAGGCTCGGCAAGGCGCAATCGACCTCGACGCCGGGACAGATCCACCACGTGGCACCGCTCGCTGAGCAAATGCCGGAACCCGGCAAGGCCGAGGCCTGCGCGAGCAGCGGCAAGCCGGCGTAGATCCTCCCGTCCGCCGGCGTCGTGGTCACCGCCGTGTGCGCGCAGATCACCTTCACCTGCGCTTCATCGATGCGACCACCCGGACGGCGCAGCTCGACGCGGTACGTGCCAGGTAAATCGGGGGTGAGCGGCAGGCTCGCCATGCCGGCGCCCTCGGCCCGGCAGGGCTCACCCGGCGAGGACAACGCGCTGCCGGCCGGTGCATCACATACCCACCAGCTCGCGTTGGCGACGCCGCAGTCATTCGGGGCCGCTGGCAAGCTCGCGACCGTCGCCGTCACCAAGGTACCAGGCACTACGCCGCTCGTCGGCGCAACGCTCAGCGTGACCGCCGCGCACGCCGCCGTGACGACGAAACGCTGCACATCAGTGCGGCGACGCAACTCGATCGTGTAGCTCCCAGCCCGGTCCGGAACGAACGCCAAACTGTTCTGCCCGTCGTTGGCGACCTGGTGCTGACAACCATCAGCGTCGCTCGAGGCGAACGAACTCGTGGCCGGAGCGAGGCAAATCCACCAAGTCGCAGCGAAGCGGGCGCATGGATCGTCAGGGTTGTCGGGCACGTTGTCCGCGATGAGTTGAACGCTCGCCCCCGGGAGCACGGTCGAGGGCGAGATGGCCTCGGCCGGACTGACGATCCAATTCACGAGATCGCAAGTGCCGGTGTAGTCGATGACGCCGCGCACACCCCGCACGCACAAATTGGCCTCGCAGATAAAGCCGGCGAGACATTGATCGTCCTTCTGGCAGCCGAAGACACCGTCTTGCCCCGAGTTCGGAAAGTGATAGGTGCAGCCGACGGTGCCGAGGCACAAGACGGCCAACGGGACGACGAGACGTGCGATTCGGTTCATGGTGTCCCTCACTAGAAGCGACCGACGATGCCGATGCCATCGCGGCTCGCGATCGGCGCAACCGAGGTCGCGGGCGAGAAGAGGTCGTATTCACTCTGACCCGTCGTCGCCGCCCTTGCCGGCTCTGTACGATGAGGACCGAAGTAAAGTGAACGCGCAAACGCTTCGACGCTTGGCGCCTTTGCCAGCGAGCGCGGTCGTTAGCATCCGCGCCCGCTACGGCAAGCTGTAGCGAATCCTCACCTCGAGATAGTCCGTCTCGATCGTCGCATAGCCGGCGCCGTTGCGGGCCGCTGGCGCGACCGCCAAGTGCACTTGGCGCTCGTTCCCTTGAAAGAAGCGCCGCGCCCGGGCCGCCGTCGACAGCGCTGCGCACTGCGCGTCGCCTTGACACGACCAGTGCAACAGCCAGGGCTCGGCGGGGCCGTAGGCGACAGGCGCCACGGTGGGAGGCGTCTGATGACTGGCAAGAGGGACCCAGCGGCCGAGCGACCAAACGTAGAGCACGGCGCCATCGCTCGCCGGCGACGAGCCCTCGCCTTGGCCCGCTGCGTACCAGCCGACCTCGATATCGTCGAGCGTCTCCGCTCCGTCGGTACCCGCCGCCCCGTACACGAAATCGGCGAGCTCGGCCGGCCGTTCGGCGGCGCCGAGATCGAGCGCCCAGGTGTCACCGCCCCGCCACGTCGAGGTCCAGCCGTAGATCGGGTGGCGCATGACGGTCGCCCCGCCAAAGAGTAACAGCTGGCCTCGCGTCTTGTCGTAGGCCATCGCATGATGGCGCCGAGCGAGCGGCGAGCCATCCCCCTCGACGTCGGTTATATCGACCACGCTCCACGTGCCCGTCTTCCACGTCCAGAGCTTCTCGCAATGCTGCGGCAGGCATTGGTCGGAATAGCCGCCAAAGAGCACGACCCGCCCGCTCGACTCGTCAGTTACAAGCGAGGAATCCCAGCGGTTCTCGGGCATGAGGAGCGGCGTGGGCGCGGTCCACGTTCCTGTCTGCGAAAGCCACATATCGCCGGAGGTGGTCGCGGCGTTGCATTCACTGCCGTCGGCACCACCCAACACGAGCGACGACGCGCCATCGAACGCGAGGCCTGGACCCGTACGGCCGCTCGGTTGCGGGACGCTCGCGTCAACTGCCCAGTCGGCACCGTTCCAGACCCAGGCTTGGGCACAGTACGCGAAGCCCGTGCCACAATTGAGGCCAGAGCCTGCGTACCCACCGACGAGCATCGCGTTGCCGCCGGCGTCGCGCGTGAGCACGGCCTTCTCACGCGCCACCGGTGCGCCGCTGCACGTGTCGGCGGCCGGCGTGCCATCGCAGCGATGATCCCAAATCGTACCTGTCCACTCCCAGGTATCTTGCAGACGCGTCGGCCCCGGATAGTCGCACCGCATTGCCTTGGTCTTGCCGCCAAACAAGACGACCTTGCCGGCGGTGGGGCTGTACGTCATGGCGTGAAAGGCCCGCGCCGGGGGCCGCTCGAGCGAGGTACACGCACTACAGCGCAAGGTCCAATCGCGACCGTTCCACGCCCAGGTGTCGTCGAGCCCGACGCCGATTCCGGAATCGTTGCCGCCACCGAACAACAGCACTTCCTTCGCGTTTTCATCGTAGGCCATGGCGTGGCCGAAGCGCGCACTCGGGTTGCCGTCTTTCTCAGCGTCGAAGGGCCCGACTTGTCGCCACGCTGCGCCGTCCCAACTCCAGGTGTCGTCGCACCAGACGCTGCCCGTGCCACAATCAGCGTCGGCACGCCCAGCAAAGAGCACGATCTGCTTGGCCATCGCGTCATACACCATCCCGTAGCCGCGCCGGGCCGACGGCATCGCGGGACAGGTATCCCCGACCGGCGAGCCATCGCAGCGTTTGTCCCAGGTCGTGCCGTCCCACTCCCACACATCCGCGGCGCTCGGTTGGCTGTAGCCCGACTGGCCGCCGAACATCACGATCTTGCGTCTCTGCTCATCGAACGCCATGCCATGCATGTAGCGAAAGACCGGCTCGGTGCAGGTATCACCGACCGGGCTGCCGTCGCAGCGCCGCTCCCACGTCGAGCCGTCCCATTCCCAGGTCTCGAGGGGGTACGGCCACGAGGTCCACAGCCCACCATTGAGCGTGGTCTTGCCGCGATATGGATCGAACGCCATCGCCGCGCCCTCGCGACCAATCGGGTGCGTCGGGCAAACGTCAGAGGCGGGCACACCGTCGCAGCGCTTCTGCCACAGCGAGCCATCCCACTCCCAGGTGTCGCTCAAGTCGCCGCCAGCGCAGCCCGACGAAGTGCAACCACCAAACACGATAACCTGGCCGCGCAAGCTATCGAAGGCCATGGCGTGACGCGTCCGCGCTGGCGGCAGCGCGCTACCACAGGTGTCGCTCGCCGGCACGCCGTCACAGCGCCGCGCCCAACTCACTCCGTTCCACTCCCACAAGGCAGGCCGCAGCGGATCCGGGTTGGCGAGGCTCGCGTCCCCACCGAACATCACTACGACGTTGCGCACACTGTCGAACACCATTGCGGCGCCGGTGGTCGGCAACGGATTGCCGTCGCCTTCGGGATCCTGCGGCGTGATCTGGGTCCAGCGCACTCCATCCCACTCCCACGGACCCGCGCAGGTGCTCCCTAAAGTGTCATCACAATCCGCCGCGAGGCTCGAGCCGCCAAACATCACCGTTCGACCGCGCGCCGAGTCATAGGCCATCGCGGCACCCATACGCGGCGTCAGCGTATAAGCGATCGCCAAGTGCCGCCACGATGCGGCGCCGGCGTCGCTCGCAGCCCAAGGGGCGGCCGTCGCCCCAACCGAATCGATGCCAAGCGTGGCGTCGCCCTCGATGGCACCCGGACCATCGAGAGCGGCGGTGAACCATTGGCGGCGCAAGAAGCGATGAGGGTTTTCGAAAGAACTTCCCGCGACCTTGTGGCCAAGCGTGGCCACCCATTCGGTGCTGCGAACCCGCACCCGGTCGGGCGATTCGTTGCCCGCCTCGTCAATGACCGCGAGCCACAGCTCACGCGAGTCGGTGGCAAAGAGCGGCGCCACGCGCCAGCCGCTCACGTCGCGCTCGATGATACCCACGCGCTGTCCAGCCGCCTCGGCCGTGTAGACCCGAACCTCGACGACGCTGTCACCATCGGCGGCAAATGCGCCGAGCGCCACGCCACTCGTACTCGGATCGACCACCGCGGCAAAGTCGCTCGCCACGACGTACTGCCCACCGACGCCAGACGTAAACGGCGCGCCCCAGGGAACTCGCAGGTGCTTGACCAAGCTCGAATTCACCGCCGACGCCGCGGACGGCAAGTCACGATCGAGACGCAGCTCGGCGCCGAGAGGGGCCGCATCGACGTGGTTGCCCGCGAGGTCTGCGAGGTCTGCCTGCAGCGCACAGACGCCCGACGGTGCTGCGTCCACGGCCGAGAGCGTGAGCGAGTAGCTGAACAGCGTGGCCGAGTCCTCGTTCACCCTCCGGGTCAAGGCGAGGGGCGTACCGCTGCAGACGGCACGCACGAGGGGCGTCGCGGCAAGCGGCTCGTTGGTCCGAAAGACGACCGTCGCTTTGACACCGTTACGCATGGCGGCGATCGCGGCGAGCGGGTTACCCGCATCGCGTTCATAGAGGACCGGCTCGACGCTCTGCACGAACGGCAACTCGGTATCGACGACCAGCTCACCGGCCGCGAGCGGCGGCTCGGTTGCGTTGCCCGCGAGATCGACCGCGCTGATAGCGATGAGAAACGTCGCATTCAGTTGCGCGCCCATCGGACTGTACGAGAACCGAAACGTGCGGCGGTCATCCGCGCCGAGCGGGTCGGCGTTCGGGGTCCAGGCGACCACGGTAAAAGGAGGGTCCCGATCCGTCATCGTCACTATCGGCTGTGCGGCCGCGTCTTCATCGAGCACGAACGCCAGCGTCGCAGCGGCCCCGGCGTTGATCTGCGACGGCGCGAGTTGCGGCGCCCCGACCAGTCGCGGCGCCGAAAAATCGAAGCGAATAGACGCCGCGCCGATCCCGTTGGCCACATTGCCCGAGAGATCCTCGAGCGTCACGAGCACCGGCCATTGCTCCTCGGGCTCGTCGCCGAGCGCCGTGTAGTTGAACACGAAGCGCGTTCCCTCCTGCTGCGCCAAGACGAAGGGCCGCGGGGACGTGCCAGCTTGCACGACCACTTGCGGCGCGCCGCGCAGCGGTTCATCGGCATCGAGCTGGAGACTGAATATCGTGCCGCGCTTGCCGGCCTGCGGATCGAGGAGCACCGACCCCTCGACGAGACGCGGCGGTTCGTTGTCGAGCTGCGCGGGCGTTCGGCATAGGCCGAGCGCCGACTGGCAAACCTGGCCGCTCGGGCACTCGGCGTCACTCGTGCAGCCAACCTTGGACTCCACCGGTACTACCAGATCCACACTGCACCCGGTGAGCGAGATTGCGCCCGCGACGATACGTGCCCACTCTGGCGCGAGACGACCCACTCCGAGAACTCGCATCCTCTCCTCCGTTCCTGTCGACCGCAGGCCTTCACATGCCATGGGCGCCAAAGCGACCATCAGCCAAAGCAGTGTAGCCCATCTACCCCACGTCCGCCGACTCCAAGAGCACCTCTTGCGCCTGATGGGTCGCGGAGTTGTGCAGCTCGACCTTGAGCAAACAATCCTCCGAGAGCGACAAGACGAGCACGAGCGGCACGGGGTCTTGATCCCCAGGCGCCACTGCGTTGACCCGCAGTGAGCCAAGCTTCTCGTTTTGGTGCAGCTCGTCGCTATCGCCCTGCCACAGCTCGATCGAGGTGCTCGCATAGCGCTCCTGCGCGATACTGAGTGGAAAAGCCATGCGGCAAGGCACGGGCGTGTTGCGGGCGATGAGCGGCCTGAACTTATGCCCCTCAGCGAGGCCGATGGCCATCGGCAACACGTCCGCGAACTGCATCTTGCGCTGCTGCGCGAGATGCGGCAACAGGCCCGCACCCATGGCGACGACCTCGTCCGGGTTTAGCTCGCAGCGCGGCTCGCGCTGAAAGTAGTCGCGCACGCGCGAGCGCACGAGCGGCATGCGCGTCATGCCGCCGACGAGCAGCACCTCAGCGAGGTCGCCGATTGCGAGACCCGCCTCCTCGAGCGCCAGGGTGCACAGGGCAAACGTGCGTTCGACGAGCGCTGCGACGAGTTGCTCGAACTCGACCCGCGACACCTCGACCTCGAGGCGCGCCTTGGCGCCGTCGAGCAGCAGCACCTCGCGCACGGTGACCATGCTCTTGTCGTTCGTGCTCAAGCGCTTCTTGGCTTTCTCGGCCGCGTCTTTGATGACGGCCAAAGCGGCGTGATTCTGCGAGAGCCGTTTGCCCGAGCGTTCTTGGAACTTCTGACAGACGTGCTGCACGAGCGCGGCGTCGAAGTCCTCGCCGCCGAGAAAGGTGTCGCCGGCGGTCGCCAAGACCTGCAAAGAGCCCGCCTGCACCTTCATGATCGAGACATCGAAGGTGCCGCCACCGAGGTCGTACACGAGGATGCGGCGCGAGTCCCCCTCGCTGACGCCATAGGCCACCGCTGCCGCGGTCGGCTCGTTCAAGATGCGCTCGACCGAGAGGCCGGCGAGCGTCCCAGCATGCACGACGGCGGCGCGTTGATTGTCGTTGTAGTAGGCGGGCACGGTGATGATGGCGCGCTCGACGTTTTGATTGAGCGCGCGACTGCACTTCTCGCGAATGTTGCGCAGGATCTGCGCCGACACCGCCGTCAGCGCGACCGCCTTGCCGTTGATCTCGATCCCCACCTTGCCCTGCGAGTCGGGCATGATGCGATAGGGAAAATGGCTGAGCATGCTCTGCACAGCGGGCGACTCGTAGGTGCGGCCGATGAAGCGCTTGGCGCCGAAGACCGTGCGCTTCGGATTGCGCCCAAGATCCTGCACGGCGCGCGAGCCTACGATGACGCGGTCTTGATCGTCATAGGCGACGACCGACGGCAAGGTGCGATTGCCGGCCGTGCCCGGAACATCGGGATCGCCAAGGTCGATGATCACCGGCTTGCCGTCGCGCACGATGCAGGCGGCGCTGTTCGAGGTGCCGAGATCGATGCCGACGATGAGGCCACCACCGTCGAACTCGAGGTCGAGGTACTCGGCCCGCGCCGAGACTTGCGCGCCCGCCGCCACGTACTGCACGCTCGCCTGGGGCACGGCCGTCGCACTTCGTGCGGCCGCTGCCGCAGGTGCGGCGGGCGTAGCCGCAACGGGCATCGGCGCCGCGGTACGCGCAGGCGCAGCCAACGCCGGCGCCGCCCCTGCCGCCTTAGCCAAGAACGCCTGCACCGCCCCCTCGAGCCACTGCCTGTACGCGGGTGCCATCTCGACGAAGCGCACGCCGAGACCCGCCGGGGCGTCAGCGCTCGCCGGCCGACACCACGCGACTTCGCCAACGGCGCGTATGCCCTTTCCCGCGCTGAGCTCGATGGTCAGATCGAGACGCGTGCCCTGCGGCACGACGCTGTCGCTTTGCACGAACACGCCCCCGAGGCTCACGTTCTCGGTGAAGGCCTCGAGGAAGCGCTCGGTGCCGGCAAAGGTCAGCCGCACGGGCACGGCGCCGGGGACGCGCGGGTCTTTACGCTGGTCCATGATGTCGCCCTCCTCGAGCCTTGCCGCGCGGCGCTTGCTTCGTGCGCGTCGCGAGCTCGCGCAGCACGTACGCCAGGATGCCGCCGTGCGCGTAGTACGCGACCTCGCGCTCTGTATCGATGCGCGCCACGACCCCGATCTCGCGGCTTGCGCCATCTTCGCCCTGCACGCGCAGACGCAAGCGCTGCCGGGGCTCGAGGTTCGCCGCGAGGTCAACGACCTCGTACAGCTCACGCCCGGACAGTCCGAGCGTCGCGGCGTCGGCGCCGGCTTCGAATTGCAGCGGCAAGACACCCATACCAACGAGGTTGGCGCGATGGATGCGCTCGAAGCTCTTGGCGATGACCGCACGCACGCCGAGCAGCGCTGTGCCCTTGGCGGCCCAATCACGCGACGAGCCGGTGCCATACTCGGCGCCGGCCAAGACAATGAGCGGGGTGTCGTCTTGGGCGTAGCGCATGGCCACATCGTATACGGACCCAATCTCGCCCGAGGGTAGGTGCACGGCGTAGCCGCCTTCGCGCTCTGGCACGAGCAAATTGCGCAAACGCAAGTTGGCGAAGGTGCCGCGCACCATCACCTCGTGGTTGCCGCGACGCGAGCCGTACGAATTGAAATCGTTCGGCGCGACCCCGAGCGCCGCGAGGTAGCGGCCGGCCGGACTGTCGGTGGCAATCGAGCCGGCAGGTGAGATGTGATCCGTCGTGATGGAATCGCCGAGGCGCAGGAGCACGCGCGCGCCGGCGATCGGGCGCGGCGGCGTAGGAATGGCGGCGAGGTGGTCGAAGAACGGTGGCCGGCGTATATAGGTCGAGCGCGCGTCCCAGGCAAAGCTCTCGCCGCGCGGCACGTCGAGCGCTCGCCACTCGGCGCTGCCGGCAAAGACGTCGCGGTAGGTCTCGGCAAACTCGGCCGACGTAAGCGCACCGGCCATCGCGGCGCTTACCGCGGCCGGCGTTGGCCACACGTCGGCCAAGAAGACCGGCGTGCCGTTGCGATCGTGGCCGAGCGGCTCGCTCTCGAAGTCGATGGTCGCGCGACCGGCGAGCGCGTAGGCCACGACGAGCGGCGGCGAGGCGAGGAAGTTCATGCGCACCTGCGCGTTGACGCGACCCTCGAAGTTGCGGTTGCCCGACAACACGCTCGCGACGACGAGATCGCCCTGCTTGACCGCGGCGGCGATGGGCGCCGGCAGCGGCCCGGAGTTACCGATGCAGGTGGTGCAGCCGTAACCGACGAGGTGAAAACCGAGCGCCTCGAGGTAGGGGGTCAGCGCCGCGCGCGCGAGGTAGCTCGTCACGACCTGCGAGCCGGGCGCGAGCGAGGTCTTGACCCACGACTTCGTCGCGAGGCCGCGCTCGACCGCCGCCTTGGCGAGCAGACCGGCCGCCAGCATGACGCTCGGGTTCGAGGTGTTGGTGCACGAGGTGATGGCCGCGATGACGACCGCGCCGTGACCGAGGTGCACGGTCGAGCTCGAAGGGCCGGTGTCGAGCTCGACATCGACACGGCCGCCGAGCGGCGTCACCGCGCCCGCCCCTACGTGAGCTCTCTCGCGCTCGGCGACCATCTCGACAAGGGCGCGCTCGATCGTACGCTTGGCTTGACTCAACGCCACGCGATCCTGCGGCCGCTTTGGCCCGGCGATGGCCGGCACCACAGTGTCGAGGTCGAGGTCGAGGGTGTCGGAGAAGATGGGATCGACCGTGGCGTCGGTGCGAAAGAGGCCTTGCTCTTTGCAGTACGCCTCGACGAGCGCCACCTGCTCGGCCGAGCGACCGGTCAAGCGCAAGTAGGCGAGCGTCTCGGCATCGACGGGAAAGAAGCCCATCGTGGCGCCGTACTCGGGCGCCATGTTGGCCAACGTGGCGCGATCGGCGCAACCAAGGCGCGTCAGGCCCGAGCCGTAGAACTCGACGAAGGCGTTGACGACGCCGCGCGCCCGCAGGAGCTCGGTGACCATGAGCACGAGATCAGTGGCCGTCACACCGAGGCGCAAGCTGCCGTGCACCTTGACGCCGATGACGCGCGGCACGAGCATCATCATCGGCTGACCGAGCATCGCCGCCTCGGCCTCGATGCCACCGACGCCCCAACCGAGCACGCCGAGGCCGTTGATCATGGTCGTGTGCGAGTCCGTGCCGACGAGCGTGTCCGGGTACGCCACCCCGTCTTTGCCGACCGAGACAACGTCGGCCAAGAACTCGAGGTTGACCTGATGGCAGATACCCGTGTCGGGTGGCACGACCGCGAAGTTGGCGAAGGCGCTCTGCCCCCAGCGCAAGAAGGCATAGCGCTCGCGGTTGCGCTCCATCTCGCGCGCGGCGTTGGCGGCGAAGGCGCCCCGCGTCGCGAAGACGTCCACTTGCACCGAATGGTCGATGACCAAATCGACGCGCACGAGCGGGTTGACGCGCGCCGCCTCGCCACCGAGCGCAACGATGGCGTCGCGCATGGCCGCGAGATCCGCCACCGCGGGCACGCCGGTGAAGTCTTGCAGCAGCACGCGCGCCGGCGAGAAGGCGATCTCGCGCGTCGGCTCGACCTCGGGCTGCCAAGCGACGAGCGCCTCGATGTCGACCGCGGTGATGACCACCCCGTCCTCGTGGCGCAGCAGATTCTCGAGCAAGATCTTGAGCGAGAACGGCAAGCGCGCCACGGCCGGCCGGCTCGCGGCGAGGCGTGTGAGGCTTTGGACCTCGTAGGTACGCGCACCGACCGCGAGCGTGGCCTTGGTTTCAAATGAGTTCTTCATCGATCCGTATCATTGGCCACCTTGGCAGGTGTTGGCCAGCCCCGTCGAGGTTTGCTAAGAAGCGTGGCCGTCAATCGAGAGAGAGAGGAGAGCGCTCATGGCCAAGAATCCCAAAGCACACGCGACCACCGAGGGCGTCGACCTCGACCCCACCATCGTGCGCGGCTACGACGTGCGCGGCTACATCCGCGACGTCAAGAAGGGCGGCAAGGAGGTCAAGCAGAACCTCACGCCCGAGATCGCCGAGGCCTTCGGTCGCGCCCTCGGCACGATGATGAAGCTCGGCGCCACGGTGGCGGTCACGAGCGACCATCGCGCGCTCTCGCCCGAGCTCGTCGCGGGTCTTGCGCGCGGGTTTTGTCGCGTCGGCGTCAACGTTCTGCACAACACGGCGCAGCCGCTCTACGGCGGGCGCCCCTTCCTGCCTACCGGCGCCCTCAGTTGGTTCCTCATCAAGAGCAAGCTCGACGGCGCGGTGCAGGTGACGGGCAGCCACAACCCACCCGAGTTCAACGGCCTCAAGATTAGCGTCGGCCTCGAGGCCCTCTTCGGTGACGAGCTGCAAAAGCTCGTGCCGCTCATCCGCGAGGGGCGCTTTCGCACCGATGTCGCGCCGAGCGAGCGCGGACGCACGAGCGAGGTCGACATGCTCGGGCAATACCTCGACATGCTACGTCACTCGTTCGCCAAGCTTCGGCACGCCCGGCGCGTCGTCGTCGACTCCGGCAACGGCATCGGCCGGGCGATTACGCCCGTGCTGCAAGCGCTCGGCTGTGAGGTCGTCGAGATGTTCGCCGAACCCGATGCACGCTTTCCAAACCACTTGGCCGACCCGTCGAGCGAGGAGGGCACAGGCGCGCTCAAGGAGCGCATCCGCACGCTCAACGCCAAGAAGAAGTCAGGCGAGACACCGTGGATCGGCATCGCGCTCGACGGCGATTCGGATCGCTCGGGCGTGGTCGACGAGAACGCCGCGGTCGTCTGGCCCGAGCGCATGGCGGCGATCTTCTACGCCGACTACTTGAAAGCACCGCAACACCGCGGACACATGCTCGCCCTCGACGTGCGCGCGTCCAACGTCGTGCGCGACACGGTCGTCAAAGCGGGCGGCCGCGGCGTCTTCATTCCCGCCGGCTACCCGAGTCACCGCAAGTTCGCCAGCCTCGTGGCGCACGAGATCGAAAAGGCGGCGGTAGGCGTCTCGGCCGAAGCGTCGGGGCACTTCTTCTACCCCTCGGCCGCGCTCGACGAGCACGGCAGGCCCGTCGCGCACGGCCAGCGCTACCTCATCGACGACGGCATCTACTCGGCCTTGCGCTTCTTGCAGATCGTCGACGAGCAGCCGGGGGCGAAGGCGGCCTCGGTCGAACAGGTCATGAGCGCCCTGCCGAGCTACGCCACGAGCAACGAGCTGCGGCTCTTCGTGCCCGACGAAGTGAAGGCCGCGGTCGTCGACGCCATTCGCGACGAGCTCGTGACGCGCTACCGCACGGAGCTCGCTGAGAATGCGCCGATGCGCGTCGTTGGCGGCATGAAGATCCAAGACGGCTACGCCGCGGTCGTCGAGGTCGACGGCATCCGCCTGCAATTCAAGGACGGCGCCTGGCTCGTCGTGCGCATGTCCAATACGTCACCGAACCTGGTCATCAAGTTCGAGGCCACCAAGGCCGCGCGCCTGCGCGAGCTCATGCAGGCCGTGCGCGATCTGTTGGCGCGCAGGCCCGAGGTTGAGCTCGACGCCCTCGAAGAGGAGATCGAGCGCTGGGCCTAAGCAGCCGCGGCGACATCATGCCAAATCCGGATGACTCGGATTGTCGCGCCGCTCTTGACGCGGCGCGTGCGCTGGCGTGTCGAAGCCGCCGCGACGCGCACGCGTCGAGGGCCGATCGGAGTCGCGGCGATCTCGTATCAGTCGCAAAACGGCAGCGCGGGAGAGAAATGAATGCCGCTCGCCGCCACCGCGCCGAGGATGAAGCGATAGGCGACCTTGTCGCGGCCAATCGACTCGGGCGCGACGACGCCGCTGTCACGCACGAGACCGCTCGCCACGAGGCGCGCGAACGCAGCGGCCGTGAGCGCCGTCGTGCGAGCCATGGCCGTGAGGCCCCCGGCCGCGCGATCGACCATGGTCACCGTCACGCCGTCGACATCGATGCGGAACGCCACGAGGTCGGCGCCCTGCCGGCAGCGCGTGCCGATCTCCTCGACGAAGCGGCCGCTATCGACGAGCGGCTTGACCGCCGCAACGTGTCCGGGCCAACGCAGGGTCTTCTCGGTCATCTCGCGTACGCCCTGGCAGTCGAGCAAGGTGCGCAGGCCGTCGGTGAGAAAGGCCTCCATGGCGCCCGCCCCTTCAACGTGGACGGGCTCGAGCTCGCTCGTCGCCGGCAGCGAAACGACGCGACCGCCGCGGATGATGCGCGCCGGGCGCTTGAACTCGTCGCACAGGTCCTCGAGCGACCACGTCACGACGTAGCCGTAGGGTAGGCTCTGGTCTTGCGCTACGCCGCCGACGCAAACGCGGATGGTGTCACGCGGCCGCTCGGCGAGCGCGCGGCCGACGATGAGGTTCGTGAGGCCCGGAGCGAGGCCGCAGTCTGGCAGGAGCGCGATGCCGGCGCGCTGCGCGTCGGCGTGCAAGGCGGCGGCGTCTTCGGCGAAGAACGCCACGTCGACATAGGGACGCTTGGCCTCGATGGCCGCCTGGGCGGCGCGAAAGCCAAGTCGCGCGGGCAGGGCGCCGACCGTCAAGTCATGGGACGCCGCCAAGCGTACGAGCGTCGGTGCATCGGCGAGGTCGGCCTGCACCGCGTGCACGTTCGGCTGGGCGAACGCGAGCGGCCGCACGTCGGCCACGGTGACTTCGAAGTCGCGCGCCAAATCGGTCGCGATGACCTTGCCCTGCTGCCCGCCACCCAGAACCACGACTCGTCGCATACGCACCCCCTAAGGTTGGCCCCTAGCTCATCATAGAGGCGCGCCGGTGACCAGGGCCAGGCGTCAGCTCGGCCGGGCGCCGCCGCTCGCGCAGAGCTTGACCAGGTCATAGTGACCCGCTATCCGTTGCAGCGACGAATCACGGGCGTTGGAATCCCGACACGCACATGCCAAGCCGACGACTACGCGATCTGCCGCTGCCCGTGAAGCTGAGCGGGCTGTTGTCCGCGCTCCTCTTGGCGATCAGCGTCTTCATGCTGCTCTACTTCCCGGGGCAGATGAGCAAGGTCGGGCAGGCCTGGGCCGAGCGGCGCGCGATCGGCATGTCCAACTTCATCGCGAGCGCCATCGCGCCGGCGCTCGAATTCGACGACCCGACGAGCGCCCAGGCCCTCGTCGATCATCTCAGCGGCACGTCCGATGCCCGCTATGGCGTCGTGCTCAACAGCGACGGCCAAGTGTGGGTCGCGTGGAAGAAGGAAGCCGCGCCCGGCCTCGCCAAGGTGGCGCTCGCCACCGCCCGCACCACCATCCGCGGCGACACGCTCGACGTCGTGACGCCCATCCAAGGCCTCGGCGGCTCGACCGGTACGCTGCTCGTCGGCTTCTCACTCGCCGACCTGCAAGCCGAGGTCAGGCACAACCGCGAGGCCGTCGCGCTCGTGGCCCTCCTCATGTTCGTGCTCGCCCTCGCCGCCTCGAGCGCCGTCGGCACGTACCTGGTGCGGCCGATCCGCGATTTGACCCGCGTCGCCGCCGCCATCGTCGCCGCCGGAGATCTGACGCAAGAGATTCGCATCGACTCGCGCGACGAGGTCGGTATGCTCGCCGAGAGCTTTCGTCAGCTCGTGCAGAAGCTGCGCACGATCCCCGAGAGCCTGCGCGATCTCGTCGACAGCGTCGTCACCGTCGTCGACACCGTAGCCGAGACCGCGCGCGACGTGGCCGCCGGCGCCGACGTCGTCGATCACCGCTCGCGCGAGTCGACGGCGCGCATGGAGGTGATGCTCGGAGGCCTGCGCGGCATCGCCGGCAACGTCGAGGTGCTCCAAACGAGCGCCGAGCAAAGCACGAAATCCAACCTCGAGATGGTGGCGCTGCACGACGCCGTCGCGCCGCAGGTCGTCGGCATGACCGCGTCGGTCAACGCGACGAGCGGCTCCATCCAAGAGATGAGCTCCTCGATTCACCAGGTGTCCGACAACATCGAGCGGCTCAACAGCTCCATCGAGGAGACGTCGCTTACGATGAACGAGATGGACGCCTCGATCCGCGCCGTCGAGGCGAATGCCAAGAAGGCGGTCTCACTCTCGAGCGTCGTCGCAGAGAACGCGACGAGCAGCGTCGAGTCGGTGCGTCTGACCCTCGATGGCATCGAGAAGATCCGCACCTCCTCGGCGCTCGTCTCCGAGACCATTCGCTCGCTCGGCGGTCGCATCTCACACATCGGCAAGATCCTCGGCGTCATCAACGACGTGGCCGACCAAACGAAGTTGCTCGCCCTAAACGCAGCCATCATCGCCGCGCACTCCGGCGAAAGCGGCCGCGCCTTTGGCGTGGTCGCCGACGAGATCAAACAACTCGCCAAGCGAGTCGGCACCTCGACGGCCGAGATCGGCACGCTCATCAGCACGATTCAGGGCGAGAGCGAGAAGGCCGTCGCCGCCGTCGATGTCGGCATGAACAGCGTGGCCGAAGGCGTGGTCCTCGGCCGCGCCACAGCCGAGTCGCTCACGCGCATTTCGCAGTCGGTGCACGAATCGACCGCGATGATCGAGGCCATCGCCGACGCCACGGTCGAGCAGGCTCGCTCGTCGAGCCAGGTGACCTCGGCGTTGCGCAGCATCACCGACGCGAGTCAGAAGATCCACACCGTGAGCCGCTCGCAGTCGCGCAGCTCCGAAGAGATCGCGCTGCGCGCCGGGGAGATGCAAAAGGCGACGCGGCACGTCGAGGTCTCGGCGGGCGAGCAACGCAAGCGCTCGCAGCAGATCGCGACCTCGATGGGAAGCATCAGCGACATGGTGCGCAACCTCAACACCGTCCAGCAGGAGCAGACGCGCGGCGCCGAGCAAGTGGTGCATGCCTTTCGCTCGGTGCAGGACGTCGCGTCCGGGCAATCGAGCTCGGTGCACCGCCTCGAGCAGGCGCTCGCCTCGCTCAAGGGCACTGCCGAGGGCTTGAGGAAGGCCGTGCGACAATTTCGCGTCTAGAGCTACAAGAGGGGAAACCAAGAGGATTCTATGTTTCGACGTCGTTCCTGCTACTTCTGGCTCATCCTGTTCTCGCTCGGTGCGCGCGAGGTGTACGCCGCGACCGATGAAATTCGTCTCATCGTGCTCCTGCGCGCCCTCGCGTACGACGAGGCCCTCGCGGCGCGGGCCGGCCCTCGGATCGTCGTAGCGCTGCTGACGCCCGGCACCGGTTCCGACACCGCGCTCTTCGCGAGCCTGCAAGCCGTCGCGAAGGTCACGGTGCGTGGTCTGCCTATCGCGGTCGTCGAGCTAACCTACAGCGGCGCAGACGCGCTCGCGAGCGAGCTCGAGCAAAAGCAGATCTCGGCCGTCTATCTCGCCGCCGGGCTCGACGCCGAGGTGCCGGCGATTGTCGCCATAACGCGGGCGCACAAGGTGCGAACCCTCTCGAGCAGCGAGGCTTATCTGCGCCTGGGCGCTTCGCTCGCGGCGCTCGATACGGCAGGCAGCGACAAACCCAGGCTGGCCGTCAATATCGCCGCGAGCAAACAGGAGGGGATGGCCCTTTCGGCCCAGCTCCTGCAGGTGGCGAAACACATCGAGCCCTGAGACGAGACGAGGCGCATAGCGGGGGCAGCTTCGGGGCGACGCGGCCCAACGAACCAGAAGGTAGGAGAAATCGATGAACCTCAAAACGTACGGCCTAGGCATCCTGATCTGCGGACTCGTGTGGACACGCCGAGCGGCGGCCGAAGAGACAGCCTCCGTCCTGAGTGGCAAACAGGCGATCGAGGAGCTGTCGCTCGACGACCTGCTCGCGAGCGAGACCGAGGTCGCGGCCAAGAAGTCGCTGACGCTGCGCGACTCGCCGGCGGTCCTTTCGGTCGTCACCCGTGACGAGATCGCCGCCCTCGGGGCACGCGACCTCATCGACATCCTCGAGATGGTGCCGGGCTTCGTGCCCGCGCAGGACTCCGAGGGCAGCATCAGCGCCGGGTTTCGCGGCCTGTGGTCGAACGACGGCCGCCACCTCGTGCTCGTGGACGGCCAAGAGATGAACGAGCCGTTCTACACCAACGTGCGGATGAACAACCGCTTCCCGGTCGATCAAATCGAGCGCATCGAGATCATTCGCGGCCCAGGCTCGGCCATCTACGGCGGCTACGCGGAGCTCGCGGTGCTCAACATCGTGACGCGCAGCGCGGCCAACCAGACCGGCGTAGCTACGACCGGCACGCTCGGCACGTTCGATGGCCTTAGCGATCGGCGCACCACCCTCTCGGCCTCGTACGCCAACAAGCACGAGTCCCTCGACGACCTCGAGACGAGCTTCGCCATCTTCGCCGGCCGCGCGCTCGGCAGCGCCGGCGTCTACCGGGATCAATACGGGGTGCAGTACCCCTACCTGCAGGACAACCGCATGGAGCCGCTCTTCACCAACATCGGCCTCGGCTACCACGGCCTCAAGCTTCGCTATATCTACGATGGCTATCAGGCCTTCGTACGCGACATCGCCGACTCGAGCACCGAGCAGCCCTACCGAATTCGCGACCTCGGGACCTACTTCGAGGCACGCTACGACGCGAAGCTCTTTGGCGACCGGCTCACCGTGACGCCGCGCTTCAACTTCAAACGCCAGCAACCCTGGCGCGTCGCCGACCCCTCGATTGTGCCCTACTATCTCAAGACCGCGGATCGCTATCTCGGCAACCTGACGCTCTCGTACGCCCTGCCGCGCGACCTCGCCATCATCGGCGACCTCAACGTGCTCGCCGGCGTCGAGGGCTATCTCGACAAAGCCAAGCTCGACGCGCCCGAGGCCTGTGACACGAGCTACCAGTGCCCGTTCCTCGCTGGCGACAAAGTGCAATACAAGAACGTCGCCGCGTTCGCGCAAGCCTTGCTCGGCACCGACTTCGGCTCGCTGACGCTCGGGGCGCGCTTCGAGCACCACAGCGAGGTCGGCGACTCGTTCGTGCCGCGCGCCGCCTACACGATCGTCGTCGGCGCGGCGCACGCCAAGATCATGGCGAGCCAGGCCTTTCGCGCGCCGAGCATCGAGAACATCAACCTGCCGCCGATGGACCCGGAGACGGGCGACATCCTCGCCGTCACCAAGCCCGAGCGCACGACCGTCTACGAGGCCGAGGTCGGCTATGAAATCGCCAACCTCGCCTTTGTCACCGCCAACGCCTTCGACATCACGATCAAGGACCCCATCTCCTACGGCTACGACACGAGCTCGGACTCGGAGGTGTACAAGAACTACAGCACGACGGGCACGCGTGGCGTCGAGCTCGGCGCGCGCGTCAAGCAGGCGCGCGGCTTCGCCAACGTGAGCTACTCGTACTACAGCGCCGTCGGCAAGAATCGCGTGCCGCAATACGGTGTGCCGTGGCAGACCCCGGTCGAGAGCGACGTCATGCAGAGCGATCCGAGCGCCTACCGCGCGACCGCGCTGCTCGGCATGCCGCAACACAAGGTCGCGGCCTACGGCGCGGTGCAGATGATGGGCGACTATTGGCTCTCGGGGTCGGCGCTCTACCTCTCCAAGCGCTACGGCTACGCGAGCTCGATCCTCGCCGACGACGGCACCCTCGCCTACTCGACCATCAGCACCGAGAAGCCGGTGGTGCAGCTCTCGGCCTTCGTGACGGTGCGCGACGTAGGAGTGCGCGGCATGAACATCCAGGCGGGCGTGCACAACGTGCTCGATAGCCGCTGGCGCTACGTCGAAGCCTACGACGGCGGGCACGCGCCCTCGCCCGCGCCCTCGCGCGAGTTCATGCTACGCGTGGCCTTCGACGAGACTACGCTCGCGGGCGCGGCACCGCGGTAGACCGTCGCGGCGCACGTCCTAAATGGGCGCATGGGGTCTGCCCCGCGCGCCGTGGACGATCGCGGCGCTGCTCCTTATGTGCAGATGCCATTTGCCTCGCGCAGCGGGCGATCGTAGGCTCGGTGCCGTGCCGCGCTCAAACGTCATCACCGCCGTGTGCCTCACCGCCGCTACACTCGGTGTCGCGGTGCGGGCGAGCGCCGAGAGCGTCACCGTGCCCGTGACCTTGCAGGCCGAGTTCGTCGCCAAGCTCGCCGCCTACGACACAAACCTCGCGGCGCGCGCCGGCGACACGGTGCGCGTGCTCGCCGTGTTCAAAGAAGGCGATCCCGAATCGACGCGCGTCGCCCAACAACTCGTCACGGCGCTCGCGGCGAAAGCGACGATTGCCGGTCTGCCGCACTCGCAAGACGTCCTCGCCTGGACGGACGCCGCCGCCCTGCGCGCCGCCTGCCAAAGCCGCCGCCTCGCCGTCATCTACTTCGCGCCCGGCTTCACCGACGCCGAGCTCGAGGCGGTGGCCACGGAATTTTCCGATGCCAACGTGCTGACCGTCACGGCAGTCGGGCGCGGCGTCAGCCGCGGCGTCGTCCTCGGCTTCGATATCGTCTCGGGCAAACCGAAGCTGATGTTGAATCTCACCCAGGCGCGCAAGCAAAAGGTAGCGTTGCGGCCCGAGGCCTTGAGCCTCATGAAGGTTCTCGAATGATGCCGTGCCGCTCCAGATGGCGCGAGGCGCTCGTTCTCGTGGTCGTGTTGAGTACGAGCGCTGCCCAAGCCGAGGACACCTCCGACCTCGAATCACTGCTCAGCCAGCCGGTTGTCTCAGGTGCGTCAGCGAGCGCCGAATCAGCGACGATTGCGCCGGCCACGAGCACCTCGGTGACCGCCGAAGAGCTACGCCGCTATGGCATCGCGTCGCTCGATCAAGCGATCAACTTCTTGGCGCTCGGCATCATCACCGAGAACCCGCTCGGCACCGTCGAGGTCGGCACGCGCGGTACGCTACTCAATCTCGACTACGGCAACCACCTGCTCGTGGTGCTCGACGGCCACGTGCTCAACGAGCCCTGGAACGGCACGGCGTACTTCGATCGCATGGTAGGCGTGCCCTTCGAGCTCATCGACCACATTGAGATGATCCTCGGCCCAGGCTCGGTGCTCTACGGGTCGAACGCCATGGAAGGCGTCATCAACATCGTCACCAAGCGCGCCAAGGACTTCACGGGGCTGCACGTCGTGGCCGAGAGCGAGTTGCCGATCTCGCTGCGCGGCGGCTTGGGCTTTGGCACGGAGCTACGCCTCTTCGACCAGCCGCTCGAGATCATCGGCCAGGTCGAATACTACAAGCGCAAAGGCCCAAGCTTCGACTTCGCGCCGCAAGACTATGGCCTCGACGCCATCACCGGCGAGCCGCGGCGCTTCACGACCGACCCTGTCGGCACAGGCATCTGGGGCGGCCGCTCCTCACCGGCCGCGCTGCACTACGACGTACCGGCCGCTTACCTGCGCGCGACCTTCGGCGACTTCCAGCTCGCCTTGCGCGGCGCCGAAGCCAAACGCGGCACCCCGCAGGGCTGGGGCAACTTCAACGACCCCGACAAGTTCTCGCGCGACCGCTGGCTGTCGCTCGATTTGCAGTACCGCCGAGCGCTCACGCGCCAGCTCGACATCTCGGCGCGGCTCTACGGCGACCTCTACGACTACCTCGATTCGTTCCCCACGGCTTCGGCCGAGCAATGCCTCGAGTATCAAACCGATGGCTGCCTGTCGCTCTTGGTCGGCGCGTCGAAGTGGGCCGGGCTCGAAGTGCGAGCGCCCTTCGACTGGTTCGGCGACGCACGCTTCGTGACGCGACCGGGCGTCGATGTGCGCGTGCGCCACGTGAGTTCAAACATGCGCTTCGTTGACGCCGCGACCGACGTCTCCGACACCGTCTCGTCCTACGCCCTCACCGAGAAGGCGGTCGGCGCCTACCTCGAACAAACGGCACAGCCACTCGAATGGGTGAACCTCAACGCCGGCGCCCGCTTCGACTACGATGAGCGCTTCGGCTCCCACCTATCCCCGCGCGTCGCCGCCGTCGCGTCGGCGTGGGAAGGCGGCGCGCTCAAGGTCATCTACTCCGAAGCGTTCCGCGCGCCGAGCGCCTACGAGGCCGAGTACGAAGACGTGACCTACCAGATCCTGCCGGTCAATCTTCGCCCCGAAGTCGTGCGCTCTATCGAAGGCTCGCTCGAGCAACGCTTCGCCGGCCAGAGACTCCTCATCGGCGTCTTTCGCACCTCGTGGCGAGACATGGTCATGGCGACCGAGTTGACCGCAGAGGAGATAGCGGCCGCCGTCGACAGCGGCGCGCTCGTGCCGGCGACAACGCTCGCCTACCAGTATCGTAACGAGTCCTCGTTCTCGAACTACGGCGTCAACGCGAGTTTCGACGGTGCTGCCCTCGGGCGGCGGTTGACCTACGCCCTGACCTTCACCGCCGCCTGCTCCGATGGCGACCTGCGCCACTGCTCGAGCCTCGGGCCGCTGCCCGTCGCGGCGCAGCTCTTTGGCAATGCGCGCGTGGCCTACGATCTCGGCGACTCGCTGCCCACGATCGCTCTCGCGGGGCGAGTCGCCGGACCACGGCTCGTCGATGCGAGCGACTTCGAGCCACGCCCGTTTGCGCGCCGACAGGTGGAGCTACGCGCCGCGCTGAGCGGCGACGTGCCCGGCGCCGCGTGGTTGCAGTATCGCCTGGTCGGCAACTGGGCCGCCTCGAACGACACGCCGTACAGCGTCGGCCCCCTCGCCGCACCGCAAGCCGACTACCTGCGCCAGGCGCTCGTGCCCGTCGACCGGCTGCGCATCATGCTCGGCCTCAGCGCGACGCTGCCACCTTAGCGGCCGGCAACAAACCCGACTCGTCGAGCATCTGCCGCACTTCCTCGGGCATGCTCGCGTGCGCGGCCATGTGGTGCATCTCCTTACCCAAGTAGCTGTTCTCGATGAGCAGCTTGAGCACCTTCACCATGTAGTCGCGCTTGAAGGGCGAGAGCTTCTTCAAGTTCTTGAACTTGTCGTGAAAGAAGGCCCCGGTGGCGAAGTGCAAGGCCTTGCGCACTTCGTCGAGCGTCATGTCGCGCGGCTTGAGCACCGGCTCGACCAAGTTGTAGCGCCGGTAGTCGGTCGTCGCCACGTGCGGCGCGAGGCTCGGATACATATCCGCGTAGGGCCAGGGCGCGAGCGCGAGGAAGAACGCCATGTCGGGCGCGTAGTACTTGGCCGTCTCGACCGTGGCGGCGATCGAAGCCGCCGTCTCGTCGACGCCGCCGAGCACGAACGAAGTCTCGCTCACGATGTCGTGGCTGTTGATGAGGTCGATAGCAGCCTTGCCCTGCTCGACGCCGGTCTCCTTGTTGTACAGGTCGAGGGTCTTTTGGCTCGTCGCCTCGACGCCGATGTAGATATGGCTGATGCCGGCCTGCTTGTAGCGCGGCAAGAGATCACGGTCGCGCAGCACGTCATCGACGCGGGTCTCCATGAGCAGCTCGATGCCGAGATCGCGCTCGATGAGCAGGTTGAGTAGGCGTTCCCAGCGGGCGCGATCGACGGTCGGCGTCTCGTCCGACAGCATAGCGATGCGCACGTCGTGCGTGTCGCGCAACATCTCGAGCTCGTCGACGAAGGCCTCGGGGCGACGTGAGCGCCACGTGCGCTGCCAGAGTTTTTGCTGCGAGCAAAACGCGCACGCCTGCTTGCAGCCGCGCGCCGAGCTGACGATAGCGAGGCGTCCCTCGGGGTGCGGGCGATAAAAGTAGCGCGGCCAATCGATGAGGTCCCACGCGGGCACGAGGGCATCGACGTCGGTAGCGAAGGCGCGCGCCCCCGTCGTATAGGCCTTGCCGTCCTTGCGCAGCGCGAGCCCGCGCACCTTACTGAGGTCGCCACCCTCGGCCACGGCGCGCACGAGCTCGGCGAAGGTATGCTCCCCTTCGCCGACGACCACCACATCGACCGTGGGGTCGTGGTCGAGCAGGTCGCGCCAACAGAAGGTCGGGTGCACGCCGCCGAGCACCGTAACGGTGTCCGCGTTGACATCCTTGACCGTGGCGCAGATCTCGCGCGCGTCGGGCTCGGTCGCGGTGATGACCGTCACCGCCACGAGGTCGGGCTTGCTCTCTTCGATGTGCCGGCGAATGGCGGCGTGATCGACGCCGAGTGACATGGCGTCATAGATCTCGACCTCGGCACCGGCGGCGCGCGCATGCCCTGCTAAGTACACGAGCGGCAGCGGCAGCCAGACGCCGGCGGCCTCGACGACGCCCGAGTGGTAGGGTGGAGTGACCAGCATGACGCGCAGACGCTTACTCATGGGTGCAGACGGTAGCACACTTTGGCCGCGCCGCCAGCGGTCGCCGGTGCTGTTTGTGGACCACACCTCGTTGACGACGAGCGCGCCCGTGATTAAGGGACGCGGCATGCGCGATGCATGGGTCTCGCTTGGGGCGCGCTTGCGCTCCGCCGCGCTCGCGCGCGCCGTGCTCATCTACCTCGCCGCGTACATCGCCGTCGGCGCATGGCTGCCTTGGGTGCGGGCCGGCAGCGTAGCCCCCGCGTGGGCAGCGTCTTTCGGGCTCGCCGCACCGTTTCGCTCGCCGGCCTTCTTGGGCGGCATGGCGCTCTTGTGGATCAACGCTTTCGCGTGCACGCTCGGCAAGAGGCGACGCGCCCTCGCACTGTGGCGCGGCGAGCTGCCCCCATCGGCCCTCGCGCTGGCGCCACGTCCACCGCTCAGCCCGGAGGCCTTTCTGCGGGCGCGCGGCTTCGTCGGCAGGGCGCCGCTCTTGTACCGCGCGCGCCTCGGGGTTTGGAGCGCGTACCTGCTGCACGTCGGCGTGCTCGTCCTGATGGCCGGCGTGGTGGCGCAGCAGGCGCTCTCCGACAGCGGCACCTTCGCCCTGAGCGAAGGCGAGAGCGCGCGGCTCGATGCGCCAGCGGTGGCGTTCGGCCAGGCACGCGGCCTCTTCGCCGCCACGACGGCGCCGGCGCTCGAGGTCACGCTCGTCTCGTTCGACCCCTACGTACGTCAGGCAGGGTACAAGGCCGACCGCCGCAGTGTCCTCGCCTGGCGCGCCGAGGGCCTACCGGCACAGCAGGCCACGCTCGATCGCGCGGCCGGCGTGAGCGTCGGCGACGTCGAGATATTTCAAGCCATCCCGACAGGCTTGTCGGTCAACTTCGCGCAGCGCGAAGTGCGCCACACGGTGCACCTGCGGGAGGCGGGCCCGCGCCTCGCGACTGCAGAGATCACGGATCCTACGGGCGTCGCCCTCACCTGGCAGGTCGAGACCGAGCACGATCTCGATGCGGCGTCAGGCACCGGGGCCATGCGCGTCTCGCTTTGGCACGGACCGACACGGCAAGACCTCGCTCTGGGCGCGACGTTCACGTTCGGCGGTGACGAGGCACGCCTGCTCGGTGTCACGCGCTGGGCTGGCTTCACGTACGATCGCTCGCACGGCATGGCACTCGTGCTCGCCGGATTCTTGCTCGTACTCTTGGGCTCGGCCCTGCTCGTGCTGCCGAGCGGGGTTGCGCGCCTCGCGCGCCCGGGCGAGAGTGCCGACACCTATGTCTACGTTCGCCAGGGCGGCGAGGCCTTGCGCGCCGCGTGGGTCGGGCAAGCGACGAGCGCGCCCGTACGAAAGGAGCCAACATGAGCAACGAGAGCGCCTGGTTTTGGGCGGCCACGACACTGTACGCCCTCTCGGTCGTCGGCTTCGTCGTATGGGTAGGCTTTCGACGTGAGGGCGCCGCGCGACTCGCCGGCCTCGCCGCTGTCTGCGGACTCGTGCCGCACGCGGTCTCGCTCGGCCTGCGCTGGGCCGCGGTCGGTCACGGGCCGTATAGCACGCGATACGAGGTCGTCTCAGCGAATGCCCTGCTGCTCGTGCTCGTCTACCTCGCGAGCGCGCGCTTCGCACGGGGCTTGCGGGCTCTCGGCGTCTTCGTCATGCCCGTCGCCTTTCTCATGATGGGCTTTGCGGTCATGACCTTCGAGCTCAAGAGCGACGTGCCCATCATCTTCAAGTCGTATTGGCTGTGGCTACACATCGGCTTCGCCAAGCTCTTCGCCGCCACCATCGTCCTCGCCGCCGCTTGCGCTGGCGCCTATCTCGTCAAGCAACGACGTGCCGAGGCCTTGCCGCAACTGCCGCCACCGGCGCGCCTCGAGCTCTTGGCGCATCAGCTCATGCTCGTCTCATTTCTGTTTCTCGGCGTCATGATCGTCGCCGGCGCGCTTTGGGCGCGGCAGTCGTGGGGTCGCTACTGGGCCTGGGATCCCATCGAGACGAGCGCATTGTGCACTTGGATCGTCATGGGCGTCGTGCTGCACTTTCGCGCCCTGCACGGGTGGAGCGGCAAACGTATGGCGTACCTCACCTTCGTGGCGCTCGCCTTCTCGCTCGTCACCGCATACGTGGTCGCCATGATCGTGCCGACGATCCATAACTCCTATTTGGTGGGTCAATGAGGCGCTCGCGCGCCCTGCTCTTCGTTACATCGCTCGCGACGCTCGCCGCCACGCCTCTTCTCGGCTGCTCGAGCCCACTGCGACAAGGCGAGCACGCGGTGCGCGAGTACAACACGGCCCTCGTCGCGGCGTATCGCCAGTCGGACGCCTCGCTGCTCGACCCCTTCGCGAGCGCAGCAGAGGTTAATCGCGTCAAGGTGCTCATCGAGTGGAAGCAGAGCGCGGGCCTCGTGCTCGAGAGCACGCTCGAGTCCCTCGAGGTGGTACGCGTCGAGACGCCGACCCCCGACACGCTCGAAGTCGAAACGCGCGAGCGCTGGCGCTACTTCGACCGCGCGGTGCGCCCGGGCGTCACCGGACGCCCCGAGGTCACGGCGAGCATGCGACTGCACTACCGCTTCGTGCGGCAAGCGACGTGGCAGCTCGAGCGGGTATCGACGCTCGCGGCCGATGAGCCGCCGAAAGACGAAAGCACGCCGAGGACACCGCCGACGACGGCGGCGACGGCGACGGACCACGAGCTCTGAGCGCAGGACGCCAACGGCATTCGTGACACGGCGCTCTATAACCGGCCGCGCACGCTCGGGCCGCGGAGCGACGACGCGGCCCCGCCAAAATGCTTGAAGATCCGCCCACAGTTCAGGCATACTAACGCCCGCCCGGTGCGCTCTAGAGCGGCCCAAGCGGCTCGCTCAGCGAGCCCAGCCGCTCCGACCCACTTGGATCTGGAGTAGTGAGCAATGGCACGATCTAATTCCCACGGTTTCGCGGTCGCAGTCTCACTCGTCACCGGGGTCGCCGTCGGGGTGCTCGTCTCGGGTTGCGGCCGCAAGGCGAAGCTCGGCGACGGCTTGCCCGAGCTGTCCGAAATCACGTGCACGCAATGCCACGGCGACCCCGCAGCCGGCAACGCCGCACCACCGCACGGCCTGCATGGCGAGACCGACTCGAGCCTCGTCGAGATCGGCGCGCACCAGCAGCACCTCGCCGACAGCGCCATCCGCCAGGCCGTCGCCTGCAGCGAGTGTCACGTCGTGCCCGAACAATTCGACGCGGCCGGCCACAACGTAGGACGGCCCGCGAAGGTCGTGTTCGGCGAGCTCGCCAACCACAGCGGCGAGCTCGTGCCGACCTGGGACCACGCGAGCCATTCGTGCAGCGCCACCTACTGCCACGGCCAGACGCTGCCGGGCGGCTCGCTCACGACGCCCGACTGGATCGTCCTCGATGGCTCGCAAGCGGCCTGTGGCACCTGCCACGGCGCGCCACCGCCCTTGCCCCATCCGCAAGTGAGCGCTTGCGCCGGGTGCCATCCCGAGACCGTCGAGAGCGACGGCACCATCGACGTGGCGGCGGGCAAGCACATCGACGGCGCGGTGCAGGTCATCGAGCTCGCCTGCTCGAGCTGCCACGGCGACGCCACGCGCGCAGGCACGCCGGGGGCCGATGCGCTCATCACCGCCGCACCGCCGCGCGACACGCACGGCAACACTGACCCGAGCGCGCTCGCGGTCGGCGCACACCAGGCGCACGTCAACCCAGGCGCCGCGGCCACGACGAGCCCCCTCGCTTGCGCCGAATGCCACCCGGTGCCGACGTCGACCGGACACGCCAACGGCTCCGTGGACCTGCTCTTTGGCACGATCGCCACGACGGGCGGCGTCACGCCGGCGTTCAACGGCACGAGCTGCGCCGCGACCTACTGCCACGGCAACTTCAAGAATGGCAACCCGACCAACACGCCCACGTGGACAGCGGGCGCCGCGGCGGCGGCCTGCGGCACCTGTCACGGCGACGGCACGAGCCCGCGCCCCGGCGGCACGCACCCGGCCAAGGACGATTGCGCGACGTGTCACCCCGGTTACACACTCTCCACCGTCAACCCGGGCCTGCACGTCAACGGCGTCGTCGACAGCAACCTCAGTTGCTCGGCCTGCCACGGCACGCCCGGCGTCAACGCTGCGCCACCCGGCGATTTGGCCGGCAACGTCGATCCGTCGTTCGTGGGCGTCGGCGCCCATCAATCGCACGTCACCGCGGGCACCGTGAGCCACGCGCTCGCCTGCACGGAGTGTCACCCCAACAACACCTCCGTCGCCCACTCGAACGGCACCGTCGACCTCGTGTTTGGCGCGCTCGCCAACGAGGGCGCGAACACGCTGTGGGATGGAAGCACCTGCGCCGCGAGCTACTGCCACGGCGGCGCCGGGATCCTCACCGGCGGCAGCCACACGCTGCCGCAGTGGACGCTTGTCGATGGCTCGCAGCGCACCTGCACGAGCTGCCACGGCAGCCCGCCCCCGAGTCCGCATGTGCAGAATAGCGACTGCAACCAGTGCCACCCAGGCTACGCTAAGACGGGCCTCGACACCGGCACCGTCAATCTCGCGACACACCTCAACGGCACCATCGACCTCGTCACCCTCACGTGTACGAGCTGCCACGGCACCGCGCTCGTCAACGCCGCGCCCCCCGCCGACACCGCCGGCGCGACGACGACGGCGCTGCCGACGGTCGGTGCGCACCAGGCGCACGTCGTGGCGAATGCCGTAAGCAACGCCATCGCCTGCACCGAGTGCCATCCGAACAACACGTCGGTCGCCCACGCCAACGGCGCGGTCGAGCTCTCCTTCGGCGCCCTCGCCAACCTCGGCACCTCGACCCTGTGGAGCGGCGTAAGCTGTGCCGCGAGCTACTGCCACGGCGGCAGCGGTGTGCTCGTCGGCGGCAGCCAGACAACGCCAGTGTGGACCCTCGTCGACGGCTCGCAGAGCACCTGCGCGAGCTGCCACGGCTTCCCGCCCCCGAGCCCGCACGTGCAAAACAGCGACTGCAATCGCTGTCACGTAGGGTACGCCAAGACCGGCGTCGATACGGGCACGGTCAACTTAGCGACGCACCTCAACGGCACCGTCGACCACGTGACGCTCGGCTGTACCTCGTGCCACGGCCAGACGAGCGTCAACGCGGCCCCGCCCACCGACACGCGGGGCGGCGCGGCCACGGCCCTCGCGAGCGTCGGCGCCCACCAGGCGCACGTGACCGCCAACGCCATCGGCAACGCGCTCGCCTGCACCGAGTGCCATCCGAACAACACCTCCTTCGCGCACGCCAACGGCGCCGTCGATCTCACGTTCGGCGCGCTCGCCAACTTGGGCACGGCGACCAATTGGAATGGAACCACCTGCGCCGCGAGCTACTGCCACGGCGGCAGCGGCGTGCTCGCGGGCGGCACCAAAACAACGCCCGTGTGGACCACAGTCGACGGCTCGCAGCGCACCTGCACGAGCTGCCACGGCAACCCGCCCCCGGCGCCGCACGTGCAAATGAACGACTGCAATCGCTGCCACGTCGGCTACGCGAAGACCGGTGCCGATACCGGCACGGTCAACCTCGCCACGCACGTCAACGGCACCGTCGACCACGTCACCATCACCTGCACGAGCTGCCACGGCACGGGCGGGGTCAACGCGGCGCCACCCGCCGACACGCTCGGTCGCACCGCCACCTCGTTTGCGAGCGTGGGCGCGCACCAGTCGCACGTCACGGCGAGCCCTGTGAGCAACGCTATCGCCTGCACCGAGTGTCATCCCAACAACACCTCGAACGCGCACTGGAACGGCACCGTCGATCTCACCTTCGGCGCGCTCGCCAACTTGGGCACGAGCACCCTGTGGAACGGCAGCACGTGCGCCGCGAGCTACTGCCACGGAGGCACGACTACGCTCGCGGGCGGCGCCAAGACTACGCCACTGTGGACCTTGGTAGACGGCTCACAGAGCACCTGCACGAGCTGCCACGGCAACCCGCCGCCGGCTCCACACGTGCAGAGCAACGACTGTAACCGCTGCCACACGGGCTACGCCAAGACGGGTGCCAACACTGGCACGGTCAACCTCGCGACCCACATCAACGGCACCATCGACCACGTCACCATCACCTGCACGACCTGCCACGGCACGGGCGGGGTCAACCCGGCGCCGCCCACTGATACACTCGGCAACTCGGCCACGACGCTCGCGAGCATCGGCGCCCACCAGTCGCACGTCATCACGACCGCGGTGCGCAACGCCATCGCCTGCACCGAGTGCCATCCCAACAACACCTCGACTGCACACGCGAACGGCACGGTCGATCTCACCTTCGGCGCGCTCGCCAACCAAGGCACGAGCACCACCTGGAACGGCGTCTCCTGCGCCGCGAGCTACTGCCACGGCGGCACGAGCGCGCTCGCGGGTGGCGGCCAGACGGCCCCCGTGTGGACCACGGTCGACGGCTCGCAGAGCAAGTGCACGAGCTGCCACGGCAATCCGCCCCCGAGCCCGCACGTGCAAAACAACGACTGCAACCGCTGCCATGTCGGCTACGCCAAGACCGGCGGCGATACGGGCACGGTGAGCCTCGCTACGCACATCAACGGCACGATCGACCACGTCGCTGTCACCTGCACGACCTGCCACGGCACCGACGGCGTCAACCCGGCACCGCCTGCCGACACGCATGGCGGCTCGGCGACTACGCTCGCGAGCGTCGGCGCGCATCAAGCGCACGTCACCGCGAATGCCGTGAGCTATGCCATCGCCTGCACCGAGTGCCACCCCAACAACGCGTCCTTCACCCACGCCAACGGCGCGGTGAACATGCTCTTTGGTCCGCTCGCCGACCTCGGCGCCGCGACCCTGTGGAACGGCACGACATGTGCGGGCAGCTACTGTCACGGTGGCAGCGGCGCGCTCGCGGGCGGCATGACGACCGCGCCGGCGTGGACCCTCGTCAACGGCTCGCAGAGCAAGTGCACGAGTTGCCACGGCAACCCGCCCCCAACGCCGCACGTGCAGAACAACGACTGCAACCGCTGCCACGTCGGCTATAGCAAGACCGGCACCGACACCGGCACGGTCAACCTCGCGACCCACGTCAACGGCACCATCGACCACGTCACCGTCACCTGCACGACGTGCCACGGCACAGGTGGCGTCAACGCCGCGCCGCCCGCCGACACGACCGGCGGCTCGGCCACTCTGCTGACGAGCGTCGGCGCGCACCAGGCGCATGTCACGGCGAGCGCCATCAACAACGCCATCGCCTGCACCGAGTGCCACCCCAACAACACGTCCTTCACCCACGCCAACGGCGCGGTGAACATGCTCTTCGGCGCGCTCGCGAACTTGGGTACGACCACGACCTGGAACGGCGTCTCCTGCGCCGCGAGTTACTGCCACGGCGGCACGAGCGCGCTGGCGGGTGGCAGCCAGACGGCCCCCTTGTGGACCACGGTCGACGGCTCGCAGAGCAAATGCACGAGCTGCCACGGCAGCCCGCCACCCGCCCCGCACGTCCAGAACAGCGACTGCAACCGCTGCCACGTCGGCTACAGCAAGACCGGCGCCGACACCGGCACGGTCAACGTCGCCACGCACGTCAACGGCACGGTGGAGCATGTCACCATCACCTGCACGACCTGCCATGGCACGGCGCTCGTCAACGCCGCGCCGCCTGCTGATACGCACGGTGGCACAGCGACATCGCTCGCGAGCGTCGGCGCGCATCAGTCGCACGTCGTCACCAGCGCGGTGCGCAACGCCATCGCTTGCACCGAGTGCCACCCGAACAACACTCTAGTCACGCACGCGAATGGCACAATCGATTTGCTCTTTGGCCCACTCGCCAACCTCGGCACCACGACTTCGTGGAACGGCGCCACGTGTGCAGCGAGCTACTGCCACGGCGGCACCACGGTGCTCACGGGCGGCAGCGTCACCACGCCCACCTGGACCACCGTCGACGGCACGCAGAGCGCGTGTACGAGCTGCCACGGTAGCCCGCCGCCCGCGCCACACGTGCAAAACAACGACTGCAATCAGTGCCACATGGGCTACGCCAAGACCGGCACCGACACCGGCACGGTCGCCCTCGCGACGCATATCAACGGCACGGTCGAACACGTGACGCTCACCTGCACGACCTGCCACGGCACGACGGGCGTCAACGCGGCGCCTCCCGCTGATACGCGCGGCAACGCCGTCTCGGCGTCGGTCGGCGCGCACCAAACGCACCTCGTCGGTGGCGCGAACAGCAGCGGCTTCGCCTGCACGACGTGCCATCCCGACAACGGCGTCAACGTCGCGCACGCCAACGGCACGGTGACGCTCGACTTCTCGACCGGCCTCGCAAACGCCAAAGGCACTGCGACGAATTGGGTGAGCGGCTCCTGCGCCTCGAGCTACTGCCACGGCAAGTTCCGCAACGGCAACGCCTCGAACGCGCCGGCGTGGGCCGCGGGAGCTGCGGCCGGACAATGCGGCACCTGCCACGGGGTCGTCGGCAATCCGATGCCCTTGGGCACGCACCCCAACATCGGCGCGCAGAGCTGCGGCAACTGTCACACCGGCTACACGACGACGACCGTCAACCTGAGCCTACACGTCAACGGCACGCTCGAAGTCAACGAGCCGCCCTCGAGCATCGCCGTCGACTGCGACGTGTGCCACGAGGCTTTGGCCAACACGATGACGGGCGTCACCGCCACGGCGAGCAAGCACACGCTCGCCAATGCGCTCGCCGCCGACCCTGGGGGCACGTGGGCCGGCGCCACACTCAAGGCCTCGGCCAACTACGGCGCGGCCTCCTGCGTGAGCATGTGCCACAGCGACCACCCGCACGGGGCCTTCGGCGCGCACGGCAGCAATGTCTACCCCGACGCCACGGCGCGGCCGGGGACGCTCGCCAGCACCGACTTCGCAGCGACGGGCACGGGCGGCCTGTGCCTCTCGTGCCACACGAAGATCATCGACACGGGCCGACAAACGCTCACGGTGGCCGGCTACACGGCCGCGGCGCACAACTACACGAGCAACGCGCAAGGCACGTGGACGTTTGCCCTTCACGACGCGAGCACGTTCGCGCGCAACTGCACCAAGTGCCATGCCGATGCGAGCGAGAGTGCGCCAAGCGCCGGACCGGGTGCGCTAAACGCCGTACACTCCTCGACCACGAGCGCGACCCTGCTCGCCGGCACGATCAACCCCAGTGGGGTGCCCGCCACTTACATCTGCTACACCTGCCACGGCAACGGCACGACAGGCACCGACCGCTCAGGCAAGAACATCGCAACGCTCGTCGCCAAGTCGGGCTCGACCCACCCCGTCAACGCCGACACTGCGCACAACTCGGCCACCGAGTTCGCGAACTCGGCCTTCGGCAACGCCCTCGGCGGCGCAGCACGGCACGTCAACTGCCTCGACTGCCACAACCCGCATGAGGCGCAGGCGCGACCGACGACACCAGTGACGAGCTACAAAACCGGCACGGCGACGCTCGCCACGACGGCCGTGGCCTGCCCGACCACCTTCATCTCCCCGGCCGTGACGCGCTGCTACACGGTCACTGGCGCCGGCGGCACGGCCTTTAGCGCCACGACGCCCAACATGGTCGGCTGGAGATTCAAGCTCAACGCACAGACGGCGTGGTATCCGGTCATCGCCGTCAACAGCGCCACGCAAATGCTCGTCTACTCGGCCGCGGCACCGACCGCCGGCAACGGCGCCTATGAAGTGCGCGAGCTGTACCGCGCCACGAACGTCGCTGGCGAGGGCCTGCGCGGCGCCTTCGGTGTGGCGTTCGGCGGCACGCTCGCGGCGTGGACCTCGCCGACGAGCGCCAACTTCACGAAGGTCGAGCGCCTCGGCGCCACCGACCGCGAGTCCTCGGTGTGCCTCAAGTGCCACTCGTCGTACTTTGGCGCTCTGCCCGCCTCGCCCTCCGGCGGCTACACCGAGACCGACGTGGCCAAGGAGTTCAACCCGAGCAATCTCTCGTTCCACCCGGTGCTCGGCGCGGCGAGCGGCAATCTCGGCGCGACGGGCGCCATCTTGCCACCGTTTAGTCGCACGAGCGTGATGTCCTGCTCGGACTGCCACGAGTCAGAGACCATCACCGACCTCGGCGGCCCCCATGGCTCAGCGGCGTCGTTCATGCTCAAGGGCCCAAATACGCTCTGGAACGCGACGCTGACGCTCAGCACCGCGGGCATGCCGGCCGGCACCTTCTGCGCCAACTGCCACCCGGCGCGCTTCGATGGTTCGCGCTATCCTGACCATCTGTATTCCAAACACAACATTCCGTGCTTCAATTGCCACCAGGCGGTCCCGCACGGCGGCACGCGTCCGGGGTTGCTCCTCGCGGCAGCTGGCGCAGCGGCGGCGGTGCCCGCGCAGACAACCTTCGACACGACGGCGCCATACAACCAGTCGGCAGCCGGCAGCCGTCTGTACCTCAAGAGCTACCCGGCCAACAACACGACGGCTTGGGGCAAGTCGAACTGCGGCTGCAACGGCACAGGCCACTAGCCCGATCGCCGCTGCGCAAAGGTGCGCAACGAAGGTGGAGTCTTGCCCCGCAGTCAGGCATACTACCGGGACCGGAAATGGCTGCCGGGACGGACCACCAATCGCCGGTGGCCCGGGCCGCGCGTAGCCGCCCGCTAGATGTAGACCTCGGAGGAATGTCCTATGGCGCAGGCCGCTATTCGCCGCCCACTCTCTGCCGCAATCGTCACGAGCGGCGCCCTCATTGCCCTCGCCGCTGCCGGCTGCCACCGCAAGGCAGGTATCGGCGACGGTATGCCCGACCCCGCGACGGTCGAGTGCGCGCTGTGCCACGGCGACTCCGGCAACGGCAACGCCGCGCCGCCGAGCGATCTGAAAGGCCGCACCGACACGAGCCTGGTCGAAATCGGCGCCCACCAGCAGCACCTCGCCGACAGCGCCATCCGCAAGGCCGTCGCGTGTAGCGAGTGTCACGTCGTGCCCGAGCAATTCGACGCCGCCAATCACAACGTCGGCGGGCCAGCGCAGGTGATCTTCGGCGAGCTCGCGACGCACGCCGGCACGCTCGCACCCACGTGGGACCGCACGACGCACACCTGCTCCGACGCCTACTGCCACGGCCAAACCCTCACTGGCGGCACGCTCACCAAGCCCGACTGGATCGTGCTCGACGGCACGCAAGCCGCCTGCGGCACGTGCCACGGCACGCCGCCCTCGCCACCGCACGCGCAGAGCGCCGCCTGCTGGCGCTGCCACCCCGAGACCGTCAAGGCCGACGGCACGATCGACGTCGAGGGCGGCAAGCACATCGACGGCGTCCTCGAGGTCATCACGCTCACCTGCACGAGCTGCCACGGCGATGGCGGGCGCGTGGCCGTCGCTGGCGCCGACCCGCTCGTCGCGGTCGCACCGCCGACCGACACGCAAGGCAACACCGACTCCTCGCACCTGACGGTCGGCGCGCATCAGACGCACGTCAATCCTGGCGCAGGCGCCCTGTCGAGCCCGCTCGCCTGCGCCGACTGTCACGTCGTGCCGACCGAGACGACGCACTCGAACGGCACCGTCGACCTGCTCTTCTCGGGTCTCGCCACGACCGGCGGCGTCGTCCCGGCGTTCAACGGCACGGGCTGCGCCGACACCTACTGTCACGGCAACTTCGCGGGCGGCAACGCAAGCAACACACCCACCTGGACGGCTGGCGCCGAGGCGATAGCGTGCGGCACGTGTCACGGCAACGGCTCGAGCCCGCGGCCCGGCGGCACCCACCCGGCGAACGATAACTGCGCCATGTGCCATGCGGGCTACACGAGCTCGAGCGTCGCTACGGCGCTGCACGTCAACGGCGTGGTCGACGTGAGCCTCGGCTGCACCTCGTGCCACGGCACGCCAGGCGTCAATGCCGCGCCGCCGGTTGATACGCAGGGCAGCAGCGTCTCGGCGGCGGTCGGCGCCCACCAGACGCACCTTCTCGGCGGCGCGGTGAGCAACGGCTTCGCCTGCACCACCTGCCACCCTGACAACAGCGGCAATCTGCTGCACTCAAACGGCACGACGAACGTCGTCTTCAGCGCCGGACTTTCCAACCAGGGAACGACCACCACTTGGGCGAGCGGCGGCTGCGCCACGAGCTACTGCCACGGCACGTTCAGCAACGGCAACGGCGCGAATACCCCCTCGTGGGCGGGCGGCGCGGCTGAAGGCCAGTGCGGCACCTGCCATGGCACCATCGTCGGCAATAATCCCCTGCCTGGGGGCACCCACCCTGCGCTCGGGGCGTGGACCTGCGGGGATTGCCACGACGGCTACACGAGCGCGTCGGCCAACAAGACCCTGCACGTCAATGGTCGCGTGGATCTCACCTGCGTCGGTTGCCATACGACAATCGCCAACGGCATGACTGGGGTGACGACGGTCTCCTCGAGCCACAGCTTGGGCGGCGGCGCCACCAACTTCGATGCCGGCGGCGACTGGAGCGGCGCGACACTCCGAGCGTCGACCAACTACGGTACGGCGACCTGCGTCAGCATGTGTCACCCGATCCACAACCACACGCCAACCCTGGCGACGAACGTCTATGACAGCGCCACGACCCGGCCGAGCGCCGCCGCCAACACGGACTTCGCTTCGGTGGGCGGCGGCCTGTGCCTCACCTGCCATACGCGGCCCGTCGACGCTGGGCGTCCGGCGCTCACCTTGGCCGCCTACGACGCCGCCGCACACAACTATACGAGCAACGCACAGGGAACCTGGACCTACGCCCTGTCCGACGCGAGCCTCTTCGCCCGCAACTGCACCAAGTGCCACGCCGCGGCGAGCGAGGCTGCGCCGACCATCGGCGCGGGCGGCGGCTCGCGAACGGCCGTGCACTTCTCGACCACGAGCTCGACGCTGCTCGCCGGCACGACCAACCCAAACGGCACGCCCGGCAGCTACATCTGTTACAACTGCCACGGCAACGGCGCGACCGGCACCGATCGCTCGGGCAAGAATATCGCGACCCTCATCGCCAAGACGGGCTCGGCGCACCCGGTCAACACCGATAACGTGCATGACTCGGCGGCTGAGTTTGCAGGCGCCACGTTCGGCAACGGCCTCGGCGGCGCCGGGCGGCACGTCAACTGTCTCGACTGCCACAACCCGCATGAGGCGCAAGCGAAGTCGGCGGCGCTCGTCACGACCTACAGCACGGGCACGGCGACGATTAGCGCGACCGTCACGTTATGCCCAGTCTCTCTCGTCACCCCAGCCGCCAACCGCTGCTACACCATCACCGGAGCAGGCGGCGCCAATTGGACCACCACGGCCCCCAACATGGTGGGTTGGCGCTTCAAACTCAACGCCCAGGCCGTATGGTATCCCGTGCTCGCGGTGAACAGCGCCACGCAGCTACTCGTCTACTCGGCCACCGCACCGACGGCCGGCAGTGGCGCGTACGAAGTCCGCGAAGTCTATCGGGCCACGAACGTCGCTGGCGAGGGGCTGCGGGGCGCCTTTGGCGTCGCTTTCGGCAACGCCTTGGCCCCGTGGACGGCGCCGACGGCGGCAAACTTCACGAAGGTGGAACGTCTCGGCGCAACCGACCTCGAGGCGTCGGTGTGCTTGAAGTGCCACTCGTCCTACTTCGGCACGCTGCCCACGTCGCCCTCGGGCGGCTACACCGAGACCGACGTGGCGATGGAGTTCAATCCGGGCAACGTCTCGTTCCACCCGGTGTTCGCTTCGGCGAGCGGCAACCCCGGTGCCACGGGCGCCATCTTGCCACCGTTCAGTCGCACGAGCTTGATGTCCTGCTCCGACTGCCATGAATCGGAGGCGATCACCGACCTCGGTGGCCCGCACGGGTCAGCAGCGAAGTTCCTGCTCAAGGGCCCGAACACGACGTGGGACGCAACCGTGACGCTCGTGAGCTACGGCGGGGGAGACAACGAAGGCATGCCGGCCGGCACCTTCTGCGCCAACTGCCACCCGGCACGTTTCGACGGCTCACGCTTCCCGCGCCATAATCGTTCCAACCACGACGGCGTGCCGTGCTTCAACTGCCACCAGGCTATCCCGCACGGCGGCATGAGACCTGGCCTGCTCATTGCTGCGGCCGGCGCGGCAGTGGCGGTGCCCGCACAAACGAGCTTCGACACGGCGCCGCCGTACAACCAGGTGCCCGCCGCGGTCGACCAGCTCTATCTCAAGAGCTACCCGGCCACCAACACAACCGCCTGGGCGCAGAACAACTGCGGCTGCAACGGCACCGGCCACTGACAGCTCCCGCGGGGGCTACTGCGCCCGACGAGACCTCCCGCTTCATCGAGCATCACGGTACCTGTCACGCCACCCTCGGTGCCGGGGGCCGCTTGGCCTTTGGCCGTGCAGAGCCGCGAGCTGACGTTTGACACATGTTCGTGCCCAACGTAGCACATGTGAATGGTTCGTACGCAGGTGTACCTCACCGCCGAGATTGTGCGCGGCATCAAAGCCCTCGCCAAGCGCGAGCGTCGCCCGTCAGCACGGGTGATTCGCGAGCTCCTCACCGACGCCCTCGCCCGCACCGCGAATGACGCCGGTCCGCTCGACACGTTGATCGGTCGCTATCACTCGGGGCACAGCGACACGAGTCAGCGCGTCGACGAGGTTCTCTATGGCAGGCAAGCGCGCTCGACGGCTTGAGGTTTAGCTCGACGCGTCGGTCGTGTTCGCGCTCCTCGATGCCGACGACGCGGCCCACGGCCGTGCCCACCGAGCGCTCTTGGATTTGCGCGAGCGCGGTGCGACCTTCGTGTGCAGCGATCACGTGGTGGCGGAGGCCTATACCTTGGCGAGGGTGCGGCTTGGCTGGTCGGCAGCGCAGGATGCCCTGGCGGTGATTGACGCTCTGACGGTGCGGATCATGCGCGGCAACCCCAAGATCATGACCGCGGCGCGCGGTTTTTCAGCGTGGTCTGATCAGGGCTTCTCATTCGTTGACTGCATCAGCTTCGCCTGGATGCAGGAGCTCGGGATTGTCGCCTTTGCGTCGTTCGACCGTCACTTTCTCACCGCCGGGTTCAAGGCGGCCCCCGGCGTGTGAGACTGCCCCGATCGAAGAGGTGCGGCTTCGCTCGCTAGCTCGCCACATCCCCCGTAAGCATGTGGCACTTCTTGAACTTCTTGCCGCTGCCGCAAGGGCAAGGCTCGTTCGGCCCGACCTTCGCCTGATCGCGCCGCACGGTCTGCGGCTTTTGCGGCTGGCCTCCCGGCATCGGCCCAGGACCAAAGCCCGCGCCGCCCTGCGCACCCGCCGCGGCGCCGGCACCACCACCCGCGCCCATCCCCGCGCCCATCCCAGCCGCCGCCTCTTTGCCCCGGCCCCCCTGCGGCCCAAGCCGCATGAGCTGACGCTGCCTGTCGCGCTGCGCTTGCAGCCGCGCCTGGTAGTCCTCTTCGGTCTCGGTGGTAATGACGATGCGGAAAATCTTCTGCATCACGTCGCCGCCAATCGCGGCCATCATGTTGGCGAAGAAGTTGTAGCCCTCTTTCTTGTACTCCTGCTTCGGGTCTTTCTGGGCGTAGCCGCGCAACGAGATGCCCTCGCGCAGCTGATCCATCTCGCGCAGGTGGTCCTTCCACAGCGCGTCAATGGCTTGCAGGTAGATGATGCGCGCGACCCCGTAGAAGGCGTCTTTGCCGTACGTCGCCTCGCGCTGCTTCACCGCCGTCTCGACGCCCGCATAGACGCGATTCTCGAGCTCCTCGCGCGTCAGGTCCGTAAGCTTGCCGAGCTCGATCGTGACCGCGAACAGCTCCTTGGTCATCTCCTCGAGGCTGTGCGTGTCCCAGTCTTCGGGATGCTTCTTGTCGCCGACCACGCGCTCGACCATGTTGATGATGGCGTCCTCGATGAGGTCGAGCATCATCTCGCGCGTCTCGTCGGGGGTCGCGCCGATGACGCGGCGGCGCAGCTTGTAGACTGAGCGGCGCTGCTCGTTCATCACGTCGTCGTACTCGAGCAGGTGCTTGCGAATATCGAAGTTGTGGCCCTCGACGCGCCGCTGCGCGTTCTCGATGCTCTTGTTGACCCACGGATGCTCGATGACCTCGCCCGGCTTCATGCCGAGGCGCTCCATCAAGGTCTTGAGCCGATCGCCACCGAAGATGCGCATGAGGTCATCTTCGAGCGAGAGGTAGAAGCGCGAGCTGCCGGGGTCGCCCTGCCGGCCGGCACGACCACGCAGCTGATTGTCGATGCGCCGCGACTCGTGGCGCTCGGTGCCGAGGATGTGCAGGCCGCCCGCGGCGAGCACTTCCTTCTTCTCGAGCGCACACTGCTGCTTGTAGCGCTCGACGGCCGCCGTCACCTTGCCCTGCCACTCGAGCCGCGCCGGATCCGCGCTGGCGTCGGCGCCCTCGCTCGGCACAGGCGGCTCACCGACCTCGCTGCGCGCCAAGAAGTCGGGATTGCCACCGAGCAAGATATCCGTGCCACGGCCAGCCATGTTGGTGGCGATGGTCACGGCGCCCTTGCGGCCCGCTTGCGCGATGATCTCGGCCTCTTGGCGATGATACTTGGCGTTCAAGACGTTGTGCGGCGTCTTGCTGCGCTTTAGCATCTTGGCCAGGACTTCGCTCTTCTCGACGCTGATGGTGCCGACGAGCACGGGCTGCCCCGCTTCGTGCAGTTCCTTGATCTCGCCGGCGATGGCCTCGAACTTCTCGCCCTCGGTGCGGTAGATGACGTCGTGCGCGTCCTCGCGCACCATCGGCATATTGGTCGGCACGACGACCACGTCGAGGTCGTAGATCTTGGCGAACTCTTCGGCCTCGGTCTCGGCCGTGCCGGTCATGCCGCCCAACTTCGCGTACATGCGGAAGTAGTTCTGATACGAGATGGTGGCGAGCGTCTGGTTCTCGTTCTCGATCTTGACGCCCTCCTTGGCCTCGACCGCCTGGTGCAAGCCATCGCTCCAGCGCCGCCCCTCGAGCACGCGGCCGGTGAACTCGTCGATGATCTTCACCTTGCCCTCTTCGACGAGGTAGTCGACGTCGCGTCGATAGAGCGTATGAGCGCGCAGGCCCTGATTGACGTGGTGCAAGATCTCGATTTGGTCCGGCTCGTAGAGGTTGTCGATGCTCAAGCGCTTTTCTACTGAATGGACTCCGCCCTCGGTGAGCACCACCGTGCGCGCCTTCTCGTCGATGGTGTAGTCGACCTCGCGCCGCAGCCCAGGAATGATGGCGTCGATGCGCGCGTACTTCTCGGTCGATTCTTCGGATGGGCCCGAGATGATGAGCGGCGTACGCGCCTCGTCGACCAAGATCGAGTCCACCTCGTCGACGATGGCGAAGTGCATGCCGCGCTGCGTGTAGTCGCGCAGGAACAGCTTCATGTTGTCGCGCAGGTAGTCGAAGCCGAACTCGCTGTTGGTGCCATACGTGATGGGCGCGTTGTAGGCGGCCTGGCGCTGCTGATCGGTCAGGCCGTGCACGACACAGCCGACCTCCATGCCGAGAAAGCGATACAGGCGCCCCATCCACTCGGCGTCGCGCGACGCCAAGTATTCATTCACCGTGACGACGTGCACGCCGCGACTGGCGAGCGCGTTCAAGTACACGGGCAAGGTGGCGACGAGCGTCTTGCCTTCGCCGGTCTTCATCTCGGCGATCTTGCCCTCGTGCAGCACCATGCCGCCGACGAGCTGCACGTCGTAGTGACGCAGGCCGAGCACGCGCCGCGAGGCCTCGCGCACGACCGCGAAGGCCTCCGGCAAAATGTCGTCGAGGGCGGCGTTGACGCGCTTCTTCTCGAGCTTGAGCTCGTCCTTGTTGCCTTCTGTGACGCGCGACTTCGGGTCGCCGCCCTGCGCTAAGAAGGCGGTCTCGAAGCGCGCCCGCAGCTCCGCGGTCTTGGCCTGCAACTGGGCGTCGGGCAGCGCCTTCATCTTGGCTTCGAGCGCGTTGATCATCGGCACGCGCGCCGACATGCGCTTGATCTCGCGGTCGTTCTTGCTCGGAATGAATTTGCGCCAGAGTGCGGGCATCTTTTTGAAACTCCCTCGCGCTTCTGGGCGCGTCTCGACCTAGAGCGACTTTCGGCCGCCCGTCGCGCGGCAGGGCAAAGCGGCGCCCAACCTACGCGACGAGGCTAAAATGGTCAATTGACGGGAAAGTCAAGACCGTGTGCACCTCGCATCGGGGCATCACGTCGGGTTGACGCGTTGCGCCGGTCGCCATACGATCCCCGAATCATGTCGATCGCGCGAGACCACCCGCTATGAACGATCGACCAGCGTGGGAGCGATTACTAGCGGCCGAGCTGCATTTACAGCAGCTCCTTCCGGGTACCGTGCTCGTCGGCGGGACGGCCGCGTCCCTACACGTGGGACACCGCATAAGCCTGGACGGCGACCACGTGCTCGAAGACCTGCGTGCGACCTACGATGACGTGCTGGCCAGACTCGAAGCCGCCGCGGGCTGGCAGACGGAGCGCATCAAGCCACCCGTGCTGATTCTCGGCCGGCTCGAAGGCGTGGCGACCGGCATCCGCCAACTGCGACGCACCGCCCCCCTCGAGACCGAGATCATACGCGGCCTGCGCGTGCCAACGCTCGCGGAGATGGCGCGTATCAAGGGGTGGTTGCTAGCGACGCGGTACACCGTGCGCGACTACCTCGATACGGTCGCGCTCTTCGAGCGGCTCGGCGACGCCGGCGCGACTCGGGCTATGAAGGTTTTCGATGCCCTGTACGCGCAACTCTCTAACGCGTCGCCACTCGTCGAAGTCTGCGAACGTCTCGGCGAAGGAATGCCCGCTGACGCCCCCGAAGTGGACCTGGCGACCTATCGCGGCCTACAGCCACCCTGGAATGACTGGCGTCATGTGCACGACCGCGGCCGACACTGGAGCCGCGTCCTTGCGGCGCTAGCGCTAGCGCCGAACGGAGGCTCGCCATGAACGAAACTGTGGCCCTCGGCTCCTCACGCGCCTTGTGGAATCGCGACTACCTCGACCTGCGCAGCGACGAAGTGCTGGCGCAGATACTCGATCGAGGTGAGCTCGCTGCGTGGCGCGAACTCGTCGCCCTCGCCGAGAGTGATCCCGCCCTGCGCGCGCGGATGCGTCGGGTCGTTTTCACCGTGCCGCTCGCGTACGCCCACTTCTGGCTCGCCGCTCTCGCCAACCTCGGCGAGGACGTGAGCCTCGACGCCGCGCTGCCGCGCGACGCCGACCTCTAAGAAACGGTCACGCTGTCCCTTCGGCTGGCTGGCGAAAGCCCTACTTCATGCTGCCGACGAGGTCTTTGACCGCGGCGACCGACTTGTCCATCATCGCCTGCTCGTCGGCGTTGAGCTTGAGCTCCAAGACCTTCTCCATGCCGCCCGCGCCGATGACGCACGGCACGCCGACGTAGAGGCCCTTGACGCCGAACTCGCCGTTCAAATAGGCGCAGGTCGGCAACACGCGCTTTTGGTCCTTGAGGAACGACTCGGCCATCGCGACGGCGCTCGCCGCCGGCGAGTAGAAGGCGCTGCCGGTCTTCAGGAGCGCGACGACCTCGCCACCCGCGCCGCGCGTGCGCTTGACCATCGCCGCCATGACCTCAGCGGCCTTTTGCGCGCTGCCGTGCTTGCGCTCGAGCAGCTCCATGGCGGGGATGCCGCAGACGCTCGTGTAGCGCACGAGCGGCACCATGTCATCGCCATGGCCGCCCAAGGTGACCGCCGAGACGTCCTTGACCGAGACGCCGAGCTCCCAAGCGATGAACGCCGCGAAGCGGGCCGAGTCGAGCACGCCGGCTTGGCCGATGACGCGGTTGTGCGGGAAGCCCGTGATGCGCTGGCAGAGCGTCACCATGGCGTCGAGCGGATTCGAAATGACGATGACGAAGGAGTTGGGCGCGTACTTCTTGATGCCCTCGGCCACGCTCTGCATGATCTTCGAGTTCGTGGCGATGAGGTCATCACGGCTCATGCCGGGCTTGCGCGGCAGCCCTGCCGTGACGATGACGAGATCCGAGCCCTTGATGTCCTCGTAGCTGTTGGTGCCCTTGACGTGCGCGTCGAAGCCGTCGACCTTCGCCGCCTCGGCGATGTCGAGCGTCTTACCCTGCGGCAGCCCCTCGACGATGTCGAAGAGCACCACGTCGCCGAGCTCACGCGTCGCGCAGAGCTGCGCCAGCACGCCACCGATTTGTCCGCCGCCGATCAATGCAATCTTTGCTCTGGTCATGTTCGTCTCCCTGTGAAGAGTGTGGGTTTCTGTTCGCTGCCTCGAATATCCCTCGCGCGCCCTAACGGGCGCTGTTCACGCAAACTCCGCGACAATCGCGTTCAACGTAGCGCTCGGCCGCATGGCCTTGCCGGTCTTGACCACGTCCGGGTGGTAGTAGCCGCCCATATCGACGGGCTTGCCCTGCGCCGCGATGAGCTCCGCCGCGATCTTGGTCTCGCTCTCGCCGAGCTTCTTGGCGAGGTCGCTAAAGCGCGCCTTGAGCTCCTTGTCTTTGTTCTGCCCGGCGAGCGCCTCGGCCCAATAGAGCGCCAAGTAGAAGTGGCTGCCGCGGTTGTCGATCTCGCCGACCTTGCGGGCCGGCGACTTGTTGTTGTCGAGAAACTTGCCGATGGCCACGTCGAGCGTGTCGGCGAGCAGCGCGGCCTGGGCGTTGCCGTACGTGCGCCCGATGTGCTCGAGCGAGGCCGAGAGGGCCGAGAACTCGCCGAGCGAATCCCAGCGCAGGTACCCTTCTTTGACGAACTGCTGCACGTGCTTCGGCGCCGAGCCGCCGGCACCGGTCTCGAAGAGGCCGCCGCCCGCGAGCAGCGGAACGATCGAGAGCATCTTGGCGCTCGTGCCGATCTCCAGAATGGGAAAGAGATCGGTGAGGTAGTCGCGCAGCACGTTGCCGGTCACCGAGATCGTGTCCTTGCCCTGGCGAATGCGCTCGAGCGACAAGCGCATGGCGTCGTCCGGCGCCATGATGCGTAGCTCCAAGCCCTTGGTGTCGTGCTCCTTCAAGTAGCGCTCGACTTTGGCGATGATCTCGGCATCGTGCGCGCGCGCCTTGTCGAGCCAGAAGAGGGCGGGCACGCCCGTGGCGCGGGCGCGGGTGACGGCGAGCTTGACCCAATCACGGATGGCGATGTCCTTGGCCTGACACATGCGGAAGATGTCGCCCGGCTCGACACTCTGCTCGAGCAGGGTCGCGCCGGAGCCGTCGACGACGCGCATCTTGCCGGCGGCGGGCGCGACGAAGGTCTTGTCGTGCGAGCCGTACTCTTCGGCCTTCTGCGCCATCAGTCCGACGTTCGAGACGCTGCCCATGGTCGCCGGATCGAAGGCGCCGTGCTTTTGGCAGTCCGCGATGACCGTCTGGTAGATGGTCGCGTAGCAGCGATCGGGGATCATCGCCTTCGTGTCGTGCAGCTTACCGTCCGGGCCCCACATCTTGCCCGACTCGCGCACGACGACCGGCATCGAGGCGTCGACGATGATGTCGTTCGGCACGTGCAGGTTGGTGATGCCCTTGTTCGAGTCGACCATGGCGAGCGCCGGGCGCACCTTGTAGACGGCGGCGATGTCGGCCTCGATCTCGGCCTTCTTGGCGGCCGGCAAGCTCGCGACCTTCGCGAGCACGTCGCCCAAACCGTTGTTCGGATTGACGCCGAGCTGTTTGAAGACGGCCGCGTGCTTGTCGAACACGTCTTTGTAGAAGACGGTGACCGCGTGGCCGAACATGATGGGATCGGAGATCTTCATCATGGTGGCCTTGAGGTGCAGCGACAACAGCAAGCCGCGCGCCCGCGCGTCGGCGATTTGCTCCTCGTAGAACTTGCAGAGAGCGGCGACGCTCATGACGGCCACGTCGATGATCTCGCCCTCGAGCAAGGGCGCGCTCTTCTTGAGCTCGACCGCCTTGCCGTCGCTGCCGACGAACTCGATGCGGTAGTCACACGGCTTCTTGAGCGTCAGCGAGCGCTCGCTGCCGTAGAAGTCGCCGCGGCTCATGTGCGCGATGTGCGACTTCGACTCAGGGCTAAAGGCGCCGAGCTTGTGCGGGTGCTTTTTGGAGAACTGCTTGACCGAGTGCGGTGAGCGTCGGTCGGAGTTGCCTTCGCGCAGCACGGGATTGACGGCGCTGCCGAGCACCTTGGCGTAGCGCGCCGCGGTGGCCTTCTCGGCATCGGACTTCGGCGCCTCGGGGTAATCGGGGACCTTGAAGCCCTGCCCCTGCAGCTCCTTGATGGCCTCTTTGAGCTGCGGGATGGAGGCGCTGATGTTCGGCAGCTTGATGATGTTGGCGTCGGGCGAGAGCGTCAGCTCGCCGAGCTGCGCCAAGTTGTCGGGGACCTTCTGGGCGGGGGCGAGATCGTCGGGGAAGTTGGCGAGGATGCGGCCGGCGAGCGAGATGTCGCGCGTCTCGACGACGACGCCGGTGCCTTTGGTGAAGGCTTGCACGATAGGCAGCAACGAATGAGTGGCGAGCGCCGGGGCCTCGTCGATTTGCGTCCAGATGATCTTGGCCGTCTTGCTGGTCATGACTTCGTGCTTCTCCTTGCCGTAGCGGGCGACGAACCCCTCTTAGCCGAGCCGGCCGGCGTGCGAGCACGCGACGTGTGATCTCGGTTACCCGAGCGGCTACAAAGCAGAAGTCACGCGGCCTGTCACGGGGAAAATAACGCGGCGCGGCGACGCCGCGAATGGGCCGGCGCGCGCTTGAACAACGAAAGAGGCGAGGGTCGAACAAGGGGCGGGCTCTCCCGCCCCTCTCGTGTAGCCGGGCGAAAGCTACTGAATAGAGCCGCTCACCGCGATCGCGATGGGCTTGCCGCCGGCGGTGGCCGTGCCGGTCTTGCTGAGCGTGCCGTCGGCGGCGATGGCGTAGACCCAAACGTCGCCGCCTGTGCCGTGGTTCGTCACGTAGACGAATTTGCCCGACGGGTCGACGGTGACGGAGGTTGGGTAAGGACCGGTGGCGATAGTGGCGCCCGACGCGTTCGCCGTCAGCAGACCGGTCAAGGCATCGACGGTGTAGACCGAGAGCGACCCGTTCGGGCTCGACGCATTGTTGGCCACGTAGGCAAAGCGTCCCGTAGGATCAAACGCGATGGCGATGGGGCTGCCGCCCGCCGTCGTCTCGGTGCCGAGCGACGTCAGCCAGCCACTGCGCGGCGTGATGCTATAACGCGCGATGCCGCCGCCAAGATTGGCCACGTACGCGAAACTGCCCGACGGATGCACGGTCACACCGGCCGGGCTGATGCCGGCAGGCACGGCGCCGCTTGGGTGCACCGTGAGGGCGCCCGACGCGGGGTCAATCGTAAAGATCGAGATGACGCTCACCCCCGTGCCCGTGGCGGTGACGAAGACCACCTTTCCCGAGGGGCTCACGGTGACGCTGTGCGGCTGGGCCCCGGTGGCAAGTGGCGAGCCAATCTCGGCGAGCGCGCCCGTCGCGGGCTCGATGCTGTACGACGAGACGGTGTCGCCGCCATTGTTTGCCACGTAAACAAAGCGTCCCGTCGAATCGACGGCGACCGACTTCGGACCAAGGCCGGTAGCGACGGCAGTGCCGACTTCTGTGAGCGCACCCGTCGTCGCGCTGATGCCGTAGGTCGAAATCGTGTCGTCCGTGAAATTAGTGACGTAGGCGAAGCGACCTAAGGGATCGACGGCCACGGCGCTCGGATTCGTGCCCGCCGCGACCGCCGTGCCGACTTCGGTGAGAGCGCCCGTCGCAACATCGACACGATAGGTCGAGACGTTAGCCGTCGTGTCGTTGGCCACGTAGGCATACTTGGGCGCATAGGTCACCGGAGCTACGCCGCGCGTCATGCCGACGCCATAGACCCCCATTCTCGCGGCGATCATGGCCACTCGCTGCACCGCACCCGTACCGGCGGTGATGGCGAAGACCGCGATGTTGTCCTGCACGGCGTTCGGCACGTAGACGAACTTGCCGGACGGGTCGACCGTGACGCCCATGTTCTGCACGCCGCCCGTGCGCACATCCACGCTGACCTGCGTCAGCGCGCCGCTCGTGGCGTCGACCGTGGCCGAATCGATGGCACCGAGCGCCGAGGTGTCGACGTGCGCAACGAAGGCCAGGCGACCTGTCGGGTCGAACGCGATGTGGCGCGGTTCGCGCATGCTGCTTAGCTGCGTGACGTACGTCAACGCGCCGAGGCCCGCCGCCCCGTGCAGATCGTAGACTTTGACGGCCCAGTCAGTGAACAGCGTCACGTAGGCGACTTTGCCCGACGGGCTCACGACGACCGAAGTCGGAGCCTGTCCGACCAACAAGGCGCTGCCCTTGGCGACCAGCGTGCCGTCCTGTTGAATACCGTAGGCCGAGACGCTGCCGTCGGTGAAGTTCGCCACGTAGACCCATGAGCCCGACGGATCGGCGGTCACGAAGTACGGATTGGCTCCGGTGCCAATGGTTGGCCCAGCAGCGATCGACGTGAGCACGCCGAAAGCATCGAGGCTGAACGCCGCAACCGTATTGCTGCCATTGTTGGCCACGTAGGCGAACGTACCTTCGGCAGTGGTGGCGATGGCCAACGAGATTGGCGCGGTGCCACGGCTCGAGACGGGTGAGCCGACCTCGGTCAGTGACCCGTTGACCGCGTTGACGGCGTAGGTCGAGATGGTCGCGTCGGTCTGGTTGCAGACGTAGACGAAACGGCCCGTCGGATCGACGGTCGCTGACATGGGCAGCGCGCCGGTGCGGACATAGCCGTTGTGGTGCAAACCACCATGCACGGCGTCGACCGTGTACATCGAGAGCGTGTCATCGTCGTGGTTGGCCGCGTAGGCAAAGCGCGGCGCGTACGAAGCGCAGGTCACGGTCACCGTGACGGCGTGATTGGGCACGAGCCCAACGTTGTTGGTCGGCGTGCAGACCTGATCCGGGATCTTAGGATGACGCTTGACCGTCACGTTGTAGCCGAGACCCTCGGCGATGGTGGTCGAAAATGCGAGTGCGGTATCACCCGCGGCGGCGGTCAAGTCATCACCACCGTTGTTCACGAGCACGAGCTGGTCGCCGAGCGCGAAGCCCCCGATGGCCACGTTGACAACATAGAAGTCGGTCGTGACCGTCAGATCGGCCGTACCCTCGACGGCGGCATCGGCCGAGGTCGCCGTAACCACAGCCACACCCGCCGCCACGCCGGTCGCGAGGCCTTCGGAGCCCGCCGCGTTGCTGATGGTCGCAAAGCCCGTCGGCGCTATGCTCCACACGACCGAGTGGGTGATGTCCTGCTTGCTCGCGTCGCTGAACGTGCCCTCGGCCACAAACTGCTGCGTCAGACCGACGGCAGTGATGCGCGGGGCCGCTGGCGTCACGGCAATCGACACGAGCAATGCGTCCGTGACCGTAAGCGCGGCAGTGCCCGACACCTCGCCCAACGTCGCCGAGATCGTGGCCGTGCCGGCGTTCTCGCCCGTCGCGAGGCCCTCGGCATCGACGCTCGCGGCGGCGAGATCGCTCGTCGCCCAGGTCACCAAGGTCGTCAGATCCTGCGTCGTGGCATCGGAGAAGGTGCCTTCGGCCGCGAACTGCTGTGTCGTCCCCTTGGCGATGCTCGGCGCCTCCGGCGTCACCGCGATGGAGACGAGCACGGCGTCAGTGACCGTGAGAATCGCGTGGCCCGCCGATGAGCCTAGCGTGGCGGTGACGGTGGCGGTGCCGGTGCCGAGCGCATCCGTGAGGCCCACCGCGTCGACGGCGGCCACGGCTTCATCCGACGAGCTCCACTCGACTGACGAGGTGATGTCCGTGACTGTGCCGTTGGAGTACGTACCGACGGCGGCGAACTGCTGCGTCGTGCCCAAAGCGACGCTCGGCGCGGCCGGCGTCACAACGACGTTGAGCAGCACCACGGGCGGGGCGGGCGTCGTGGGATTGCAGGCCGCGAGCAGCGCGACGGCTGCGAGGCCTAAGACTTTGACGCGGTTCGTAGGATCGACGCGACACACACGGATTGACGACTGACTCACGAGCTCCTCCTCCTCAAAAGAACGTTTTTGGGAAACCGCGACTTATGCACCGACCAGCGAGCCCGCACAATGCCCTATGATCGCGGCCTCGAGGTTTTCACGCAGCTATGCCCTGCGTCTCGAGCCGCGCGGCCGACGCACGCTACGCGCTCCTCCACGGCGACACTGCCGGCGACCGGCGTTTTCTCTTGCCGCATGCGGGCACGAAGCGCATCTGCCGCTGCCTCGCATCAAGCGAGTATGGCATGCAGTTGCGTCGAGTCATTGTGCTGGTCATCGGTATCTTCGGGTTGATGGGACGATGCGGCTGCACCGGCGGGACAGGCGCCGACGGCACCCTGCCGCTCGGCCACGAATACGTCTACCGCGCCTTCGCGCACGACGGCGCCGGCCACCACGCGAGCGGCGTCGAGGCGCGCGCCATGGCGTTGGCGAGAGGCGCGCGCGGCGGCTGACGCATGCGGCTCGTGAAACCTCACGACCGATCCCTGACGGGCCAGCAGTGAGGGAAAATGCCGGCCTGACGTGCTGACGCAGCCACGCACGGTCGCCATGGGCGCACGTATCCAATAGCCCGGTGAGGGGCGCATGACACGCAGAGATGTCGAGGGACGCGCGACGCCGGGGCGGGCCATTACGCAGACGGCGCGTCGAAGCTCTCTGTCAGCAACGTGCTGGCGCACAGGGTCAAGAAGAAGTGCTCGGCGACCTGGCGCCACGTCGGCGCTTCCTTGCTGTAGCCAAGCCGGCTGAGCTTGCGCGCGACGGCCAGGATGTTGAGCCCCATCATGCGCAGCGCCGAGACGACGAAGACGCCGTTGGGGTGGCGTGACCACGCGAGCCGGCGTGTGTCCTCCTGAAGAATCGCATCGGCGGTCCAATGGGTCTCTTCCTCGCAGCGCCAATGCGCCCGCGAGATCGCCATCGCCGTCGCCGCCGCCAGCTCGGCCGGTGTACGGCTGCAGACGTAGTAGCGATTGCCGACCGTCTTCTCGCCACTCGCGAAGTTCTCGGTGACACGCTGCACCCGGAAGAGTTGCCGCGCGTGGGTCCAATCCAACCAT
>Ga0315268_10000145_pt1 | contig 82549 bp, 65 predicted proteins | sample C1_top_MG_FD_204535 | JGI IMG/M metagenome (GOLD analysis project Ga0315268, IMG submission 204535) | Sediment microbial communities from Yellowstone Lake, YNP, Wyoming, USA - C1_top | ecosystem: Environmental > Aquatic > Freshwater > Lake > Sediment | place: USA: Wyoming | collected 2017-08-01
CGCCACCCCCGAGTACGACGACGAGGAAGACGACGACCCACACGAGGCGCGCCTTCAGATCAGCGTCCCAGGCCTCGGTTGTGCGCTGCGCCGCCTCGCTGACCTTGCCCAACCCGCCGCCGTCGCTTGCCTGCGCGAGCGGTCCGACCTCCTCGGCGATATCAGGGAACAGCTCACTCGCCTGTTTCCACAACATCTCGAGCTCGGCCGGCCCGCTCGAATCGCCGAGCACCTCGACGGTGCTGACGAGCTTGGCGATACCCTGATCATTCGGCGCGAGCTCGCGCGCGGCCAGGAAATAGTCGCGAGCATGCACGATGTAGCCCTGCCGCACGTGCAACATAGCGCTCTTGAGGAGGCGCTTGAGCTCAGCCTCGTCAACCGGCGCCGAAGCGATGTCGAGCAGATCCGGTGACGGCCCACCGCCGCTCGCACCGTGAACGTCGCGGCGGCGCATGATCTGCGTCGCCTCAGGGTCGTCGTCCTCAATCGCCTCGGCCTCCATCAGCTCTTCTGGAGCCGAATCGTCCTTGGCGAGGAAACCCATAGACTCGAGCTGGGTGACAAACTTCGTCAAATCCGGATCGGAGATATCGAAGTTGTGATCCTGCTTGACGGCGGCGATGACCTCTTCTTGGCTACGCTTGCCATCGAGCTTCTGCGCGATCACATATTCGATCTCGTAGAGACGAAAGCTCGTCTGCGTCCGCGGATCGTCGACCCGGTAGAAGACGACACCCTGTTGCTCTTCGCGCGAGCACGTGAGGTCGGATCGAAAGCAAGGACGCATCGTGAGAGCCGAGTATAGGGCGAGTTTGAGACAGAGCGCAAAGAAAACGCCCCGTGCAACGATGCAGGAGGCAAAGGCGATTGCCGAAGACGCGGCAGGGCAAGTGCATCAGGTAATTGGCGCTGCACCCACGAATCTGGCACCGTGGACCAACGACCGCGACCCGTGCGGCCGCCACGAGCATGGTACGACGAGCAGCACCCGACGCGACAAAGACACGACCGCACGCCAAGCCGCGGCGCGCTGGCGTGCGCCAGGAAATCGTCGCGCTGCATCGCAGCATTTTTCGCCGCAACCGCGAGCGCATCAACCAGGCGGTGTTCGGCTATACCACGGCCTTTCGCCGCTACGAGCAGGAGTACGCAAGAGGCGTGAAGCGCTACTTGCGCCAAGCCTCGTTCGACGAGCTCGACTCGGCCTTCAAGACTGCCGCCTTCACCTACGTCGGTGATTACCACACGCTCGCACAGGCCCAGCGCGGCTTCTTGCGTCTCGTGCGGCGCCTGCCCGCGACGCGCCCCGTGACGCTCGCCTTGGAACTCGTGCCAGCCCGGCACCAGGCGGCCCTCGACGACTTCATGGCGGGTCGCCTCGCCGAGCGCGCCTTTCTCGAGATCATCGAGCGCCACGCCGAGTGGGTGCGGCCCTCGTGGGAGAACCTGCGGGAGCTATTCGAGCTCGCGCGGCTGCGCGGTTATCGGGTGGTCGGCATCGACGCGACGGGTCGCGGTCCGGCCGGCGCGACGCTCGCGGCTCGTGACCGGCTCGCCGCCAGACTCCTCGCGCGCGAGCACCGCGCGCACCCGGACAGCCTCGTGCTGGTGCTCATCGGCGAGCTGCACATCGCGCCGAGTCACCTGCCGGCCACGGTCGCAGCGGCCCTGGCGTCAGCACGAGTGCCGGCGCCGCGCAGTCTCATCGTCTATCAGAACTGCGAAGAGGTGTACTGGCAACTCGAGCAGCGTGGACTCGAACACGATGTCGAACTCGTGCACATGCGCCGCGACGAATACTGTCTCATCAACACCCCCCCCATTGTCTGCCAACAGTCGTTTCTCAACTGGATCGAGGTCGACGAAGGCGCCTTGCACCTCGAGGCGCCCGAGGAGAACTTCAAAGAGTACGCGCGACTCGTCGCCAACTTCTTCGACCTACCGCTCGGCGACGCGCTCGACGAGGTGGAGGTAGCGACGGTCGTCGACCTGTCGTTCCTTTCGCGCCTGCGCCGTCGCGGCGACTTCGCTGACGCGGACATGCGCGAGATCAAGAAACAGATCTTGCGCTCCGAGAGCTACTACATTCCGCGCGCCCGTATGGTCTATCTCGGCAACCTGTCGCTCAACCACGCCGCCGAGGAGGCCTCGCACTTCGTGCGCCACGCCTGCGCGCCAATCCACGAGCCGCGTCAACTCGTCGACGCCTTCTATGCGCGCTGCATCGAAGAGGCGCTCGGCTTCCTCGGCTCGAAGCTCATCAACCACAAGCGCAAGTGCGCGCACGCTGCTCACTTCGAGCAGGTGGCCAAGAGCCGTGGCGCCAAGCCGCAGGAGCGCGAGCTCGCGCGGCTCGTGCTGATGCACGCGCGCATGGAGGACGGCGAAAAGGTGCGGGGCCTGTCGCGCATCTACGCGACCGATGCGGATCTGTTCAACGCCGTGACGCACGTGCTCGGCTACCGCTTGGGCGACCGGCTCTACTACGCACTCGTCGGCGATCTCATCGGCAAGCAAGAGCTGCGCGAGATCTTCTTGGACACACTCGAAGACGAGGGCGAGGCCCTGGCGACCTACCTCTACCTCATCGGGCGCCTGCGGGGCCTCAAAGTGCCAACGCGCTTCTGAGCAAGAGAAATCTAACGACACGAGCGCTTGCGTCGCTCGTGAGTCCCCGGCATCATAGCCCCCTCAACACCGAGCTTTCGGAGGCATTACACCATGGGCGATATGGATACCGCTGGCGTCATCGGCCGCGGCCTGTTCATCAAGGGCGAGCTACACGGCGAAGAGGACCTCATCATCGAGGGCCGCGTCGAGGGCGAGATCTCGCTCAAGAAGCACCTGGTTATCGAGTCGACCGGCGTCATCCTGGCCGACATCCAAACCGAGAACATCACCATCAAAGGCGAGATGCGCGGCAACATGGTGGCCACCGACAAGGTCGAGATTCACAACAAGGCGATGGTGGTCGGCGACATCATCGCGCCGCGCGTCGTCATCGAAGATGGCGCGCAGTTCAAGGGCCACATCGAGATGCCCGCCCCGGGCGCCGTGACCCGTAAGCCCACCAAAGATCGCTAGACGGCGCAGGCGACGTTACGTGCCGGCGTCGCGCTCGGCCGGCTGCTGCTTGGCGAGATCGTTGAGCAGCCGCATCTCGGTGATACCGATGTCGGTGAGCCGAATGCCTACGCCCTGCTGGCCCGGGCATTTGTCGGGATGGGTGCGCGAAGACCAGACCACGAAGCCGCGACAACGAATAGCGCGCGGAGGGACGGGCAACGTGAACTCGAGGGCGACTTCGACGCCAAAAGGCATCGCATCGGGCGTCTCGATGAAGATGCCCCCAAGGCTTATGTTGTGGATGAGATCGCTCGAATGGATGCGCCCATCACCGAGGCGAATCTTTACCGAGAGCGGGGCATCCGTTCGTGGACGCCCGCGCCCGTCTGCGTCACCCATAGCCATCGAACTCCCAAGCTGCAGCAGCGTGTACACGCCCCCGACCCAACGTGACTCTGCCACGACCGTGACCGTTGCTCAACCGCGAGCATGTGCTACGAAGGCCTTGCATGTCTGACACTTCTCCTAGCCCCGAAAGCGCCCGCCTCGAAGCCCCCTCGGGCCCGGGCCAGCCGCCCTCGCACCTGCGCATCTTCGTCAACCGCAATCTACGCATGGGCAGCGTCAAAGCCATCGGCTTCGACATGGACTATACGCTCGCGCGCTACCGCCGCGAAAAGATCGAAGAGGCTGCGCATCGCCTGACCATGGAGAAGCTCATCGCACGTGGCTACCCGCAGGAGCTGCGCGACTTGCGCTACGATCCGAGCTTCGTCATCCGCGGGCTCACGGTCGACAAGCAGCTCGGCAACATCATCAAACTCGATCGCCACGACCACGCGGCGCGCGTCTTTCACGGACGCCGGCGCCTGTCGAACGAAGAGAGCAGCGAGCTGTACCAACGTGAGCGCATCCATTTCATCCCGCCACGTTTCGCGCTCGTCGATACGTTGTTTTCTCTACCCGAGATGTGTTTGTACGCCGACATCATCGAGCTCTTCGAGAAGCGTGCGGCAGCCTTCGACTCGGCCAAGGTGTTTGACGACACCCGCGAGTGCATCGACGAGGCACATCGTGACGACACCCTCAAGACCATCCTCAAGGCCCAGCTCTCCGACTTCGTAGAACGCGATCCGCTACTCGGCCGCACGCTGCACAAGCTACGCTCGGCAGGCAAACAGCTCTTCCTGCTCACGAACTCTTTCTGCGACTACACGCAGGCCGTGATGTCGTACCTGCTCGATGGCGACCTGCCCGAGTACCCCGAGTGGAAGCGCTACTTCGATGTCATTATCGTTGGCGCACGCAAGCCGTCCTTCTTCGTCAACGCCGACCCGTTCGTCGAGCTCGACCACGACGGCGCCCGACTCGCGGGGTCCGTCGACAAGCTCGAGAAGGGCCACATCTACCAGGGCGGCAACCTGCGCGACTTCGAACGCTTAGCCGGCATTGCGGGCGAGCAGGTGCTGTATGTCGGCGATCACATCTACGGCGATATCCTGCGCAGCAAGAAGGCGTCACTATGGCGCACCGCACTGGTGGTCGAGGAGCTCGAGGACGAGATCCGGCACACCCTCGTCAACCACGACGACTTCGAGCGCCTGCTGCAGCTCGAGTCACGTCGACGGTCACTCGACGACCTGACGAATTTGCAGCGCCAACAACTCTCGATGCTCGAGCGTGCGCTCGGGGCCGACGAAGCACGACGCGCGCCCGAGTTCGTGAGCCTCAAGCTCGAGCGCGATCAGGCCAAGCGCGAGCTGAAACAAACGAGCGAAGACATAGAAGCGCTAGCGGCCAAGCTCGACGCCGTGTTCAACCACTCCTTCGGCATGGTTTTCAAGGAGGGGCAGGAGAACAGCCGCTTCGGCGATCAGGTCGCGGACTATGCGTGCCTCTATACGAGCCGCGTGTCGAACTTCCTCGGCTACTCGGCGTATCAGTACTTTCGCTCGCCGCGCGATCTGATGGCGCACGAGCGCGACCGCTAATCGCAGCTCGCTTCGAGTCAGATCGGCCCTTGACGCGGGCGCGGCGCAGCAGCTTGAACCTGCTCGCGCCCGCGCCGCGTCATGGTCGGCCGTGCAAGCTCGCGCCCTTCGGATCTGAGATCGGTCGTTCAGCCGACTACGGTCGCCCCTGCCCCGGCAGCTTCGACTGCAACTCCTCGATGGTCTTGGCGATGTCGCCCGCATCGGCGGCGCGCGGCGAGAGCTCGAGGTAGCGGCGATAGCCGGCTATGGCGCGCTCGTAGCGGCCGAAATAGTCGTTGGCCTCGGCGAGCTCACGATGCGCCGCGCCGAGCGAGGGCTCGATGGCCACGGCCTGCTCGAACTCGAGTAGCGACGCCGCCTCGTTGTTGCGCTCCCAAAAAAGTCGGCCACGCTCGAGATGATAGGCCGCGCTCTGCTCGAGGCCATCCGGAGGGATGCGCGCCCAATCGTCGAGCATGCCGGAGAGCGCCCGCACGCGCTCGCGCGCATAGGCGAGCTCCACGCGTGCGTTCTCGAGCTCGCGCTCGCGGCGTGTCACGGCGCTCTCGCGCTCGACGAGCGTCACGCGCAAAGCCGCGAGCGCCTCAGCCGAGAGCACCAACTCGCTCTTGCTCAACTGCTCAGACGCTCGCGCCGAGGTGAGCTCCTGCTCGACGCTCGCGATCCTCTCGGCGCTGCCGACGTGGAGGCGCCAATAAGCGAGGCCGCCAACGATCGCCAACGAGGCGGTAGCGAGCGCTACGAGTCGCCACGCACTAGCGCGCGCCGCGCGCCGGCGCACGAGGCGGGTGAGCGCCTGCGCGTTCTCGGAGCTCACGTCGGTGTACTGCACGCCGAGGACCGCGACCCGCACGCCCTTGCGCTCGACAACGCGCAGCCAAGTGGTCTCGCCCGCCAGACGCAGCGTGTGGCCGCGCACGCGCACGTCCATGTCGACGCGCAACTTGCCGGCGGCGCTGATCGCACTCGCGAGCGCCTCAGGAAGCCCCGGCACCTCGAGCCCAAGGCCGCCGTCGTTCACATCACGGGTTAGCGCCGGACGCACCTCAGCTTCGAGGGGGGAGCCGCTTGCGGTACGCAGGAGCACCATGACCGGCAACGTCGCCGGGACACGCGCCCCCGAGGTAGCTTCATTCTCAGGAACCGACATGGCGCCACTATACGGCGGCCGAATGGAAAGGCAAGCGGGCTAACGCACGCCCTTCTCGATGGCAATCATCCGCAGATACTTGGCGCGGCGCACCCAAGTCTTCTTGTCGGGGAAGTCCTTCTCGGGCTGCGGATCGCCGGTCTTGAGGCCATAGGCGCCGGTGCCGTAGGCGAGATCGGCAATGCTGTCGTCGAGCGTCTCGCCTGAGCGGTGCGAGACGACAGTGTGCATCTTGGCGGCGCGCGCCCGCTTCATCACCTCGAGCGTGCCGTACATCGAGCCGTTCTGGTTGACCTTGATGAGGATGGCCGACGCAGCCTTCAACTTGATGCCCTTCTCGAGCCGCGGCAGCTGCGTGACAAAGAGGTCGTCGCCGATGGTCTCGACGCCGCGCTCTTTCATCGCGCGCGTCCACTCGACCCAGCCGTCCCAATCGTTCTCGGCTAGGCCGTCCTCGATGGACACAATCTTGCCGCGATAGGTCTCGACGAGCTCGACGTAGTATTTGATCATCTCCTTGGTAGAGGTGGGCTTGCCGAGGAAGTTGTAGCTCTTCTTGTCGGCGTCGAAGAAGGAGCTCGCCGCCACGTCGAGCGCGAGCTTGATGTCCTCGCCGGGCTTGTAGCCGGCCTCGCTCATGGCCTGAAACACGTAGCCGATTGCAGCTGTCGAGTCGCCAAGACCCTTGACCGTAAAGCCCGCCTCGTCGCCGCGCGTCACCGCCTTGTCGCCGAACTTCTTACAGAGAATGCCCTTCAAGACTTGGTCGACCTTCTCGCCCATAGCCATCGCTTGCGCGTACGAGTCGAAGCGCGTCGGCACGATCATGATCTCTTGAATATCGATGCGGTCGCGCCCGAGCTGCTCGCCCTCAGCTTTCTTCATGGCATGCAGGCCACCGTTGAAGATGTTCATGTAGAAGTGCACGTGCGCCTCGGAGGGCGGCACCTGCTCGTGCTCCTTGATGTACTGCCACAGCTCGACCCGATGCAGCTTGGCCGCCGCCCGCCACAAGGCGCGCGACACCGAGACGACGGCGTTGGCGCCGAGATCGCGGTAGTTGTTGCCACCGCGCTTCGTCATCAGTTGGTCGGCCTTGATCACATCCGTGTGGTTCATCAAGTCGAGGTTCGCCTGACGCAGCATGGGCAGGATCACGTCGTGCACCGCCCTAACGGCCTCGGGCACGGGCACGGTCTGCGCCTCGTCCTCCCCCTTCGAGGCACCCGCCGGTACGTCGCCGACGGTCACGATGCTGCCGAGCGTCAACGACACCTCGACGGTCGGCTTGCCACGCGAGTCGTGCGCCTCTCGTGCCGCCAGGTCTAGCTTCGCGGTTCGCGTCTCATCCGCCATGTTCATCTCTCCGTTGAGCTCGTCGCTCGGTGATTGGTTTGCTGCGATTCCTTCGCCAGGCCCGCGCCGAGCACATCCATCAGAGCGCGCAGCGGCAGACCATAGCGTTGAACAAAGAAGGCGCTCACGTTCGGCGTCTCGCCGGAGCCGAGCATGAGCAGCGCCAGATAGCGCTCTTCGGCCCGCACGAGGTCGTCCTTGTGCACGAACTCCCGCGCCTGTTGCTCGACCACCGTGCGCGTGGCCAACAACGCGTCGTCGAGAGCGATCGCCACGGCCTGCACGACCTCACCACCGGCTTGCGCCTCGAGTGAAGCGACGGACGGCAGGGTCGCGCTGTGTGCGGCAATCACGAGACGCTCAGTTTGCACGGCGGGATTGCTTGTATCACTCCCCTCGACACTCACCGCAAACGGTCGCGCCGGCAAGGGCGTGCCTTGTACTTCGATGACACCGCTGCACGAAAGCCGCCGTGTCAGGAGCGTTGTGTCGAGCATCACACCCTGCTCGGCCGAGAGCTCGACTGCGAGGGGTCGCTGCTTCTCGACGCGGCGCAGGCGCTGCACCTCACGCACGCGCACGACCGGGACGCTGACCGCGACCTCCTCGACCCAGGTGCGGCAACCCCGCTCCTTGCCGGGCCGGGGCGCGCAGTCACGCAGCTCGCGCTTCTCCTTGCGCACGTCGACGTCCTCGACCTGCTCGAGGGTCGTATACGGTTGCTCCTCGACGTAGGCCTCCGTCGTCTTGATCTCGACGTCGGCAAACGGCCGCGCCACGCGCACCGCGCGGCTCGAATCCTGCGACGCGAGCGCATCGATCCTGATGTTGAGCCCGAGCGGCTGCCGCCCTTCGCAGCGGGCGCGCAAACGCTCGAGCTCACCCCGCGCGCCCGCGTCCACCACAGGCACGAGCAACGCCGCCTGACGCGAGGCGTCGCTCACGCGCGCTAAGGCGGGCGCAAAGCACACGCCATCGAGAAAGCGACGCCAAAGGCGCTGCACGGCACCCGGCTCGACCTTCGCGCCCGCCTCAGCCGCAGCCGCAAGCGCGAGCGCCGCGGCGCCTGGCAACTCGTTGGCGGCAGCGGCGGCAGCCTGACTATAATGCGCGGGCGCGTCAGCTTGCGCCTGCGTTGCCCACGCCGATTGGGACACGAGGTCGGGTCCGGCCTCCGCCATCTGCCGAGCCAGCATCACCGCCGCCAGCAATTGACCACGCGCCACGAACTCCCCGACCTTCTCGTCGGCGCGGCGGGCCGCCTGCTTCGTGACCGCATCGATGCGCTCGACCAAATCGATCTCATCGAGATTGAGTGGCACGCGCCGCGCCTTGAGGGCGAGACCAAGCGCCACTGCGTAGTCGCTATCGTTGAGCGCGACTTCGGCCTCGGCGAGCAACGCCTCGACGTCGCCCGGTCGCGCGGGGGTCAGGACGGGCTCACCCCCGTGTCGCGCGGCGCAACCAAGGCTCGTCGCCCACAGCCACACGGCCAGCGAGGCGATTCGACGCTGTGGGCCACGAGCGAACACGCACCACCCCATGCACGGGCGCCGCGTCGTCACGAGTCGGGCGCGGCGGCAAGCCGCTCGGGTGATAGCCTCGATCACGTTGGGCGTCAATTCGCGGCTGGCGGTGAGGGCACAGGCTGACCCTCAGCGTCGGCGGGCGGCGACGCGGCGGGTGACGACTCCGCACCCGTCTTGTAAGGCGCGAGCGCTGCCGCGGCGTGATCACCACCCCCACTCGCGATGCCGCTTAGGAAGATAGCCCCACACAGGCCCACCACGTTCACCCGATAGAGCCTGAACGACCACAGGCGCCGACCCTTGGCCATGGCCAACATGATGAGCGTGGCCACGAGCAGATAGGGCACGAACACCCCGTACAGACCGTTCATGACATCCGAAAACGCACCGTAGCTCGCAACCGCGTCCTCGAGTTCGCGCTGCGTCGAGAGCGTGCCAAGATCGGCCGTCAACTCTTCACCGAGGGCCGTGCCCGCAGCATAGGACGCGGCCATCGCCAGAGACGTCCACCCAACCCGCGCGAGCGTGCCTCCCGACGCGGGCTTGGCGCTCACCGCGGTTGACACCGGAGGAGATTCTACCTCGCGAGCCGCCGCCGCGCCGTGTCGGGCGCGCGCTTTAGCCAACCGCCCGCGCAGCTCGCGAGGATCGGCCTGACGCACCTGATTGCCGGCCTTGCTCTCTCTGCGGCGCTGCGGGCCGGCTAAGCCCTCATCGGCGCCAGTCCCCTCGATCGCGATACGCTCCCCTTGCGCTGCGGCGCTCAGACCCGTGCCACTGAGGCGTGCCTGCCACTGTCCGCGCACCGACGCCTGCGCGACGAGCGGCGCGCCGCACAGCGCCTGATAGACGGCCTCGAGGTCCACGTGCGCCAAACGCCGCACTGAGGCCAATGGCTCACCCGCTGCCTCGAGGCGCAGCTCGAGCCCCATGAAGCCCTCGTCGAAACTATACTCAGTATCGGATAGCGCAAAGACCCGCACCTCCGGGGCCGCCGAGATGGGCTCGGTGACAAAGAGCAGCCGCGCGCGAGTGACGACGAGCAACCCGGCGCGTCCGAGCCTGTCACCGAGGGTGAGCTCGGCTTCGACGGCTAGGGCCGCCTGCTCGCCAGCGAGCACGGTCGCCAGCGCTGCCTCGATCTTGTCTCGTCCGATGAGCACGAAAACGACCTCCCAACTCGCGCGATCCGGCGTCGCGCCGTCTACCCTGGCCCGCCCGGCGCCGAGCCCACCCTCGCCTCTGCGGCGCCGCCGAGCCGGCCGACGGCCTTGCCGAGATCGATGCCTGTCGTCGCCTTGAGCTTCTCGTTGAGGCCCGCGAGCCCGAGCGCGAGGTCGCCGCCGTTGCCGCTCTGCACCAAGGTGATGCGGTCGATCTCGATGCTGGAGATGGTCTCGAGCATGGTGCGCATGATGGGCTCGAGCTTGTTGATGAGGAACACATCGCGAGCGTTGGTGCCCGCCTTCTTCCACGCCGTCACAGCTTCATCGAGCGCTAGCACCGAGGCCTTGCCGTGCTCGAGGATGGGCGCCGCGAGGGCCTTGGCCTCCTCGGCCATCTTGTTGCGCTCGGCGATCGCGGGCTGAATGACCTCGGCCTCGAGCTTTTGCCGCACCTGCTCGATGCGCGCGAGCTGCATGGCGAGCTGCGCCTCGGCCTTGGCGACCATGGCCTCGACCTGCGAGCGCTCCTCGGCCACCATGGCTTCCTTCTTGGTCGTCGCGTCGATGACGCGCGCGTCGGCGTTGGCCTTCACCATCGACATCTGCGCCGTGATCTTCGCCATGGCGGTCTCTCTCTGATTGCCAGCGTCCTTCTCGACCGCGTCGGCGCTCGCCACGGCCTCGGCGATGAGCGAGCGCTTTTGTAGATCCGCCGACTGACGACGTCCGATCGAGTCGAGGTAGCCGACCGAGTCGGTGACGTTCTGGATCTTCAAGTTGTCGAGGTCAATGCCGAGCCGCCCGAGATCGACGATAGCTTCCTCTTGCAGGCTCTTGGCGAAAGAGACCTTGTCTTCGTTGACCTGCTCGGGCGTCAGCTGCGCGAGCACGCCGCGCAGATTGCCCTCGAGCGTCTCGCGCGCGATCGAGGCGATCTCGTCGCGCGCCTTGCCCAAGAAGCGTTCGATAGCGTTGGCGAGCGCCTCGCCCTCGCCTGCGATCTTGACGTTGGCCACAGCGTCGACGTGCAGCGGGATGCCGCCGCGCGAGTAGGCGCCCTCGACCGTGATCTCGATAGGCATGTTGGTCAGATCCATGCTGTCGACCGTCTCGAGCATGGGAACGCGCATGCCGAGGCCCCCCTTGATGACGCGGTAGCCGAGGACGCGACCCTCGACGCGACGACGTGGCCCCGAGAAGATGAGCACTTCATTCGGCTGGCAAATGTAGATCGACTTCTTGACGGCGAGGACGCCGAACACCAGCGCCAAGCCCAAGATGAGTCCAATCGCTATAACGAGATGCATGGGTGGTCTCCTCGCGCTAGCGCGCGCTCGTGCCGGTGGGCTGACGTGAGCCGCGATGATCGTCGGTGCCCTTGAGAATGGCCGGAATATCGACCCCCGTCGCCTGTTGAATCTGCGCGAGCACCGCGCTCACCGCAGCGGGATAGGCCGAGATGTAACTCGCCAATGCCGTACCGCGACCGTCGTCGAGCAGGCTCACGCTCCGCACGTGCGTGGTCTTCACGGACTGCACGACCATACCGAGCAGCTGCTCGACGCGCTGGATGAGGTAGATATCTTTGGCATCGTCGCCGGCCTTGCGCCACGCCTCGCCGACCATCGTCAGCACTTCGGCGTTGACCTTGCCGTTCTCGCTGATGCCGGCGGCGCGCCCCTGCGCGAGGTACTCCTCGGCGCGGCGCTGCGCTTCGGCGGGGATGATGACATCGGCCATCAAGCGCGCCTCCTCGAGTTTGGTGCGCACCTGTTGCAGTTTCGTCTCAGCGCTGGCGCGTGCCCCTTGCGCCGCGGCGGTGGCACGCTCTTCTTCCGAGCGAGCGCGCGCCTCTTGTTCGGCCGTCAGACGGCGCAGCTCGTTCTGCTTCTGCGCGATGAGGCCTTGCGCGTTCGCCTCGGCCACCTTGGCGCGACCCTGACTCTCGGCCTGCACCATCGCCGCCTCGCGCTTGGCGTTCGACTCAGCAATCTCGGCCATCTTCTTGATGTTAGCGATCTGCTCGCGACCGATGTTGTCGAGATAGCTCGCGTCATCGGTCACGGTCTGTATCTTCAATGTATCGAGCTGAAGCCCTAGCTTCTCGAGATCTTCGTCAACTTCTTCGGCCAAGTGCTTCGAGAACTTCAAGCGGTCCTGATTGACCTCCTCGGGCGTAAGCGTCGCGATGACGTTGCGCAAGTTGCCTTCGAGCGTCTCGCGCGCCACCTTCATGATCTCGCCCCGGTCGCGGCCGAGGAAGCGCTCGATGGCGTTGCCCATGACGGCCGGATTCGAGTCGACCTTGACGTGGGCGATGGCGGTCAGGTTGAGCGGGATGCCGCCCTTCGAATACGCGTTCTTGGTGTGCACTGAGATGGGCATGATGGTCATGTCCATGCGGTCGACGCGCTCGATGACCGGCAAGCGAAAGGCGCGCCCGCCTGCCACCACGCGGAACCCTACGGTGCCCTGCCCCTCGAGCTCATACTTGCGGCCCGAGAAGATGAGCACCTCGTTCGGCCGGCAGATGAACATGAACTTCTTGATCATGTAGACGACCATGAAGATGGCGCCGAGAAACCCGATGGCGATGGCGATAGCGACCTTGACCTCTTGCATACGAATGCTCCCTTGCGTTGATGCACTTCACGACTGTTGGATCGACGTCACCTTGGCCACGCCGTCGCGCACGCTCACCACGAGAACTTGCTCGCCCGTCGCGAGCCGCTTGCCGTCGTCAGTGATGGCCCGCAGGTCCTTGATGTAGCCCTTGACGCCGACCCGCACGCGCCCAAACGATCCGCTCTCGACATCGAGCAAGACGCGCGCGGTCAGGCCCTGCATATCCTGATTGGTGACCGAGCTATCGATCTGGGTGCTCACGAGGCGGCGGTTGAGCCACGCGACGCCGGTGCCACACAGGGCGCCGACGCCGAGCGCGATGGGCAGGGCCAGCGGCGCCGGGGCAAGCCCGAGCAGCGTGAGCGCCAGGCCAGCAAGGCCAAAGAACGCCGCGAAGAAGGTCCAAAACCGCAAAGACAAGAAGGGCAGCCACACGGCCGCGCCCGTGGGCACAGGACCGCCGTGGCCCGCGCCGTGCTCGTCACCGCCCACGGCGTCGTGCCCCCCTGCGCTCGCGCTCACAGCATCGTCCCCCTGCCCGGCCTCATCGGCCGCGTCGTGACTCACGCCGTGATCGACGTCATGCCCATGGCCTTCGCCACCGAACAGGACCGAGCTCACGACGAGCACACCGCCGATGAGGAAACTCGCCAGGTAAATGGTCAACATGACAGCGGCCGGTCCCCCCGCAGCTCGCCCCACCCGCGAGCGGCCGCGAGTAGAGCAAGTTCGGCCGCGATGCGCAAGCGGGCCCGCTGCGCGAGCGACGGACGACGCGCCCGCGGCGCCGCCGCAACGAGCACGTCTAGAACTCGCGAATGGTCAGCCTATTAACGACCCGAAACGCACCCGCGTCAGGCAGATCGAGCAGCAGCACCTCATCGCTGCTATCGCGCGCCTCGCCCTTGACGAGCGTGCGCAGGACGCGCTGTACCACAAGCTCCGGACGACCATCGCGCTGCATGTCGAGCAAGGCCAGCAGGCGCGCCGAGGGCGGCGCGGCGCCCCCCTCGAGATGACCAAAGGATTGCACGCGCCAGGGACCCGCCGGCCGCAGCCGCCACCGAACCTCGATGCTGTCGCGTTGCGCCTCGCTCGCGAGCGCGCCCCCTTGCGCTAACGCATAGCTGTGCCAGCTCGCCCCGGCAGCGGCCGGTCGCCCGAAGCCTTCGGCAAACAGGGTTAAGGCACGGGCGGCATCGGACTCGGGACGTAAGAACACCGGCGCCGGCTGCGACAAGAAGAGCACCGGCTCTTGCTCGAGCCGCGACACCGTGTGCAGCCAATCGACGTCGTAGCAGTACTTGGCGCCTGAGCGTTCGCACTGCGCTCGCAGCGGTCGCTGTGGGGGCGCCTCACCCGCCGCGACAGCGACGGCGTCAAGGTCCGTGACGTGCACAGGCCCGAGGAATTGGCCTTCGCGACCGTAGCCAAACCAAGACCGCGTGGCCGGATCGCGTGTCGCCGCGACGACGCGGCTCTCTGCCGCCACATAGGTACCGAGGCCGGCCAACAGGTCCGCACCGGTGTCGCCGTACGACACGGCGTCGATGCACACGCCGACGAGAATGTCGGACGCCAAGCGCAAGCGGTCGCAGGGCAACACGTACGCGACGCTAGCGCCGGTCGCCGGCATGACGACGCAGCGCTCCTCGCGCTCGCGCAACAACAGAACGAGGGAGCCCTCTGCGAGCGCCGGGGCGCCCGCCGTGCCCGGGACTGCTTGCCGCACCTGATAGCGCACGAGCACGCGCCGCTTCGCGTCAGGGGGGCAGTCAAGGGCATTGGCGAGTCGCGAGACGTCCCCCCGCGCCTCGAGCAGGCAGCCGAGCTGCGCCGCCGCAAGGGGCGCCGCCTCGCTCAGAAAAGCGGCAACGCGCAGCACGTCGAGGTCATCGAGCGAGCGCGGCGATTCTGCGCCCATGTCGACGACGAGGGCGGCGATCTTCTCGCGCAATGCCGGCGACAGACAGCGCAGCTTCGGCACGTCCCGCATCAGGGCGTGCAACATGACCGGTCGGTGCGAGCCGAGACCATCCAACACACCCGGCAGCTTCGCCTCGTCGTCGCACGGACTGCCGCCTTCGCGCGTGTAGCGCAACAGCGCGAGCACGGGATGCATCTCATCGAGCGAGCGTGACAGGCGAATCTGCTCGCACAGATCATAATCGATGAGCCCCTCGCGGTCCGCTGAGAGCAAAGCGCGCGCCGCGTGCGCATCCGCGGCGCCCACGATCTGCGCCGCGAACTGCGCGCGCAGACCGCGAATGGCGAAGTGCAATTGCGCGTCCTCGCTGTCGGCCACGTGGCGCGCGGCGAGCAGGGCCGCGCAGGGCCCCTCATCAGCGGCGAGCTGCGCGAGACTGCGCACGAGCTGCTCGCGGTCGCGCAGCTCCCGATAGGTGTCGATAAAAAAGTAGCTCGCGCCGGCGAGCACCGCGATCGAGGCGAGGATGGTCAGGCGTGACAAGAAACGTGACAGCATGCGGCGCGGGACCTCGAGGGGGCTCCCTCGCATCCTAGCGGCTCTCGGCGTTCTTGGCCAACCCGGAAGTGATCGCGCCGGCCCGCCGACGGCCGAGGAGCCTCACGCAGGCCCGGGCTATCAGGCGCCCTGTGTCTCGAGCCAACGCTCGGCGTCGATGGCAGCCTGGCAGCCGCTGCCCGCGGCGCTCACGGCCTGGCGGTAGACGTGATCCTGCACGTCGCCGCACGCAAAGACGCCCTCCACGCTGGTCTTCGTGCCGCGCTCGCGTGTCACGACGTAGCCGGCCTCGTTGAGCTCGAGCTGCCCGCCGAGCCAGGCCGTGTTCGGTTGGTGCCCGATGGCCATAAAGACGCCGGCCACCGCCTTGTGTGTCACGACCTTGGTGGCGACGTTGCGCAAACGCACCCCGGTGACTTCCTCGCCGCCTTCAATCTCCTCGATGACGCTGCTCGTAAGAAAGCCAATCTTGGCGTTCTTGCGCGCCCGCTCGAGCATGATGCGTGAAGCGCGAAACTCCTCACGACGATGCAGGAGCCACACCTTCGAAGCGAAGCGGGTGAGGAAGGTCGCTTCCTCCATGGCCGTGTCGCCGCCGCCGACCACGAGCAACTCCTTGTTGCGAAAGATGGGCAGCGCGCCGTCGCACGTAGCGCAGGCCGAGACGCCGCGATTCCACAATCGCTTTTCGCTCTCGATGCCGAGCAGCCGCGCCGAGGCGCCCGTCGCGACGATGACCGCCTGCGCCTTATGCTCCTCGCCTTCGGAGCGGACAACGAACGGCCGGCGCGCGAGGTCCACGGACTCGACGTCCTGGGTCACGATGCGGGTGCCAAAGCGCTCCGACTGCTTGCGCATGTTGTCCATCAACGCCGGGCCGCTGATGCCCCCGGGGAAGCCGGGAAAGTTTTCGATGTCGGTCGTAATCATGAGCTGCCCACCGGGCACACCGCCCGCGGAGAAGCCCTCGAACATGAGGGGCCGCAAGTTAGCGCGCGCCGAATAGATGGCGGCGGTGTGACCCGCCGGCCCAGAGCCAATGATGATGACCTTCTCGATCTCGCCCATGACGTGCCTCCGATGCGCGATGCGCAATCCGTCCCAATTAGGGGCGGCATCGAACCGTGTCAATGCGCGTGCGGGTGTTCGTCAATCATCGAGTAGTCATGGCGATCGACGAGCACGTGCAGGATGGAGCCCGCGACGAGCGCCTGCAAGGCACCAATGACGGGGCTGTGGACGTGCACGGCGATGGCCGCGGCCGTAAAATAGCCGAGGATAGCGCCGCAGCCCTCGACGCCAAGCACGATCGACGCCGCGACGACGCCAAAGCGCGGGCGCACGAGCCACCAGACGAGCAGGCTCACCGGGATGCGATGCAGCACGACGGCTATCGGCAACGAGGGATCGGCAGCGCCGCCATGCTCGTGCGCACTCGGCAACGCCAGCGCGATGCCGTCGAGCAGCGCGTGCACCGCGAGCCCGACGAGCACGAGGAGAATCAGGGCGAGGTGCGCCTGACGCTCGAGCCCAGCGAGTAGGCGCTCGACGAGCGACGGCCCGAGCATGCCGATGATGAGCGGCACGGCCGCTACCCAACCCATCGTTGCGAAGATCTCGGGCACGATGTGCAAGAGCAAGAGCGCGCCGACCGAGACGATGACCACGAACTCGAGCACCTTGAGCGCGCGCGCGGCGTGCCCGGCGAGGCCGTAGGTGAGTGGCCCGACGAGCAACACAGCGACACTGGCGGCAAGTAGGAACATGGCGAGACCTCGAACGTCAGCGCGCTACCTAGTACGAGTCGCAGGCGCGGTCCATGGGGCCTGGCCGACAGTTGCATTTCCGAGCGCCGCATCGTACTGCGACAGCCCATGAGCAATTCGGCACCCATCGGCGTCTTCGACTCCGGCATCGGCGGCCTCACCGTGGTGGCCGCCATTCGCCGCGAGCTGCCGGCCGAGTCGATCGTTTACCTCGGCGATACGGCGCGCGTGCCCTACGGCACGAAGTCCCCCGAGGTCGTGCGCCGCTATGCGCTGCGCTGCAGTCGCCTGCTCGTCGAGCAAGGCGCGAAGATGGTGGTCGTGGCCTGCAACACGGCGACCGCGTACGGGCTCGATGGCATGCGCGAGGAGCTCGGCGTTCCGGTGCTCGGTGTCATCGAGCCCGGTGCGGCGCTGGCGGCGGCGCACTCGAAGGCCAAGCGCATCGGCATCATCGGTACGGAGGGCACGATCGCGAGCGGCAGCTACCAACGAGCCCTCACGCGTCTCGCCCCGCACGCCGAGGTGGTCGCCCGAGCATGTCCCCTGTTCGTGCCCCTCGCCGAGGAAGGCTTCTGCGACCACCCCGCGACCCGCCTCATCGCTGAAGAGTATCTCACACCGCTCGTGCACGACCAGGTCGACACGCTCGTGCTCGGCTGCACCCACTATCCCCTGCTCACGCGCGTCATCCGCGCGGTCGTCGGGCCGAAGGTCGAGATCATCGACAGCGCCACGGCGGTGGCGCACGCTACGTACGCGATGCTGACCGAGCACGCCATGCTCTCGAGCAAGCGCAACACCAGTGACCGATTCTTCGCCACCGACGTGGCCACGCGCTTCTTGCGCGTCGGCCGCGCCTTCCTCGGTGGCGCCATCGATTCGGTCGAGGTCGTCGACCTCTAGGCGAACGGCCGCTATCGCCGACCGGTCGGCGTCGCACTCGCAGAGGTCGTCCGCTCGTAGGCGAGGTTTGGCGCGAGCCAGTGCTCCACCTCGTCGACGTTCATGCCCTTGCGCGCGGCGTAGGCGGTCACCTGATCGCGGCCGATCTTGCCGAGCGTAAAGTACCGAGCGGCGGGGTGGTTGAAGTACAGGCCGCTGACGGCCGCCGCCGGAAACATGGCCCCGCTCTCGGTGAGCCCGAGCCCTATCTGCCGTTCGACCTCGAGCAGCCGCCACAGCTCGCGCTTCTCACTGTGGTCCGGACAGGCCGGATAGCCCGCCGCCGGCCGAATGCCGCGGTAGCGCTCGCGCAGCAGATCGGCCTTCGTGAGGCTTTCCTCGATGCCGCACTCACGACGTGCACGTTCATGCAGCATCTCGGCGAGCGCCTCGGCTAGTCGATCGGCGAGCGCCTTGACGAGGATGGCGTTGTAGTCGTCGTGCGCCGCCGTGTAGCGGGCCGCGAGCTCAGCCACCCCGTGACCGCAGGTCACCGCGAACGCACCGACATAATCAGGCACATGGCTCGCTTTGGGTGCCACGAAGTCGCTCAAAGACGAGAGCGGCGCGTCCGCCTTACCCTGCTGCTGCCGCAGCGTATGCAGGCGCAAGAGCTCGGCCCCGCGCGCCTCGTCGGCGAAGAGCACGAGGTCATCGCCGTCACTCGCGGCGGCGAAGAAGCCGTACACACCGCGCGGCGACAGAGCGGCCGTACGCTCGAGCTCGGCCAGCAGCACCTGCGCGTTGTCGAAGAGCTCGCGCGCCACCGGACCGCTGCCGGGTTGCTCAAAGATGGCGGGATAGACGCCCTTGAGCTCCCAAGCGTGGAATAACGGCGACCAGTCGATGTAGGGCACGAGCTCATGGAGCTTTGGCGAGAACGTGCGCACGCCCAAGAAGGACGGCTTCGCGATCGCGTCGGCGCCAAACTCGACGCGCACCCGCCGCAGGCAGGCCTGCTCGTAGGGCACGAGCGTGGCCGCCCGAGCGCGCTCGAACTCGACGCGCAGGTCGTGCTGCTCGCGTCGCAGCGTTTCGACGAATGCCCCTCGCGTCTTGTCGCTCAACAATTCGCCGACGACGCCGACGGCCCGCGAGGCGTCGAGCACGTGCACGACAGTCCCCTCGTAGGCGGGGGCGATCCTCACAGCCGTGTGCTTCTTGCTGGTCGTCGCGCCGCCGATGAGCAACGGCACGTGTTGGCCCACGCGCTGTAGCTCACGCGCCACGTGCACCATCTCCTCGAGCGAAGGAGTAATGAGACCGGAGACGCCAAGCGCGACCGGGTGATGCTCGACCACGGCGGCGAGGATGGTCTCGCAGGAGACCATGACCCCGAGATCGATGATCTCGTAACCGTTGCAGCTGAGCACGACGCCGACGATGTTCTTGCCAATATCGTGCACGTCACCTTTGACGGTGGCCATCACGATGCGGCCTTGGGAGCGCCGAGCGCCCGCCTCCTTTTCGGCCTCGAGATACGGCTGCAAGATGGCGACCGCTTTCTTCATCACGCGCGCGCTCTTGACGACTTGCGGCAGAAACATCTTGCCGGCGCCAAACAAGTCGCCGACCACGCTCATGCCGGCCATTAGCGGCCCCTCGATGACGTCGAGCGGGCGCGCCATACTGAGCCGCGCTTCCTCGACATCGGTCGGCAAGAACTCGTCGATGCCCTTGACGAGAGCGTGTCGCAGGCGCTCGCCACTGGGCAGCCGGCGCCACTCCTGCTCGATGCGGGCGTCCGGCGCCTTGCCCTCGACCCCGGCCGCATAGGCGGTCAGGCGCTCTGTCGCGTCAGCGCGCCGATTGAAGACCACGTCCTCGATGAGCGTGCGCAACTCGAGCGGCACCTCTTCGTAGATGGCGAGCTGCCCGGCGTTGACGATGCCCATGTCGAGCCCGGCCTGCACGGCATGGTAGAGAAACACGGCGTTGAAGGCCTCGCGCACGGCGTCGTTGCCGCGCAGCGCGAACGAGACGTTGGAGATGCCGCCACTCACCTTGCAGTGCGGATAACGCAGCTTGAGCTCACGCACGGCGGCGAGAAACTCGAGGCCGTACGTAGCGTGCTCGTCGATACCGGTCGCGAGCGCGAGGACGTTCGGGTCGAAAATAATGTCCGCTGGCGCGAGGCCCACGTCCTCGGTGAGAATCCGATGAGCGCGTGCCAAGATCGCCAGCCGACGCTCGCAGGTCGTTGCCTGACCTTGCTCGTCGAACGCCATGACCACGAGCGCGGCGCCAAAGCGGTGTACGAGCGCGGCCTGCTCTTTGAACTTGGCCTCGCCCTCTTTGAGCGACAGCGAGTTGACGACGCCCTTGCCCTGCACGCACTCGAGCCCGGCCTCGATGACACGAAAGTCCGAGCTATCGATCATCACCGGCAGCCGGGCGATATCGGGCTCGGCACCCACGTGATTGAGAAAGCTGCGCATGGCGGCCGCCGAGTCGAGCAGCGCCTCGTCCATGTTCACGTCGAGGATGTTGGCGCCGCCCTCGACCTGCTGACGCGCCACGGTGAGCGCGCCCTCGTGGTCGTCAGCCTTGATGAGCCGGGCGAACTTGCGCGAGCCTGTCACGTTGGTGCGCTCACCGATGACGATGAAGTTGGCGTCGCGCGTAAGGACGAGCGGCTCGAGTCCGGCGAGGCGCGTCTCGCTCAACACCTCGGGCGCACGACGCGGCGCCACACCGAGGAGGCGCTTTGTGAGCGCCGCGATGTGCGCCGGGGTCGTCCCGCAACAGCCACCAGCGAAGTTGAGGAAGCCCTGCGCCGCGAAGTCGCCGAGCACGGCTGCCATGTGCTGCGGACTCTCGTCATACTCGCCGAGCGCATTTGGCAAGCCGGCGTTCGGCACGCAGCTCGTCAGACACGGTGCGAGCTGCGCGAGCTCCTCGACATGGGGCCGCATCGCCTCGGCGCCGAGCGCGCAGTTAATGCCCACACAGAACGGTTCAGCATGGGCGATCGACGTCCAGAACGCCGCGAGCGTCTGTCCCGAGAGCGTACGGCCGCTCGCGTCGGTGACGGTCACCGAGATCATCACCGGCACCCGTACGCCGCGCTCGGTAAACAAGCTATCGATAGCCACGAGCGCCGCCTTGGCGTTGAGCGTATCGAAGATGGTCTCGACGATGAGCACATCGACGCCGCCGTCGAGCAAGCCACGCGCCTGTTCGCGATACGCGTCGCGCAAGGTCGAGAAGCTCGTCGAGCGGTAGCCCGGGCGATTGACGTCCGGAGGCAACGAGGCGCTGCGGCTCGTCGGCCCAATCGAGCCCGCGACAAAACGCGGGCGCGAGGGATCCCGAGTCTCGGCCGCCGCCACCGCCTCGCGCGCGATGAGCGCGGCGGCGGCGTTGATCTCGTAGGCCAAGGCCTCGAGGCCATAGTCGCCGAGCGAGATGCTGGTGGCGTTGAAGGTGTTGGTCTCGATGAGGTCTGCGCCCGCGTCGAGATAGGCGTCGTGGATACCGCGAATGACCGCGGGCCGCGTGAGCGACAGAATATCGTTGCAGCCCCGCAGCGGCCGCCCGTGTGCGGCGAAGCGCGTGCCGCGAAACTCGGACTCAGTGAGCTCGTGCGTCTGGATGAGCGAGCCCATGGCGCCGTCGATGATGACGATGCGCTCTTCTGCGAGACTTGCGAGCCGCAACGCGCGCGGGCCGAGCGGCAGATCAGAAACCTTGATGCTCATGGATTCGAGATTCGAGACTGGCCGCGCGAAAGTCAACCCACCCGTGGGCTCAGTATACCGCCTCAGCTCGGACGTACGGGCCATGCGCGCCCGGCTCGCTGCACTGCACGGTGCCCGTGGCGATGGTGCTGAAGTTATAACCCGCCCCTAAGCGCAACCATGGCAAGGCCCACGCACCGAGCTCGGTGAGGGCGCCGTAGCGTACGAGCGTACCTCCGCCAAGCGCGGCGCAGCTGCGCGCTTCGAGCGTCGCGTCGAGGACATCGGTCATGTGCAAGTCGCCGCGCAGCGTACCGAGCAGTGCCTGGTCCACGGCGTCGAGATCGCCCACGCGCACCGCGGTATGGCGGTAGTAGACTTTAGGCCCGACGTCGAAGAGGCGTACCGGGTGAACGACGGCGGCGAGCGCGACGGTGTGAGACAAGCTCACGCTCGAGGAGGCGGCGGGCTCGGCGCTGCCACTGCCGCTGCCGCTGCCGCTGCCGCCAGCGCCGCGCTCGCGTCCGAGCGCGTAGCGACCGAACACGCTGACCCGCTCGCCACTGACAGGCCGCACGGCGAAGCCCGCCGAACCCTCCCAAGAGTCGGTCCTCGGCGCGGCGCGCGCCCCTGCCACTGTATAGTTGCTCGCGCCACGCACGCCGGCGGCGAGAGTCAGCTCCGGCGTCACCCGCAGCTCCGCGCGGCTGTGCGCGCCAACCTGCAAGCTGCGGCCGCTCGTCGCCGCATCGTAGCGGCCGTCAGTCGCGAGCTGCACCATCACACGCTCGGTTTGCATCACGAGCCCCACGCTGCCGGCATCGCGGGTCAGAGGCGCGCTGCCGTCCGCCGCCTCGACGGCGCCGCGCTCGTACGAGCCCGTAAAGCCGACACGCCGCGCGAGCGGCACCTCAAAGCCGACGCTGCGCACGAGTCGTCGCTGACCCTCGTCGAGGCCGACGTGCTCTTGTGCATATAGGCGCGTGCCGTCGTCGAGCGCTCGCCGACCGCCGAGCACGAGCGCGTTGCCGCGCAGGGCCTCGGGGGCGAGATCGTAGGCGATGGGCGAGGTCATGAGATACGAGGCGTAGAGATCGGTGCCGTCGGCCAAGGGCACGCTCGTGTACAGCCGACCGAACGGCGTGCCACTGTCGGTTGCTCCGGCCTCGGCACCGATTGAGAAGACGCTTGGATCGAGGTAGGCGAGGCCGACGGCGCTCTCACGCAGCGCCCCTTTCGGTAGCCCCGTGACCGCGTCAGCCGGGGCATCCCGGCGTTCGAGCTCCTGCCGGCGCTTGAGCGCTGCCTGCCAGTGCGGGGCGAAGCGCCAGGCAAGCTCGCCGGCGGCCACGACACGCTGTGCGTGCACGCGTGGCAGGCCTTCGTAGCGGCCCTCGACGCCGAGCGTCACGGGGCCCAAGCCCTGCGCCGCGCCGAAGAGCGCCACGTCGCGCGAGATCGGACCCGCGCCCTCGAATTGCAGCTCGCGCCTGTCGGCCTGGCCCCATAAGCGCGTGCGCGTCGCGAGATCCCCGCCCACCTTGAGGCCGGCCTGTTTGAGCGTGCTGCCCGGCGCCGTGCGCGAGTCAGCAAAACCCGAATCGCGATAGCGCCCGTAGAGCGACGCCGAGACGCCATCGGCTCGCGCCGAGACCTCCGCCACCGCGGCGTCACCCGAGGTCATCACGCTCGGACCCACCGCGGCGTAGGTCAAGCCGCCGTCACTCGATGCGGCGGCGGCGTGGCTCTGTCCTTCGCTGCGCGCGAGCTCGAGGCGAGCCCGCACCCCGGGCGCGAGATCGAGGCCAGCGTGCGCACCGACAAGTGTGTAGCGACGGGCCGACCAGGATGCCTCAGCGACGCTGCCCGCAAGCTCACTGACGGCGCTGCCGCCGACGCTGAGCGCGCCGTAGCGAGCGGCGAGCGTAGCGCCCGCCGTCCAATCGCGCCGCCAATCGCTCCCCGGATAGTACTCGTAGTCAACGAGCAGGCGACCACGTTGACCGCCCGGGCCGGCCTCGGTGAGCGAGCCGCCGAACGTGCGGTACGGCAGCGCGGCGTCGAGCGACAAACGACCGCCGAGATAGTCCATCTCGAAGTCGGCGCCCTCGCGCAGCGGCAAGCTGCGGGTCGGCAAGCCCGACACCTCGTCGAGCAGCTCGAGGGTGGCGCGCACCGAGCCCTCGACCACGTCGCCGCGCGACAAGAAGTACATCGTGCCGCCGGTGACGACGAGGTCGTCGCGCACGGCCTGCGAGTCGGGCTTGGCGCCAAAGGCCGTGCCCGTCACTTCGTACGGCTGGGTCGGACCACCGAGCGACAAACGTGCGCCCGCGCCATACAGCGATCGGACATACTGCCCGACCTCAGTGCCGGCGACGCCGGTGTTGAGCCCGCCCCACTTGAGGAAGCTCTTGTCGACCTCCAAGCGCAGGTACAGGCGCCCCCCGGACTCGCGCTCGTCGACGGTGGTCGAATCATCGCCGTAGGTTGGATAGTAGGCCTCGGGATCGAGGTTGCGAAAGACGCGGCGCGGGTCGTGACCAAAGAGCCGCGCCACGAGCGCCGTCGAGCTGCTGCGACTGCCATCCTTGTTCCACACGAGGTCGCGCGCTTGCGCATCGGCGCCGGCCGTCAGACGCGCCCGCTCCCCAAAGGTGCCGCGGTAGTAGAACGAGCCCTGCGTATCCCACGCGACGCTCGAGGCGGCGTCTTCGCGCTGCTTGCCGTACCCGAGCTCGACGCCCGCGAGGCCGACGAGGAAGTGATTGACGCCGACGGCCCCGAGCGCATGGCGCGCCTGCATGAGCGGCGGTGCGTCACCGGCGGCGTCAGACGGCGGCGCGATGCTGAGCACGAGCTCTCCTGCCCCATGAAGGTCAAGTTCGCACGCGGGTGGGCTGCCGCGCTCGTGCCACTCGCAGGTGCCACCGACCCCACCGGTCTCCGCTGCCCCACCGGTCCCGCCTACCCCACGCGTACCGCTAGTCCCGCCTGCCCCGTTGGCGCGGACACGCAGCACCGCATCCTCGGCCAACAAAGCGCGCACCGGCACATGCCCCGTCGCCGCAACTACCGGCAGCGACAGAGCAGCGAGAGGTCGTGGGCCCCAAGGCACGACGAGCTGGTCACCGCCGGCTTGCGCGTAGACATTGACGCTGAGCGACCACAGCCACACGCGCCCATCGGCCGCAAAGAGCGTCAGCAACCAGTGCGGCGTCGCCCCGAGCGGCAGCGTCACGCTCTGCTCGAGCCCGCCTTGCCGCACACCGGCGATCCGCGCCTCGCCTTGCCATGCCTCGAGCGTACCCTCGATGGGCAGGCGTAGGCGCGCTTCGTAGGCGAGCGCACCGGCGACAAAGCGCACGCCGCTCTCTGCGCGCACGAGCTCGGCGGACGGCGCGAGCTCGAGCGTGGGCAACTGCACCGCGAAGCTGGCGCGAGTAAAGACGCCCGGCGTCAGCAAGAGTGCGCGGCGCTCGTCAACCACCTGCGCCCCCGCCGGCAGGCTCGCCAAGTCGACCTTGACGACCACGTGCCCCGGCGCAAGCCGCGCCATGTGATAGCTGCCCGTCGCGTCGCTCGTTGCCCACATGCCGGACGAGGTAGCGACGATCGCGCCCGGCAAGCCCTCCTCGCCCTCGTCCTGCTCACCGTCGCCATTGCGGTCGTAGAAGACCCGCCCGACGAGCGTCGCGAGACTGAGCTCAGGGTCGCAGCCGATGACGAGCGACGCTTGGTCACTCGCGAGCACGCTGCCCCCGGCGTCGCCGCGATACGCCGCCACCTCGACGCGAGCGGTGCCGCAGGCAAACGCAGCTCGTGCGAGGACGGGGAAATCGAGGGCTGTATCCTCGTTGCCGTCGGCCGGCAGCGTCACGACCAGACTCGCCCTCTGCGCCGAGGTCGCGACGACGCGCAGCCCCATTGCGTCTGGGGCGACCCATGCGGGGCTCGCAGCCGTGCCACTCGCGACCGTGCCACTCGCCGTTTGTGAAATGACGGGTCCGTTGCCGAGCAGACGCACGCCATCCTGGGCGCCGAGCTCGATCCGGATGGGATCGGTGGCGGTCGCCGGGTCGACGCGCAGCAGGTGCACGACGATGTGCGCGAGCCCCCCAGCCGGCACGTTCTTCTTGTCGAGGGTGATGCGCACCTGGACATCGGCGCGGACATCGAGATCGAGCGCGGCCATAGGATCATAGCAAGCGCTCGCCGGCAATCCGACCTCGACATGCACGACGCCCGCCTGCGTGCCCGCTGTGTAGGTCGCCCGGCGACTATCGGCCGCATCGGGCACGAGCCCATCGAGCGCCGACCAGGAGACGGGTGCGCCGTCCGGCAGAGCGACGCCGCCCATCTGCTCGACATGCAGCTCAGTGCTGCCACCTACCCCGAGACTCGTACGCGCGGCCACGAGCACACACCCGGGCGGCCCCGGCGAAGCATCGACGGTGATGCTGCCCGTCGCAAAGCTCGCGCCATCGCGACGCGTGTGGGTCGCGCCGATGCTCACCGCGAGATCTTGGGGCGGTGCCTTGTTCAGCGTCAACTGCCCAGTCGACGGATCGAGCTGCACGAGGGTAGCGAGCGTCGGCGCGTCGACGGGCGGGGTCGTGCCGATGATTTGATAGGCCGAGATGGCGGGCCGCTCGTGACCGCCGTCGGTGTTGAAACACTCGCCAGGCGTGAGGGTCGTCGAGGTGCCGACCGTGATGCGCGCCGGGCCACCGAGCGCGAGGGTGCAGCGCGTCGCTTCCTGTTCGACAGCCACGTCGAACACGGGCCAGGTGGTCGTGCCGATGCGCACCTGGACCTGGGCGTTGCCGGCCTGCGGCGTCGCGGAATCGACGGCGGTCAGGCGCACGGTGACGGGCGAGGTCTGCGTGACCTCGAGCGCGGCGAACGAGGCAAAGGCCGGGTCGGTGCAGGGCACGAAGGCCGCCGCCGCGGTCGTGTTGCGGCACCAAAAGAGGCGGTCGAAGTTCGGCCCGAGCGGCGCTGGGCCGATGGCTCCGGGGTCGACGAAGTCGGTCGGGGTGCCCGAGACTGTGCCGGTGAGGGCGATCTGCGCCGTGGCGCCGCCTCGGCTTGCGGCCCAGGGGCCGGTGAGGGCGGAGAGATCGAGGAGCGGGGGGGCAGTGCAGGCCACGGCGTCGACCGTCAGATCAGGCGGCCACAGTGTGCCCCAATTGGCCGAGGCGCTCTGGCAACCCGGTACGGGATGAAGGCGCACGGTCACGAAGAACGACGGCCAGCGGTCGGTCATTGCTCTCGACACGGTGAAGTGGCGCCCGTTGGCATCCTCGCTGAGAGCGGCGACGATCGGGATGCCGAATGTATTCGAGAACAGGTTGCCGAGTGCGCAAGTCGTCGACGTCCCCGCGAGAAAACTCGCGCAAGCGTTGTTCGCCTCGCTGTAGACGGTCACCGGCGTCGGCGTGTCGGCCATCACGATCGAGACGATGTCCATGTTCGCGGTGCGACCAAACGGCGGCACGTCGACCACTGGGCCCAAATTGAAGATCAAGAAATCTACGAACGAAGACATCAGATCGTAGTTGAGCTCGTAGGTAACGACAACGCCGTCATAGAGAGGTGGCGTGACGGGACGGAGCAACAGCTGCGCACGGGCAGTCACGGGATAGGTAGCACAGAGCAAGGCCACGGCCAGCCCAGCCCACAACGCCATCGCCCCCGCATAGCGCGTCCGTAGCCCGCCCGCCGACGCGAGCACGCCCCTCGCCACCGCACGGGGAGCCAGGCGTTCATGTCCGTGCGCCCACCCGCTCACGGTACACGCACCCATGCCGAAACCCCGCTGCCCTGCTCGGTAGCCACGACATCCACCGGCGCTTTCGGCTCGTCGCGCTTGAGCACCACATCGACCACGCCCGACGCCCCCGGCGAGAAGCTCACCTTGCCGCTGCTCGCCTCGATGCGCACCCGCGTGGCGAGATCGCTCACGCCGTCAGCGCTAAGAGCGAGCCGCGCGACACCGGCCTTGCTCTCCTTGACCTTCCAGCGCAAGACGACTGGCGCGGGCAGCCGCCAAATCACCTCGACCTCGGCAGTCAAGCTCGCAGCCCGCGCCGCGGCGAGCGCCGGCACCGGCCGCAAGGTCAAGGGAAACGAGCGCCCGTCGGCGGCACGAAAATCGACGAGCAGCTCGGCGCAGCCGAGCCCAGTACCGACGCCACCGCGCGCCTCGCCGAGGGTCACGCTCACGGGCGCCACACTCCCCTCTGCCGCCAACGCGAGCTCACCCAAGCACGGCACGCCGCGCGCGTCGACGACGGCCACCTCGGCCGCCGCGCACACGGCCCGCGGCCGCAAACAACTTTTGACCGGCGCCGGATCGACGCGCAGTTGCCCGCGCGCCGCCCCCGCCCGCGTCCGCGCCGGCACCTCGACCAGATAGCGCCCCGGCGCGGACTCCACAGCCGGCAGCGACGCCCCATCGAGCACGAGCCACGGGCGCTGGCCGCCGACCGCATTGCCCGCCTCATCACTGAGCGTCACCGACACCTTCGCCGACACCGCGGTGTCCGCCGGCACCGGACGGGGCGTCACGTCGGTGACGAGATGCACCGCCGCGCCCGCCACGAGCGGCACAGCGACCTCGAGCTTCGCGGAGTCAGCGCCCTCGAGCACGACCGTGTCGACGCCGTCGCCGAGCGCGGCCGGTGCGCCGTACGCGAAGCGCCACACACCTCGCTCGGTGCGGGTGGCGCTATCGATGTGACCCCGACGCGCCACGGCGCGCACCGTCGCTGTGTCGGGCTGACCGGCCGCGTTGACGCTCGCCGCGAGCACCCACCCGGCGTGGGCGCCATCGGCCTCGAGCGCCTCGGGGTAAACGAAGGCGTGCAGCCGCGGAACTTTGGGCAAGTAGAGGTTGATGCGCGAGCGCGAGCGATTCCCCGCCGCATCAGTGGCCAACGACGCCGCCCAGTTCTCACCGGGCGGTACGACAATCGGCAGCACGAAGTCGCCCGCAGGGCCAGCCGTAGCCGGGCCGAAGCGCGTGCCCCCAACATCGAGCACAACGTTGGCGCGCGCCTCAATCCGACCCTTCAGGTCGAGCCGCGCCGAGTACGAGACCACGGCCGCGGCAACCTCAGGCGGCGCCTTCTCGTCCTGCAAAAAGATGGCCGCTGCGACGAGCGAGCGCTGCGGAAAGCGCTCTATAGGGGGCTCGAGCACGGCCGTGTAGTGACGCCCGTCGACGCGCCGCAGATCGACGATACGGCCCGCCGTGGCATAGACGTACGGCGCCCCACTCGCCGCCGCGGCGGAGCCGAGCTCTATGGTCACGGCCACAGTTGCTGCCGCGGGGCCACCAAGGACGACCTGCGCCGGCGCGACCGCAATGACGATGGCCGGCACCGGCGCCGCCGGGACGAAAGCAGGCGGAGCGCCAGGAACCGCCCGGGCAGCGGCAGCAACGGCGGTGGCCGCGCGCGCAAGGACTGGCGCGCAAAGAGATAGTGCCGAAGAAGACACGCAAGCCGCGACACTCAGAATCACACGCCTTCTACAGGCGACCGCGGGAGGACGGCACATGCGCGCAGCATAGCGCGAAAGGTTTCGCGGAGCGATGAGGTAATAAAGCGGGGCGCCAAGGCGGCTCACAACCGTGGTGAGCCACATTGGCGCCCTAGGTCATCTATGGGACGCTAAGAGACGACGGCTACTTGGTGCAGCCGTCACGCACTTCGGTCAACGTCGCGGTAACCGTGGTCGTGCCCCGCTTGGACTCGCCACTCACCACGATGAGCGTCACTTCGCTCGCCTCGATGGCGTCACCGGCGCTAAGGCGCTGGTGATGATGTCGCTCGGTCCCGGTGCCGAGGCAGAACTGGAACAGGTACGTATCGCCGGTGCCGGCCGCGGTGTGGCCATGGCCATCGTCGTCATCCTCACCGTCACCGTCACCGCGGTCGCGACCGTGATGATCACCGTGATCGTCGCCATGATGGCCCGCCGAGCCACGGTAGAAGCACCACACCTGCTTGCCATCCGCGCGACGGAAGAACAGGTCGGCCCAATGCGTGCCCGCGTTGCCGGTCGTCACCGTCAATGCCGCGGGGATAGCCAGCATCGTGGCGCGCGTGAGCTGCACATGACCGTTCGTCGACTTCGAAGGGCGATACGAGCGCGACGCGGTGAGCACCACCTGCGTGCACTGCTGGCACTGCTCGGGCGGCAAGCCACCGTTCTCGCAGGTCGGCGCCGGGCCGCAGATGCCATCGCCGTTGGCGTCGTTGGTCGGGTCGGCGGGGCACGGGTCGCAAGCGTCGCCGTAGCCGTCGCCGTCAGCGTCCGCCTGATCAGGGTTGGCCGCGAGCGGGCAATTGTCGACGTTGCCACACACGCCGTCCGCATCAATGTCGTTGAACGGGTCGAGCGAGCACGCATCACACGCGTCACCGAGGCCGTCACCGTCGCTGTCGACCTGCGTCGGATTGGCCACGAGCGCGCAGTTATCGCACGCGTCGCCGACACCGTCGCCGTCACTATCCGCTTGCGTGGGGTTCGCGGCGGCCAAGCAGTTGTCGCACGCGTCGCCAACGCCGTCGCCATCCGCGTCGACCTGATCGGGATTGGCCACGGCGGAGCAGTTGTCAACGTTCTGGCAGATGCCATCGCCGTCGGCGTCGCCGCCGGCCGTCGCACAGGGGTCCGCTGCGGTGAACGTCAGCTTCGAGACGAAGACATCGAGCGAGCCGCTGCGGCCGTCGACGTATGCCACGAAGTCACCGAAGAGATTGTTGAGCCGCTGATCGCTCGGGTTGGCTGTAACGCGGAAGGTGTCACCAGCGTCGATGCGATAGACGTAGATGTCGAAGTTGCCCGCGACGCGTGATTCGTAGGCGATGAGGTTGCCATCGATCGTCGGCGCGTAGTTGGCGGCGCCGTTATCGACGATGACGCGACGCTCATCGGTATCGAGATTCACCGCTTCGATGCGCGTATTTGTGAGGCCCGGCGTACGCACTTCCCACACGACCCAGCCGCCCGAGGTCGACGGCAGCCACTCGTCCACCGTCGGATCATTCGCGACGACGAAGCGCGTGCCGGTGAGCAGGTCGTAGGCGAACACGTCGCGCTGGTTGTTGACGACCTCGTCCCAAACCGCCAAGCGATCACCGATCTCTGGATCTGACGCGGTGGGCACCGGTCCGGCAATGGTCTTCGAGACGGCGCCTGTACCGAGGTCGCGCAGGTCGAAGAGCATGACCGTCGCGGCGCTCGGCGAGCCCTGGAGCCATACAACGAAGTCGCCCTCGATGCGCGCCTCGCGCAGGGCCGACGCCGAAGCCATTACGGTCGCGAGCCCAGTATCCAGGCTGTAGACAATCACACGCCCGCTCAGCGTCGCGGTCGAGTCGTAGGCCGTGTACACGATGTACTGACCCCACACGTCATTGAGCTGGTCGTCCGTGCCGCCCGTCGAGACGGGCACGGCGGCGCCGACGGGCGCGCCCGCGGCGTCGATGCGCTGGTAGGAGATCGCTCCGGGGCCGTAGCCCGCCGGCCCGAGGACGCGGCTCGTATAGACGACCACCGTGCCGTTCGCGTCCGCGCCAACCGAGGGCAGACTGTCGTAGGTCGGCGCCGTCGTAATCTGCGACTCCGTCGCGGTGAACACATCACCCGCCGCAGCTGACGCGACGCTAGCACCCAAGGCCACCGCGAACCACGAGCCCGCTACCGTTACCATCATCTGCTGAGCGCGCATGGACCGCCTCTCTTCAGTTAAGAACCGCCGTCCCCCAGAGTGTCAGCCCGTTGCGCGATCGCTGTCAACAAAAAAGCTCAATATATTCAGGTATGTACATGTATGTCGACGGGTACTGTGGCCCGTCCAACAGGCCAGAGTGCCCCAGAGTGAATGCCGTGTTATCAAGCAAGTACGGCCCTGCCCTGCAGACGGTCGGCAGCGCAAATGATCGTGACGTACCTATTGATGCGGGCGCGATTTCCACGCCGCAATGCGTCAATGTTGATTGCGCCACATGTCTGGGTTGGTCTCGATCGTAGGCGCCGGCAGCGAAGTATCGAGCTCGATGGGCGGTGAGGCGTCGTCGCGCGTGCGGCCCATGATGTCGACCGCCTGCACGCGAATCCTGTTCTGACCCTCACGCAGGTCAATGACCGTCTGGAAGCGACCCTGCTCATCGGCCCACAGCTCGGTGTCGCCGACGCGCACGCGCGCACCGGGAGCCGCGATGCCGCTAATCTTCTGCCGACGCTTCGCCGTGGCCTGCACGTCAGGCCACTTGACCTTGAGCAGCAACGTCCGCGGCGCCTGCGTCGGGGCGCTCGGCTTCTCGCCGCGCGCCACCACGCTAAAGAAACCGGGCTGCAACCTGACGGTTTGCCCCGCTGCGGTCACCGTCGCCTCGCCGCGCAACGCCGCGGCGCGCAACTTGCCATCGAGCTCGGCGGACACACGCAACGCGCCACCGCGGGTCTCAGCGACAGCCCCGCCGTCGCGGCTCGTGAACTGCACGGCGCGGCCGGAGCCTTCCTTGACGTCAGCAAAGACGAAGCCGCGTCCGACCACCAAGCGCGCGAGCTTGTCGTTGAGCTCGGCGAGTCGCACCTCGGCGTCATCACCGACCTCGATGCGCATGGCGTCGCCATAGGTGAGCGCGGCCTTAGCGCCGGGAGCCGTGCGCAGATCACGACCGGCGCCGAGCAAGCTGCCCGGCTCGGCCGCGGCCCATCCACTGTCGGTGCGGATCTCGACCTTGCCGCTCGAGCTCTCGAGGCGCGCCCCAAAGGCCGGCACGTTGGCTACGGGCACGCCGGGCGGCGGCAGGAGCGTCACGGCCGCGTCTTGACGCGCTACGATGAGCAAGTACGCGACGATGACGCCAACGAGCAGCACGCCGAGCGCCACCGAAAACAACGTGCTACCCTTACCCACGCTCTGCACTCTAGCGGAGTCCGGCGCCCTCGCCAAATACGCGGCACGCAGTCCTCATACCACGTCCGGACGACTCAGCTTGCCCGGCCGCCCTTGACGCGGCGCGTGCGCTGGCGTGTCGAAGCCGCCGCGACGCGCACGCGTCAAGGGCCGATCGTGATCACGGGCGATCTGGTATCAGGGCACGAGCGTCGGGGTCGAGTGCGTCACCTGCCGCGCCTCCTCGGCCGACAGGGGCGGCGGCTCCTTCGGCAAGACGACGGTGAAGCGGCTCCCCTCGCCGACCTTACTCTCGACGTCGATGCGACCACCGTGATCCGTGACGATGCGGTAGGCGACCGCGAGCCCCAGCCCGACGCCCGTCCAGACACGCTTGGTCGTAAAGAACGGCTCGAACAGGCGGGGCAGATGATCGCCGTCGATCCCGTGGCCGGTGTCGGCGACGCTCACGCTCACGCCATCGCCGCTCGCCGCCGTCGCAACGCGCAGCACGCCGCCCTTTGGCATGGCGTTGCGGGCGTTCGAGACGAGATTGATGAGCACGAGGGAGACCTGGCCGGCGTCCGCCGTCACGTCGGGCAAGTTCGCCGCGAGCGAGCGCTCCACCTGCACGTTGCTCTGCGCCAGACCACCCGCCAGCAGCTCGAGCACTTCGTCGACTATGGCGTTGATCGTCACGGGCGAGCGCCCGAGCTGACTGCGCTGCGAGAAGCGCAAGAGGTTCATGGTAATGGCCTTGCAGCGCTGCGCGGCCTCTTCGATCTTCTTGAGGGAGGTATGCTCACCGTCGGCCTCGGCATGCTTGCGCAGCAGGAGCTGTGAGTAGCCGAGAATGCTCGCGAGCGGATTGTTGACCTCGTGCGCGACGCCCGCGCCGAGTTGGCCGATAGCGGCGAGCTTAGACTGGGTGAGCAAGTGCGCCTGGGTTTGCCGCAGCTCTTGCGTGCGCTGTTCGACCTTCGCCTCGAGCGTGCGGTTCCACTCCTCGAGCTCGGCCAAGCTCTTGGCGAGCTGCTCAGCCATGGCGTTCATCGTGCCGCCGAGCTCGCCGATCTCGTCGCCCACGCTCGCCGGCAGTCGCTCGCCCAAGCGACCGGCGCCAAACGCGCGCGCCCCCGTCACGAGTGCCAAAATCCGCCGCCGCACGCGACCCGCAAACCACAGGCCCGTCAGCAAGACGAGCCCCGTCGTCACCGCCATCCAGGCGAGGGTGCGCTGACGTAGACTCGCCGCTTGCGCGAAAGCGAGCGTCTCGGGTTGCTCGATCACGGCCGCCCAGCCGAGCGCGCCGACCGGCGCGTACGCCGCAACCCATACGCCACCATCCCCGGCGTAGCGAGCCGTGCCGCCCGTGCGCTCCCGCAAAAACGCCGCGACCGCCGCGTGCTCGGCGAGACTCTCACCCACCGCGACCGCGGGGTGGGCGAGCACGTGACCCTGCGCATCGACGACGAAGAGGCGTGAGCCGGGCCCAGTGTCGATGCCACCTGTCTTCAAGGTCGCAGCCTGCAAGGACAGCTCGATGCCCGCGAGCGCCTGCGCCCGCCCATCAGCGCCCGCACAGCAGCTCGCGCCCATAGCGATGTGCGCCGGCCCCTGAGCGTCGAAGTACGGTGCGCTGACGAGCGCGACGAGCGACTTACCAGAGAAGGACGCGAGACTCGGCACGTGCGCGACGAGTCGCGTGCTCGCTCGGTCAGTCGGAGCCGCAGGCCAGCGTCCCAAAGCGAGCGTCGCGGCATCGGGCTCGGCAACATCTTCGGCCACCGGGTAGGCGAGGAGCTTGCCGTCGGCGTCGAGCAGCACCGTCGCGTCGATGCTGGCCGACTGGCGATGCAGCAAACGCAACAACCCTTGGCGGCCGCGCGGCCCGAGCGTCAGCGGATCGACGAGCGTCATCGCCGTAATGGCCCGTTCGCCGAGCTCGTCGATGGCCTGCGCCAAGGTGGCGGCAACTCCGTCGGCGGCCGTGCGCTGGTGCGCCATGATGCGGTCCCGCAGCGCGAGCTCACTCTCGTGTACGAGCGTAAAGCCCGTAGCAGCGAGCGGCACGAGCGCGATGGCGAGCGCGTAGAGCACGAGCTTCTGCGTCAGCGTCATGAGGTCAGTCCGAGGCGCGACAAGATGGCCGGGTCACCCAAGCCGAGCGCTTCGCAGGTGCAGGCGAGGCTCGGCAGCGGGACGCGATCCTGACCAACCGCGATGCTGCCTTGCTGCCGGTCATCCTTGCGACAGTGCAAGCGCACGAGCGCCGCGAAGCTCGACGGCAGCTCGCGCGCGAGCACGCCGAGCGCCTCCTGCGGCCCCGTGACGAGCGCTCCCTGCTCGAGCGGCAGCCAGGCGAGCGCGCCATCCTGACGACCCTCGGCGGCCCGCTTGAGCTCGAGCGTCAGAGCGTCGCGTACGAGCAAGGCCCGCCCAGGCCCATAGGCCGCGACAAAGGGCTCCCAGTCAGCGAACGACAGGCCGAGCACCGAATCGACGGCGCGGGACTCGCGCGCCCGCTGCAGAAACGAGCGCACCGGGCCACCGGCACCGAGGCGCCCCGAGAGCTCGTCGGCGATGGCGACGAGCGTCTCAGCGGGGCTCGAGAGCGAGCTCGCCAACGCCTCCTCGCTGGCGTGCGTCTCGACGCGCAGACCGAGCGCAGCGAGCACCTGCGCGAGCTCGGGGTTCGGCGCCTCGGCGAAGGTGAGCGTACGCGCCGCATTGCCGAGCAGCTTACACACCGCGTTGGCGACAGCGTTGACGTGCGCCTCTTCGGCGGCGATGAGCTCGAGTCGCGCCCCTGCGACGGGCGGTGACTCGCCCTTGACCCCGACGAGCAGTCCGGCGCCGAGCGCCTGGCGCGTGGCCTCCGCTTCGTCGGCGTGGGCCGGCAGAAGGCGCGCCACGAGCCCGCGCGTCGCGAACGCCGCGGCCACAGCGACGCGAGAGGCTTGATCCCGGCCGAAGATCCACAGCGGCCCAGCTGCCGACAGACTCTCAATCGAGCGCGTGCCGCCCTCGACGCGCAACGCGACCCACAAGCGTGTGCCGTCGCGACCGCTCTCGGCGAACATCGCACCACCGTGCGCGTCAACGATCGAGCGACAGATCGCGAGCCCGAGGCCGCTCGAGCGCTGGCCGTGACGGTCCTGAGCCGGCCGCGAGAAGCGGTCGAACAAGGTGCTCACTTGGTCGGGCGGTATGGCCTCGCCTTGATTCGTCATGGAGATGACCGCCCAACCCGTCGGCGCGAGGACGTGATGCAGCTCGATCCGCACGGTGGACTTGGCCGGGGAGAACTTGATGGCGTTCGAGAGCAGGTTGCCGAAGACCTGCTCGAGCCGCGTCGAGTCGGCGGCCACCTCGCGTTTCTCGTCGGCGGCCACGACCTCGAGCGAGAGCTGCTCCTCGAGCGCGGCGGCCTGAAAGCGCACGACCGCTTCGCGCAAGAGCAAGGCGAGCGGCGTCGGCCGCAGGCGCAGGGTCATGGCGCCCGCCGCCTGCTTCTCGATGTCGAGCAGGTCGTCGACGATGCGATGCAGGGTCTCGCACGCGTGCGAGGCCGCGTTGAGGTAGTGGCTCTGCTTTTCCTCGAGAGAGCCGACGAGGCCATTCAAGAGCAGATCGATCGTGGCAACGATTGACGACAGAGGTGTGCGGATCTCGTGCGAGATGGTCGAGATAAATCGCCGCCGCCGCGCATCGCGCTCTTTGTCTTGCGTCACGTCGCGCAGGCTCGCGATGACCTCGGAGTGCCGGCCGGTCGGCAAGAGCGTCACCTCGACGACGCGGCTGCCAAGCTCACGCTCGAGACCACCAGCGCGCGGGCTCGCGAGCAGCTGCTCCCCATCGGCCAAGCCGAGCGCTTGCCACAAGCTCGCCCCAGCGCCCACGGCGAGTAGGCGCTCCGCGGCCGGATTGGCAAGCTTGATGATGCCCTGCCGATCGGCGAGGACGATCCCTTGTGGCAACGCGGCGAGGGTCTGCTCGAGCAGGGCGCGCTCGCGGTGCGCCGACAAACGCATCTGCTGCAACGCCTCGGCGGTGCCGTTGGCGAGCACGTCGATGAGCTTGGTCACGTCCTCGGAGTAGACGCCGGCGGCGAAGCTCTGCAAGAGCAAGACGCCTACCACCTGACCATGCAACGACAGCGGCACCTGCACCTGACTCTCGATGGCGCGATCCGGCACGGCGGCCACCGACAGCCCAGCGGTCGGGCGCAGGCGGTTCTCGTCGAGCGTAGTCTTGGCGAGCAGCTCGTAGAGCGCCACGATCTGGTCGACGAGATCGAGCGCGTTGCGCTGGCTGACAGAGCCGACGCTCTTGAGTTGCAGCGTCGCCGGCTCGCCGCCGGCCGGCACGAGCAGCACCGCCGCGAGATCGTACGCGATGACCTCGCGCAACCTATCGAGCAGCACGCCCGCGGGGTGCTGCAAGGAGCCGCGACTCGCCGCGGCCATGATCGAGTGCACGATCTCGAGCGCGTGCAGCCGCCGCTCGAGCTCGGCGAGCAAGCGAGCGTTGTCACGCGACAGACGGTGGCGCTCGACGGCCTGCTGCAACGTGAGCACGAGGTCGTTGTGCTCCCACGGCTTGCTCACGAAGCGGAACACCTGACCGTCATTGATGGCGGCGATGATGTCCTGCGGGTCAGTGTAGGCCGACAGGAGGATGCTCACGAGGTGCGGCTGCAGCTCGCGCGCCCGCGCCGCGAGCTTGACACCGGTCATCCCCGGCATGCGCTGATCGGCGAGCAGCACCGCAAACTCGCGCCGCCCGAGCTCGGTCAAAGCCGCGTCACCGGATGCGACGCACGTGATGTCGAAGTGCGCCGACAAAGTCTCGCGCAGCAAATCGCGCACGAGCGTTTCGTCGTCGACGACGAGAATTGCGGCTAGCGCTTCCACCTGAAGGTCCTCTCTCAATGGCCTCGTTCGTCGCCGAGACTCTAGAACGTATAGCGCACGATGAAGCTGAGCGCAGTAGCCGAAAGCCCGGGTCCGATGACGTAGAATTCGGTCAGCGAGGCGCCGGCCGAAAAGTCGGTGAGCAAGGTCAGGTACTCGATGTCGACGCCGGCGACCACGTGTGGCGCCACGGGGCCATACGTCGCCATCGGATTGCTCGGCACGGTGAGCTCGGGGTACATGCGCACGACGCCGAAGCCAAGGCGCGGGGCGACGACCAGACGCTCGACCGGACGCAGAGCGTAACTCGCCTCGCCGTGCACCGCGAGCAGGCTGAAGCTCGAGGTCTCTTGCCCGCCATAGGCGCTGCCACCGGCCTGGTCGAACTGTGACATCGGGTTGTCGGCAATATAGCCATGTGCAAGCACACCCTGCACGCTCCAGGCGTCGCCGAGGTCCAAGCCGGCCTTCATCGACAGATAGGGCTGCGCGTTGGAGAAGCTGTTGACGCCGCCCCAGCCGACGAGGACGCCGACATCGCTCGCAAAGAAGAAGCCGCGATGCAACACGAAGTTCGCGAGGCGGTCGGGGGCGCTCTCGGGGGCATTGCCGGGCGGGCCGGCGGAGGGCGCGGCGCCGAGGCCGCAACACACGGTGACGAGCGCGCAGGCGAAGAGTCGAAGGCGCATCAGTTGGCTCCACCCGCCTTGAAGATCCACGGGTAGGTCACCTCGGCTACACCGCCCCCGGTGCACGGCGGGAAGCTCAGCCGCTGTACGACGCGCAGCAGGCATGTCTCGACCTCCACGTTGTGCAGCGTCGAGTCAGACACCTCCGATGACTGCACGTCGCCGCCCGGACCGATGACGAAGCGGGTCGTCACCTTGCCTTCGAGGTTGGGGTTGGTCTGCAGACCGCGCTCATAGCAGTACTTGGCTTGGCTCTTGACGCGACCGAGGACGCGCAACACGGCGTCGCCGGAGAGACACCCCTTGGTGAGCGGCGTCGCCGGCGCGATGGTGTAGCGGTCGCGCCCGCGGCCACCAAGGTCGAGGTTGCCGAGTCCGCCCGTGCCGCGCCCAACGCCGTTGCCGAGCCCGCCGACGCCGAGACTCCCTCCGCCGCCGCCCGCACCGGCGCCTCGACTGCCGAGCCCCGACGAGCCGCCGGCGTCACCGAGCCCGGCTCCGCGCAGGCCCCCTAAGGCCGACTGGATGCCCGAGCCGAGGCCGCCCGGCCCAAAGACATCCGAGACCGCACCGCCCTGCGCCCGCAGGACCCTAAAGATGCCGCTGTTCATGACGACGCGTCGGTCGCGCTCGCTCGCCGCCGAGTCGACGTGCTGCGCGCCCTTGCTGCTCGCCACAGCGTCTTGCTGGGGCTTGTCGGCCTTGCCGAACTTGCCCTCTTTGTCTTTGGCCTTGCCGCCGTTCTTGGCCCCTTCGAGCTCGAGACGCCGCACCGGCTCGGGCTTCTTCGGCGCCTCTTTGATGAGCAGCTGCGTGTAGCGATTCGGATTCTTGAACAGGTCTTCGACCGGCTCGCCCGGATCGGACGGCGTCACGAGGAAAGCGCCGAGCACGAACGCGTGCGCCAAGAACGCGAAGCCGAAGATCTTGGTGAAGCGGTGATCGAACGTGCGGCCGAAGTTGCGCGCCAGCACGGCGGCCGGGGCCACAAAGCGCAGGAGCAAGGTGAGCGGTCCGAGCTGCACGGCGACCCGCTCGCCTATCGGCAACACGTAGCGCCCACGACCATCGGCGCCACGCACGAGCGCGCCCTCTTTCTCGAGCTGCCGGCGATCGGCAACCGTGCCGTCCTGACCCTGCACCTCGATCGCCATGGCGTCGGTGAGGGACACGGCGAACCCGTCGCCGGCCGGCTCGAGCAAAGTGTAGCGCGGCGCCACCGTCGCGGCGCACGGCAGTCGAACGTCGCAGCCGGGCTCGAAGCCGACCGTGAGCGGACGCAACGCGCGAAAATGTTTGGCCTCGAGCGGCGCATCGCGCCAAACCACCATGACCTCGAGCATCCGCCGGCCCTTGGTCGCGAACTCGCCCATCGCACCGCGCGCCGGGAAGACGCCCGTGGCGACGCCGGGGATCACGGTCTCTTCGAGCGCCGGTCGGCGCCCGCCCAAGGCCACAGGCCGCTCGTTTGCGCCGCGCTCGCTCATCCTGGCTCTCCTCGACCGACCCCGGGGCCCGACCCGCGGGGCTAGAGGTTGTCCGGTGAGGCGAGAAGCTCGGGCACGAAGTTCTCACGCAGGGTGATGAGGGTAGAGAAGCGACTGACCTTGCGCGCCACGACGTACGAGCCCTCAGGTCGGGTCAACTCGCCCTCGATGACGGCCCCCGTCAGATCGATGACTGTCTTCTTCTTGTAGACCACGCGCTCGTCGGGGACGCTCGTTGCGCGCAGCTCCTCGGCGCGCGCTCGCGCACCAACAGAGAACACGCCCCCGACGAGCCCGAGCCCAAGCCCAAGCGCAACGGCACGCCGCAAGCATGACGCTCGCCAAGTCCCCTGTGCACGCCTCACTTCTGCCACGCCTTGTCTCCTGGTCCTGAGGTCCCGGTTGCTCGAGGGTAGCGAGTTTCGCGATGGAAGCCCAGTCCCAAAACCATCACCAACCCCGCGCCCTTCTCAATGAGTATCGGCGCGGGGTGGCGAAGCGGACACTGAAGCTTTGCTCGGACCCTTGCCGACGAGCTGCCGCAGCGACTCGATGAGACCGAACACCTTGTGATCGCGCGGCAGGTCACGACGCTGTTTGGCGTAGGCCTCGTAGTGCTCGAGGGCGCACGAATTATCGCGCAACTGCACCATGCAGATCGTGCCCATGGTAAAGACCAACTCGGGGTCCTTGCAGAGCGCGTAGGCCTCGCCGAGCGCGGCGAGCGCCGGCTTGCTCTCTCGCAGCCCCTCGAGGGCGAAGGCGAGCCCGCTCTTGGTCGTGCAGCTGCGAGCGCCCGCGGCAGTGGCCGCCGCAAACGACTGGCGAGCCAGCGCAAAGTCGCGGTACTCGAGGGCGAGACTGCCCCGATTCTCGAGCGCCACGACGAACGTCGGGTCGAGCTCGAGCGCCAAGCCGAGCTCACTCTGCGCGAGCGCCTCGTCGCCACGCCGATGGGCGAGCACGGCGAGGTTGACGTGGACGGAAGGGTCGCGTCCAGAGAGTCGCAGCGCATTCAAGAAGACGATCTGCGCAAGCTCGAGCCTGCCCTCATCGGCGTGCACGAGACCGAGCGTCTTCCAGGCGGCGACGTTGCGCTGGTCGCGCAACAGCACACGCCGGGCCGCCTCTGCCGCCGCGCCGAAGTTCTTGCGCGCGCGCTGCACCGCCGCGAGGGTGAGCCACAGCGTGGGATCTTCGGGCTCGCGCGCCAAGCCCTGCGCCACTACGCGTGCCGCCTCATCGGCACCGCCGCGCACGAGCAGCATGCGCGCCGAGCCGGCGATGAGCTCCGCATCGTGCGGCTCGACCACGAGGGCGGCCTTGTAGGCCAACGCGGCCCGCGCGAGATCGCCCGCGCGCTCGGCGCAAAAGGCACGATTGGCGAGCGCCAAGCGATTGCCGGGCTCACTCTTGAGCAGCTCGTCGAAACGGTCGGTCGCTGCGGCGAAATCGCCCGCCTTCGCCGCCGCGAGGCCGTCAGCGAGGACGCCCGTGCGGGTCGGCCGCGCCGCCGCTTTCACCGGCGCGGCGCGCGGCGCCGGCGCAGCAGGCCTAGCGCAGGAAGCGAGCTCGAGCGTCGCGCCCAAGAGTAAGACGCCCCGACGCAGCGCGGGCCACGAGCGGCTCACGGCGCCACCTCTCGCATGTTCGGCCACGCCGCGGCCACGTTCGCGAATCCCAGACCGAGATCATGGGCGTCGGGGAAGCGCGTCGGCTCGTACTTCTTGAGCGCCTCCTGGGTCTTGTGCAGCCAATCACCGTAGATGCCGAGCTCATAGCCCTTGGCGAGCGCCTTCTCGAAGGCGTCGACGGCCTTCTCCTCGAGCGGAAACGCCTGCTCCTGCAAGGTCGCCTCGTACAGCGAGCACTGCTCCTCGTTCAAGCGCCGCGGGCACTGCTGGTGAAAGATGCCCTGCGCCAGGTCCTGGTAGATGACGCCGATGCGATAGAGCGACGCTAGGCCAAAGGTGGCCTGCCCGAGCGCCAACACTTGAGTGTAGCGGGTCTGCAAATCCTTGAGCAGCTGGAGCTTGCGTGCCAAGCGCGGTCCGAGCTCGCGCTCGTTGACAGCGAGGGTCAAAGCTACGTAGGCGTTGAAGTCCGGATCGATGGCGCGAAAGGCGGCCCCCGCCGCGGCCTCGAGCGCGCACGCGCGACCCTTGCCGGCCGCGGAGAGCCGCGAATAGCCACGCGTAATGTCGTCGAGCCGCTCGCGCGCCTCCTTGTCTTTGCCCTGCGCCCACAAAGCCTTCTCAGCCTCGTACACGGCGCACAGCGCCATCGCCGCATCGCTGCCGAACGTGCGCGCGTAGGCCGTAAAGTGACGCTCGGCGCCGACGTGGTCCTGCTTCTTCTCGAGGAGCGCCCCGACTCGCCAGGCAATCTGCGGCACGTCGTCCTTGTCGGGGAAATCTTTGCCGTAGGTCGTAAAGTCAGCAATCGCCTTGTCATACTCGCCCAAGCCCTCGCGATAGAGCCCGGCGTTGAATAAGGCGTCGGCCCGACGCGGCCCAGCGGCGAAGTCGCGCGCATAGCGCTCGTAAAGTGCCGCGGCTTCGGCATACTCGGCGATGCGCTCGTGCAAGGACGCGGCCATGAAGACCAAACGCTCACGCACGACCTCGGGTCGCGGCATCGCGCCATCGGTCTCGTCGGGGGCGGCGGCCGCGCTCGGCGCCGAATAGTCGCGCAGCGCTCGGTCGGCGTACGCCATCGCGTTGTCGAGATCGTTGGCGCTTTCGTAGGCGACGACAGCGTTGTAGAGCGCGACGAGCGCATACTTGCTGCGCGGGAACTCCTTGACGAACGCCACGTAGCCCGCCGCGGTGTCGCGCGGGCTGCCCTTGGGCTCGACGAGGAAGTGCACCTCGTTGAAGGTCGCGAGCTCGATGGTTTCACCGAGCCGCTTGGCGAACGCCTTGTCGGCCATGAGCGGGGCGTTGCGCGCCAGGCGTCGGCCCCAGGAGTTGAGCTCGGTCCAAGAGTCGCGCACGGCGTAGGACTGCAAGATGAGCTCGGCCGCCACGCGACCGAGGTTGTCCTTCGGCCAGCGCAAGATGATGTCGCCTAGGCGTGCCGCTGCTGCGTCGAACTGATTGTGGTTGAAGTAGACGAGCGCGCTCTTGAAGGAGATCTTCACCGCCTCAGGGTCATCGGGCGCGAGCTGCACGAAGCGGTCGCAGGCGAGCGAGAGCTTCTCCTCGACCGCCGAGAGCGGGCTCGGCAGGTAGCGCTTGCCCTTCTCGAGCTCCTCGGGCCGCGCCGCGGTGCGCAGTCCTCCTTTGGCCTTGCCGGTCTTCGGCTCCTCGATGCGGGCGCCGACCTGCTCTTTGACGCCGCTCGCCACCTTGTCCCAAGCGAGCGCGACGCTAAAGGCGGCCGCGCGCAGAAATTCGCCCTTCGGATCAGCGTCGACGACGCGGCCATACGCCTCGGCAGCCGCCTCGAACTCTTTGAGCTCGAAGAGGATCTCGGCGTAATAGAAACGAAAGCGATAGGCGTTGCGCGACGTCGCGAACTTCTCGAGATACTCGCGGTAGATGTCACGCGCCAGACGATAGGTCTCGGGCAGCTTCGTTTGCTGCGCGGCGCGGTGCTGCTCGGTGACGAGCGCTGCGAGTTCGCCCTCGACCACACCGAAGGCCGAGTCGAGCACCTTCTGATTGCCAGCGTTGCGCCGCGCCCACTCGCCATCGGGCGAATACAGATCGATGAGCCGGCGCACCTCGCCGCGCACCTCGGTCGTACGGCCGAGCTGCGCGTAGCCGTTCAAGATCGCGGTTTGGTTCTGCGGCGCGTCGGGCGCATCGGGGTAGCGCCGATTGAGCTCCTCGTAGGTCTTGATCTCGAGGCTCACCTTGCCGTCGGAGTTGTAGAGCATCGCGAGACGGCGCAGATAGCCATAGGCGTCGGCGGCCCCGACCTCTGCGACGTAGTAGTCGAAGGCGTCATCGATGGCATCGAGATGCGAGTATGTGCGCACGATGTCGACCAAGGCCTCGTTGGCGAGCTGAATGCGATCGCGCTCTGCCATACCTCCAGCCGCGCTCGCGCTCTCCTGCCGGCGCGCGTAAGCGATGACGGCGCGAAACTTGGCGAGCGCGTTCTCGTACTGCTGCAGGTTGAAGTCGCACCACGCGAGCTTGTAGAGCGCGAACGAGTAGATGCGCGGCTTGAGGGGGGCGCCGCTCGCGTCGACACGCGCCGCCTCGCTGTAGGCCTTGATGGCCTGCGCGAGCCGATTCGTGTTGAAGAAGTGCTCACCGAGCGCGAGCCATACGTCCGCCGAGAAGTCGGAAGCCGGAAACTGTAGGAGCAGTTGGTTGAAGACCTCGACGCCCCGCTGCTTGTCACCCGCTTCGTAGAGCGTGCTGCCGAGGTTGTAGAGCACCTCGTCACGGCGCGGGTAGTCGGGGTAGGACTTCAAGATTCGATCGTAGAGCGACAGCGCCTCACGCTTGTAGACCTCGGCTTCGTCGGACTCAGCGGTCGCCTCGAGCTTTGGCTGCTCGCCCTTGCCGCCGCGTTTGCTCCACGCCTCGAGCGCCTGATCCCAAGCGCGCATGGCGCGCAGGCTCTGGAACTTGGACTTTGCCCAGTACATCTCCGAGAGGCGAAAGATGAGCTCGGCCTTTTGCGGGCCATCGGCGACGCTCGGCATGATCTTCTTGAGCTTGGCGATGGCCTCGTCGCGCTTGGCGTCGGCGCGCGCGTCCATGTCGAGCGACTGCGGACGTGACGTCCACTCGAACTGCGCCGGGGCCCGACGCTCGTCGGCGTCGCTGCCGACAGCAGAGCTCGCGGGCGGCGGCGCGACCGTTGGCGCCGTCGCCCGCACGGGAGCGCGAGCCCCAGACTTCGGCGCCGCGCCCACGTCCGCGGCGCTGAGCGCCACGACGAGCAACGCGAGTAGGGCCGCCCAGACGAGTCGCGCCTGCGCCACTAGTAACACTCGCTCTGCAACGCGTGCTGCAGGTAGCCCGCTTCGTCACGCCAATACTCGCCGTCGAAGGACCAATGCTGCCACTGATCGTTCGGGATCTCGGGCCGTGGCAAGCGGGCACGACGCCCCTTCGCGATCTCTTTGCCCTTCTCGAGCCACAAGCGCTCCGAGTCGGTGACCTCGAAGTCGATAATGTTCACTTGGTTCTGTAGGTTGACGAGCTGGTCGCGCAGATAGACGAGCCGGCGCTTGGCCCACGTGCCGACTACGGGCTCGAGCTGCTCACGCTGCGCGTCGATGATGGCGAGCGCGACCTCGGCGAGCGGCGTACCTCTCCAGCCCTCGAGTTCCTGCGCCTGCGTGCGCTCAAAAGCCATGTGTTCGAGCATGAAGTGATAGTCGAGGAAGCGCTTATTGCGCCGCACCTCACGCGCGATCTCGAGCGCAAAGCGCTTGTTCCCGCCGCGCACGACGTCGCGGTAGTAGTCGACCGGCGCGCGATCCTGGGCCAAGTAGGCCTTGAGCATGGCGAGCATGGGTTCGTAGCCGAGCTTGAAGGTATCGACCGAGCGGCGCACGCGGTCCCACTGACAATTGACGAAGTAGGCGAGCGCCTGCACGACGTAGGCCTCCGGACGATGATGGCGGCGAAAGACCGGCGACAGCACAGTCTGCAAATCACCGAGCACCTTGCCGTATTCCGAGAGCCGAAAATGCGCCCAGCCGAGCTCGGCGAGCGACGTGAACCAATGGCGGCCGTAGCGCGGCACGCGCGCGTAGTAGGCCTCCGCTTCGGCGTAGCGGCCGACGCCATAGGCCACGCGGCCGGCCGCAATGAGCGAGAGCGCGCGCAGATCCGAGGCGTCGTCATCCTCGTCGGGGGTGACCTCGCTCGGCGCGGCCTCGGTGGGATTCGCGGCGGCGAGCGCATCACGCAGGCTGCCGCGCGCGGCGGCCAGAGGAAGCGCATCGCTTGTATCGACCGCCTCGAGGCGGGTCACCAAAGCCGAGAAGATGGCGAGCGCGTCTTCGCTCTTGTTCTGGCGCACGGCGAGTATGCCGAGGAGGTAGCGCGCCTTGGCATAGTGCGGGCTCGTAGGCGCCACGTAGTCGAGAAACAGCTTCGCGTCGTCGTTCTTGCCCCGCCGAAAGGACAGCTCGCCGACGAGGTAGTTGATGTGCGCGATGTGGGCGGGATCGAGCTGGCCGAAGCCGGCCGGATCGAAGGCGCCGTCGATGAGGATGGGGATGAAGACCTGATCGTGCAGGTCGTCTTGCAGATCGAGTAGGCCCTGCAAGGCGTGCAGGTAAAAGCGATTGGCGCGCCCTGCCTTGAGCAGGTCCTGGTAGTAGAAGAGCGAGGGCACGTAGAGTTCGAGCTTCTTGAGTGTCTCAGCGAGATAGATTTGCGCTTGATCGCGACGGTCAGCGCTCGGATCGTGGGCGAGCACGTCATAGAGCGCCAACGCCGCTGGCGCGTGACTCTGCGCTTTGAACAGCGCCAAAGCGCGCTCGAGCGTCTCGGCACGCGCCGGCCGAGCGCCGACGACCAAGCAGACGAGGCCGACAAGAAGAGCTGCGAGAACGAGAATGCGCCGTTGCATCACCGCGGCCCCTAGAGCAGCACGCTCAGGCCAATGAACCCGAGCACATTGTTGCGGATCGCGGTAGAGCGGCGCACGATGAGCGTGCGATCAGCGTAAACGATGTCGCGCACTTCGATCCGCAACCCGAAGTGGTTCGAGAAGAAGATGCGCGCGCCGCCACCCACGCTGCCGCCTATCTTGTAGGCATCGGCTGCGGTCGGCGGCGTCCGCGTGCCATATTCGATGATCGGCATGAGCCCGCCGCAGCCAGGATCAGGCGACGTGCCTTGCGGCTGACACACCTCGACGGTCGAGACGAAGGCGGTGCCCGCAGTCACGTAGAAGTCGTAGTCGATGAGGTTCTCGAACAGGGTCGCCTTACCGTAGAGGGCCGAGTACTGCAGGGCGAGGGTCGCGAAATAGCTCATCTGCTTGAGGCTCACGGCGCCGGTCGGCTCGAGCTTGAGTCGACGCACTTCGTAGATGAGCGCCGAGTAGGTACCGTGCACGAGATAGGGCACGCTGCTCGTCGCTTCGACGGCGAAGTTCTCGCGCAGGTGATAGGCGACCGCGAGCGCACCGCCCAAGTGGCTGACGTACTTATTGTTGACGCTGGCAAAGAAGGCTGGCGTCAACTCGAAGGCGCCGCGCTTCGAGTAGGCGCGCCGCTGCACGACATAGACCGACTCGTCGCTGCCGACCGCAGGGGCATCGCCCGACGCCGCGCGCTCGTCGCCATCGCGCGTAACGCCGCGGCTCGTGCCACCCGGTGCAGGAGCACCTTCGAGCGCGAGAGCACGCCCTGACGCGAAGAGCGACACGCAGGCGAGCATGAACACGAGCCGGGCGCTCGGCCGCAGCGCCTTCGAGAATCGTGAAGTTACGGTAGGCAGCAAGGGCATCGAGTCAACCTAGAAGAGCGTGAGCCCTACACCGAGCTCGGCGAAGAAGTGGTCTGAGCGATACGATTCGGTGACGCCGCTGCCAAAGTCGTAGCGATCCCAAAAGAACAGGTCGCGCACCTCGAAGCGCACGTCGACATCCTTGCCAACAAAGAAGCGCATCCCAACCCCGAGCGTGCCGTGGACTTTCGGATCCGCGAACAAGCCGCTGGCGAAGAAACCCCCGCCCGTCAGTCGATACGTGAGCGGATCGGTGGGCGCTTGGCGCAACGTGAAGGCGCGCACGCGGCGGGTGCCGTTGATGCCAACTCCGCCGAGCGCATACACCTGCAAGTTGAAGTCGAGCTCGCTGACGACGTTGACCTTGCCGTAGAGCGGCGACCAGACGCCGACGACCGTTGCGACACCGGTGACCTGCAGAAGGTCCGGAACTTCCATGTCGAGCTCGTTGCAGCCCGGGTCGGTCGGGTTGACGCACGCCGCGGCCTCGTTAGCGAGGAGGCCGTGTTGGCCCGTGATGATCGATGTGAGCGCGCCGTGCAAGAAGCCGAGCTCGGCGCCAAAGGCGAAGCTGTCGAGCAGGTGATAGCGGACCCCGAGGTGCCCTCCGAGGTACGCGTTGTACTTGTCGATGAAGCTCATCGCGCCGAGCGCGGCCACGTCAACCCGCCCCGCGTTGCGGTGCGCGACATCGAGAATGAGCGGCGCCGTGGCGAAGTCGCTGTCGTGGAACGGATCCCCATTGTAGGGCAGACCCTCCGCCTGCGCCGCGCCCGCAACGAGCAAAACGGCTGCCATCGCCAAAGCCTTGTGCACGCGCCGCACTGTCCTTCGGTTCCGTGCTAGCCGGCCGCGACGCCAGAGAGCAGTTCGCGCAGCGAGCCCGCCGTGACGAAGTAGAACACCGTCTGGCCGAAGCGCAGGCAATCGCCGTCGCAGAGCGCCGTCAAGCGGTGCGGCTGCAGCGGCTGGCGGTTGATGAACGTTCCGTTCGAGCTGCCGAGATCCTTGACGCTCACCTGCGCCTCGTTGACGTTGAGTTCGAAGTGCGCGTGCACGTTGGAGACGGCCGGGTCGCTGAGCACGATATCAGCGGTGGACGCGCGCCCAACAGTGACCTGCGCTTCGTCCCAGAAGCTGCCCGACTGCTTGCGAATCGCCACGACCGCGCTCTCGACCGCAAGCTGTTTATTGAGCTTCTGGATCTGATCGGTGCGCTCGGCCCGCATCATGGCGATGGTCTCGTGCTGAAAGACCTGCGTGGCCTCGGGAGCCTTGGCCGTCTCGTGCACGACGACCTCCGGCCCTTGCGAGGCGGCGGCGATGAGCACATGGCAGTCGCCGAGCTCCTTGATGCGGTCTTTAGACTTCTTGAGGTCGCCGTAGGTAAGCATGGCGAGAATGTAGAATGAAGTCGCGGCCTAGGCAACGGCCCGCGACATCGTCCCTCTTTAGAGAACCTTGTCGAGCTTGAGCACGACGCCCGTGGCTGGCACGTCGACGAGCTCGGCGCGCTCGCCGACCACGTCGCCCGCGTTCTTGCTCGTCGGGTCCCCATCCTTGTCGACGCGCGCCGACAGCCGAACTTTGCCAAATAGACCGCTGCCCGGCGTCATCGTGTGGCCGCCACTCAGCGTGAACTCGAGCGGAAATCTAGCCGGCGCCTCGACGCGCACGACCGCGACCGCAACACCGGTGGCGGGATTGCGAGCCATGATGTAGATGATGTCGCCGGCACTCACCTTGGCGGTGAGCGACGGGTCGAGCTCGAGGCGGCCGGTAATTTCGCCGGTCGGCGCCGGTGGCAATTCGCCGAGGTCGATCTTCGGACGCGGCGCATCATTCGCTGGGGGTGTGGCGGGCGAAGCGGATGCCGCTTGATCCTTGCAGCCCGACGAACAAGCGAGCGCAACAGTGAACACGACGGTAGAAACGACGAGTCGCAACATAGCAACCTCCGAGGCGCCGACACTCGCGTAAGGATTACCGCATGTCAACGCCGTCACATCGGCCCAAACGCACGTCTGTCCGGGTGCAGGAATTGCGCCTGCCCCTGCTCGTGCGCGCGGACGACCTCGCGCGTGCGCAGGGCGTCGACGGACTCGCGCGCGGCGAAGCTCGAGGCGCCGCAGACGAGGAGCGAGCGGCTGAGGCGATGCTGGCGCTGCGACGGCAGCTGAGCGCTCGCCTGCGCCTCGCGACGCAAGACTTGGGGGCGCTGCGCCTCGTGCGCCGCGCCCTCGACGCGCGGCATCGCTCGCCCATCTACGTCTACACCGTCGATCTCGACCTCGCGACCGACGCCGCGCAGCGTGTCATCGGCAGCCACAAGGCCGAGCCGACACCCCGAGTCGAGCGCTCGCGCTGGCGCTTGGCGCGCCCGTCCGACGCCGCCCCGCCGATCATCATCGGCAGCGGACCGGCAGGCCTGATGGCGGCCTTGGCGCTCGCCGACGCGGGCCTATGCCCAATCGTCCTCGAGCGCGGCCGCGCCGTCAAAGAACGCGCCCATGACGTAAGTCGTCTCTACAGCCGCGGCGTGCTCGATCCCGAATCGAACGTCTGCTACGGCGAGGGCGGCGCCGGCACGTTTTCCGACGGCAAGCTGCACACGCGGGTCGGCGATCCGCGGGTCGCCGACGTGATGCAGGCGCTCATCGCGCACGGCGCCGATGCGGACATCGTCGTCGACAACCGCCCGCACGTCGGCACCGACAGGCTCGTGCGTCTCATCGAGCGCTGGCGCGAGGACCTGTGCGCCCGCGGCGTGCGCTTTCGCTTCAGCACGGCGGTCACGGACTTCGACATCCGTGACGGCGCCCTGCAAGGCGTGCTGCTCGGGGACGGCGAGCGTTTGGAGACGCGACACGCCGTGCTCGCCTCGGGCCACTCGGCGCGGGACGTCTGGGTGAAGTTGCGGGCGCGCGGCGTGGCGCTCGAGCCCCGTCCCTTCGCTGTCGGCTTTCGCATCGAGCATCCGCAGGCGCTCATCGACGAGCTGCGCTACGGCCGGCAGGCCGGGCAGTCGTGGCTGCCGGCCGCCGACTATCGATTGACCTTCAACGACGCGGCCGGCGAGCGGCGCGGCGTCTACTCGTTCTGCATGTGTCCGGGCGGCGTCGTCGTGCCGACGCCGACCGAGCCCGCCGCCCTGTGCATCAACGGCATGAGTCACGCGGCGCGCAGCGGCGCCTTCGCCAATAGCGCCCTCGTGGTCACCGTCGGCGACGCCGACTTTGCGGACTTTGCCAAGGACGCGGAGCTGCGCGGCGTCGGCTTCCAACGCCACGTGGAGCGAGCCGCCTATGCCGCCGGGGGCGGCGCCTTCGTGGCTCCAGCCATGCGCGTCACCGATTTTCTCGCCGGCGCGTCGCCCCGAGCGCTCGGCCGCACGAGCTATCGCCGCGGCCTCGCCCCAGCCGACCTAGGGGCGCTCTACCCGCCGGCCGTCATCGGCGCCTTGCAGCGAGCGTTGCGCGCCTTCGATCACAAGCTGCACGGCTTCGTCACCGACGAGGCCACGCTCATCGGCGTCGAGACGCGCACCGCCTCACCTGTGCGGGTGCCGCGCGACGAAAGCCTGCAAGCGCGAGGAGCCCGTGGTCTGTACCCGGCCGGCGAGGGCATGGGCTACGGCGGCGGCATCGTGAGCGCCGCGGTCGACGGCCTGCGGGCGGCCGAGGCGTTATTGCACGGGCTCGGCGCCATCGAGGAGCGCGAGCCGAGCTGAGCGCGCCGGCCCCGGGGTGCCGAGCCCGCGATGACCGGGCGCGTACCTTTGCGTTCGTGGGTCACCGACGGCATGATAGGTGCGCCATGCCGAGCGCGCACATCGATCTCGTCGACCAGGAACACATGAGTCTGCTCGGCCTGCTGCTGCGCGGCTTTCTCGCCAAGCAGCTCGGTGATCCGCGCGTCGGCGCGCGCGCGGTGCGCTTGGCCGGCGAGTTCGTACTGCACGCCGGCGCCATGGCCGTAACGCTGACCTTCATCGACGGCAACGTGGCCATCGTTGAAGGCGCGAGCGCGCGGGCACGCGCCCGGCTAGGGGGCGAGATGCAGGCGCTCGTCGATGTCGTGAGCGGCGGCGGCCTTACGAGCGCCGCCCGCGCGGTGCTCAGTGGGCGCTTGCGCTTTTCAGGCAACCCGCTCGCGCTCTTGGCGCTCGCGCGCGTGCTGTTGGCCGACGTGACGCCGAGCCCGCGAGCAGTCGCCTAGAGCGAAGGCTCCACACAGCGCAGCGACACGCGCGCCGGCTCCCCCGCGGCGACGACGAGCACGGCATCGCGGCCACCAAAGCCATCGACAGCATAGCTCGCCGCCCCCTCGGGCACGACGAGCTTGCCGTCGATCTGCACGCCGTAGGTGTATCGACCCGGCGCGAGCGTGACGCGTGCTTGCCAGCGCCCCTCGCCCACGCGCTCGAGCGCGACGCCAGACAAGGACCAATCATTGAAGCTGCCGACGAGCGCGACAACGCGCGCGCTCGGCGACAGCTCGACCGTCACCAGCGTCTCGACCGCCAACCCCGCCGCAGCGGACGCGAGGGGCTCTGACGAACTGCTCACGGCAAAGGCGAGGAGGGCCTGCGCCTCGGCCTCGCGACTGTTCCACGTGTAGCGCAGTCCGAACCCGATGCTATGCGCCCACTCGGCCGCCCCGGACTGCACGTAGCGCTCATCACTACCACGATAGCGCAGCGCAGCCGACCACGCCGCGGAGACGCGAACTTCGAGCGCACCACCGAAGGTGGCGTAGACGCCGGAGGGCACGCGCCCGGCGCTGGCATCAACCGCGAGCGTCACGTCGCGGTACTGGAGGGTGCCGTCGAGCCGCGCCGAGCTCTGCGAGAAAAGGCGGCTGTCGCCCTGCCAACCACCGCTCAGCTTGAGACTGAACCCACGCTGCATACGCACGCCGAAGAAGACTGTGCCGCCGACCAGGCCCCCCTGCACCGCTGCGCTGTCGAGATATTGGCCGCCGAGCGCGAACCCAGTTGAGAGGTCCTCGGCAACCGCCCAAGTGAGTCCAACGCCACCGTTCGCCGAATCGTAACCCGCGCCCGCGACCGCGAAGAAGGTCTCCCTCATCACTGACGCGCTCGCCTGCAGCGACAACGAGTCCGTGGCGAGGAGCTCGTATCCGAGCGTCGCGAGGTGTCCGGCCGCGGTGCCGTTAGCCGCCGCGCGAAAATCGCGCCACGTTCCCTGGTAACTCACATCCAAATGATGGCGCCACGACGGCTCGACCGTCAGGCGCAGCTCGGGCCGCAGCTCGAAGAAGCCATCGCGCACTGTGACGTCGGGCGGCAAAACGGTCGCCAGAGGAAACAGAGCGTTGTCGGTGCCCGCCCCGGCCACGATCTCGGCATCGATCGTCTCGGCAGCCCGAGCCCCCGCGGCGCCGAGCAGCAGGCCGCCGCAAACGCCGAGCGCGAGCCCAAAATAACGAGCCACGTTCACCTAGAGATCGAGGACCGCGTTTTGATGACCAAAGCCGTCCGGCCGATGCACGCGCGCCAACGGATCCGACACCCACTGTTGGCCATTGACGACGAACATGTACTCGTGACGCCCAGGCGAAAGCGCCACGCGCGTGAGCCACACGCCGTCGCCGTCCTCATCACGCAAGGCCGTCGCGGCAGGTTGCCAATCGTTGAAATCGCCGGCCACGGCCACGCTCGTGGCGTGCGGGGCCACGAAGACGAAAGTCACGGCCCCCGCCGGCTGCGCCGCGCCGAGATGCCCGGCGCGCCATCGCAGCACAGAGGCACCGGTGACGGCGACGCCCGCGACGACGGCGGCGAGGCCGAGCGCCATCGCCATGTTCCAGCGCAACGTCAGCTGACGCGGCGCGAGCAGGAGCTGCCGCCAACGCGACGCTACACTGAGCTCGCGCGCCGGCAAGCGGCTCATGACGCGAGTCACAAAGTCTGGCACGGGCGGCTCACGAGGCAGCGCCGCCAAGAGCGCCTGCACGCGGCGCTGCTCCTCGACCGCAGCGACGAGCCCGGGCGAGCCGCCGTCCACTACGACCTCGCCATCCACGATGGCGCCGAGACGGAGTTGTTCGTGCTGTTCGCCCATGGTGCTCACCTACTGTTGACGCAGGGGCGCCGGACGCGGCTTCGCGTCTCTCCCCCGCGACACGTCCTTACCACGCGCGCGGCCCGGCACAGGACCTTCGAGAGGACCACCCTTGCCCGCCTCGAACCCCGGCGGGCGATGCCCGGCCCTTAGGGACGCCCGCATGTTCTGCATCGCCTCGCCCGGATTGCCGTCGCCGGCGAGATCGTGCAACGTGCGCGCCAAGCGTGCCAACTCTGGCGCCGAGAACCCCTGCGCCAAGGCCAACTCGACGAGCTCCTCACAAGTGGGCGCATCGAAGCCGCGAGCCACGAGATCACCCACAGCGACGAGCGCGCCCTGCAAAGCCGCCGGGTCGCGCCGCAGCGTGAGTCCGGCGTTCGCCAGAGCCGCGAGCGCCGACGACGACACGCCCACCTGCCGTGCGCCGAGGGCGGCATCGACGAGATCACGACGTTGCTTCGCGGCGAGGGGCTGCGCCGCGCCGCGATTCGCAACGTCGACGAGCGCCGCCGCCTCATCCATGTGCAGCCGCATCTGCGCGAGCACGGCGAGCACGCGCGGCGCGGCGATGCCCTTCGCTGCCCCCTCCTGCGCCTTTTGTCGCAAGCGCTCACCCGGCAATCCCGCCCGCTCGGCGGCCGCAGCCAATGCCTCGACATCGCCCTGCACCGCGACCGCCCCAGAGGTGGACGGCTGCGCGCGCGCCGGCGCAGCGGGCATGATCCCCAACGCAGCCATCCCGATCATGCACGCCAAAGTTCTCACGACGCCCTCACGCAACGCAACCGTCCACCCATCGACCGCAACCGACCACGGTCACGGTCGCCACCCTCCCCTTCTTTGCAGATCTAGCCGCGCGGCCCCTTCGCGGCGCTCGGCAGGGTATCGACCTCCTTGCCCTTGTTCTTGACGCGCGTGAGCTTGAGCACCGGGCGCAAGACAAAGCAATCGCCCGCCGCCTGCATCGACTGGGCAAGGTCGAAGTCGAGAAAGACCTCGTTGGTGTCACCCGAGCTCGCGGCGACGGCCTTGAACACATGATTCACCTTGATGCCTTTGCGCTCGACGCGGCTCGTGTCGAGAGCGCAAACGCGCCCGTCCGCGAACGTCGCGGTGTTGGCCTGATCGGGATCGACGACGAGTCGAATCTGGGTGATCTTGCCCTGCGGCAACGACAGCTCGCCGAGCACGAGCGCCGCGCTCTCGCCCTGATGCTGCACGAGGTCGATGCTCTTGCCGACGTTGAGCGTCTCCCACTTGCCGTCGCTATCGATCGAGGCATCCTCGGGTGCGGCAGAATCGCCCGCCGCGTCACCGGCCATGTGCGCATCGACGGACTTCACGTAGATGCTCACGGCCACGACGCCCTGGGGTGGAGCATCGAAGAGATTGACGCGAGCCGTCGAGCTGCCACCGCAGCCGAGCGCGCCGGCGAAGAGGCCGAACAACACGAGATCATGGGTCTTCATTAATCGTCTCCTTTGGGGAACAAGCGAAACGTCCTAGCTCCTAAGGGTCATACGTCGAGCGCGAGCTCGGGATACATCTTCTTGAAGAGCACCGCGAGCTTGCTGCGCGCGCGCACGACGCGAATCTTGAGCGCCGGCAGCGAGCCGCCGAGGATGAGAGCGATGCTCTCGTAGTCGAGTCCTTCGATGTCCTTGAGGACGAGGATGGTGCGGTAGTCGTCGGGGAGGCGCGCCAATGCGCGCTGCAGCGCAACTTGCCTCTCGTGTTGCGCGAGGCTGCTGTCGGCCGACGCCGCCCCGTCGGCGGGCTCGAGATCGGGCATGGCCACGTCGCGTCGGCGCCGTCGTCGATCGAGGCAGGTGTTGACGGCGATGCGGTAGAGCCAAGTCACGAAGGGCCGCTCTAAATCATAGCGATGCAGCGCGCTGTAGGCTTTGAGAAAGGACTCTTGCGCTACGTCTTGCGCCTCGATGCGATCACCGAGGATGCGCGCCGCGACACGCAGCACGCCGCCGTGATGGCGCTCGACGAGCGGCCTAAACGCGTCACGCTCGCCCGCGAGACACGCGCGCACCCAAGCGCTCTCTTGCGGGTCCGGGGGGGTTGCCGACTGCGCCATCAGGTGTACCGCCACCTGCTCTAGCACAAGCAGATGGGCAGCGGCGAGGATCAACCCTTGCCGAACGACTCGGCGAAGAAGTCCAGCATCGCCCTCCAACTGCGGTTGTCAGCCCGGGCGTTGTAGGCCGCGCCCTTGCTGTTGTCGTTGCTGGCCTCGACGATGGTGAAGGCATACACGGCGCCCGAGTACTTGACGAGCTGCCAGTCGACACCGGCGGCGCGCATCTCGTCTTCGAAGGCCTGCACCTGCGTGGCGGGGACGTGCGGGTCGTCGGCGCCGTGCAGGACGAGCACCTTCGCCTTGATGTTCTTGGCGTCGCCGGGCGACGGGTTGTCGAGGCCACCGTGGAAGCTCACGACGCCCGCCACATCGGCCCCGGCTCGCCCGAGCTCGAGGACGGTGGTGCCGCCGCCTCTTGACCGTTGGTGGGTCGAATCCCCTTGCCATAGATATCCGCAGCGAAGGCCACGCAGCCATCCTTGGCCAACATCTCGGCGCGCTGCTTGGTGTTGGCCGACACGCCGAGCCGTCGCGAGAACTGACGTTAAGACGAATCGCATGGTGAGCATACGCTAGCCCTTCCTTTGTGCCAGTGTAGCTAAGCACGTTGCGCCGCGCAGCAAGCCGTGCACCGGGGCGTCACAAGACCTCGGACCACTCGGGTGAAGCGGAGAAGGCAGCATGGATAAGCCCGACGTGCGAGTAGGCCTGAGGGAAATTACCCCACATGCGCCCCTCGCGCGGATCGTAGTCCTCCGACAAGAGGCCGAGCGGCGAGAGCGTCTTTTGCACTGTCGCCATGACCTCGCGTGCCTCGTCCACGCGCCCGGTGACGGCGAGAGCCTCGACGAGCCAGAACGTGCACACGACAAAGGCGACCGCCGGACGGCCGAAGCCATCGTCATGCTGATAACGCGACAGCCAGCCGTCACGCACGAGCCGCCCACGAATCGCATCGACCGTTTGGCGCAGGCGCACGTCGTCGCGCCCAAAGATGCGCAGTTCGGCCATCTGCAGGAGCGAAGCGTCGAGGTTCTGCCCACCCGCCGTAGCAACGAAGCTGTGTTGCTCCTCGCTCCAGGCCGTAGCGAGGATGGTGTCGCGCAACCGCGCGGCGGCCTCGTTGAACTCCCGCGCGCAGTGCGGTCGATGACGCTGGGCCACGCGGCCCATGCGATCGGCCGCAGCCCATGACATGAGGCTCGAGAAGGTCTGCGGCGCTGGCGGGGTGCGAACCTCCCATATACCAGCATCCGGGGTGCCCGCGACCGAGACGGCCTTGCGCGCTAGGCGCTCGAGCAGATCAAGCGCGGCAGTCGAGCGCTCGCGCTTGAAACGCTCGTCCATGAACACCGGCGCCAGGGCGAGCACCATCTCGCCGTAGATGTCGTTTTGACGCTGACCCACCGCGCCGTTGCCGACGCGCACTGGCCCCTCACCGCCAAAGCCCCGCCAGTCGGCGAGAATCCGCTCCTCGAGATCGACGCCGCCGTCCACGCGATACAGTGGTGAGAGATCGAGGTCGACGCTCGCGCCGGCAACGTTGAGAAGAAAGTCGACGAACTTCTCGCGCTCCTCGAAGTGCCCGAGCAACCGAAACGCGTGCAGCACGTAGTACGCGTCACGCAGCCAGCAGTAGCGATAGTCCCAGGTGCGACCGCTGCCCGGCGCCTCTGGAATGGAGGTGGTCATCGCCGCCACGATGGCGCCCGTGTCCTCGAAGCAATGCAGCTTCAAGGCCAGGGCGGAGCGGATCACCTCCTGTTGATAGAGCGCCGGGATGTCGCAGTCCTTCACCCAGCGCTCCCAGTAGCGCATCGTGTCGCGCAGGAAGCGATCGCACAGTGGTGCGAGCGGCTCCTCGATGGGCGCGCCCCACGTCAGAACGAGATACCGCCGCTCGGTGAGGGTGAAGGACCGACCCTCCATGTACGACATGGGGATATCGGTCGTCAGACGCAGCTGACTCGCAAAGCCCTCGTAGCGCATGTGGTTTGAGCCGCGCGTGCGCTGCGGGGTGTCCTTCGTCCAACCGAGGCGGGGGTCGCAACGCGCCTCGACCCGCGGCGTGCCGGTGATAGGCTCAATGACGCGGATGAGTTGCGTTGGGCGAAACATGCGCTCGTGCTGCACGAAGCGCGGTGCAAAATCGATGATCCGAAACGAGCCGTCCGCGGTGACGAACGTCGTCTCGAGGACGTTTGTGTTGTCGAGATAGCGCATCGCTCCGCGCGCCGAAGTGACGGGAGCCACGCGCAACACGCCGCCGTCGGCCTCATCGAGGAGCGTCGAGAACACGGGCGCCGAGTCGAAGCGCGGCAGGCAACACCACACGACGTCACCCGTATTCTCGATGAGCGCCGAGTACTGGCAGTTGCCGATGAGCCCGAGGTCGCCGAGCCGCATGCCGTGAAGGTAGCACGATTTCGTTTGAACTCAAACAGTGCGCTTGCTAGGCTCGACACATGTTCAAGGGCCTGCGCTTCGCTTTCGTCTTGGTGTCGGCGCTCGGGCTCCTCGCGTGGGGGGCGTCGGTCTTCGTCGACAACACGACGCACGCCTGGTTTCAGCACGACCTCGCGCTGCGCTCGCGGCTCGCCATCAACGGTGCGCGGCAGCTCCTTATCGAGCGCGCCAAGAGCGGCAACAAGTCCGGTGTGCGCGCCCTGCTCGTGGATCTGACGCGCGACGAGCGCGTCATGGCTGCGGCGCTGTGTGCCAACGATCTCGCCACGGTCGCGACGACCCCTGGTTTTCCGCCCGAGTTCGCGTGCGAAGCGATAGGCGCGAAGCTGCGCGCCGCGGCCGGCGGCGATGGCGCGCAGGAGTGGTCGGGCGTGGTCAACCTGCCGGGTGGCAGTGTGCACGTGGCCGCGGTGCCCATCGAAGACGGCACGGCCGCGGCGGGCTTTGGCATTCTCATTCACGACATGAGCTACATCGAGCGACGCGAGGCGGCGGCGCGAAAGTCCGTCTTCGTCGCCTTCGGCGTGCTCGCGTTGTGCGCCGCCGCGATCACGATCATCGCGGCGCGTCTGTCGTGGCGTGGCTTTCGTGACGAATTCGCGCGCCTCCTCTCGGGCAAGAGCGAGGCACCAGAGTTTCGACCGTTCGCGCGTGATCTGCGCGAGCTCGTCCAACAGGTTGCGCACGAGAAGGATCTCGACGGCCAGGGCGCCAGTTGGAGCGCTGAGCGCTTGCGGCACGTGTTGCAGCGCCACCTGCACGGCGAGAAGGTGGTGGTCCTCGCCAACCGCGAGCCCTACGTGCATCAACGAGGCCTCGACGGCGACGTCACGGTACTGCACCCGGCGAGCGGCCTCGTCACTGCGCTCGAACCGGTCATGGAGGCGTGCTCGGGCGTGTGGGTGGCCCACGGCAGTGGGTCGGCCGACCGCGAGACCGCCGACGAGCGTGGCCGGGTATCGGTGCCGCCGGGAGAAGACAAGTACGTCGTCCGACGCGTGTGGCTGACCGCCGAGGAAGAGAAGGGCTACTACTACGGGCTCGCCAACGAAGGCCTGTGGCCGCTGTGCCATCTCGCCCACGCCCGACCCATCTTTCGCAGCGAGGACTGGCAGTACTACAAGACGGTCAACGAGAAGTTCGCCCGCGCCGTGTGCGAAGAAACCACGAGCGATGATCCCATTATCCTCGTGCAGGACTACCACTTTGCGCTCGCGCCGCGCCTCATTCGTGAGCGACTGCCGCACGCCACGATCATCACCTTCTGGCATATCCCGTGGCCCAACTCGGAGCGCATCGCCATCTGTCCATGGCGCGAAGAGCTCATCGAAGGAATGCTCGGCAGCAGCATCCTCGGCTTTCATACGCAATCGCACTGCAACAACTTTGTCGATGGCGTCGACCGCTTCCTCGAGGCCCGCATCGACCGCGAACGCAGCGCTATCGTGCAGCATCGGCGCAGCACGCTCGTGCGCCCCTATCCTATCTCGATCGAGTGGCCGAGCCGTTGGATGAAAGACGTCGCGCCGATCGAGCAATGCCGGGCCAGCGTCTTCGCCGAGCTCGGCTTGCACGCCGATACGCTGCTTGGCGTCGGCGTCGATCGCCTCGACTACACCAAGGGCATCGAAGAGCGGTTCCTTGCGGTCGAGCGGCTGCTCGAGCGTCGCCCGGCCCTCTTGGGCCGCTTCGTCTTCGCCCAACTCGGCGCACCGAGCCGCACGGGCATCGATCGCTACCGCGAGCTCAACGAGAACCTCGAGCGTCTCGCGCTGCGCATCAACGAGCGATTCGGCAGCGCCAGCTATCGGCCGATCGTTCTCAAGCGGGCGCACCATGAACCCCCGGACGTCTTTCGCTACTTTCGCGCCGCCGACCTCTGCTACGTGAGCAGCCTCCACGACGGCATGAACCTCGTCGCCAAAGAATTCGTGGCCGCCCGCGACGACGAGCGCGGCGTCCTCGTCTTGAGTCACTTCACCGGCGCAGCGCGCGAGCTCTCTGAGGCGCTGCTCGTCAACCCCTACGATCTCGAAGAAGCGAGCGACGCTATGGCCGCGGCCCTCGACATGCCGCTCGACGAGCAACAGGAACGCATGCGCGCCATGCGCGCCCTCGTCTCGGAGTTCAACATCTATCGCTGGGCGGGACGCATGCTCGTCGACGCGGCCCGCCTTCGCCGCCAGGAGCGCATGCACGGACGGTGGGCCGAGAATGCGTGGCGCGTGGCGACTGGACGATCGTGAGATCCGTTCTCGCCAAGGCGAGCGCGCCCGTGCTCGCGCGCTTCGCCACGGCCAACACCCTGTTGGCCTTTGACTACGATGGCACACTCGCTCCCCTCGTGGCGAAGCCCGCGGCGGCGCGCATGCGTGCGCCGACCCGCGCCCTACTCGCGCGCCTGTCGCATATCTACCCGTGCGCCATCGTCACCGGTCGTGCCCGGGTCGACCTTGCCCCGCTGATTCGCGGCCTCGATGGCCTCACGGTCGTCGCCAACCACGGTGGCGACCTTCACGGCGGGTCAGCGGTGTTCGAGCGACAGGCCCGTCATTGGCTCGCGCAGCTGTCACCCCGTTTGCAGGGATGGGACGGCGTCGTCGTTGAGAACAAGAAGCTCGGAGTGGCGATTCACTACCGCGCGGCACGCCACCCCCAACGGGCGCTCGCGGCGATTCGCGAGGCCGTAGCGGATCTTGCGAACGCGCGCCTGATTTCTGGCAAGACTGTCATCGACGTAGTGCCAACAAACGCCCCCAACAAGGGCTCGGCACTCGAGCACATCCGCGCCGAGCAAGGCTGTGACGCAGCCCTCTACGTCGGGGACGACGAGACCGACGAGGACGTCTTTTCGCTCGCGACCTCTGCGCCGCTTCTGACCATCCGAGTCGGCCGCAAACCCGCGTCGAAAGCGGCGTTCTACCTGCACGGTCAACTCGACATAGACGACCTCCTCGAACGGCTCGTCGCCTTGCGCGGCGCGGCGACGACGAGCCCATGGTAGGCCTCTCCCTCATCCTCGCCGCGCTCGCGACCGCGCCCTCGGCGGTGGCCGTCGAGGCCGGCGCCACGACGGCGCTCGGGCGTCACCTCTGCAGTGTAGCCGGCGATGACCGCGTCACGCTCGTCGAAGGACGGCTCCTCGTGCCAAAGGACTCCGCCTTTGCGCGCCTGCGGGTCACGAGCGGGGACTGCGCGAGTCCAGAGACACTCGCGGTCGCGGTGGTGCCGCAAGTCGGGCGTGGGGGCACGATCGCCCGCATCTACGTCGACGAGAACCGGCTCGAGCTGCGCGGCGGCGATCTCAAACGCGCGCTCGTGTGGTGGCGCGCCGGCACGGGTGTGTGGACCGCGGCGGCGTGCGTCGAGGCCACGGACGGGGACGACGGCACCGCGACGTGTGACGCGCCCCTATCCCGCGAAGGCGTTCACTCGGCGCTCTCCAGCGGCAACCTCGACGTGCTCCGCTTGCCGCCAGGCATGCCGGCGCCAGCGGCCTTTGAGCCGCCCGAAGTGTGGCCGGCGGAGGGCGGCCGAACGACGAGCGGCCCCGTCGCGCTCGAGGCGCTGCGTGCCCCCATGCAGCGCATTGTTCTCAGCCCGCCGCTGTGGCGTACGACCTCAATCGAGGCGTGGCGCGAACAGGCGGTGTTGCCGCTCGAGTACCCGGGCGTCGTCACCTCGGTCAACTGCCGACCAGCCGGATGTTGGCTTTCCGAAGACGGCGCGTCGATCATCGTGGCGACGCCCTCGGTCGGTGACTCGGTCACGGTCGGCGTTCGCCTACGCGAGCGCGTCGCCATGCGCCAAGGCGACGGTCTCGTCGGGAGCACGGTCGTCAGCGTGCCCATGGCTCGTTGCCAACTGCGCCCCCTGACGACGATGGTCCTCGCGGGCAGTGAGGACTTTCGACTGCCGGTCGAGCTCGGCGAACGCTGCCCAACCGACCTGAGCGACACCGCGACCGAGACCACTCCCCCTTCGGCCTCCTACCTCGAACGCCGCGAGGGAGACGGCAAGCACCTCGACGTGCGGCTCGGACACGTCCCGCGCCGCGCCGACAGCATGGAGCTTCGCCTGCTGCGGGCCTCAACGCGGGCGGTTATCGGCACCGCGCGGCTCGACGTGATGGCGAGCTATGTTCCAAGCGAGGTGAATCTCGTCGACGGCGAGCTCGGTGAGCTCGCTGTCATCCCGACCAACCGCGAGGTGCGCCTGCAGTGGGCGGGCGTCGATCCGCGCCTGGCCGCCAACATCGTCCCGGTGGCCTTGCCCGGGTACTACTCGCTACGACATGAGGGCGGGGATGTGCTCATTCGCGGCGCGACGCGCTCGGCGGGTGCCGTCCCCTTGCGCTTCGCCTTCGTCGTGCCGGCGCCTGCCGAGGGGCAGCAGCGCGCGGCCGAGCCCCTCGTCGCTTTCGAGAGTGAAGCGCACTTTGCAGTGCGGCAGGTCAATGTCCCGGTGTCGCTCGCTCCCGACGACCAGCAGACCGGGCGAATGTTCGCCGTCTTTTGCCGCAATGGCACGGACGGCCAAGAGCGCGAGATCGCCGCTGGCGAGCTCGTCACCATGCCCTTCGCCGCGCGCGGCTCATGTCGCCTGCGCATCGATCGGCACAGCATCGACCCCTCACAAGGCACGCAGCGCATCCGCGTCACGGTCGCCATCACGAGCCCCAACGGGGCGCCACGTGGTGGTGGCTTCTCGCAGGTCGTCGTGCTCGCGACCGGCACGACGCTCGAAAGCGTCTGGCTCGGCGCGAGTGACACGATGCGGCCGTTCGACCACATGTCGGTGCAGCTCAGCCACGATGAGCTGCCCGGGCATTACCAGATCGAAGGCCAGGCCTCGGGGCAGCCCGGCCGCCGCTACCAGATGGTCTTCGGCGATCAGCACCTGCGCCTCTACGGCTCGGCGGCCGTGCCGACCGGACTCTATCGCGTGACCTCGGGCGCCGGAGCCGGCGTCCTGCAATTCAGCGCCGGCGTGCTCGCGCGCCTCGCCCTGCTCGATCGCGAGGGCAAGGAGTTCCCACTCGATCTCGAGTTCGGCCTGCTCGGCACCAACCTCTCCGATCGCGCCGACCTCTCGGTGGTCGCCGGTCTCGGCGTCACGGTGCCGCTGCTCAATCCACAAGAATCGACGCAAGCAGCGATCGGCGTGCACGCCTGGGCCGAATACGCGCCCACGCGCCACGGAGCGAACACCAAACCCGTGGCGTTCATCTTCGGCCCATCCATCTCGCTCGGCGACTTTGGCACGAATCTGTAGAGGCGCGTCAGCTCTTGCTCTGCACCTTGAGCTCGTCGCGACGATTCGCCGCCCAAGCCTGGTCGTTGTGCTCTGGATCAGCCGGTCGGTTGAAGCCCGAGCTTATGGTGTCCACGCGAGCGGGATCCACGCCGAGGCGCACGAGGTACTTCGAGAGCCTTCTGGACCTCGTCCGGCAGGGCGACTGTTGCCGAGGCCAGAATCGGGGCAGGCGGCGCGAGCGCGACCTATGGCTGCGCCGCGGCCACGGGAGCCGCCGGGCTCGGCGACCGCACGGTGGCGGGTTGCGCGTGCGCACACGCGACGAATGCCGGCAGTCCAATGAGTAAGAACGAAAGACGAAGACCTGTTCGTGGCTCCATGTGACTGTCTCCTCAAAGAAATGGGTCACCGCTATGGTTTGACCTCAAACGAACTATATCCACTCTATTTGCGATGACAACGGTTCGCGTTCATGTGGTTTGACCTCAAAGCACATCGGTGCCATAGTGCCGGATCGTGAGGATGAGTCAGCGAGAACGGGTCGGCAGCGGCCGCGCGCATTCGCCAGCGAACACGGTGGACCACGCGGTGGCGTCCCTAAGCGACGCCTTGCGTTTTATGCGCGTGCTCTGGGAGCTCGATCACCGTTTGCAGCGCAGCTCAAAGCGTATGCGCGCCGACCTTGGTGTCACCGGGCCGCAGCGCTTGGCGATCCGCGTCGTCGGCGGGTCTCCGGGCATTAGCGCCGGTGAACTCGCGCGGGTCCTACACACCGATCCGAGCACGCTGACCGGCATCGTACAACGACTCGAGGAGCGCGGCGCGCTCGAGCGCAGTGCCGACCCACACGACGGCCGCAAGGCGCGCTTTCGCTTGGGCCGGGTAGGCAAAGCGATGGACAGGCTGCACCGAGGCACCGTGGAGGCCGCCGTGCAACGTGCGCTCGCGCACGTCACCACCAGCGAGCTCGCTTGTGCCGAGCGGGTCCTCGCACGGGTCGCCGAGGAGTTAGCGAGGCTGACAACTCGCGGCGGCAGTAAGACGCCCCGCCAAGCGAAGACGGCGAGGCAGCGGCGCGACACCCGCGCGTGAGGATAACGAGGCGTGCGACGCGCGGCGATTGAACACCGCAACGCGTGGCGAAATAACAGACTTACAGGGAGCGTCCAGGTGCCGACCCTCGAAAGAAAGAAGGACAGCGGCCCAACGGCGGCGAAGCTGGCACAGCGGATTAGGGCGCGCGCCGAGCGCTGGTTCGGCTTTGCAGAGCTCGGCTCGCAGGTGCGCAGGCTATGGCCGTGGTTTCTTCTCTGTGGCCTCGTCGGCGTCATCGCCGGACTCGGCGCGGTTGGCTTCTACTACCTGCTCGAGGCCGCCAAACACTATCTCCTCGACGCGGTAGCCGGCTACCGCCCCGGATCACCGACCGGCGAGCCACCGCTCTTCGGCTCGACGTCTACGCCCCCCTCGCGGATTCTGCTGTCGCTCCTACCCGCCCTAGGGGGTCTGGCGAGCGGCGGTCTCGTCTTTTGGCTCGCGCCGGAAGCCGAGGGGCATGGCACCGACGCGGCGATCCTGGCCTACCACCACGAGGGGGGAGCCATCCGCGCCCGGGTGCCTCTCGTCAAGTCCATCTGCTCTGCGATCACGATCGGCAGCGGCGGGTCGGCCGGGCGCGAGGGCCCCATCGCACAGATCGGCGCAGGCCTGGCCTCAGTCCTCGGCAAGGCGCTCGGCCTGCCCGACTCGCAGCGCCGCGTCATGATGGCGGCCGGCATGGGCGCGGGGATCGGCGCCATCTTCCGCGCACCGCTCGCCGGGGCGCTCTTTGCGGCCGAGGTGATGTACGGCGAGATCGAGCTCGAACACGAGGTGCTCGTACCGGCGCTCTTCTCGTCAATCGTGGCCTACAGCACATTCGGGATGTTCCTCGGCTGGCAGCCACTCTTCTCGACGCCCACCCTATCGTTCGAGAACCCGGCGCAACTCATCCCGTATACCATCTTGGCACTGGTCGTAGCCGCTTGCGCACGAATCTACGTCACCGTCTTCTACAGCGTGCATCGGCAAGCGAAACAGCTGCGAGCACCACGTTGGCTCAGGCCAGCTTTGGGTGGCCTCGTGGTCGGGGCGATTGGGCTCCTCGTCCCGGAGGCGATGGCCACGGGCTTCGGCGTGTTGCAGGACGCCGTGCTCGGCAAAGGCGTAGCCGGCGTGCTCTTCGCGATCGCGCTGGCGAAGATCGTCACCACGGCCTTCACTGTGGCCACGGGAGGCAGCGGCGGCGTCTTCGGCCCCGCGGTCGTCATCGGTGGCTGCCTCGGGGGCGGCATGGGTCTCGTGTTCCAGGACCTCATTCCTCATCTGGCGCCACCCGCCGGCGCCTGCGCGCTCGTCGGCATGGCGGGCTTTTTCGCCGCCGCCGCGAGCACGCCCATCTCGACCGTCATCATGGTGAGCGAAATGAGCGGCAACTACGCCCTGCTCGTGCCCACGATGTGGGTCAGCCTGCTCGCCTTTCTGCTCGTGCGTGGGCACTCCATCTACCGCAGTCAACTGCCGACCCGCATCGACTCACCGGCGCACCAGCAAGACCTGTTGCGCAGCACGCTGCGGCGGCTGCGTGTTGCAGACATTCTTCGCCGCCGCCCCGCGCAGGCACCGCCGCCGATCGCCCATCACGCACGACTCCCCGACATTCTCACTGTATTCTCGACCACGCGCCACGGCTGTCTGCCGGTCGTCGATGAGCGCGACACGCTCGTCGGCGTCGTTAGTCTCGAGGCCGTTCGCCAACTCCTCGGGGTGGAATACGCCGCCCACAGCGTCATCGCGAGCGACATGATGAGCCCACCCTTGGTCATTCGTGCCGACGAAAGTGTCGAGGCCGCGCTACGACAGATGCAGGAGCGCTCGACCACGAGCATCCTCGTCGCCGCCGCAGTCGGTGGAAGCGTCGTCGATGTCCTCGAGCGCAATGAGATCGCCACGCTCCTCGATCAGGGGGTTGAGAGCGCGGCGTTTGGCGATGTCGGCCCAACGCTCGTACACGCCTTTCGTGTGTGGATCGGGCAGCAGGGCGAAGCCAAGAAGAGATGAGGACACCTCACGAGCCGCTGCAAGCAGTCGCGCGTCGCACGCCTCAGAGGCTCGGGTCGAGTACGACGCCCTCCACGGCGATCTGCTCGCTGAAATGACACGACACGCGCGAGCCAAGCTTGAAACGCCGCGGCTCGAGCTCACCCGGCAGCTCGACGTGGAGCAGAACGCCGGCATCGACGAGCAGGCCGCGCGCAAGATGCTCGACGACCACGCCGGTCACACACTCAGGCACGCCCTCGTTCGGCAAGATGCCGTCCGTTTCGCCCTGCGCGAGTTCGACCCGCGCCGCCGGTCCGCGCAAGGCCGCGCGGCCGCGCACGACGCCAAAACGCTCGGGGAGCACACCCGGCGCCACCTGGGCGCGAATCATGGCGCGCCCACCTTCGGGCACGAGGATGGGGACGCCCTTAATCGAGCGAAACTCGCAACGAAACGTCGTATCCATGCCGGCCTCTCTTCGGCCTCCACCATGCCAAGCCCGGTGCGGCGCCGCAAGCTGGGCGCTCAGCTGCAACCATGCCTTCGGTGCGCACCAGCCCCTTGGGAATGCACCCGAACGCAACTTGCCGACCGACCTTGCGATACTGATAGACTGAGCCGATACGGAGGACGCCTTGACCACACCGATTCGCAACTTGCAGACCTCGAGCCAGTTACTCTCCGAGCTGCTCGAGCAGCCCGTGCGCGTACTCGACTCGCCGACGACGGGGAAGGTTGGCGAGCTCGACGCGCAGGACACGTACGAGCGTACGGACCCCAAGACGGGCAAGGTCGTACGCGCGGTGCTTGGCGACGATCTCTTCGGCGACCTCGCGTTTCGGCAACGCGTCGCGCAGGCGGCCCGTGATCTTGCGGCCTCGGGCGCTTCGTTCTCGGGCTGCCAGGAGAACGACAGCGTCAACAAGGACTTGTGGACGCTCGGCTACGGTGGTCGAATGCAGGTACGCAAGTTCCTCGAAGCCGGCAAACTCGGCTCACCGGCGGTGGCGCTCAAAGATATCTTCGAACACGGTCGGCGCTATGGCTTCGAGTGCGCCTCGGCGATGATGGTCCTCTTCCATAAAGCCATCCTCGACACGGTCGGCGACACGATCTTCGACAAGATGTTTACCGAGCCCGCCTATCTGAAGATCTTCCGATGGGAGCTCAAGGACAACGACTACTTGGAGCTCGAGCAGATCGAACAAGGCAAGAGCGACCTCGTGCCGGGCAGCCACTACTACTACAAGAACCCCGACGCGAGCGCGGCCAACTCAGCGTTTGGCGGCGAGAACGTGGTCTACCTCGGCAGCGAGAATGGCCAGCGAATGTTCTACGCGCACGGAGTGTGTGGCGCGAAGGGCACGTACCTAGTGTCCGAGGACGAGCTCATCGCCTCGCTGTCGTCGTTGCGCCGCATGGGCGCCACCACGGCGCCGTTCCGTGACACCTTCACCTACTCCATCGACGCCAAGCGACTCGCCGCGAAGGCGCAGCAGCTCGCCGCGTAGCGGCTCTTGGGGGCATCGACTGGCGAGCCTTTCGAACAGCCGCCGCGAACAGAACACGGTGAGGGTGAGCTTGCGCCGACCTGGTCAATGCTGCGATATCAAGAGCAAGCAAGGGTGTGTCGCTCTTCGACGGATCGACACAGGACGACACGGGATGGTCGGGCCGCCATCTAGAGCACACAGCGCGCGTCTGCGAAGCACGGACGGCTTGCGCGACCCGCGGGTACGCGGGCATCTGGAGGCAGCCATGGCGAATCCACCGCATCCAGCGGCTCCCCTACCCCATACCGAGCCGACAGGATGCCTGCCGGTGTTGGTCCGCCTCGTCTGGATGATGTTCGGCAACGTCGCCCTCGTCGTCTGCGCGGGCCTGATCGTCAAGCGCACGGCGCCGATGGTGATGGACGCCGCGTTCTTCGGTGTCGCTGCGAGCCTCGTCCTCGTGCGCTACATCGATATTGCGCGGCTGCACGGCCTGACAGCCGAGGCCAAGCCGGCGACGCTCGGCGATTGGTGGCGCTATTCGGCGAAGCTCGCGGCCTTCTCGCTCGGCCTGTGGGCGCTGGCGCGATTCGCGGCCACGCGCGGATTGACCTAGCCCATGGTTGGCCACATCGACCCTGTCGGCGCAGTAGCGCTCGCACTCGTCATCATTCTCGTCGTGGCCAAGCTCGGTGGCGAGGTGGCGATTCGACTCGGACAGCCCGCCGTGCTCGGTGAACTCGTCGCCGGGGTCCTCGTGGGCAATCTGTCGCTTACCGGCTTCTCGGGCGTCGCGTGGCTCGCGACCGACACATCAATCGACATGCTGTCACGAATCGGGGTGCTCATCCTGCTCTTCGAGGTCGGCCTCGAGTCGACGGTTGGGCAGATGCTCAAGGTCGGCGCATCCTCCCTACTTGTTGCCACGCTCGGCGTGATCGCACCCTTCGCCCTCGGTTGGGGGGTCGGGGCGTGGCTGCTGCCCGAGCAGGGTCCGTACGTGCACGCGTTTCTCGGCGCGACGCTGACCGCGACGAGCGTTGGCATCACGGCGCGCGTGCTCAAGGACCTCGGCCGCTCGCAGAGCAACGAGGCGCGCGTCATCCTCGGCGCGGCTGTAATCGATGACGTCCTCGGCCTCGTCATCCTCGCAGTGGTCACGGGCGTCATCGCCGCGGCCGATCGAGGCGGATCCTTGGCGGCGAGCGACGTGCTCGTCACGCTCGTCAAGGCGAGCGGGTTCTTGGTCGGCTCGCTCGCATTGGGCGTGCTCTTGTCGAGGCGAATGTTCTTTCTCGCTTCGAAGCTGCGTGCGCGCGGCGTGCTGCTCGCAGTCGGGCTCGCCTTCTGTTTCTTTCTCTCATGGCTCGCAGGCGCGATTGGCCTCGCGCCCATCGTGGGAGCGTTCGCGGCCGGTCTCATCCTCGAGGACGTGCACTTCCGTGACTTCGTCGATCGCGGTGAGCACGGCCTCGAGGAGCTCGTGCAGCCCATCTCGTCCTTCTTGGTGCCCATCTTCTTCGTCGTGATGGGCATGCGCACCGACCTCAGATCCTTTCTGCAGCCCGGCGTCCTCGGCCTCGCGGCCTCGCTGACGGTGGTGGCCGTTATCGGCAAGCAAGCCTGCTCGCTCGGCGTCCTCGGTAAGGGCGTCGACCGACTCAGCGTCGGGCTCGGCATGATCCCGCGCGGCGAGGTGGGGCTCATCTTCGCCAACATCGGCTTGACGCTCTCGGTCGGCGGCCAACGGATCATCAACCAGGCGACGTTCTCGGCGGTCGTCGTCATGGTCATCATCACCACCATGGTGACGCCCTTGGCGTTGAAATGGAGCCTTGGTCGGCATCGCTGAGCTCTTCGAGGCCACGACACATGGGATCCATTCGCGAACACCTTTCGGCGCAGGTCGAGCGCACGTTGGCCGGTGCGGCCGGGTGGAGCTTTGGGCACCCGGCGCGAGCGCTTGCCGCCGTCGCCTTACTCACAGCGCTCGCGCTCTGGCAGGCCCGCACGCTCAGCGTCAATTCGGACATGTCTGAGCTCTTGCCCGAGTCCTTCCCGAGCGTCCAAGCGCTGCATCTGCTCGAGAAGCGCTTCGGTAGCATCGGCTACGTCGTGGTCGCGGTATGGGGCGGCGACGGTGAGACGCTCAAGAAGATGGCCGACGATCTCGCCCCCGTCCTCGAAGCGCTACCCGACGTACGCTACGTCGACTACACCCGCCCGACCGCATTCCTCGAAGAGCATGCGCTCTACTTCCTCGAGACCGCGGACCTCATCGAAATCCGCGACCGGCTCGTGGCGCGCGAGGAGTACGAGAAGCGCAAGGCGAATCCACTCTTTATCGACTTCGAACAAGCGGCGCCGCCACCGGTCGACCTGTCGGGCATGAAGTCGAGATACGACGTGCGCGGCGACCGCCAGTGGGTGCAGGCCCAGCTCGGCGCGAGATACTACTTCGATCCCGACAAGCCGCTCGTCATGCTCATGGCAAAGCCCGCCAACCCGAACCTCGACCTCGCCTACGCCCGCGTCCTCGTCGACCACGTCAAACAGGCGGTCGCCACGTTCAACCCCCAGCGCTACGATGCCCGCTTCGAGGTAGGCTTCACCGGCCGTTACACCAAGCGCATTGACCAACAGGCGCTCATTCAAAAGGACCTCGCGATTGCGTCGATGGTCGCGCTCGTCCTCGTGCTCGGCTACATCGCGCTGCACTTTCGTCGCCTGCTCGCGACCGCGCTCATCATGGTGCCGTTGCTCGTCGGGCTGTGCTGGTCGTTCGGCCTGGCCTCCGTCACCTTCGGCGCGCTCAATATCCTCACCGCATTTATCGCCTCGGTGTTGACGGGCCTCGGTATCGATAACGGTATTCATCTGCTGAGCCGATTCCAAAGCGAGCACGCGCTCGGCAGCAGCGACGACGCGGCGGTGCGTGCCACGTTCGGTAACACCGGACGCGGCGTGGTGGTGGCCGCTCTGACGACCGTCGCGGGCTTCGCGGCTCTTGCCCCTTCGGAGTTTCGTGCCTTCCGAGAGTTCGGGACCATCGCCGCTGGCGGCATCGTGCTTCTGATCGGCGCCTACTTTCTGACCCTACCGGCGCTACTCGCGCTCGCCCTGCGCCACGGCTGGCGACCGCGGAGCGAGGCCCATCAGGAACCCGGCCGGCTCATGGGCGTCATTCTCGGTCACCCGGGCGGCGTGCTCACAGGCTGCATCCTCGCGGTCGCGCTGTGCTGCACGGCGCTGCCGCGCCTGCGCTTCGACTTCGACTTTCGGGCGCTCGAGAAGAGTGACCTACCGTCGTTTCGCCTCGACCGCGAGACCAACCGCCTCCTCGGCTACTCGCAGACCCCAATCGTCGTGCTGACGCCCAACAGCGCCGACGAGCGCACGATTGCCGAGCAACTACGCGCCCGACGCATCGAGTTCGGAAGCGACAGCACGCTCGACTTCATCGCCGCGAGCGTCGATCTCGTCCCCGAGCATCAAGAGACAAAACGCGTGCTCATCGAGCGTATCGGCGCCATCGTCGGAAAGGTCAGGCCGAGCTGGGTCGCCCCAGAGCTGCGCCACTACCTCGACATCGCCAAGCACATGACCACCGCCAAACCTTTCCGCTTTGACGATCTGCCGAGCGAGGTGCGGCGGCAATTTCAGGGCGTCGACGCCGAGGCCGGCGAGGGGTTTATCATGGCCTTCCCGGGCATCGATCTGTCGGACGGGGTGGCTACGGCAAGGCTGGCGCGTGAGATCCGAGGAGCTTCCGCCCTCGCGGGGCGGGCGTCAATCGTGGCTGGCGAAGCGATGGTGCTTGCCGACATCCTCGAGATGGTCGTGCGTGAGGCGCCGAAGGTCATTGCCACGGCAGCGATCGCCATCTTCCTCGTCACGCTCCTGCTGCTCGGCCGCTTGCGCGACACGGTCGTGAGCCTGGCGCCCGCCTTGGTGAGCGTCGCCGCCACGCTGGCGCTGATGCCCGTCGTCGGGCTGCGGCATCTCGGGAAGTGAAGTGGTCGGGGCGACAGGATTTGAACCTGCGGCCTCTTGGTCCCGAATCGGCGGCAACAGGTTCGCACGCGGTTGCACACCTTGGCTCGTCGTTGCAGGCTCTCGCCAACACGGAGCTTTCGTCGGCAGCCAGTGGAACGGTTGGAAGCGCTGCGAGCCCGAGCGAGGGAAAGCATGTCCCCACTGTGTCCCCGCGGCCAGCGCTCAGGCTGCTCGACACGCTGCCCGAAAAGCTGCTCTGCGTGGACGACGTCGCCTCGGTGCTCGGCGTGTCCGCCGCCACCGTCTACAAGCTCTGCAAGGCGGGCCAGCTCGCGCACGTCCGGGTCGGCAACGCCATCAGGTTTCGCAAGGCCGACGTGGTCGCCGCGGGCAGGCCGAGCTCGCGTTGACGCCGCTCATGGCTGGCTCAGCCGGCGTAGCTCCGACGCTTCGTTTCTGCTGAGACTGCGCTCAGTGCCGGAGGGAGACCCTACGCGGCATGGGGGTCTTTCAGTAACAAAGGCCTCTTCAGCGCAGAGCTCGCAGTTGACTCGGGACACCCACGCGAGCGACAAAGGCAGGGCCTGGTGCTTCGGGTGGTGAGCCGCCTAAAGCGGCAGCATCTTGAAGGGATGCCGATGGGCTGGAACCTGCCAAATCGCGAGCACAAGACCTACGAGCGCAACCCGCTCGTCGTGGTGGTTGCCCAGCTGCGCTTCCACCCGGTGCTCAAGGTCCCGGATAGGGTGGCAGACTTTCAGGAGCGCGTACGCGCCCGCTTCCCTACCTTCGCCGAGGTGGCAACGCGCGAGATAGCTGTCCGACCAAGCGGCCTCGACGTCAAGGAAGGCCGGGAGTTCAGATTCGACAAGCTCGACGCGCCGAGCACGATCAGCCTTGGTGACTCGGCTCTGGCACTCGAGACACGCAGCCACACGAGCCACAGGTCGTTTCTCGACGACATGGCGCTCGCTGTGCAGGCGCTCGTCGACGTCTTCTCACCAGTCGTGCCCACGCGCTTGGGGCTGCGCTACATCAATGCCGTGGACCGCTCTCTCGTGGCGCAGGCGCTTGGCCGTGAGGTTTCGTGGCCTGAGCTCATCGTGCCGGGCTTTCTTACCATGCCCGAGAGCATCGCCGATCTGCAGGGCACCTATTTCGCCCACGAGCTCAACTCGCGCATGCAAAGTGGCGAGATGACGCTGCGCTACGGGCTCATGCGCAAGTCCAACGAGAAAGGCGAGCACTTCCGTATCGACATTGACCGCTACGTCGAAGGCCCGTTCGATGCGGGTGACGCGATTGCCAAGCTCGGCAGCTTCGCCGATGATATCTTCAAGGTGTTCGCGAGCGCGGCTGGTCCGGCGTTGCTCGAGTGGATGAGGGAGAAACGGCCATGATGGACGCGCTAGCTCTCGAGCCGGCAGACCTATTCTTCCTCGGCGGCACCAAGGGGCTGCCTCGTGCTTCGGCTCGCGTCGAGGTGCGCGTGCACTTCACGGCGACGGATACCTCGGAGACGCCACTGCCCGTGGACGTTTCGCCCTCTGCCTTGCTCGACGCGCCCACTGGCCGCTTGGCCGTCACACCGACAGCCAGCGACGTGGTCCGCTCGGCTGCGCAGTACACCCGCGCCCTCGCTTTCCTGCCCGTTCGCGAAGAGCAACAGAGAATCGGCGATGAGCTCATGGCTCGGCGTCTTGCCGGGACGACGTACACCCGCGTCACGCGGCGGCGCTAGTCACTCGGATCTGTGGCGTGTTCGATCCACTTACCGAGCGCTGGCCTCCTGTCTACGACGCCGATGAGCTCGCGTCGACGATCAAGGATCTGCTTGCTTCCTGCCGGCTCGAGACGAGCTTCTACACCCCGACGCGTGGGCAAGCAGAGATCTGCCAAGGCGACATTGTGGCGCTGCCTGCGGACGTCCCCGTCATCGACGAAGATGGCCTACCCAGCATGTACGAGGCCAAGCCGCCGTTTTGGCTCGTCATCGGCAATACCTGCGACTTCGCTCGGCCCGTGTCGACGGTCGCGTGGACGCAAATGGTGCCGATCTTCGATGTTGCGCAATGGGATACCCTGCCGCCGCCCAAGGTCGAGGCGATCAAGCGCTACGAGCTGTATCGGCAGTTCTATGTCCCGCCCTGGGACAACGACACATCGAGCACCTGCCTTCTTGCCGAGCTCCCTATGCCGGTCACCGTGCACAAGGTCGCACTCGCGCAGCACGCGCGAGTCTGCGCTCGCATGAGCGTCCACGGCTGGGTGCTGCTGCATGCCTGTCTCGTGCGCTTTCTCGCGCGTGACGACGGCCGCCACGCCGAGGACTGACGATCTAGCGCCACCGCGTCCGTGCTTCCTTCTCGGCGGCTCGCTGCCGCTCTCTTGCAAGGTCTTCCTCGTACATGGCATCAACGATGTCGGTGTGCGTAACGAGCCAGCGCGTCGCCTCGATCAGGCGGGCCTGCTGCAACGCACGCTCGTGATCGCCGTTGAATTGATCATCGAGTCGCAGCAGGGCCGCCGTCTTGGGCGCGCCGCCAAAGTCGAAGTCCTTGGGGAGGTTGCGCGCCGCGAAATCCCTGAGCGGCTCGCTCGTCACCCTCGACCGCGATGCCATCCTGGAATCGTCGATGCTGATGCTGACGAGCGGTGCGCTGCCGTGTTGGCTGCCACCACCGAACTGCTCGCTCTCGAGGCGTTGATACTCCCGATGCTCCTTCAAGAAAAGCTGGGTCTGTGCCACGTTCACGTCGTCGCTGTCGAGCGCGTCGAGCGCCTTCTCGCCGAGCCTGTCGGCCAGCTTGGCATTGGTGACAACCCGGCGCAGCTTCGCTGACACGTGGTGCCCGATGAGCTCGCGACGCAGCTCGGCGATGAACTCCGGCCGGCCTTGCCAGTTGGCAACGGTGTGTCTGTGGACCTTGAGACGCTTGGCGATGTCCTTCTGCTCGCAGCCCTCGAGCGTGAGCTTCAACGCCTCGCGGCGGGCTTCGGTCCATGTCCAAGTGTGCAGCCGGCCGCTCTTGTCCTGCGGTACAGGTGTGGTGTGCATGTCCAAGCCCTCGCGCAAATTCCGTTGGCGTCTCACCAGGTTGCGGCGTAGCCGCAACTCGACCGTGGCCATCCGCCTCCGTTTATTCTACGCTACGGATCGGCCCGGCGTCCGAAATCTATGGCCTGGGCGGACGAGGTGTTTCACATGCTTGGCCACCGCTTTGCCACGATTCGCGCTTGCAGAGCTCGCGTCTGGGGGCTCGCAATGTGCGCCTCCCTGGGATGCTCCGCCCACACCGCGAGCCCGCCGGCACTTGCTGAGCAGCCGAACGTAGCCCACGCGGACAGCCGTGCCACACGCGTCGCCAAGATCGTGCCCGCAATGCCGGCAGATGCGGTGGACCTTGGGCCGGTCCTCGTTTCGGACGCGCACAAGAGGCTACCTCCGCAGGACTTCCTCCTCATCGAGGCCGATCGCCTGCATGCCGACGGGTTCGTTGCGGAGGGCCGCGCCGTTCAAGAGGTCTACGCCTTGAGCCACGAGTGGCGCGCCAAACATCCCAAGGCCTCGACAGCGACCGAGATTGCCTTGGCGCTGCTGTTTGCTGGCGGCTACCCGATCCAGTCCATGTCTGCACCGGCCTCGGTGCAACAACGGGCATTCTATCGAGCCTATCGGATCGCCAAGGTCGCTCCCCCACCGGCCGACGTTCAGTCGGAGGCGATACCGGACGACCAGCGCGCGGATTTCGCCACGGCGAAAGGGCTGGGCGAGCAACTGATGCTAGCGCATGCGCTCCTAGCGACGCAGACTATCGACGTCACCACCTACGAGAACATCCGTGCTCACCTGGTGAGCGCATTGGACGCCACCAGCGCGAGCAGGCCGCAATGAGGTGACCTGCAGCGCCTCGCCTCAAGGGATGCACTTGCCTTCGGCCTCGCGCTGCATCCTGGCCTCCTCCATGCGTCGGCGAATCGCTGACGCCTCGGCCACAAGTGGCGCCGCATCGTTGGCGCGGCCCAACGAGTCGAGAAGCTTGGCATAGCCTTCCAGGATCACGAGCTTGGTGGGCTCGGGCGCTTGGGCCAGAGCCCAGGCCTCGAGCGCGCTCCTGAAATGCTTCTCGGCTTCCAATCTCCTCCCGTTGGCACTTGCCACCTCGGCCAACCCGCGTAGGGCGAAAGCATGGATGAGCGCATCGCGGACGTTGCCCTTGCTGCGGCCTCGGCTGTCCTCGTAGTAGCGCGCAGCCTCGTTGAGGTTCTGGCGCTCGAGATAGTAGTTCCCGGTGCGGTTCATGCCGTCCAGGGAGCGTTGGTCATCAGCACCTAGCCCGTCCACGCGGAGTTTCTGGGCTCGCAACAGGTACTCCTCGGCCTTGTCGAAGTGCTGCTGCTGCGCGTAGAGCGGGACGAAGAGGTCCAGAGCCTCGGCAATCGAGGCTGGCGACGCATTCGGCGTCGCCTCGCGAAGAGCGAGGAGCTGCCGCATATAGGCTTCGGCGTCGTCCAGTCGGCCCTGCTTGACTCGGTGCATGGCCAACAACGTCAGGGCGAGCTCTTGGGGAGGGTTGGGCGGCGGCTGCCCCTTGGATTCATCGAGGAGGGCCAGCAGACGTTCCTCCTTGCGCTGTGAATCGCAGTCCATGGCGGCATTGGCTACCTCCACCGTCCGCAGGCCCTGCGAGAGGCCAGCACACCCCGTGAGCGCCGCAAGTGAGACGGCCATCAACCTTGGTCTTGCGCTGAGAGTCATATGCACCGGCTCCGTGTTGTGCTGGCGTGGCCCTACCATCTCCAAGTTGCCCCAAGCATGTAGGTTTCCCGCACGTCACGCGTGCTGAAGTAGTAGCCCACCGAGGCGTATCCGTCGAGCGACCAGCCCTCGCTCATCTTGATCTCGACGAGCGGCAGTTGGCGAGCGGCGAGGGAGACAGAGCCGATAGTCAGGTGAAGGTCGAAGTCCTTGGACCGCCATGCTGGGTTCACGAGGTCGGCCTCGGCTATTGGGTTAGCTGCGACATCAACCCCGGCGTTCATCGTCACGGTGTCGGCGAGCGTGAGGGAGTATGCGGCCGAGGCGTGTGTCGTCCACGTCCTTGGGCCGAACCGATTGGACTCGACTCGACCTTGCGCGTCCGTCGAGCTCAACTTCGTGCTCGCCCACTGCATCTCGGACACAGCAGCGAGGCCGACGGTCACGACGCTCGCGTTGGACGGCCAGAGTCGCAAAGCTGTGCCCGCTGCCGGTCTCAAGGTAAGCAGAGTGCCTTCCACGCTGCTGTAGCCAATGCCCCACGAAGGCACACCGCCCCAAAAAAGCCATTCGGTCGAGCCAGGATCACCCAGGCGATATGCGAAAGCGGGCGTGGCGACCAACCACTCCAGGCGGTCCGTGATCCCGTAACGAGCGTCCAAGGTGCCAGCTACGTCCTTGCCCGTGGTGCCCACTCCGGCCTGCATGGCGTCCCCGTGAACAACGCCGAGGCCGAGCGCAAGTCGCCATGCACCATGCGCCAGGGTCGCTGCCTTGGGCGCGGCAGCCTGCTTGGCTGCAAGGTAGTCGACGCCAGCCAGGGTGAGCTCACCCTCGCGCACATCCACCGTCTCGCCTGGTCGCACCTCGACCTCTTGAGCAAGCATGCCTTCGGCTGCCTTGCGGCGCACAACATAGCGCCCAGGCGCTACTGCAAGCCGCATGACTCTTGGCCCTGACGGGATCTCGAGAACCACGATCCCAGTCTCCATCTGGACGAGCTGGATCGGGCCTTCGTTCTGCTCAAGCGCCACGAGCGCTCGCGCCCTCGACAGGCGCGACAGTGGCAAGTCTCGCCTCCCGCGCAGGTTGATCTCGAAGCTCGGGTGCTGCGGCTCATCCGCGACAAGGCTCGTGTCGCGTGCCGTGTACGTCTTGGCGTAGTCGAACGCCTCGGCGAGGGTCACCTCGCCGTCGCCCTTGTCGTCCGCCGCGCCCCGCAGGCCGGCGATCAGGTAGTGGGTAAAGAACGAGCCACGGATGGCGTCTGACTCGTGCGCGCTCTCGATGCCTGAGCTCGACGCGATGAGCACGGAGCCCTCGTTCGCCAGCGACAAGGGCATCTCAACCTCAAACGGCGGCACGGCATCAAGCCCCTTGGCTCGCGTCCAGCCCCCGCCGCGACAGGCGTCGACGATGCCGACTCGAACTTGAGCGGCACCTTTGTCGATGCGCTCACGCAGCGTCGTGAGCGCCAAGGTCTTGCCGTTCGGGTAGACGGATCGACCGTCGGCGTGCCCGGAGTAGTAGAAGAGGAACAGCCCGTCGGGACCTGCCGCGCCACGCAGCGCGCCATCTATCGTGGCGAGCAGCTGCTCGGGATCGGGGTCGTTCATGACCTGTACATCAGTAGAGGCAAAGCCTGCGACCTCGGTCAACGTCTGCGCCATCGCGCTCGCGTCTTCATGCGCGTAGCGCAGCGCAGCGCGACCAGGGGCCGCGGCATTAGCACCTACCACCACAGCGATCCTTCGACCGGCGGTCTCAGCTGCCAGTGCCGTGCGGGCGGCGCTCAGCAACACCAAAGCGAACAAGAGCGTCTTCGTATTCATGTCTTTCCTCTATTTCTGCTGAACCAGCCGTTTGCGCAGCGTAAGCGTGACCTGCTGGGCCCCCTGCGGCAGCTTCCCCCGGCAGGCATTCGGCAAATCGGCAGGCGTCAGCGCTGCGTCTCCAAAGACTACGACGAGAACTTCGGGCGCGGGTGCGGCATCGAGCTGCCAGGCAGTCGGCAAGAACGCCGAGCTCTCGCCCGACACCGTGCCCGCGTACATGACACGCGGCGCGGCCGGCTGGCACGACAGCACGGTCACGTGTGACGCGGAAGCGGGCGCGATCTGCAGGCGCACCTGGTCGCCTGGTTCCAAGAGGTCGCTTTCACGCCAAGCCACAACCCCATCGCCGTGCTTAACAAAGACGGCGACCGCTGGTAGGCCTTTCTCGCGCACCCGCAATTGGCCGTCACTGGTCGGCGCCTGCACCATCAGCAACACTGTCGCCGCAGCACCGGCCAAGATGATGGTCGGCATCCACAACGTTTTCTGTCGCTTGAATCCCAGCAGATGCCGCCATCCGCGAGGCTGTGAAGCACGTCGTGCCCATGCGGGCAGTTCCTGGCCCTGCGCAAGGCGCTCCGCGTAGGCCTGGCACTGCACGCAGTCGCGAAGATGACTCTCCACGGCCAGTGACTTCTCTCCAAGGGCGTAGCAGTCGAGGTCAAAATAGGATGGGTGCTGCCCGGTGTTGCTCATGCGCGACCTCCACGCGCCTCTTGGAAAGCGATGGCGCGCGCATCGAAGCGGCTGAGGAGCCGTCGCACCGTACGTTCTGAGCGGCCGAGGGCCTTGGCGATCTGGGCTTGGTCCATTGCGTCTAGGCGGCTGAGGACGGCGACCTCGAGCTCGTCGGCCGGAATGTCCGCGGCAAGCGCGCAGAGCGCGCGACGGTGGCCGACCTGCGCATCGGGCGCTGGTGCTCGTGACGGCTCGAGTGCGGTCGCGTGCTCGTCGTGCAGCTCGGCGACGCGGCGTTGCCGGCGCAGCCGGTCAATCGCGAGCCGGGTGCTGGTCCGGTACACCCATCCGGCCAAGGTGCGGGGCGAACGATCTCGCGGGCCGTCGTGCCACAGGCGCATGAAAGTCTCTTGAGCCACGTCTTCCGCCTCGGCAGAGTCGCCGAGCATTCGGGCGCACTTCTCCCGGATCACCGGGAAACAGCGTCGAAATGTCGCCTCGAGCTCAGGTTCTGCCATCATCATCACTGCTCACCCCAAATAGACGAACGACGCGTGACAAACCGGCCACGGCACCTCCAGGCCAGAGCACTGTCTACCTGCTCAACGACAATGGCGCGAGCACGTTGATCGGTACGCCGACGGCAGCCCGCCAGATGCTGCGGCGCAAGGCCGAGCACGAATGTTCCTGCAGGGCATGGCCAAGGGCGTGTTCAGGTCTCGACGGTGGCTTCGCGGCTATGGGCACCACCTGCAGCGTGAGATTGCCCGCGAGCGCGCTAGGCAGATCCTCCCGCAGATCAGGGCAATACTCTCCACCGCCGCCAAAGAGGACAGGAAGCGCCGGCACAGCCTGTTCGCCAATGAGCAAGGGAAGAAAGGCGTTGCCAGTCTGGTCAACGCGGTAGTTGCCCCCGTGGTCGACCAGCTCTCGCTCACCTTCGACCTTTCGAGCGGTCGCGAAGCCTGTTCAATCCGGGATGTCGGGAGCATGGATCCGACAGGGCCGAAGCCCAGGGCGCCAGCGCCAACAGCGAGGGCGATAGTAGTGAAAGCGCTCGGCGTCTCGGAGGATGACCTCCGCCGGTCCAAGCCACGCTCGCCCCGAAAGAAGGTGGGCTCGACAGCACGGATGTAGCCCACCAGCGGCCGTCGTCGTTGGCCCTATGATGTCTCTGTCAGCAACAAAGGAGACATCATGTACGACGAGCGAACACCCCTGCAGACCGTAGTATCAGTCGAGCTGGCCCGCCGCGGCCTGTGTCAACGGGACCTGGCGCGCAGCCTTGAGGTCCCAGACACCAGTCTTTCCGACTGGCTGCGCAGCGTCCACCCCGCGCCCGACGACCTGCGCGAGCGTATCGAGCGGGCGTTGGGACTGCCTACGGGCCGACTTGCGAAGCGTGAAGCGAAAATGGCTGAGGCCGTTGCCGCTGAACGCGATAGCTCGCCGGATGTGCAACGTGGCGCCAACGCCGCGGCAGACGGCAAGTAGTCGGGACAGGACGTCAGAACCTGCGGCTCGGCAGTGCACGCCACCGCCAGCCCACCAACGACATGGAGAGCAAGATGAGCAACAACGACCCATCTTCCGCGCAAGGGCAACCCAAGAACAGCATCACGCCAGCAGCAGCGCCGGCCGAAGGCCGCAGCGGCGCAGACAGTATCAACATCGCCCGCCTGCGGCTTTCACAGGACTTCGAGGCCGTGGCCACGACCAAGAAGCGGATCATGACGGTCCCGGTGCGCAAGCCGAACCGGCAGGAGTTCGTACGGACGCGCGCAGGTGAAGACTGGCGCTTTCCCGCCGCCCTGTTTGAGACCAAGGATGACCGCGAGGTATTCTTGGTCGAGCCGTCGCTTTGGCCAACGCTCGCGCGAGAGTTCCAGCCCAAGGTGCTGTACCTGGCCACCAATCGGCAAGGGATTCACTTTCTGTGGCCGGTGCGGCTCCCCGGGAATTATGGCCGGCTCGACAGCTGGAGTCGCTCAGCACACGACGCAGCTGAGCTGGCCATGCGTCGATGGGTGCGCATCGCCGCGAACATGGACCTCGGCGCCTACGACGTGTTTGAGGCTATCGGTGACCTGCCAGACCCGGAGTGGCCTGAGAACACCTTTGAAGAGCTCTTGAACATTGCCTTCAAAGACAAGGTGATCGCGTCGCTCGACCACGCCGTGTTGCGCAAGCTTCGCGGCGAGCTGTGACGGGGTGGCACCATGAACGCACTGCCACACTTTGCCCGCGTATGGGCGGCGGACTTCGAGTTCGCAGCCTCGCCAGGGGAAAGACCTTGCCCTGTCTGCCTCGTAGCGAAGGAGCTGCGCACCGGCCAAACCCTGAGACTTTGGCAAGACCACCTGCAACCGCTCGACGCCGCGCCGTTCGATGTGGGCGAGGACTCGCTCTTCGTCGCCTACTACGCCGCCGCCGAGATGGCCTGTTTCGCCGCGCTTGACTGGGCCGCGCCCGCCAACGTGCTTGATCTGTTTGCCGAGTTCCGCAACCTGACGAACGGACTGGCAACGCCGTGCGGAGGCAGCTTGCTCGGTGCCCTAGCGTTCTTCGGGCTCGATGGCATCGGCGCCATCGAGAAGGACGACATGCGCGCCCTCGTCCTGCGCGGCGGGCCTTGGGCTGACGACGAGAAGGCCGCGATCCTGCGCTACTGCGAAAGCGACGTGGTGGCGGTCGAGCGTCTGCTCGGCCGGATGCTGCCGCAGATCGACAAGCCTCGCGCTCTCTTGCGCGGCCGGTACATGAAGGCCGTGGCGCGCATGGAGAGCTGCGGTGTGCCCACGGACGCAGCCACCCTGGGGGTGCTGCGGCGCCACTGGTCGAGCTTGCAGGATCGCCTCGTGGCGCTCACAGACGCCGACTATGGCGTCTACGAGGGACGCACTTTCAAGACGCGCCGGTTTGAGGCCTGGCTGGCAGCCAACGCCATCCCCTGGCCTCGGCTCGCCTCGGGGTCACTCGCGCTCGACGACGACACATTTCGTGAGATGGCACGCCTGGATCAGCGAGTGGCGCCACTGCGCGAGCTGCGCCACTCGCTTTCCGAAATGAGGCTCGAGGATCTTGCCGTCGGCGCTGACGGGCGCAACCGCTGCATGCTTTCAGCTTTTCGGGCTCGCTCTGGCCGCAACCAGCCGAGCAACAGCCGCTTCATCTTTGGCCCAGCCACCTGGCTGCGCGGGCTCATCCAGCCGGCTCCTGATTGCGGCGTGGCCTACGTCGATTGGGAGCAACAGGAGTTCGGCATTGCCGCCGCGCTCTCGGGCGACGACGCCATGGGCCGGGCGTACCAGTCAGGCGACCCGTATCTCGAGTTTGCCAAGCAGGCTCGTGCGGCGCCAGCCCACGCCACGAAATCGACGCACGGCGCCGTGCGCGACTTGTTTAAGGCATGCGCTCTCGCCGTGCAGTACGGCATGGGAGCCGAGTCACTAGCGGCCAGGCTCGGGCAGCTGCTGAGCGACAATTACATCTCCCCACTGACGACAACTACATCTCCCCATCCTTGACGGCGTAGCTCGTCGGTGCGTCATCGGCCGTCCACGGGGTGGACAGGCGGGTGACGTGCGACCGGTGAG
>Ga0315268_10000146_pt1 | contig 82452 bp, 53 predicted proteins | sample C1_top_MG_FD_204535 | JGI IMG/M metagenome (GOLD analysis project Ga0315268, IMG submission 204535) | Sediment microbial communities from Yellowstone Lake, YNP, Wyoming, USA - C1_top | ecosystem: Environmental > Aquatic > Freshwater > Lake > Sediment | place: USA: Wyoming | collected 2017-08-01
GACCACATCAACAAAACTTCATCGTCTTCCGGCTTGACGCAAATCCGCTTGCAATTCTATACGGCTGATAATGGCAATAAAAAAGCCAACTATCTTCAACTGTATGGCGGAAGCAGCGCATATCGTCCGCAGTTGGTGATTGAGTACGCGCCGTAGGGAAGGGGTGAGTAATAAGGGAGAAGTGAGCGTAGTCGAAGGGACGCGGACATGGTTTGATAGAGAGAGATAGAGATTCTTCGTCGCTTCTCTCCTCAGAATGACATGGTGTAATAAGAAGAGCCTCCGTGAAAGTCTGCGGAGGCTCTTTGATTAGACAGTCATCTCGTCCCCTTCGGGGATGCTCCGCGAAGATGACTGCACCTGGATATACAATCATGGAAGCAAAGTGTATAATCCAATCACTTCATTATGACGGGCGCTTGATCGTTCCGCACATTGAAACTTACACAGGGGTTACATCGTTGCCGATTGAGAAAAACACAGATTATAAAGAACGTCTTCTCATATTCAGCCTGGGAGGGTCGCCATGTTCACTAATAAGTCAATTTCTCGTATGTTCTCTGTTTTGTTTGCCGTTATATCTTTGCTTGCATTGACCTTTGGCGCGGTGGGAGTTACGCCCGCGTATGCGACAACGGGCGCGAGTCTGATTGTCAACACTGCAACGGATGAAGACGCAAGCAATTCAAATTGTTCCCTGCGCGAAGCGATCATCGCCGCGAACAGCAATGCAGACTACAACGGGTGTGCCGGCACAGGGACATACGGCGCGGATACGATCACCTTTGCCGCCAGCTTGAATGGCACACCCATCACGCTGGATGTGCTGTATGGTCAACTGCCTGTCGTGACAAGCGAGATCATCATCACCGGCAACGGCGCGGCGAACACTATTGTTCAGGCGAATGAAAATCCCAACACTGCATCCTATCGCGTCTTTGAAGTGAGTGGCGGAAACCTGACCCTTGACGGTGTGACCGTGCAGAATGGGTATTCCACAAGCGAGGGTGGCGGCATCTACAGCACCGGCACACTGACGATCACGAACAGCTCTTTCTTTGGCAACATTGGCGGTACTTATGGCGGCGGCGGCGTCTCCAACTACGGCGGCATGTTGACGGTCACGAACAGTACCTTCTCTGGGAATTCCGCAGACTACGGCGGCGGCATCGCCACCAACCCCGGTACACTTATAATCACGAACAGTACCTTCTCTGGGAATTCCGCAACCTACGCCGGCGGCGGCGTCTACCAAGGGGGAGGCACATTGACGGTGACGAACAGTACCTTCTCTGAGAATTCTGCAGACATCAGCGGCGGCGGCGTCATCAACTTCGGCACATTTACAATCACGAACAGTACCTTCTCTGGGAATTCTTCCGTAATCGGCGTCGGTGCCGTTGGCGGTGGCGTCGCCAACTTCAGCATACTGACGGTGACGAATAGTACCTTCTCTGGGAATTCTGCAACCTATCAAGGCGGCGGCGTTTACAATGAAGGCACAACCACGCTGAAAAACACCATCGTCGCCAATTCCACTTCCGGTGGGGATTGTTCTGGAACCATCATTGCCGATGCTTACAATCTCGCCACAGACAGCACATGCGGGGACGCTGTAACAAAGACCTCCGCAGAGATCAAGCTCGGCGCGCTCGCCGATAACGGCGGCTCCACTCAGACCCTTGCCCTGCTCCCCGGTTCCGTTGCGATTGACGCGGGCGACGATACCGTCTGTGACGACAACCCGGGTCCGAACAACCTTGACCAGCGCGGCGTCTCACGCGTAGGAAACGGCGCACACTGCGACATCGGCGCGTTTGAAATGCGGATACAGGCTGGTCCCGCCTTTGCAGTGAATAGCAGCGCCGACACAGACGATGGCATTTGCGGCATCCTGCCAGATAACAACTGCACTCTGCGCGAAGCAATCAATGCCGCCAACGCCATCAGCGGCGCGGATACCATCACCTTTGACGCCAGCCTGAACGGCACACCCATTACGCTGGTTGACTCTCAACTGCCTGTTGTGACAAGCGAGATCACCATCACTGGCAACGGTGCGGCGAACACCATCATTCAGGCGTCCGCATGCAACCCAACCGCTGTTCCTTCACTAGGTTGTACTCATGATTACAGCGTCTTTGAAGTGACCAGCGCCGGCAACCTCACCATCGACAGCCTGACCGTGCGGCATGGAAATTCTCCCGAGTATGGCGGCGGAATCTACAACAGCGGCGGCTTGACGGTGACAAACAGCGCCCTGTCCGAGAATGCCAGCTATATTAGCGGCGGCGGAATCTACAACAGCGGCGGCTTGACGGTGACAAACAGCACCCTGTCCGAGAATATCAGCCATACTAGCGGCGGCGGCGGCATTATCAACTACGGCACGACGAGCGTGACGAACAGCACCTTCTCTGGAAATTCCGCAGACTACGGCGGCGGCATCTACAACAACGGCACGCTGCTGGAGATACAAAACAGCACCTTCTCCGGAAATTCGGCCCATATCAATGGCGGCGGCATCCGCCACTTTGTCGGGCAAGCCACCCTCATCAACGTGACGCTGAGCAACAATCTCGCCGACACCGACAACGATAGCTACGGGGATGGTGGCGGGGTTGCGGTGTACCCTGGCGCTACGCTGACCCTGGCAAATACCATCATTGCCGGGAATGATGACCTCAGCACATCAGGGTACGACGATTGCGCCGGCGCACTCACGTCGCAGGGCTACAACCTGGTAGGGGACGGCACCGGCTGCTCTATCAGCAGCGCCGGCGACCTGACCACCTCCGACCCCCTGCTCGGCGCACTGGCGGATAATGGCGGTCCCACACAGACCTTTGCCCTGCTCCCCGGCTCCGCGGCGATTGACGCGGGCGACGATACCGTTTGCGACGATGACCCGGGTCCAAATAACCTGGATCAACGCGGCGTCTCGCGCGTAGGAAACGGCGATCACTGCGACATCGGCGCGTATGAGTCACGCGGCTTCACGCTGACAAAGACCGGCGGCGATAATCAAAGCGCCATAATCAACACCGCGTTTACCGATCCATTGAGCGTAATGTTGAATGAAACGGGCGGCAGTGTGTTACCGGGCGCGACTATCACATTCACTGCGCCATCCAGCGGCGCAAGTATTACCTCAATGAACGAGACCGCGCTGACCGACACGAGCGGCATTGCCTCCATTTCCGCTACTGCGAACGGCATAGCTGGGTCCTATAACGTGACTGCCAGCGCGGCGGGCGTGAGCGTTGACTTTACACTCTCGAACACCTACACCCTGACCTACACGGCTGGAGCCAATGGTTCGATCACTGGCGATTCGCCACAGACCGTAATCTCTGGCGCGGATGGAACGGCAGTAACCGCAGTGGCGAATCCCGGCTACCACTTTGTAGATTGGAGCGACGGTGTCTTAACTGCTTCGAGGACAGATACCAATGTTCTCGCAGATATTTCTGTCACCGCCAACTTCGCCATCAACACTACCGTCACATTCTATTCATCCGGTAGTTACGATGGCTGGATATTGGAGACTGGCGAGAAGACGAGTAAGGGCGGCATGTTGAATGCTGCAGCCCCCACCTTCCGTCTCGGCGATGATGCGGCAAAGAAACAATATCGCGGCATTTTGTCATTCAAAACATCAAGCCTGTCGGATACCGCGGTCATCGTCAAAGTCACGCTCAACCTCAGGAAACAGGGCATCATTGGCGGAGGTAATCCGGTCACCACCTTCAAGGGATTCATGGCGGATATAAAGAAAGGTTACATCGGCACATCCGCATCATTGCAAGCTGCTGATTTCCAGACCGCCGCGAGTAAAACATACGGTCCGTTCAAGACTGCGCTTTCCGGCGTTTGGTATAACATTGACTTGACCAGTGGAAAATCCTACATCAACAAACTTTCCACATCTTCCGGCTTGACGCAAATCCGCTTGCGCTTTTATCTGGATGATAACAACAACACTACAGCCAACTATCTCAGCCTGTATAGCGGTAATGCGGATACGTCATATCGTCCGCAGTTGGTGATTGAGTACTATGTAGCGCCGTAGCAACTGAATAATGGATAAGCCAAAACCATCATCATGTCATGTCACTTTGATGGAGCGCTTTCCTCAGGGCAAGAGTTGGCGTCGGATATGGTTTGGTAGAGAGAGATTCTTCGTCGCTTGGTCTCGATACGCCCCGACATGCACGGGGCTACTCGACCACCAGCGGCTCCAGAATGACATGGCGTAATATGAAGAGCCTCTGTGAAAGTGTCGCGGGGGCTCTTTGATTTAGAGAGATGGACGGTAGACGATGGACGATAGACGATGAGTAATGCGTAATTCCCAGCTTACCAAAAATATTTGTATCAAAAACCATTTTCGCGAGTATACTGATAAAAAACAAAATGTATCCACTTGAGGATGCCGCGTCACGGAGGGCAGGCGCGAAGAACTGTGCCTTTCCAAAATCCCATTCGCCAAGGAGAAATCAAATGCATACAGTCAGACCCAGTTCGCTCTTCTTTGCCATAGTCCTGATCATTGCAATGACATTCAGCGTCTTTGGTTCGGCGCCGAATGTCCAGGCACAGGACCTCACTCCTCCGACGCCGGGGGCGCAGGATGAAGTGGCGCCTCGTTACCGACATGCGGAAGTACCTCCTCCGTCGCCAGCTCATCCGCCGACAGAGACCAACTTGATACAAAGCGGTACGAACATGACCGTACCGAGCGCGCCGCCCGCATCACAAGGCGAAGTAAGCGCGCAGTCAGCGACGACTGGTTTAAGTTTTCGCTACCTGCAGACATTTGGCGAAAATAGCGAGCCGTACACTGTGGACACCGCACATTTGAACCGCCCATCAGGTATCTTCGTGGACGGGAGCGGCAACCTCTTCGTCACAGAAGAGCGCGGGTATCGCGTGTTGAAATTTAATTCAAGCGGCGCGATTACTACGCCTACGCTGGGCGTAGCAGGCATCCCGTGGGGGCACGAGCAGTACGTCAGCAACCCGCGCGATGTGGTTACAGATGGCGGGGGTAATATTTGGGTCATGATGAATCCCGCAGTGAAGAAATTCAGCCCACTCGGGACGCCCATGGAAACTTTTCCTTTCGGAAATGAATTCTCGCAAAGCGGCTCGGACAATGCTCACCTTGGTAATGAGCCGTGGGGCTTGGCGCTTGGTCACGGTGTAGGCGACTATCTCTATGTTTCCGATACCAATAACAACCGCATCCAGATATTTGATGTTTCAGGCGACCCCGGTCCTGACCCGGAAAATCCCGATCCAACCATCACCTACGTCGCGACCATCGGCACTGGAAATCGGGAAACCGACAACAGCGGGTTTAGTTATCCAACGCGCATCGCTTTTGACAGTTTGAACAACCTGTACGTAATGGATAGCGATAACTACCGCATTCAACAATGTTCCTCCGTCGATTTTACAGATCCTGTAACTAACCCGTGGACATGCACAACTTTCTTCGGCGAAACCGACGTTTGGGGCTCTGACCTTACGCATCTGGGTTGGGCGTCTGGCATCGCCATTGACGCAGACGATAATATCTTTGTTGCCGATGGCGACAACTATCGCGTGTTGAGATACGATGACACGCTGGCGGAATGGGTGGTTTTCGCAGGCATCAGCACGGAGGACGGCAGCGATAACGCTCGTTTTGCCTATCCTTCGGATGTGGCATTGTCATTGGATGGGTTCGGTAATCTCCAAAATGTCTATGTAAGCGACACCGATAACTCTCGAGTACAAAAATTCAGCAGCGCGGGCGTTTATCAAAGCACACTTGGAGTCACCGGCGTTCCGTACCTTACCGATACCACGCACATTTATGATCCGCAAGGCGTTGCCGTCGCTCCCGATGGGAGCATGTATGTTACAGAAAGTTCCGGCAATCGCCTGCTCAAATTCAATGCCGCGGGCGTCCAGCAATGGACGGTTGGCGAGCCGGGCATCGGCGGATACTATCTTGGCAGAGCGGGAGGCGGCGGATTGCAAGGCAACCCGGCGATAGATGCCGGCGGACGAATCTATGTGGCGGATTCAGATAATAACCGCGTCCAAATCTTTAATTCCAATGGAACATATAACAATACTATTGGCGGGAATTGGGGATACGGCACTTACAAATTCCGCTGTATGGGCGGCGTTGCCATCAGCCCTGTCACCGCGGCTGGCGCTGTTGCCGGCGATATCTTCGTGGTGGATCGTTGCAACCAACGCGTGCAGGTCTATACTTCGGCACGCGTTTACAAAGCTACGCTTGGCGTGACAAATGAGCAAGGCAGCGACAGCGATCACTTTAGATGGCCCTGGGGTGTGGCGGTAGATAGTCTGGGCAACATCTACGTGGGTGATAGCAACAACTACCGCGTACAGAAATGTACTTTGGCTGGCGGATGCTCAACCTTCGCGGGCGAAACCGGCGTACAAGGCGGGGATTTTGGACACTTCCAGCATCCTGAACAGGTTGCCGTGGATTCACTCAACCGCGTCTATGTAGCTGACTCGTGGTACCCGCGCGTGCAAGTATTTGATTCCGATGGTAATTACCTCACAACCATCGGCGGCGGATGGGGAGCCGAGACCGGCAACATGACTTCGCCGCGCGGCTTGGCGGTGGATACCAGCGGCGACGTGTATGTGTCAGATTCCGATACGCACCGCGTCCAGAAGTTTGCACGCGGCACCCCCAACTGGACACAAGTCAACATCAACGGCTTTGGAGATATTAATCAGAAATGGCTTCTCGCCATGGCTGAATTTGGAGGCAAGTTATACGCAGGAGGCGGGAAGATTTGGGAAAGCAGCGCCGACGGCACAACCTGGACGGATGTCATGTCTGACGGCTTTGTGGCTTCTGGCGACACGACCGGTACGAATGTTAACATTGAAAGCTTGTTGGCGTATGGCGGTTATTTATATGCCGGCACCGGAAATTACTACGGAGAGAATTGGGAGTTCACCAACGGCGGACAGTTGTGGAGATCGCTTGACGGTTCTACATGGACGGAAGTGACGCCACAGGTGGCAGACGGTTTCGACGCAACAGCCAACTCCGAGTTCTCTCAGTTCACAGAATTTAATGGCTATTTCTACGCCAGCACAGTTCCATTTGATTCGCATGGCGTGGATGTCTGGCGTTGTCAAACCTGCGATGGCACAGATTGGGAGAAAGTTTCAGCCGATGGCTTTGGCGATGGCGCCAATTCAGGCATTTACAGTTCCGCGAGCTTTGGTGGTTATCTTTATCTAGGCACGTGGAATACCAATACAGGCGGCGAAGTATGGCGCACTAACGGCGGCGACGCGCCCTTGACCTGGGCTAAAGTCAACGACAGTGGCTTTGGCGACGTCGGAAACCCGGCAGTATCCAGCCTGTCGGCATTTGGCGGTTATTTGTATGCCGCTACTGATTCCAGGGATGACCAGAATAAGGAACCACCGGATCCGCTCACGGGCGCAGAAGTATGGCGCTGTCAGGTTTGCGATAATACCGATTGGGTCCAAGTGGTGGATGACGGGCTTGGCGACTCACATTCGCAATTACGATCCTCTCTGGCGCAACTTGGCAGTTCGCTTTACCTTGTACTAGGTAACAACGACACAGGCTTGGATGTCTGGCGCACGCTTAACGGTACCGCCTGGATACAAAGCGCGACAGAAGGTTTTGGTAATCGAAATAATCGAAGTTCCTATTTCGATAACTCGGTCGCTGTCCTGGGGTCAAACTTGTATGTTGGCGTAGTCAATAATACCAACGGCATTCAGATTTGGCGGACTAGCTCCAACCAGCAGATTTACACATCCACGTTCCTATCCAATGCCACCTACGACGGCTGGATATTGGAATCCGGTGAAAAGACGAATAAGGGCGGGACGATGAACTCCAAACTCCTCAGCCTGGGAGACGACGCCAAAAAGAAACAGTATCGCGGCGTCTTGTCATTCAGCACCGGGGCAGACCTGCCGGATGGCGCGACCATCACCAAAGTTACGCTCAAGGTCAAGAAGCAGAGCATTGTCGGCGGAGGAAATCCGGTGACGACCTTCAAGGGATTTATGGCGGATATGAAGAAAGGTTACTTCGGCAAAGCCGCATTGGAACTTGGCGATTTCGCGTTTTCGACAGGAGTCAAAACATACGGTCCATTCAAGCCTGCTCCCGTCAGCGATTGGTACACAATTAACCTGTCCAGTGGACAAGCCAACATCAACAAAACTTCCGCGTCTTCCGGCTTGACGCAAATCCGCCTGCGCTTCTCTCTGGATGACAACAACGACGCAAAGGCAAACGTCCTCAACCTGTATAGCGGCAATGCTAGTGGGTCGTTACGTCCACAGTTGATCATCGAGTACTACGTTCCGTAGGAAATGAGTAAGTCACCTTACGCAATGTCACGATGTGAGCATAGCGAAGAATCTCGGATTTCAGGGAGTAGAGACCCTTCGCTTCGCTCAGGGAATCACGATTAACTGCGTAAGATGAAAAAGTAATATAAAGAGCCTCCGTGAAAGTGTTGCGGAGGCTCTTTATATTTGCGTAATACGTAATTCATAAAATGAACAAAAACCATAAAGAATTGCCGAGCTTCCTTAACTTTCGCAATCGGTTTATCTGTGCTATAAACATCAAAGGCATGATGACTTTATGAAAAGACAAGCCCGCCGTTCAGGCATAATCAAACCGGTTTTTTGGCTGACGCTCATTTGTCTTACCTTGTGGGGGATGAGTCTGCAAACGCCGAATGTCTCAGCCCAGAGCGATGAGGAGACTCCATCGCCGACTTTGGAATCCACCGCGACGATGCCGCCAGAAGAATCCCAGCCTACCTCCACGGATACGGCGGATGCAACTTTCACAGCCGAGCCTACAGAGATAATAGATGTAGAGACAGAGACAGCCACCAGTCTTCCTGCGTTTACCGATACCGTTACTGCATCTGTTGTCCCTGATACCGCAACTGAATCTGTCGTCCCCAAAAAATCCATTGCCCCAATACCCACAGATGAGCCGCCGGCGCTCATGCTAGCTGGAGAATATATACCCGATGAAATTCTGGTCAAGTTCAAGAAAAACGCGGCATACGAAAATATTTTGGACTGTATTTCATCGGCAAATGGGACGGTCTCATCTTCAATCGAAGAACTTAATATTTGGGTAGTACAGGTTCCATTCGGCGAAGTCGCGGAATCCATTGCCGCCATCTCGGCATGTCCTGAAGTCCGCTATGCAGAACCAAATTACACGGCTTCCATCGCGGATACCATTCCATCCGATCCCAATTGGAATTTGCAAGAAGACGCGCTGATTCATATCCACGCGCCGCAAGGCTGGGATTTATCCACCGGCTCATCGGCGGTGACGATTGCCATCGTGGATACCGGAGTTGATCTTAACCATGCGGATTTATCTGCCAAGATTGTTCCCGGTCATAATTCCATTAACAACGCGTCCAGTCCGCAAGACGATAATGGACATGGAACAAGCGTGGCAGGTATCGCGGCGGCAAGCTCCAATAATGGTATTGGCATGGCTGGCGTTTCATGGGGAGCGCGCATTATGCCGGTAAAAGTTCTCGGTGCAGGTGGGAGTGGCAATGTTGGTAATGTCGCTGAGGGAATTACGTGGGCTGCTGATAACGGCGCGCAGGTGATTAACTTAAGTCTGGGGGTCCCGGGTTCATCGGCTACTCTGCAAGATGCGGTGAATTACGCTTATTTGAAAGGATGCGTAATCGTCGCGGCGGCGGGAAATGACAGGACGGATCCCCTTCGCTATCCCGCGCAATATCCGCATGTGATCGCGGTGGGTGCGGTGGATAACGCGGACAATCGCGCCTTGTTTTCAAACTTCGGTTCGGAGTTGGACTTGATGGCTCCGGGCATTTCGATTTATTCCACAGACTTTAGCGGCGGATATGGATGGTCTAGCGGCACTTCGATGTCGGCGCCTTTTGTTTCAGGATTAGCCGCGATCCTGCGCGGATACCCGGCAGGCTCATCTCCAGATGCAATTGAATGGATCATGGAATCCGCAGCCAAAGACCTGGGCGCGGCTGGCAGAGATGACTTATACGGTTATGGCTTGATCCAGATGGACGCGGCTTTGAAGCTGGTCGTGCCTCCGACAGCCACGCCTGCCTGGACGTTTCCTCCCGCGCCGATACCTGCCAGCGCTGAAAAGCAATTCTCTGCACCCGGCATTCCCTATAATTTTATTGCGACCGTAACCAATACGAATACCGCGCTTGCATCCCCGACAAATACATCCACATTATTGCCTCCAACAATTCAACCGACAGTTTCAGCGGTGTCGGATGTACAGGCTGTTTCCATTCAACAAGAGATGGAAATCCAGTCACAAAGATTGCCTGCCTGGCAATTACCTTGCGCGGGACTTGCCTTTCTGCTGGCAGGCGTGCTTCTCTTATGGACTGCGCAGCAAAGACGGTAGAAAAATAACACTTCTGGTAGAGTAAAAATCAAGTGACAAATACCACTTGATTTTTACTATTTTTGCCTTATACTGAAACAAGATAAAACAATAACGACACAATCTGTTCAAGACATCTGGAGGATGAAATGCAAGCCAAAAATCACATCTCGTTGTTAAATAAAGTTCTATATGGGATTATGATGTTGGGGGTATTTCTTTCCACCTTTGGCGCTGGCGCCGCTCCAATTGTTCATGCTCAAGGTGAAGAACAATTGCAGTCACTCTCCGGATGGTTTTCTGTAATTTTTGGAGATAGCATCAATGGTTCAGGATCAGAGATTATTTATACTCTGACAGATAATGATGGGCAGATAACCATTCTAAAAATGGATGAAACCCTGACTCAGCCCCTGGGCGGAATCAGAGTATTGAACGGTCAATATATAACCGTATATGGCAGCGCTGATTTGAATTTCCTGGACGATCAAGGCGATCCGGTGTATTTCAATGTTACTTTTATATCCCCCCTTGAGTCACAGGGGGAGGTACTCGCCTCTGCCGCGGTGACTGGATCACAGCCCTGGATATCCATTATGTGCAAGTTTAAGGATGTCACTGATGCGCCAAAGGACCAGGCATTTTTTCTGGGGATGTACAGAGATACATCGCCTGGAATGAATCATTATTGGCGTGAGCTGTCTTATGACACAATTAATGTGACTGGAAGCGCGGCGGCGGGGTGGTTCGTGTTACCTGAAGATAGAAACCACTATGTTTATGATAATGATTTGGATGGGAAGGAAGATATGGATTTTGACCGGGCAACGGCTGATTGTACGGCGGCGGCTGATGCGAGCGTGGATTTTTCCCCATATATGGGCATCAATATGATGTTCAACGCCAACCTGGATTGCCCCGACGGGGAATGCCATGCCTGGGGCGGTCATCACTACTTAACGTTGGATGGAGTATCTAAAAACTGGCCTACAACTTGGGAGCCACCATGGTCATACAGCGACATTAGTGTGATACAACATGAAATGGGACATGGGTTTGGCCTTCTCCACTCCTCTTATGATACTGCCGAAGTTTATGATAATGTATGGGATGTGCTGAGCGATGATCGTTATGGATGCCCCCCGGCTATGGATCCCATATATGGATGTATAGGACAGCACACAATTTCCTACAGTAAAGACATATTGGGATGGATACCTGCGGGACAAAAATATACATATACAGTGGAAGGACCGGTAACAATAACGCTCGAGCAGTTGGCGTTGCCTGTAACCACGAACTACAAGATGGCGCAGATTCCAATCAATGGATCGAGCACTCATTTTTATACGGTGGAAGCACGGCGGCAGACCGGTTACGACGTTAAGCTCCCAGGAGCGGCGGTCATTATTCATGAAGTGGATACCACCCATGATATTCCCGCCATTGTGATCGACAAGGATGGGAATGGAGATACAAGCGATGCTGGTGCCATGTGGGCGGTGGGGGAGACGTTTGTAGACGCAGACAACAAAATATCGGTTAGCGTGGATTCGGCAACGGCGACCGGTTTTCGAGTTACCATATCGGATGGAGAAATCGAAGATATTGCTGGGGATAATTTGATTGTCGGTCAACAGGGGACAGTGGATGTATTCGTTCAAGCACTGCCGGCTGGCAATTATCAGGTTAAAGTCCGGGATGTTGGTGGATTATTCAGTCCCAAATGGGATTGGGCCTCGACAGAATCAGGCATAGTTAATTTGAATGAAGGAGAACGGCATACTTTTAAATTTTCCACCACCCCAGACAACGCAGGTGAGAATTTCGAGTACTTGTTGTATAGGGAAGATATCTTCGGCTTATATAAAATAATTGACAAGATCGACGACATGCTTATTGCAGAACACGTGAACGATGATATTAGCAACGCTGAACTGATTGGCAGCCTGTCTTACACAGTGGTCCAGGATGTCAGCACAGCAACCACAAGCGCAGAGGATCCCTTGCTTCCTGCGGAGTGTCGTTGGGATGGCGCCGACCCTGGGTCAAGAACCGTTTGGTATCAATTCACCCCGTCAGAGGATGGTACCTTCTATGCCGATACTTTCACCAGTGACTACGATACTGTTCTGGCGCTTTGGACTGGAACACCCGGAGCGCTGAATAATGAAGCTTGTAACGATGATTATATTGGTATGCAATCCCGGATTATAACGCCGGTACAAGCTGGCACAATTTATTATTTGGAAGTGGCTGATTACGCAGCCGAGATAGCATCGGCAAGTGTAAAACCCAGTCCCGGTGGTGACCTGGGGAAATCTACCCTGGGATTACTATCCGCTGGTAGTAATTTGCATCTGCTTGTTGATTTCAGCACTGGTGGTACATGCTTTGGCGGAGATAACGGCCCGCTTTTTACCACAGCGGATAATCAGGATAATGGAAGCAGTGGTACTGGCGATTGCGACATGGATGAATACCTCTTCAATGATGATTCGATCCAGCCGATAGAATTCACCATCAACGTGCCGGATGCTTCCAGTATTACGACTGCAAATTTACTTCTCCAAAACTGGGATGTTGACCAAACATCCGGTGAAGTGGATAACGTTTACTTCAACGGTAATTTTGCTGGCACCCTGACTGGCGCTGATGATACCTGGTCTACGACTTTTCTCTCCCTCGATCCGACCTGGGTTGTAACTGGCGAAAACCTCGTACGGATTGATATCGACGTCACCAATGCCACGCCCTGGTGGGCAGTCGACATAAACTGGGGACAACTCTTCCTCAATGGCCAGAGCAGCGGCACTGCCTCTGCACCTGCAGTGAATCTTGATAAATCGAATTACACGCCTGGGGGCACGGTACAAGTAGAAGTTGAAGTGGATACCACACTATTAGAGCAGGCCGTCTTCACAGAGGTGAACTTGCTCAGCCCAAGCGGTTTGATTCTGGATGGTATTGTCATTAATCACACTGTAACTGGTGCGGCAACTGGCTCAGCGTTGGCAAGCCTGAATGTCCCCGCAAATGCTGTGCCAGGCACATATACGATCCAAGTTCTGGTATACGATCAGAATTCCAACCTGCTTCAGGATTATACGGTGTCGACTTTCTCTGTGTCAGCCATCAGCAAAACTTTTACATCCGTTGGGACGCAAGATGGCTGGGTATTGGAAACTGGTGAAAAAACGAGTAAGGGCGGCAGTTTGGATAGCAAAGCCACCACCTTCAGGCTTGGCGATGATAAGGCAAAGAAACAATATCGCGGCATCCTGTCATTCAGTACCGGGGCAAGCCTGCCAGATACTGTGGTCATCACCAAAGTGACGCTCAAAGTTAGGAAACAGGGCATCGTCGGTGGAGGCAATCCGGTCACGACTTTCAAGGGCTTCATGGCGGATATCAAGAAAGGCTATTTTGGCACATCTGCATTGCAAGCCGCTGATTTCCAGACCTCCGCCAGCAAAACATACGGTCCCTTCAAGACCGCCCTTTCCGGAAGTTGGTACAATATTGACCTGACCAGTGGTAAAAGCTACATCAACAAACTTTCCACGCTTTCCGGCTTGACCCAGATTCGCTTGCGCTTCTATCTGGATGATAACAACAACACTACAGCCAACTATCTCAGTTTGTATAGCGGCAATGCGGGCGCGGCATATCGCCCGCAATTAGTGATTGAGTATTACGTTCGGTAGGAACGTGTCCTTTAGGATTATTCTTTAGGACTACGTGCCATAACAATCGAGTAACCTAAAGAGCCTCCGTGAAAGTGTTGCGGAGGCTCTTTGATTTGGACGATAGACGATGAGCGATGGAGGATTTGTAATTCGTGACTTACAAAAATGTTTGTATTAAAACTTATATTCGCGAGTATACTAATTAAGTAAGAAAGAAACCGCATCCGTTCAAGGATGCCGCGTCGTGAAGGGTAGGCGCGAAAATATTATCCTTGTTAGATGATTTACCACGGAGCAATCAAATGCATACAACTAGACCTAATTTATTCTTCTTTGCCGCAGTCCTGATCATTGCAATGACATTCAGCGTCTTCGGTTCGGCGGCGAATGTCCAGGCACAGGACATCACTCCTCCAACGCCAGAGGCGCAAGAGACCACTACTCCTGTGCCGGATCCGCAACAAGATGTAGAAGCGCAGATAATAGGTGGAACGCTGGCTGCCCCGGGCGAATATCCCTGGCAGGTTGAACTCAATATGTGGTCGTCAGTAACCACTGGTTATTTGTGTGGCGGTTCGCTGGTTGATCCCGAATGGGTGCTTACAGCTGCTCATTGCGTAACAAAAAGTAATGGCAGTCTGTTTGCCCTAGCGGATATTGACGTATATGCCGGGGAATACCTCATAGAACCTCCTTATACTTTCGGGTCCCAGTATCGGTACGCAATTCAGGTCATCAGGCATCCTTCTTATAACGATACTACGCTTAACAACGACGTCGCTTTGATCAAACTAAGCAGTCCGGTGGATATTGGCGACGGTATCAATCCTCCCGACAGCAAGACCGCCATCATTCCGCTTGTACCAGCCAATGTTGGAAGTTTGACTGGCGTCAATGCCCGGGTCACTGGCTGGGGCGATACAAAGTATAAAGGGAATACTTCTCCATATTTGCGCGAAGTATCGCTTCCCATTATTTCCAATACCACCTGTAATTCTTCCAGCCGCTGGGGCGGTCAAATCACCAGCGGTATGATGTGCGCTGGTTATGATTCGGGTACAAAGTCCACCTGTCAGGGCGATTCTGGCGGTCCGGCAGTTGTGTGGAATTCAAGTACAGGGGAATGGAATTTGGCAGGAGTGGTATCCTTTGGACCCGTTGGCTGCAATATAGCTTACGCACAGTCTGTCTTTACGCGGGTATCTCAATATGTCAGTTGGATAAATTCCAAGATATACCCGTCTGTATCCAGCATTGTTCGCAATGATGCCAATCCCACCATTGCAGACGATGTGAGTTTTACCGTTACATTCTCTGAACCCGTGACCGGCGTGGATGAAGGCGATTTCAGTCTCGTCACAGATGGCGTGATAGGCGCATCCATCACCGCCCCTGTAATCGAAGTCGTCCCCGGGACGACCTACATTGTCAACGTCAACACCGGTACCGGCAGTGGAATCATACGCCTGGATTTGGTGGATGATGATACGATTTTGGACGTGTACTCCGTTCCGCTTGGTGGAGACGGCGTTGGCAACGGAAACTTCAGCGGACAGACTTATGCAGTGCGTACATCAACAAAGACCTTCTCCTCCACTGGTACGCAAGATGGCTGGATTTTAGAATCAGGTGAAAAGACAAGTAAGGGCGGCACGACGAACTCCACACTCACCACCTTCCGTCTCGGTGATGATAAGGCAAAAAAACAATACCGCGGCATTCTGTCATTCAAAACATCAAGCCTGTCGGATACCGCGCGCATCGCTGGAGTTACACTCAAAGTGAGAAAACAGGGCATCACCGGTGGAGGCAATCCGGTCACGACTTTCAAGGGATTCATGGTGGATATGAAGAAAGGTTTTATTGGCACATCCGCATCATTGCAAGCCGCGGATTTCCAAACTGCTGTCAGCAAAACATACGGTCCCTTCAAGCCAGCCCTTTCCGATGTCAGTTGGTATTATATTGATCTGACCAGTGGAAAAGCCTACATCAACCAACTTTCCACGCTTTCCGGCTTGACGCAAATCCGCCTGCGTTTTTATCTGGATGATAACAACAACACGATAGCCAACTATCTCAGCTTGTATAGCGGTAACGCGGGCGCGTCAAGTCCGCAGTTGGTGATTGATTATTACGAACCGTAGGGAAGTGTCCTTTAGGACTACGAGCCGTAATTCAGACAGTAGCAGGACTTTCGCTAAAAATTGTCCTTCGACTAAGCTCAGGACGAAGTTCGCGCTGAGCTTAGTCGAAACGTATCGTGACAAGCGAAAGTTCCAAAACCATTTCACAAGGATGTTACCATGTCAACTAGAAAATCAATTTTCCGCGCGTTCTCTGTTTGGATTGTCGTTACATTAATGCTGATGGCGCTCAGTCCGTCGTTAGCCGCCGCATTATCCGACCTGGATATAACTCCGCCCGCGCAGCCGGTCAAGCTCATTTTCATCCATCACTCCACCGGCGAAAACTGGCTGACCGATGGCTACGGTAATCTTGGCGCTACATTGAATGCCAACAACTATTTCGTCAGCGACACGAACTATAGTTGGGGACCCACGTGGACGGGAAACGGTCCTATCGGCGATTACACTGACATCCCAAATTGGACCGAATGGTTTCGTTCTGCGAGTACGCCCACCTATATGAGCGCGCTGTTCAATGAAAGCGGACAACACTCATCGTACACGCGCACGGTTGTCAATCCCGGCGGCGAAAACGAAATCATCATGTTCAAATCCTGCTTTCCAAACTCCGCGTTGGAAGGCAGTCCAAGTGACCCGCCTTCTGCAAGCGGCGAGTTGACCGTTGGACATGCCAAATATGTCTACAACCAAATACTACAATACTTCGGCGCTCATCCTGAAAAACTCTTCATCGTCATTACTGCGCCGCCGCTGCAAGATGATACCTACGCCGCGAACGCGCGCGCCTTCAACGAATGGCTTATGAACGACTGGCTGACAGAAAATGGATACACACTATCCAATGTGGCAGTCTTCGATTTCTATAACGTGTTAACCGGCGATGCTAACCATCACCGTTATTTCGGCGGCGCAATCGAACACGTTTTTACAGCAGGCGCGAATACACTGCACTATCCGTCCGGTGACGATCATCCCAGCATCACAGGCAGCCGCAAAGCAACCACTGAATTTGTTCCACTGCTCAATATCTTTTACCATCGCTGGTATAACGCCCTGTGGCCCCGCGTGACGTCCATTGTACGCAGCGATCCGAACATGACTGAAGCCGACAGCGTAAACTTCACCGTGACATTTTCTAAACCGGTGACAGGCGTGAATATTGACGACCCGTCCGATTTCTCTCTATTTACGGATGGACTGACAGGCGCATCCATCACCGCTATAAGCGGATCCGGGACAACCTACCAAGTCACTGCTAGCACCGGCTCGGGACGCGGCATCATGCGGCTGGATGTGGTGGACGATGATACGATCCTTGACGCGGATTTGCATCCGCTTGGCGGAACGGGCGCTGGCAATGGAAACTTCACCAGCGGACAGACTTATGCAGTGCGCCAATTGGCACAGACTTTTTCATCCAACGGCGCGCAAGACGGCTGGATATTGGAATCTGGCGAAAAAACGAGCAAAGGCGGTACGACAAAAAATTCTACATATACCACCATCAGGCTTGGCGATAGCGCGACAAAGAAACAATATCGCGGTATCTTGTCATTCAAAACCAGCACATTGGATGCTAATGCCGCTATTACCGGAATCACGCTCAAAGTGAGAAAACAGGGAATCACCGGCGGAGGCAATCCGGTCACGACCTTCAAGGGATTTATGGTGGATATGAAGAGAGGTTTTATCGGCACATCCCCATCATTGCAAGCCGCGGACTTCCAAACTACCGCGAGCAAAACATACGGTCCCTTCAAGACCGTCATTTCCGGCGTTTGGTACAACATTGATCTGACCAGTGGACAAACCTACATTAACAAACTTTCCACATCTTATTACGGCTTGACTCAAATCCGCTTGCGTTTTTATCTGGATGATAACAACAACACTACAGCCAACTATCTCAGCTTATATAGCGGCAACGCGGGCGTGACCAGTCGTCCGCAGTTGGTAATTCAATACTACGTTCCGTAGATTTTAATCAACCGCGCTATTTTGAAATGGCGCGAACGGATTCACTAAACATTCCGCAGATTGGACCAAGCGTCCAGTCTGCGGAATGTTTGATTTACAAAACTGTAAGAACTCCTGTTTTATCCCATTATTCCTACTTAAGGACTAACAGACTCGCGGGGAAATAAAGTATGATTTTTATAGCGACCAAGGAGTCCTTATGAAAAAATCCATGCTCTTACGCTTTTTTATCCTGCTTGCAATTGTCTTGCTAAATACAGGCGTTGCCAACGCATCTCAATCCATTCATTCGATAGATCGTCTTGTTGCGTTTACTCCTTACGATCCCGGAACGCCAACTTTCACCGACTTGTGGGTTGATCCTATCCATGGAAACGATTCTAATGACGGCGCTTCGCTTGATACCGCGTTTCGCACATTGACTCAGGCTTGGGCAAACGTTCCCACGGAACCGTTGACTCAGGGCGTGCGAATTAATTTACAGCCCGGTACATATTCTGCGGACATAATTCCCAATTATTGGGAGACTCGTTATGGAACACTTGCCGCGCCGATCATGATCCGTGGAAATGGCGCCGCGCCTGGCGACGTCGTTTTGCAAAATACGGTCAATATGTTTGAGGTGCATTATGTTTACTTTGAAAATTTAACCATTGCTTTAAACGGCGATGCTTTTCATTGCGAACTATGCGACCATATCCTGTTGCGAAACATGATCCTTAATGGAGGCGGACAGGCGCAGGAAACGATCAAGGTCAATCAGTCGCAACACATTTACATTGAGGACAGCGACATCTATGGCGCGTGGGACAATGCCATTGATTTTGTATCCGTACAATATGGTCATATTATAAAAAATAAGATCCACGGCGCGGGAGATTGGTGCGCTTATGTCAAAGGCGGATCGGCTTATTTGCGAGTCGAAGCCAATATCATCTATAACTGCGGCACAGGCGGATTCACCGCGGGGCAAGGAACGGGATTCCAGTACATGACTCCGCCGTGGATTCAATACGAGACGTATGACATCAAAGTCGTAAATAATATTATTCATGACACCGAAGGCGCGGGATTGGGCGTTAACGGTGGATATAACATATTGATGGCATATAACACCATGTATCGAGTCGGAAGCCGCAGTCATGTTATCGAAGTAGTATTCGGTTCGCGTTCTTGCGATGGCGATCCCGGCCGCGAACGTTGTCAGCAGTATCTGGCTGACGGCGGCTGGGGAACGATTGCGGTGGATGATGGAAATAATTTTATCCGCATCCCCAATAAAAACGTATTTATTTATAACAATATAGTTTATAACCCATCTGGCTTTCAGAGTCAGTGGCAGCATTTTGCAATTTCTGATCCATTCACCAATCCATCCGACAGTAATGTATCTAATGCAGTGGCGGATGATAACCTGCGAATTCGCGGCAATGTAATTTGGAACGGCGGCGCATCCATGCCGCTTGGTATTGAAGATACTCAAGCCTGCATAACGAGCAATCTAACTTGTAATGAATTGCAATTGATAGCCGATAACGCCATCAACACAGTTGAGCCTCAATTTATAAATCCTGCGTCTGGAGATTTCCATCCAAGCGGAACATGGATCAATGGCGTCACAACATACGCCATCCCCGATTTCACCTGGGATGTGGCGCCCGATGTCCCTCCAACGCTTACCAACGCAGTCTCGACTGATTATGAAGACGCAGCCCGCGCGGCTGTTGACTTGCCCGGCGCTTTTCATCGCGCGCTTCCATCTGTTCGTTCCATCGTGCGGACAGACGCCAGTCCCACCACAGCAGATACAGTAAACTTCACTGTAACTTTTTCTGAACCCATGTCCAACGTGGATGATGGAGACTTTAATCTTTACACAGAAGGATTGACAGGCGCATCCATCTCCGCTGTAAATGGATCAGACACAACGTACATTATCAGCGTTGACACTGGCTCTGGCTCCGGCATCTTACGCCTGGATCTGATTGACAACGACACCATCACCAACGCGGACTTAATTCCGCTTGGCGGAACAGATCCCGGCAATGGAAACTTTACCAGCGGACAGACTTATTTAGTGCGTCCATTGACAATGACCTTTTTATCCGCTGGCACACAAGACGGCTGGATTTTGGAATCTGGCGAAAAGACAAGTAAAGGCGGAATGATAAATTCTACCGCCACCACTATTAGACTTGGCGATGATAAGACAAAGAAACAATATCGCGGCATCCTGTCATTCAAGACCGGGACATTGAACGATAATGCCATCATTACCGGAGTGACGCTTAAAGTGAGGAAACAGGGAATTGCCGGCGGAGGCAATCCGGTCACGACTTTTCATGGATTCATGGCGGATATAAAGAAAGGCATCTATGGAACATCTGCATCATTACAAGTCGCTGATTTCCAAACCGCCGCGAGCAAAACATACGGTCCCTTCATAACTGTCCTTTCCGGCGTTTGGTATAACATTGACTTGACCGGTGGAAAATCCTACATCAACAAACTTTCCATGTCTTCCAGCTTGACCCAAATCCGCTTGCGTTTTTATCTGGATGATAACAACAACACGACAGCTAACTATCTCAGCCTGTATAGCGGCAATATTACAAACGCGGCATATCGTCCGCAGTTGGTGATTGAGTATTACGTACCGTAGGGGAGTATCCTTTAGGACTACGTTCCATAGGAACGTGTCCTTTAGGGTTACGTACCGTAGGGAAGTATCCCTTAGGATTACGTACCTGTGCCATAACAACCTAATATAAAGAGCATCCGCGAAATTTTCGCGGATGCTCTTTGATTTAAAAGTCGTTTGGTTTTATGAAATTGCGGCAAAATTCATTTGTTGGAATACACCGAATTTTTTTGTAAAAAACGGAAGAAAATCCTTTGACCCCGCGACTTCCGTGTATAAAAATGCTTTGAAAACAGTATTACCCAAGCTGACGTCTAGTACTTAAGGATGTCGAACAGACTAAAAATAAACGACCGTATCGCTTGTATTACGCGTGGAAAATCTGTACAATAATTACAATGTGATCCATAATATTTTCATAATGGAGAAAGAGATGAAAAACCTAAATGTTCGATCTGACTTAAGGCGTTTTGCAGGGGCAATCATAATAGCAATGTTGATATTGGCAATCGTGCCTGTTCCACCGGCGCGAGCGGCAACAACCTGGACGGTTAGTACAACTGATGATCAAAACGGCGATTGTGATGAGGGTACAGGTTGTTCCCTGCGTGAGGCAATTACCGCCGCGTTGTCAGGGGATACCATTAATTTTGCATCCGCGTTGACCGGTGGAACCATCAGGCTTACGAATGGCACAGGGTTGGAGATTAACAAGAATCTAACCATTGTCGGACTCGGTTCATCCAACCTGACCATCAGCGGCGACACCACTACGCCGTCAGATGATACGGCGGATGTGCAAGTTCTTTTTATTTATCCTACATGGACGGTTAATATCTCAGGCTTAACCATTACCAAAGGCAAAGGCGGTTACGGAGGCGGGATTCAAAATAGAGGAACTCTGATATTGAATGACGTAGTCGTATCAGATTGTGTTGCCGACACAAGCTTTGGCTACAGTAATTACGGCGGCGGTATTTATAGTTACAGCGCGCTGACCATGACTAATAGTTCGGTGGTCAATAATGAGGCAGACAACGGTGGTGGCGGAATCTTTTTGACATCTGAAGCCACCGCAACGCTTACCAACGTGCTTATTGATGGTAACCACACAACAAATACATTCGGAAGCGGAGGCGGGATATATATTCAAAACACCGCTACGCTGAACAATGTTACCATCACAAACAACTCTACGGGCGTCAATGGCGGTGGAATTTATGGCGATTCTTCTGCATCGATCAATGTCACGATTACGAATAGCCTGATTGCTGGAAATTCCTCGGGCGGACAAGGCGGCGGCATGTACCTATCTACTGCCACCTTTAACTTGACGAATGTAACTGTCAGCGGAAATCAAGCCACTTCCGCATCAGCGGGGGCTGGCGCTGGCATTGGCTTCTATTCAGGCATACTCAACGCGAACAATATGACCATTTATAACAATACCGCCTTCGATACTTCTACGGGCGGAGGCGGTTTATTTGTTGGAAGCGGAACTGCTAATGTAACAAATACCATCCTTGCCGGAAATACTGCTCCCGGCATTACACCCCAGGATTGCGCCGGTACTTTGACTTCCGGGAATCATAATCTGATCCAAAATGTCACTGGCTGTAATATTTCCGCGACAACCGACAACATTATCGGATCAAGCCCAAACCTTGAAGCGTTAGCTGAGAACGGCGGTCCCACCAAAACCCATAAACTGCTCTCCGGTTCTCCCGCCATTGGCGCGGGGAATAATGCCTCCTGCGCCTCAACTGACCAGCGCGGCGTCAAGCGTCCGCAAGGCGCGGTATGCGACATCGGCGCTTATGAAGTATCGCTCAACCAACTTATCGCTTTCAAATCCATTGGCGCACAGGATGGCTGGATTTTGGAATCAGGTGAAAAGACAAGTAAGGGCGGTTCGATGAATTCCACATCCACCGTCATCAGGCTTGGCGATAACGCGGCAAAGAAACAATATCGCGGCATCCTGTCATTTAAAACATCAAGCTTGTCGGGTAAAACCATTGTCGGAGTCACTCTCCAAGTTAAGAAACAGGGAATTACTGGCGGAGGCAATCCGGTTACGACCTTCAAGGGATTTATGGTGGATGTCAAGAAAGGCTACATCGGAACATCCGCATCATTGCAGACCACCGACTTCCAGACTGCCGCGAGCAAAACATACGGTCCCTTTAAGACCGTCATTTCCGCCGGCAATTGGTACAACATTGACTTGACCAGTGGAAAAAATTACATCAACAAAGTTTCCACGACGGCTTCCGGCTTGACGCAAATCCGTTTGCGTTTTTATCTGGATGATAACAACAACACTACAGCCAACTATCTCGGCTTGTATAGTGGCAATACAACCACTGTGGCGAATTGTCCACAATTAGTGATTGAGTATTACGTACCGTAGGGAGTATCCTTTAGGATTACATACCGTAAGAATACGGTCTGACAAGATAAGTTGTCTTTGGCAAGAGGCATCTTGAAGATGCCTCTTGCTTTCAAATTTTTTTTCGCCAAAGGAGAATTAATAATGAAAAATTTTCACAAGCTCGTTTCTATCCTGACGTTGTTGGCTCTATTGCTGGCAGGAATGCCCATGCAAAGCGCGCGGGCGACATCGTCAACAATAACTGTGGACAGCATTGCAGACACTACTTTAGATGATGGAACCTGCACCCTGCGCGAAGCCATCACCAACGCGAATGGTGATTCTCAGTTATATGCCACGGCGGGTGAATGCTCTGCCGGCTCTGGTACAGACGCGATCACCTTCAGTGTCAGCGGCATGATCATCCTTGGAGGCTACCTGCCCATCACCGACACTGACGGCTTAAGCATTGATGGCAGCGGGCAGAGTATCACCATCAGCGGAAATGATGCAACCTTGATTTTGATTGTTTACCCTGGCATAGCAGCCTCTCTCAACGCGTTGACCATCGCCAATGGCAAGGCAGTCACCAATGCAGGCATTTCCAACGAGGGTATACTGACCATCTCCAATAGTACTTTCTCCAATAATAAGGCAACGGTCGGCGGGGCGGGGGGCATTTACAATGTAGCCGGCGCCACGCTGACGGTTTACAACAGCGCTTTCTCCAATAATACTGCCAGCGGCATAAGCGGCATAGGTGGAGGCATTTACAATGAATCCACCGCCACGCTGACAATCTACAATAGCACTTTTTCCGGCAACTCTGCAGGCTGGGGCAGTGACATCTATAACCAGGGAACATTGAATATGACGAACACCATCCTGGCAAACAGCGGCGGCAGTGAGGATTGCTATAATGACAGTAGTGATGTGATCGCCACCAATACTAATAATTTGATCGAGACCAACGGACCCAGCGGGCATATGTGCGGAACGCCTGCATTGACCGGCGACCCGATGCTTGGAGCCCTGGCGGATAACGGCGGTCCCACCCAGACCTTTGCCATGCAGCCCGGCTCACCAGCCATTGATACCGGCGACAAAGCCACTTGTAACGCGTCCCCGGTTAGTAATCTCGACCAGCGCGGCTTTTCCCGCAACGGCACATCTTGTGACATTGGCTCTTATGAACGCGTTTTCCGCTATGTGGCTACAACCGGCGATAACACCAGCAACGATTGCTTGAATAGCGCCTTTCCATGCCAGACTGTCCACTATGCAATCACTCAGGCAAAGCAGGGAGATGTCATCTCCATCGCCGCAGGAACATACGCGGAGAATAATATTTTCTTTAACGACCTGGAAGCCATTGGCGCAGGGATGAATCAGACGATCCTGGACGGCGGCGGTATCAACACTGTAGTTCAGGTAAGTTCTGGCATGGCTGCTTCACTTGCAGACCTTACAATCCAGAATGGTGGAAATAATACTTACGGAGGCGGCATAAATTCCAGCGGCATTCTCACTCTAAAGCGAGTAAAAGTAACAGGAAATCATGTCACATGGGAAGGCGGCGGCATCTCAACCTATTCCGCCCTCACCATGATAGACAGCGTCGTGAGCGCCAACACAGCAGATGTGGCGGGAGGCGGTATATATATTAATACGACCGCAACCGTGAATTTGACCAATGTAACCATTAGCGGAAATACCGCCACAGGTAGTTATGGCGGGGGCATGTATCAAGAAAATACTCCGACGACCAATTTGACCAACGTGACGATTAGCGGTAACACTTCATCACTAGGCGGGGGTGGAATTTCAACATCAGGCGATGGAGGAACGCTCAATATTCTGAACAGTACCATCGCAAATAATCACGTGACATCCGACACTGTCGGTGGGATAAGAGATCTTTCAACCCTGAATATCAAGAACACCATCGTTGCCGGCAACGATGGGGATGAATGCGTCCCTGGCGGCGCCTGGAACTCACAGGGATACAACCTCAGCAGTGACGCCACCTGCAGTTTCACGAATACCGGCGACGGCGACCAGCAAAATACAGATCCTCTCCTCGGGGCTCTCGCGAATAATGGCGGCTACTCTCAAACCCATGCGCTGTTATCCGGTTCCCCAGCCATTAATGCCGGCACGAACACAGACTGTCCATCCAAAGATCAGCGCGGAATCAAGCGTCCACAAGGCGCGGTATGTGACATCGGCGCTTATGAAGCTAACCAAATTGTCGCTTTCAATTCCACCGGTTCGCAGGATGGCTGGGTTTTGGAAACTGGTGAAAAGACAACCAAGGGCGGCAAACTGGATAGCAAATCTACTACGTTCAGGCTTGGCGACGATAAGACAAAGAAACAATATCGCGGCATCCTGTCATTCAAAACATCAAGTCTGTCGGATACTGCGGTTATCACCAAAGTCACGCTCAAAGTGAGGAAACAGGGAATCACTGGCGGAGGCAATCCGGTCACGATCTTCAAGGGATTCATGGCAGATATAAAGAAAGGCTTTATTGGAACATCCGCATCATTGCAAGCCGCGGACTTCCAGACTGCCGCGAGCAAAACATACGGTCCCTTCAAGACCGTCATTTCCGGCGTTTGGTACAACATTGACTTGACCAGTGGAAAAAATTACATCAACAAACTTTCCACGCTTTCCGGCTTGACGCAAATCCGCCTGCGCTTTTATCTGGATGATAACAACAACACTACAGCCAACTATCTCAGCTTGTATAGCGGCAGTACAATCACTGTGGCGAATCGTCCACAATTAGTGATTGAGTACTACGTACCGTAGGAACGTGTCCTTTAGGATTACATACCGTAAGAATACGGTATGACAAGATAAGTTGTCTTTGGCAAGAGGCATCTTCAAGATGCCTCTTGCTTTCAAAATTTCTTTTTCGCAAAAAGAAGAATAAAAAATGAAACTTTTTCGCACGATCATAAGCGCGCTGATGTTGGCGTCCCTTTTGCTGGCTGGCTCGGTTGGGCAAGCCAGCGCCGCCGGAATCATCTATACTGAACACAGGCACAAGTTGCGCTTTTTTGCTGAAAAAACAGTATTTTGGCACCGGATGTTTTTCATGGAATTAAGCCAGCGAGATTCGCGAGAATCGCCAGCGATTTTCGGAAATTAAGCTAGCGAGATTCGCGAGAATCGCCAGCGATTTTCATGGATTAAGCCAGCGAGATTCGCGGGAATCGCCAGCGATTTTCATGGATTAAGCCAGCGAGATTCGCGGGAATCGCCAGCGATTTTCATGAATTAAGCCAGCGAGATTCAGGGATTCTGTCGCCATAATTCCACAAATCAGCCGAACTGCGTGTAACTATACTAAACACATTTACTTTCTGCGCTTTTTTTACCGCAATATCGTGGACAAGGATGCAATTGGTTCAAACAACGGCTCGATCGCCATTACTCATGGCAAGTTATGCTCCAATGCAAATAGACCTTCAAGGCGCGAGTTTCGATGGTCTTTGTTTTGACGGTAGGAGGTTTGCCTTATTGAAGTTTGGGCGGTTTCGTGTCATTATATAACAACATTTGCGGAGAGGTTGCCATGAAAAAAAATCATCTTCCAAAGTTTTTTCGCATGTCGGGTTTTATCCTGCTTGCAATGATTACATTTGCCAGTTCGCAGATGGACGCGTCTGCGAGACAACCTGTGCAAACTACTAGCGCGACGTATTATGTCCGCGCGGATGGCGGCAGTGAAACGCAATGCACAGGACTTGTGGACGCGGCATATCCGGGAAGCGGAACGGGACAGGATTGCGCGTGGGATCACCCCTTCCGCGCGTTGCCGCCGGGAGGAACGCCGCGCATCGCGGGAGGCGATACTCTCATCGTGGCAGAAGGCGCGTACAAAATGGGATTCGGCGCGCCCGGCGCGGAAAATTGCGACGCGGGCGGTTCATTTGATTGTCTGATGCCGCCCATTCCAAGCGGTCCCGATGCGGGAACGCCGACGCGCATCCTCGGGGCTGGCTGGGATAGCGGATGCAGTAACCCGCCGGAATTGTGGGGAGCCGAACGCCCGTGGTTTATCGTCAACTTGACGGATTCCAGCAATGTTGAATTCAGTTGTTTTGAAATCACCGATCATTCATCCTGTGTGGAGGATCATTCGGGAGGATTGGCTTGCCAACGCGACACATCCCCGTATGGCGATTGGGCTTCCTATGGACTATATGCCGAGGACTCAACAAACGTGTTGTTGCGCGATCTCGATATTCACGGGCTGGCTTGGGGCGGAATCCATGCGGGAAGACTGACGGATTGGACGGTGGAAAATGTCCGTATCGCCGGCAACGGAGGGGTCGGTTGGGACGGTAATTTATGGGATGGAAGCGGCAGTTCCAATTCAGGCGCTCTCACGTTTCGTCACTGGCTCGTGGAATGGAATGGATGCGGCGAAACGTATCCGACTGGACAACCAATTGGTTGTTGGGCGCAAACCGCCGGCGGATACGGCGACGGGGTCGGCACAGAAGAAACGGGCGGCGATTGGCTCATCGAAGATTCGCAATTTTTGCATAATACATCCGATGGTTTGGATTTGCTGTATCACAGTCTGGGAGGAAATATCACGCTCAACCGCGTGCGCGCCGAGGGCAACGCCGGGAATCAAATCAAAGTGACAGGGCAGGCGCAAGTCAGCAACAGTGTATTGGTGGGCAACTGTGCCTTTTTTGATAACAAACCATTCACCTATAACGTTGATCCATGCCGCGCGCTTGGCAATACGCTATCGCTTAACTTTATGGGAGGCGAGAGCGTGTCCATTCTCAACTCAACCATTTACGGGCAGGGCGACGGCTTGATCGAGGGAGGTCCGCGCGGCACATGCAGCGGCGCAGAGACCATCACCGCGCGCAACAATGTCTTCCTGGGCGACTCTGATTATTTTGACCCGGGCGACGCCACTTTTCTTTTCTATCAAGAAGGTTGCTCTGGCTTGAATCTAAATTCAGATTACAACATTATTTACAATGCCAAAAATGTTACCTGTAACGCATCCGAAACATACGCTGTTTCAGGCGCAAATGACCTGTGTCAGAATCCGCTGCTCACAGGTCCTCTCTCTGGGACAACATATGGGATGCGGCTCAGTTCCGGCAGTCCTGCCATCGGCTCGGGGGATGACGCTGTCTGTTCCACCGCGCCTGTTAGTGGAGTAGATCAAATTGGCGGCTCACGTTCATCCTGTGACAGGGGCGCGCTGGAATATGCCTCTCCATCACATCCGCCAACGGATATTTCGCTTTCCAACAACGTTATCAATGAACATCGTCCAGCAATGACGCTGGTCGGCTTGTTGAGCGCGGTTGATTCCGTCGCGGACGATATACAGACCTATTCCTTCTGCGGCGGGGCAGGCGACTCAACCTTTGTCATTGTGGAGGGCGCTCTGGACACCGCGGCTGTGTTGGATTACGAAACGAAGGGCGCTTACAACATTTGCATCCGCGCGACTGACAGCCAGGGCGGAACTTATGACAAACCCTTTACCATTACAGTGGCAGATGTTAGCGAAGAGACTGCCAAAAATGGCGGTTTTGAATCATATCTTCCCAGCGCGTCGAAAATCCCGAGGTATTGGGTCGCAAGCAGATTTGGGTCTGGGGATGGGAAGAATACAACAAAAAAATACGGTAAATTTTCCGTGAAGATCAACGGCGCGGGAGTGGGAAAGACATTAACGCAAACATTGAGCGCCCGGGGACCCGCGGGAGATTTGCTTACGTTCTCTTATTGGGCAAAAGGCAGTTCCATCCCGAAGACAGGAAAGTGCCTGGGGCAGGTCATGCTATACAATGGAGCGACGCGATTAATGACAAAGTCTCTCAACTGCCCGACAGGTAAGTTTGGCTTCAGGCAATTAAAAACAACATTCACTGCGACGGGCGCGTACAACAAAGTGATTATCAAATTTACATACAGCAAAACCAGCGGCGCGGTCTGGTTTGACGCGGTAAGTCTGGTAAGATGAGTCGTCAATTGGCAAGGGATGTCTCTTGCTTTCAAAATTTCTTTTTCACCAAAGGAGAATAAAAAATGAAAACCCGTTCCAAACCCATGTTCCATGTCTTTACGCTCTTCGCGATACTGGCTTCGTTGCTCGGCAGCGCATTGATCGTCACGCCCGCGTATGCGGCAAGTCTTGTCGTGGATAGCGTTGCAGACACAACTGCAGGCGATGGAGTCTGCACCTTGCGCGAAGCCATCACCAACGCCAACAGCAATGCCGCCCCATACGGTGATTGCACGGCTGGCGCTGGCGCGGATACGATCACCTTTAATGTCAGCGGCACGATCATACTTGGATCAGCCCTGCCCTGGATCACCGACGACTTGAGCATTGACGGCAGTGGGCAGAGTATCACAATCAGCGGAAATAATGCAACCTGGATTTTGGATGTCGAACCCAGCAAAACGGTCTCTCTTAAGGCATTGACCATTGCCAATGGTTCCGCCAGCTCCAATGCAGGCATTTATAACCAAGGTGCGCTGACTATCTCCAACAGTACCTTCTCTAACAATAATGCAACAACCATTGGAGGAGGTATTTACAATACTGCCGCTGGTACGCTGACAATTTACAATAGCTCTTTTTCCAACAATAGCGCCGGCACGAACGCAGGCGGGGGCATCTACAATGGCGGCACGTTGAACGTCTCCAACAGCACTTTCTCCGGCAACTCTGCTGCCTGGGGCAGTGGCATCTATAACCAGGGAACATTGAACATGATGAATACCATCCTGGCAAACAGCGGCGGCAGTGAGGATTGCTATAATATCGGTCTGATTTCCACCAATACCAATAACTTGATTGAGACCAACGGACCCGGCGGGAATATGTGCGGCGCTCCGACCGTGACCGGTGACCCAATGCTTGGAGCCTTGGCAAACAATGGCGGTTCCACTTGGACCTTTGCCCTATTGCCCGGTTCCCCAGCCGTCGACGCGGGAGACGACGTTACCTGCACGGTCCCATCCGATCAGCGCGGCGTTCCTCATCCACTAGGCGCGCGCTGCGATATAGGTTCCTACGAACAACGCCCCGTCCGTTATGTAGCAAAAACCGGCAGTGATACTGGAAACGATTGCACGAACAGCGCATCTCCATGTTTTACCGTCAGCCGTGCAGTCAGTCAGGCGACAAGCGGAGATTCTATTCACATTGACGCCGGAACATACGCGGAGAGCAATACTTTTAATGATTTGGAAGTTATTGGCGCAGGTATGAATCAGACGATACTGGACGGCGGCGCCAGCAACCGCGTAATTTATGTTGGGTTTGGCAAAACCGCTTCACTTGCGGACCTTACGATCCAGAATGGGAGTTCTTCAAGCGGTCGTGGAGGCGGTATATACTCTATGGGTCCTCTCACGCTAATGAGAGTAAAAGTCACAGGCAACAGCGCTGTGGGAGGGGGCGGCATCTCGTCTGAAGCCGCGCTCACCATCACAGACAGCATCGTGAGCGCCAACACGGCAACAGACGACGGCACTGGCGGCGGTATATTCGTAAATACTTCCGAAACCGTGAATTTGACGAACGTAACCATTAGCGGGAATACTACGTCTACATTGTCTTATAGTGGGGGCGTTCATATTCAAGGTAGTCCGACGGCCAACTTGACCAACGTAACTATTAGCGGCAATACCGCGGGAAGCCCAAGTGGAATTTCAATAGGAGGCGGAACCGTTTCCATCTTGAATAGCACAATTGCAAATAACCATCTAACCTCAGGTTCTGGAGGCGGGATTCTTAATTATGCAACCCTGAAGATTAAGAACACCATCGTAGCCGGAAACGACGGGGATGAGTGCAGTAATGGCGGTACCTGGAACTCACAGGGATATAACCTCAGCAGTGACCTCACTTGCGGTTTCACAAATACCGGCGACCAGCAAAATACAGATCCGCTGTTGGCGGCGCTTGCGGATAATGGCGGATACACACAAACGCACGCGTTGTTATCCGGTTCCCCAGCCATTGACGCGGGCGACAACACCACCTGTGCCGTGTCTCTCGTTAATAATCTTGATCAGCGCGGCATCGCGCGTCCACAGGATGGGGATGGGAACGGATCCGCCATCTGCGACATTGGCGCATTTGAAGCGCGGCGAACGTTAACGACGCTCAATTTTGCTTCGCAGGGCAGCTACGATGGCTGGATTTTGGAAACCGGTGAGAAGACAAGTAAGGGTGGCACGAAGAATTCCACCTCTTCCACCATCAGGCTTGGCGACGATAAGACAAAGAAACAATATCGCGGCATCCTGTCATTTAACACTTCAAGCTTGTCGGACACTGCGATCATCACCAAAGTCACGCTCAAAGTGAGGAAGCAGGGAATCGCCGGCGGAGGCAATCCGGTCACGACTTTCAAGGGATTCATGGCAGATATAAAGAAAGGTTACTTTGGCGCAACTGCATTGCAAGCCGCTGATTTCCAGACTGCCGCGAGCAAAACATACGGTCCCTTCAAGATTGCCATTTCCGGCGTTTGGTACAACATTAATCTGACCAGTGGACAAGCTTACATCAACAAACTTTCCACGTCTTCCGGCTTGACTCAAATCCGTTTGCGTTTTTATCTGGACGATAACAACAACACTACAGCCAACTATCTCAGCTTGTATAGCGGCAGTGTGAGCATCAGCGCCTATCGTCCGCAATTAGTCATTGAGTATTACGTACCGTAAGAATACGGTCTGACAAGATAAGTTGTCTTTGGCAAGAGGCATCTTCAAAATGTCTCTTGCCGTTCAAAATTCTTTTTCACCAAAGGAGAATAAAAAATGAAAACCAATTACAAATTCACTTGCATTCTTGCTCTGCTGGCATTGATGTTTAGCGCCATCGGGGTCACCTCCGCTTATGCGACGACAGTCACTGTTACCGATTGCGGGGACAGCGGCGCGGCAGGACAACTGCGGACGCTGATGAACGATGCCGTCAGCGGCAGTACGATCAACATTCCGGCTTGTACGATTACAATAACCGGCGCATCTGGCGATGACGCGAATGTCAGCGGCGATCTCGATTTCACTAAGAATCTGAACCTTGTTGGCGCGGGCGTAGGCAGTACCATCATTGATGGTGGCGCCTTGGATCGCGTCTTTCAGGTCACTGGAACATTTACGGTGAATATCTCCGGCGTCACAGTCAGGAACGGCAATGTCTCGGACCACGGCGGCGGCATTCGCAACGATGCTGGCACGCTGACCATTACGAACAGCGTCCTCTCTGGCAACAACTCAGGCCCCCCCTTCAACGGCGGCGGCATTTACAATACTGGCACACTGACCATTACGAACAGCGCCTTCTCTAGCAACAGCTCGAGCAGTTATGGCGGCGGCATTGACAATGGCGGCACGTTAACCATTGCAAACAGCACCTTCTCCGGTAACAATGCGGGCGGATTCGGCGGCGGCATCTATAACCAGGGGACATTGAACATGATGAATACCATCCTGGCAAATAGCAGCGGCAGTGAGGATTGCTATAATAACAGTAGTAATGTGATTGCCACCAATACCAATAACTTGATCGAGACCAATGGGATCAGCGGGAGCAACATGTGCGGCACACCGACCGTAACCAGTGACCCGATGCTTGGCGCGCTTGCGAACAACGGCGGTCCCACCCAGACCTTTGCCCTGCTGCCCGGCTCCCCAGCCGTTGACGCCGGCGACAAAGCCACTTGCAACGCGTCCCCGGTTAGTAATCTTGACCAGCGCGGCTTTTCCCGCGACGGCACATCTTGTGACATCGGCTCTTATGAACGCTCTTTCCGTTATGTAGACACCGCAATCGGCAGTGACACTACTAACAATTGCACGAACAGCCTCTCTCCATGCCAGACCATTAACTATGCAATCGGTCAGGCGGTAGAGGGAGATGCCATTAATGTTGCCGCAGGAACATATACGGAGACTTACTCCAGCGCCATTAGCATCCGACTTCTCAAAAGCCTTGAGATCATTGGCGCAGGCATGAATCTAACCATTCTGAATGGCGGTGGGACCCGCCAGGTGGTCTATATTCCCCTTGTCGCCCCTGCCATAATTTCTTCCATAAAAGACCTCACCATCCAAAACGGACTTAATAGCGGCGGTGATGGAGGCGGTATACGCGCTTTTGGTCCCCTCACTCTGACGCGAGTAAAAATTACAGGCAATAGCGGAAAATTGGGAGGAGGCATCGCGTCTAATTATGCCCTTACCATGACAGACAGCATCGTGAGCGCCAACACGGCAACAACAAACGCAGGGGGCGGTATATACATCGACACACCCGCAACCGTTAATTTGACCAATGTAACTATTAGTGGAAATACGGCTACATTGACTTCCAGTGGGGGCGTTCATATTCAAGGAAGTCCGACGGTCAATTTTACCAACGTCACAATCAGCGGCAACACTGCGCCAAATGCAGGTGGAATTACAATAAGCTCTGGAACGATTAACATCCTGAACAGCGCCATCGCAAATAACCATGTGACATCAGGCACGGTTGGTGGGATAGTCTTTTATAATAACACCCTGAACATCAAGAACACTATCGTTGCCGGGAACGACGGGGATGAATGTAACGGTTCCGTGACCTCACAGGGGTACAACCTCAGTAGCGACGACACTTGCAGTTTCACAAATACCGGCGACCAGCAAAATACAGATCCACTTTTGGGCGTCCTCGCGGACAATGGCGGCTACACCCAAACCCATGCGCTGCTATCCGGTTCCCCAGCCATTAATGCCGGCACAGACACAGGGTGTCCATCCAAAGATCAGCGCGGAATCAAGCGTCCACAAGGCGCACACTGCGATATCGGTTCTTATGAAGCTAACCAAATTGTCGCTTTCAAATCCATTGGTTCGCAGGATGGCTGGATTTTGGAAACCGGTGAAAAGACAAGTAAGGGCGGCACGGTGAATTCCACATCCACCGTCATCAGGCTTGGCGACGATAAGACAAAGAAACAATATCGCGGCATCTTGTCATTTAGTACCAAAAGCCTGCCGGATACCGCAGTCATTGTCAAAGTCACGCTCAAAGTGAGGAAACAGGGAATCACTGGCGGAGGGAATCCGGTGACGACCTTCAAGGGATTCATGGCAGATATCAAGAAAGGCTATATCGGCACATCCGCATCATTGCAAGCCGCGGACTTCCAGACTGCCGCGAGCAAAACATACGGTCCCTTCAAGACCGTCATTTCCGGCGTTTGGTACAACATTGACTTGACCAGTGGAAAATCCTACATCAACAAAACTTCCGCGTCTTCCGGTTTGACGCAAATCCGCTTGCGTTTCTATCTGGATGATAACAACAACACTACAGCCAACTATCTCAGCTTGTATAGCGGCAGTACAACCACTGTGGCGAATCTTCCACAATTAGTCATTGAGTATTACGTACCGTAGGGGAGTATCCTTTAGGACTACGAGCCGTAGGCGAGTGTCCTTTAGGATTACGTGCCATAAACTAATAGCAGAGTCCAGAAGTAGAACTTCTGGACTCCAAAATCAGTTATTGACTACCATCAACTTTTACATAAGCAGTACCAATTTTCAAAAAGGAGAATATAACATGAAGAAACATCTATCAATCGAGGCGAAGCTAATCCGTGCGTTCGAAATTTTGCTCATTGTTGCATTGTTGTCGGCAGGCTTGCCGGTCCAAACGGCTTTTGCGGCAGGAACGGATCGTTATGTAACCACAACAGGTGACGATGCCAGTACCACCTGCGCATCCGACAATCCCTGTCTGACCGTTGCCCGTGCAATTACAGTATCTGCCAGCGAAGACACAATCCATATCGCGGCTGGTTCGTATCCTGCAAACCTGACTGTGAATAAAGATCTCACCTTCATTGGGGCAGGCATGAATCAAACCCTTCTAAATGGAGAGAGCGCCGGGAAGGTGATGATAATTACAGGTACAAGCGCTGTTGTAATTACAGACCTGGCAATTGGGAATGGCGTGGGCGAAAATGGAGCAGGCATTTTCAACTCTGGAACATTGAGTCTGACGCGCGTCAAAGTGACAGATAACGATGCCACCGGTCATGGGGGCGGTATATACAGCGCCGGTTCGCTTAGCATGACCGACAGTGTGGTAAGAGCCAACGCCGCAGATATTGGAGGCGGCTTGTTTCTCAGTACGACCAACCCGACAGTAACCACCTTGACCAGAGTCACCGTTAGCGGCAATAATGTTACCAATTACGGCGCCGGCATTCACACGCAGAATTCCGGGACATTGATTCTTGTCAATGTAACTCTCAGCGGAAACACACACACCAGCGGTCCTGGCGGAGGAATTACCAGCAGCGGCTCCAATCTTCAAATCATCAGCAGTACGATTGCTTATAACCAGTCCAATGGTCTTTATGGCGGCGGTATCCATAATTTTACAGGATCCACTGGATCTATAAATGTTATGAATACAATTGTTGCTTTTAATGGCAGCCTAAACTGTCACAGCGACGCCGGCTACCTGTTATCTTCGGGGGATGACCTGGATAGCGCCGATAGTTGCGGTTTCCACGAGGCAAGCGATCTTCCCAATACGGATCCGTATTTGGAACCATTAGCGGACAATGGCGGCTATACCGAGACGCATGCCTTGTCTGGCGGAAACTCTCTTCACCCCCATAGCCCGGCGATTGATGCCGGTATCTATTGCCCCCAGACTGAAGACCAGCGCGGCGTCAAGCGTCCGCAAGGCGCGTCATGTGACATCGGCGCTTATGAGGCAATCGTCTATTACACTGCCACAGTCTCTTCAAACAACAGTCAAGATGGCTGGATCTTGGAATCTGGTCCACACACGAGTAAGGGCGGCACAATGAGTTCCACAGCCGCCACTTTCAGGGTTGGCGATGATGCGGCAGATAAACAATATCGCAACATCCTGTCATTCAGCACCGGACCAAAACTGCCAGACACCGCGGCCATCACCAAGGTCACGCTCAGAGTCAAGAAATATGGCAGTGTAGTCGGCGCAGTTACTAATCCGGTCACCACCTTCGGGGGCTTCCTGATGTATGTAAAAAAAGGCTACTTTGGAAAGACTTCATTGGAAGCTGCTGATTTCCAGACGACCACCGGGAGCCACAAGTATGGTCCATTCAAGACCCCTCTCGTCAGCGGTTGGTACAACATTGACCTGACCGCTATAAAAGACCACGTCAACAAAACTTCCTCGTATTCCAGCTTGACGCAAATCCGCCTGCAGTTCAATACAGCTGATAATGGCAATAAAAAAGCCAACTATCTTAGACTGTATGGCGGAAGTAGTACTTCTCGTCCGCAGTTGGTGATCGAGTACTATGAGCCATAGGCGAGTATCCTTTAGGATTACGAATCGTAACAATTGAATAAACTAAAAGAGCCTCCACACGGAGGCTCTTTTAGTTTATCTTTATGCTTTATTTTACAACCCTGCAGCCTTCTTGAGCTTGGCGGCTTTATCTGTTTTTTTTCTGGGGAAATTCAATGTCATCGCGGCTAAAGTGACCGTACGCGGCGGTCTGTGGTAGACCGTTCTGGAGAGTGTCGCCAATATTTCATTGTCTTGATGAATTGGATTTCATGTTTAAACAAAAGATTCTTTCGAATCCTATTCTCAGGGAATGATTGACAGAAGTGTAAGACGCTATCGACAGAAGTGTAAGGTGATTTAGTACCCTGGTACTAGCCCAAAGTTCAATCTCCGCGCGCTGATTTGTTATTCTTATATAGCAATATTCCATGTAAAGCAGCTTGTTTACTATGTCATGATCGACAGTCCGATGAAAATATTTGGCAAAACTGCCTGACGTATGTCATTCAGATTTGCTTTTCGACAAGGAGTAAATAATGAATAAGATGGTTTATGGATTAATGAGCGTCATTGCAGCGTTTGCCCTGACGGTCGGAAACCATTACAGCGTACATGCCTCATCCGCATCTGTCGCGCAGATGCAGCGGAGTCAGGTTTCTTTGGCGGCGATGGGTGATGTGACCCAAAGTTATATTGTAGATAAGGATAATGTCGGCGGGAACAGATGTAATGATACATGGCCGGGGACGCTCAACCAACCTTTTTGTACCATCAACAAAGGAATTGCCGCTCTGCAGCCTGGCGAAGCGCTATATGTCCGAGGAGGTACTTATCCCGCCTTTTCAGTCAATAAAAGTAATATCACAATCTCTGGCTATAGTGGCGAATTCCCCATTATCAATGGAGGTATTGGAATTAGATTATATAACGCGTCGTATGTAACCCTTCATGGGTTTGAAGTCGTTGGGACAATTGGGAATTGGTCTGGTGGAATCACGCTTGACGGTGGGGGACATAATATTATTGATGGGAATAAAGCGCATGATAATACCAATGTGGGAATGTCAGGAATACAAATATACAACAGCTCTTTTAATAAGGTTGCCAACAATGAGGTTTATAATAATTATGAAAGCGGGATAACGATTTCTGGAAATTCGTCGGATAATGATGTTGGATTTAATAAATCCCATGATAATACTTTGAACGGTGGAGATTCGGATGGGATTAGTTTAAGTTATCCGTCGACCAGGACAAATCTTCACGATAATTTAGTGTATGGGAATTCCGATGATGGGATCGACACATGGGATAGCACGGGAAATTTTATTATCGGTAACATCGTACATGATCAGAATGGGATTGGGGATGGTAACGGTATCAAATTGGGAGATGGAGCGACTGGTGGGAACAACCTGATTAAGCAGAATATTTCATATAACAATAAAGTCGCAGGGTTCACCTCCAATAGAAGCGGCGGCAATACTTATTACAATAATGTCGCTTACAATAATAATTACGGCTTTGATGATGGCTTGACGCAGCCTTCCATGGCTCAAAACACATATATCAATAATATCGGATACAACAACGTTATTGCCAATTTCTCGGCAAGTATATATCCAACTGTCTCCCATAATAATATCTGGTACTCTGATGGCAGTGGACCGAAGGTGATGTATGAATATAGCGCTTACGCTACTCTGTCCGCATTTTTCCTGGCAACTGGGTTGGATAATCCGGACGGCGATCTGGCTTCTCTACAAGTCGCCCCCCAATTTGTGAATCCAGCAGGGGGATTATTTGACTTGTCGCCTTCATCTCCTGCCATTGACCGAGGCGATCCCACTAATCCTGGACAAGTAACGGCATTCAATCGTGTTGATATAGGCGCCATTGAATATGCTTACACCAGTGAAATCTACACTGTAAACAAATCCTTAACCTCTACATCAACGGGCGCCAGCGACGGCTGGGCGCTTGAATCCACTGAAACCAGCGGCAAGGGCGGCAGCATAAATACCACTGCCACTACCCTGCGCTTGGGTGATAATAAGACCAAGAAACAGTATCGCGGCATTTTGTCATTTAGTACAGCTGATCTGCCGGATAATGCGACCATCACCAAAATTACGCTTAAGGTCAAGAAGCAGTCTATTGTCGGCGGAGGCAACCCGGTGACGATCTTCAAGGGATTTATGGCGGATATCAAGAAAGGTACTTTTGGAACATCTGCGTTGCAAACCGCGGACTTCCAAACTGGCGCGAGTAAATCTTATGGTCCCTTCAAGACCGCGCTTTCCGGCGGATGGTACAGCATTGATTTGACCAGCGGACACGACTACATCAATAAACTATCCACATCTTCCGGCTTGACGCAAATCCGCTTGCGTTTTTATCTGGATGATAACAATAACGCTACAGCCAATTATCTCAGCTTGTATAGCGGCAATATTACAAACGCGGCATATCGTCCGCAGTTGGTGATTGAGTATTACGTACCGTAACAATTGAATAATATGAAGAGCCTCCGCAAAAATTTCGCGGAGGCTCTTTTAGTTTATTGTTATGCTTTATTTTACAGTCCCGCAGCCTTCTTGAGCTTGGCGGCTTTATCTGTCTTCTCCCAGGAGAATTCGATGTCATCACGTCCAAAGTGACCGTACGCGGCGGTCTTGCGGTAGATCGGTTTACGCAGGTCCAGGTCGCGGATGATCGCGCCGGGGCGCAGGTCAAAGAATTCGGTGACAAGCGCGGCGATTTTTTCATCTGCAATTTTTGCTGTGCCGAATGTTTCCACATTCACCGAAAGCGGATGTGCGACGCCGATGGCGTACGCGACTTGCACTTCTACGCGGTCAGCCAGACCGGCGGCGACGATGTTCTTGGCAACATAGCGCGCGGCATACGCGGCAGAGCGATCAACCTTTGTGGGGTCTTTGCCTGAGAACGCGCCGCCGCCATGACGACCCATGCCGCCATAAGTATCCACGATGATCTTGCGTCCGGTCACGCCGGCGTCGCCCATGGGACCGCCAATCACAAAACGTCCAGTTGGGTTGACATAGATTTTTAGATTTTTATCAATCAGGTCTTTGGGCAGGGTTGGATAAATAACATGCTCGCTGATCTGTTCGACAATTTCAGCGTGCGAAATTTCAGGCGCGTGTTGCGTGGAAATAAGCACGGTGTCAATGCGTTTGGGTTTGCCGTGATCGTATTCCACTGTGACTTGACTCTTGCCGTCGGGGCGCAGCCATTCCAGCGTATTATTCTTGCGTACTTCGGCAAGCTGGCGGGATAATTTGTGCGCCATATAAATCGGCATGGGCATTAAGGTCGGCGTCTCGTTGCACGCGTAACCGAACATCATGCCTTGATCGCCCGCGCCGATTTTATCCAGGTCTTCCTTATCGCCGCCTTTGGCTTCCAACGATTTGCTGACGCCCATATCAATATCCGGGCTTTGGCTGGCGATGGCTGAAAGCACACCGCAGGTATTGCCGTCAAAACCTTTCTTGGCGCGGTCGTAACCGATCTCAATGACCACCTTGCGGACGAGGTCGTCAAAATTGACAAATGCCTTGGTAGTGATTTCGCCAAGCAACATCACATAGCCGGTCTTGGTGGCTGTCTCGCAAGCTACGCGCGACATGGGGTCTTGTTCAATGCAGGCATCCACTACTGCATCTGAAATCTGGTCACACATTTTATCGGGGTGACCTTCCGTCACCGATTCTGATGTAAACATCAAACTCGGCGAAGACATAAAAGTGTTGCTCATTATTTTTTCTCCTTTAGAAAATAAAATTGCCCTTCCATCGTGCTGAAAGGGCAATTACATAAAATGTTGTCTACCCTCTCATCTCCCAGAAATCTATCTGTCGGATTTGGCACCATATTCAACTTTCGCTGACTGGTTGTCGAGGCATCGCAGGGCCGTTCCCTCCGCCTCTCTGGATAAGAGCGCCGTGTTGGGGCTATTGAATTGTGGCGGCATAATACCACAGGTAAGGGCGCGAGTCAATTAAAAAAACGCTTCTTTCGGGACGATGAGCCTGTTTCCGTTTAATTGCCTGCCGCGCAGCGAAAGCCTATTTTTATAGAACTTTGTCCATACCGCGTTGGGTCGCTTGTTGACGCAAGCAAGTTGGGTCCAGGCAAACTGCCGCGGTTTGAAACGCGTACATCCAGGAATGTATCTTGATAAGAACCGCCGCGCATCACGCGGTTATATTTTCCCGGTATTTGAACGGGACCCGTCGGATTAATCGCGCTGGCGGTTAGATAATAATCTCCATCATATAAATCATCCACCCATTCCCAGACATTGCCAGCCATATCCAATATTCCATACGGACTTGCGCCCGCGCTATAAGAACCGACTCGGCTGGTATCGTGGACGAGGTTATCGAAGTTGGCGTAAATTTCTGAAGGCGGCTCATAGCCCCAGGGATAAGTTCGCAGGTCATCGCCGCGCGCGGCGCGTTCCCATTCCGCTTCGCTGGGCAAACGGCGACCAGCCCATGCGCAATAGATTGTCGCTTCCTCCCATGAAACGTTCACAACCGGATAGTCTCGGTATTCGGGATTGGTGAAATAATCCGGTCTTCGTTGTGAAAAGATGCTGTGTTCTTTCGAGCATGAGCCAGCCTGGATGCAAAGTGTGTACATGCCATTGGTGACTTCAAGTTTATCAATCCAAAAAGAATCCATCGTTACTTCATGTCCCGGTTTTTCGTCCACCTTTGCATTGACATCATACGCGCCCATGTGAAAAATTCCCGCGGGGATTTGTACTTGCGGCATTCCATCCATGGATGAGACGCGTTCAATAGGTCCCGCCGGGGTTGGCGTTGGACTCAATATAGGTGTGGATAATTCAAGCGTTGCCGGAGGCTGTAATTCCGCTGTAGCGGTTGTCGTTGTTATCGCCATCGGGCTTGCTGTTTCTGTTGGAACAACAGAAATTGCAGGTTGGCAGGCTGTGAGCAGAAGAATTGTGAAAAGAAGCAGGGAGTTCCTCATTGCGAATATGTTCCTGAATTTGAGTGATGTTTACCAATGGAAATATACACTGGCGTTTTTTCTAAGGACTGCAATTTGTAAGATCGTAGATTGGTTGAATATAGCTGTTGATTGCTTTTTCAGCGTCGCAATAATTTGGGTGGACTTTTAACGCTTTGTTCCAGTCTGCAAATGCGCCTTCGAAATCTCCCTTGCGATGGAGTCCGTATCCATGCCATAACAATGCCTCCTCTGCATAATATCCGTTAATCGGTTTGTAAGTATTTTCTGTTAATGTAAGTAAATAGTCAATTTGGTCATTGTTGTAATAGGCAAAAAACGGACCGAACTGATAGCGCGTCATGCGTTGGGGTAAACCGATTGTGAAAGCCTTGTCGTAAGCCTGGGCGGCTTCAGCATAGCGTTCAAAGTAGACGAGATTACTGCCGAGGTTGAACCAGGCAAAAGCGTCGTTCGAATCGGTGATTGTATCCGCTTGCGCGATGGCTAGGGCGTTTTGTCGATTCTGGTCGGCGTTCCAATTGACTCCCAGAATTGACTTGATCTCTTCTTCATCCTGTGGCAGGTAAATCACCATATAAAGATAGTTGAATGGTTTCCAATCTTTCATTAGGACGTCATACGGGATTTTTTTATCTGGTCCGCGTAAGGGATCCTGGGCTGTGACGACACTTTGTGAATCATCGTAACTGGTGATGAGCAAATAATGCGCATCCCAAAGATCGTCGTTGGGACCATTCGCATCCTGAGGGGGAAGCGTGGATGCTTCCTCGATGATGACGGGATAGTTCGCAGCCAGCAGGCGCTTTAACAGGTTGACATTGCCAGCCACACGGAATTCCGCGCGCAGCCAACCAGCTTCGTTGAGGACGTAATAACGCAATTCATCCGGATTTACATTGCGGTCTTTATCAATGGGTTTGATAATCTTCGCGATGTCATTTTGGGTTCCATCCCAGCCATACATACGCAATGCCATCGTCAGTGTGGCTGGACCGCAATTGTTAATGCCTTGCAATTCATATTTTCCAGTTTGTAAAGAGACTTGAGATGGAAGCGGTTGGGTTGTAGCCGTAGGTGTAGATAATTCGGTTGCGACAAGTGTTGGTGTAGGTGGCAGAGCCGTGAAAGTTGCAAAGGGTGTGGATGGCATTGGCGTGGGCATCTTGCCGACAGGCTCCACCACGTTTTTTATATATGTTGACCATACTTCATATCGCCATTCAAGACGGGACTGAATCGTTGGGATTTGATATAGTAATAATGCCAGCGCTCCGAAGACCGCCAGCCCGATCAAGATGTTTCTAACTTTTTTGGACATGATAAAAGTTTACCATGCCTTGCTGAAAGGGAATTAAGTAAATTATAGATTTAATATCTTCCCCAAAAAGCGAAATTTGTCTTTTGTTGGCTTTACTTTTTTCTGGTTTCCAGCCATTTCTTAAACGATCTTTGACTCTCGCCTGACGGCTTGCCGAAGATGATATTTTCCACGCTAATATCTTCATCCAAATCGGTCCAGTGAATCCCTTCGCCATCTCCGATGATTCGCCAATTCCCGCGTTCCTTTGGCGTCCCATGTAAAAGGCGCGGAAACCATGCCAATGGAACGGAAACCGTGCGTCCATCGCTTAGATCAACCGTCAGCGCATCTTCGGTCACAGTCACGGATTGCGCCGAAGCCATATAAACTTCAATCGCTAAAGTGTTCATGCCAGCTCCTTAACAATCTTTCCTGATTTTCCTCGATCAATCTTTGAATTCGGTTCAGTTCGTTTCGATTAAATCTGCCGCTGCTTTGCAATCTCACCGGGTCAAGCCAGAATTTCGCTTTGTTTCTTTCACGCTCGACGTGAACATGAGGCGGTTCATCACGGTCGCCGGAATAAAAGAAGAAACGATAGGGACCAGATTCCCAGATGGTTGGCATAAATAAAATTTCCTTGAAAGAATTATAGCGCCACTTGAAACGCAAAAAATTATCCATTGGCATAAGGACGCCACACTGGCTTTATTGGGACACGACCCTGCGTTGCACGCCGAGCAAGAATACAGGTCGGTGGGGATATTTAGCAACTGGAGCGAGACAGGGGTAGCTGGCACATCCCCGAGCACAAATTTCCCCACCACGCCATCAGCCACGCTCGCAACTACGTCAGCCCCATAAGCAGCGCCTGTGTGGTTGTATCCCACGATCAAGTCGCTGGTCTTGCTCCATGGCTGGGCTGTCGAGCATGTCCCGCCTGGGTCATAATACACTTTCCCGCTGATGTATCTCGGTCGGTTAAAGCTCGAGGTACAGGTATCCTGCAGTACTCCCCTGCGATAAACATACGCATAAATATCTATAACCCCATATCTACTATGGTTCGCCAGATTGACTGCGGCATGCCAATTACCATAGGTATCCATATAGCCCGTGTAGTTATGATATGAATTATCCGGGTCTCTCGCGCGGAAAGTCACCGTCAGATAATCAGGATAGCCAGGTTTCAAATTGGATGGTTTTGTGACCCCGTCCGCATACAACTTAAAATTTCCGGTTGCCTGATCGGTCGTAATGTTTTGCGGGAAAACCGAATTGCAGTGGGCTAAGTTACATGCCGGCGAGCACCAACACTCTCCACCATCGCAAGTTCTAGACCCGCACTCACAGCCAGAAAAAGCTCCGCCCGTGTCGCCACTATTATTACCACTTACCGGACCATACGAACGACACCCGCCTCCAGCAACCTGATAGCTCCCCGGCCCGCAAGACCCATTACTTTGTGCCGCCGCCTTTCCACATTCTGCTGTATTAAATTCTGGTGCAACACAATATTGTTCACCATCGAAAATTCTATAACCTAAACATCTACCAGTTCTTACAACTATACACTCCTGTGCATTTACTACTTTTTCATTCAAACCCATCCACACCATCAAAAGAAATACAATCAAAAATATTCTGGTCAATATCCGTACTATTCGCATTACCCTTCATTGTTACTTATCCCACTACAAAAGTCAAAAATCGAAAACCATCTCAACTAATCTCAAGATTTTTCACTAATATTGTGTTGGGTTAATCCAATTTGTAAGCTCTAATTGTATCAACTTACTTAGATCATTTCTCTCATTTCCCTCATATTCATATCCCAATGGTTGAATATAAAGAGTAACATCATGTGGATCGTTATTACCAATGTTATCTCCTGGCTTAGCTACAACCCACGCCAAAGAATAACTATCAATATAACCGCTTGGTTTTCGAATTATTAAATGCTCATAATACGTGTCTCGAATACCATATCTATGCCATATTACACTGCGTACATGGTCAAGATGATCCCAAGCTTTTTGATCAATATATATCTTTCCATTTCTCATTTCCCCCGGCTTCGCCACTTTGTGTAATTTCTCTATGAGTTCCGGTCCGTAAATAAATCTCATCACGCCGTTTGCATCTTTTTTCGCCGCCGCCTCACCCGTTTCCGCATATACGATCTCATCGCCTTTTTGTACCAGTTCGCCTACGTCAAAGCCGTATTGGGTTACGTCCATGCCGGCGATGATGCCTGGCGGCATCATCGTGGAAGTTGGCGTTAATGTAGGAACAGGCGTTTGAGTTGATGTTAAAGTTGGTGTGATAGTTAATGTAGGCGCTGCATCAGGCGTTGCCACCGCGCAGGAAACAAGAAACAATAAAAGGATAAAATAAATTCCAAGATTGTATTTCATTGAGAACCTCTTTTCGGATTATTATTCCATTCTTTCACACGCTCCAAAAGGGCAGCCAGCGGTCTTAGGTCAGAAATTGGTACGGCAAGATTTTTTGTTTTCGTGTGGTTATATTGAAAGACGCGCGTGCCTGATTGAATAAAACTGGCGCGGCGCGAAAACTCTTCGCGTTCGATGTAACCCGCCAGCCAAATGTCCATGCCATAGACCCAAATATTTCCCCAATCCATCGGCTGGATCAGATAAGTTTTTTTATGGATTGGGAAATTTATTCCAATGCGCGCGTCTGGCATATTTTGGATATGGATGCTGGATACCGAATGGAATTCATCCTGGATGACGACCCGCGTCCGCGCTGGGAGTTCCAGCCTGCGTGTTAAAAATTCCCGAGCTTTATCCTGTCCGTTAATTTCGATGACTTGCGCCGCGTCTGATTCAGATTTCAGCGCCAGCGCGCCAAGCGGATTCCACGTTTGCGGTTGGCGCCACGCATCCGGCATGGTATGGATTAAATAAAAAGGCTGATCGTTTTTGATGACCGCTTTCAGATCCGCTTGTGATGCGGCAATGAGTCCCGCCAAAAATGCAAATAAATAAATATCATGGCTGTTGAGAGATTCTCCGCTGTGTTGGTCTGATGGCACAAGCGCCGGCGCTTTTAGCATGACATTGGGATTATGGCGCATCTCCGAAATTTGATCGCGGTATGTGATGAGATAGGATTTTATGTCACAACGATGTCCGCCCAATGAAACATCGTAACGATCTGGGTCGGTGAACGGAGTTGCGCCTTGCACATCGAAAGAAATATTTTGTCCACTGAGATAACGCCTGAAAGCCAGTTCCACTGCCACGCCAGCAACAATGCGGCGCAAACGATCATAAGGCGAGCCGCCCATGCGATTATATGTATAAGGCAGCGATCTCAGCGCGTAGGCAATTCCGCCTTCGGTCAGGTCGCGGGTGTAAGGGATGTGGATGAGGTCGGTAGATGTCAACATTATTTTTTTTTACGCATTACGGATTACGTAATACGTTCATAATTCGTAATGCGTAATCCGTAAAACACTTACTCATTCCTAAACTGTAAACAATAATGATGGAATGTATTGCTCACCCACGCGGAGCCAAGTCCGAACGGCGCGAGGCGTTGATTATCCTGCATCCAGATTTTTTCATCTTTGAGAGTATAGGTCTTGCCGAGTTCGCGCCCCAAATCCCATGCAAGCGGATAAATCTTTCCGCCCTTTTTGATATTTTTTACAATAATCGTTAAGTAGGCTTTTTCTTTTAAAACAGGTTTGAGCGCCGCATAGATTTGTACAAGTTTTTCGATAAAAACATCGTAATCATTTATGTTGCCTAAATCATTTGGATCATCGGAATAAAACACATCCACATCCGGCGATGCGCGGCGTTTCTTTTGTGTCTCCGCGCCTTTGACGCGTAACATGTCCCAATAAGGAGGCGAGGTCAAAACATAGTCAAAGGTTGGAAGTTGAAGGTCTAACGCGTTTCTCGCGTCTCCATTGATAATTTCAGACTTTAGACTTTCGACCTGCTGACCTAATGCGATGCGTTCTTCTATAATAAGTTGTTCCGCGATCTGCGCGTATTTTGGATTCAATTCAATGCCGTAACTATTTCGTCCGGCGCGTAAAGCCGCGATTAAAGTTGATCCTGTCCCAGCCATGGGATCAAGAATGGTCTGCCCTTTCTTGGTGAAGAACTCGATGAATTCCTGCGCCATGGTCTCAGGGAATTTTGCCGGGTGTGTGAGCGCGTCCTTTTTGCGCGGCGGCGGATTGTGAATGAACCATGATTTCTGGAACTTGAGCCAGGTCTTTGGATCGAGATCGTTAAGTTTATTGTTGGGCATTGAGAGATTATATCTTACGGGTGAGGCGTTTTTGTGGGAGGCACAAGGTCAAGTTGTTGCACAACCAGATCGCTGAAATTAACCGTCACCGGCGTATCGGATGCAGATTGCGCGAATACGCCAATCGTTCCGCCGGCATAATTAGGGTCTGCAATTGTGAATTGATACCTGCCATTTAGAAAGAGCCGCATCTCGGCGCCTAATGCCCAGACGCCGATGCGTACTTCGCTGGGCGCGCCGATAGGCGCGTCTCCGCTGAGGATGGATTTTTGCAGAGGATATTTGTCATATCCGCTTCTGCGTTCCGCGTGGACTTGACCATCACAGGTTAAAGCGAAACGATAATATGCCACCGCGTTGGCGCGCACGAGCAAACCGTATTCGTCTGCGCCGCGGCACAAGCCGGGACGCGCGGTAATTTCGACATAGAAATTTTCAAGCGTAAAATCCTTTTTCAAGCTGAACATGTAAATGCCGGGTTGAACAGCAAGCATGAGATAATTATGTTCGATGGATGCCGCGCCTTCGTCTGAAGCGGATGTATTCCACGAATCTGCAACCGAGAAATTATCGGTGAGAGTCACTTCGCTGAGTCCGGGACGTTTTTCAGGCGTGGCGGTTTTGGCGGTAAAAAGTTGAAAGGTAGGAGTGGCTGATGGCGGGAACCAGACAATAGTCGCGGAAGGAAGCGGGGTCTCAGTCGCATTGACAGACAGTGAAGGCGCGGCAAAAATATCCAGCGCGGAGCAGGCGGTTAACATCATCGCTAATTCCGCCGCAAATATAAAGACGCTTCGACTTCGCAATGACAGAGATGAATGTAAATTTATCATGGGTGTTTGATGACGCAAGTCGCAAAAATTTGGCGTACAATAAGATATTCTCATTCTAGCATAAAGGAGCGAATCATGAGCGTGAAGCGTGTTCTGGTCACTGGCGCGTGCGGAGAAATTGGACAGGCGCTTGCGCAGGGTCTGGCGCAAAAAGGCGGTTATCAAATTATCACGGCAGATATGGCGCCTTTGCCTGAAAGTATAAAATCTTTAGTAACTGAACATGTGCAAGGCGACCTGGTTAATAAGGTCAAGATTTTTTATGATTATGATTTTGATGTCATCTTTCATTTGGCGGCGTCGCTTTCTTCCAAAGCTGAGGTGGCGACCGAAGAGGCGCATCGCATCAACGTGGAAGGCACGATGCAGTTATTGATGATGGCGGCGTATCGTTCCGAAAAATATAAAAAGGAAGTGAAATTTTTATTCCCAAGTTCGATTGCCGCGTATGGCATGGCGGGAAGCGAAGCTAAAAAAGCCGCGAGCCGCGTGAAGGAAGATGAATACAACACGCCGCACACCATGTATGGATGTAATAAACTTTATTGCGAAAAACTTGGAATGTATTACAGCCGATATAACGGTCAGCGCCATTTGGATGTAAACCCGCCGGTCATGCTGGACTTTAGGGCGATCCGTTTCCCGGGCTTGATCAGCGCTTTTACCTTGCCCAGCGGCGGCACCAGCGATTACGGTCCCGAGATGCTTCATGCCGCGGCGCAAGGCAAACCGTATTCATGCTTCGTGCGCGAAGATACCAAAATATCATTCATGGCAATGCCCGACGCGATCAAGTCTTTGTTAATGCTTACCGATGTGCCGCGCGCAAAGTTAAGTCACACGGTATATAACATCGCCGCGTTCGCGTTGACCGCCGGCGAATTCCGTGACCGCGCTGTAAAAGCTTTTCCAGACGCGAAGATCAGCTTTGAGCCAAATCCGCGCAGACAAGGCATTGTCGATTCGTGGCCCGAAGATGTGGATGATTCCCTTGCCCGCGCCGACTGGAATTGGAAACCCGATTATGATGTGGATGCTTTCTTTGATAATTACTTTCTGCCGGAGATTCGCAAGAGATATGGGAAGTAAACGAATCCGAAAGTCTGTTGAAAGACTCTTCAACTAAAACAAGATCGAAAAGACTTCCGAATTCTCTATAAGAAAATCCTGATATAATCCCAAAGATGAAATCAAAACGATTTTTAATTTTTATATTTCTTGCAAGTCTGTTATTGCTGGGACTGTGGCTTCCGGTAAATGCCGCGCCGGTTACACAGATTCAATATTCCACGCCCACGCCGGGTGTTGACGGACGCATTATTTACATCGTGCAGGCAGGCGATAATTGTCTGCGCGTAGCCGCTTTGCATGGAATTACTGAAGGCGATTTGCGTTCGCTTAACTCCAAGCTGGATGCAAACTGTACGCTTGTGGAAGGTCAGGAATTGTTGATCGGTTTGGGCGGCGTAGCTGTCACGCCGACTTCCGGATTGCCTCCTACGCCTGCGCCTCCGACTGTTGTCCCCACGCCTTTTAGCGGCACAACCGAAATTTGCGTTTTATTATTCGACGACCAAAATGGCGACTCGCTTCGTCAGGCGCTTGAGCCGGCGGTCGCGGGCGGCGCGGTCAGCGTGACCGAGACAAACGGCGCGTATTCCGCTACATTGGAAACGGTCATTCCAGCAGACACGGCGGCATATCAAGGCATTTGTTTTACGAATGTGCCTGAAGGCGATTACAACATTAGCATGGGCGTTCCCAGCGGATATAATCCAACGATGGCAATATCCTATAATTTGCAAGTCAAAGCTGGCGACCGCGCGTTTGTAGATTTTGGTGTGCAGTCCGTTCAAACTTCGGTGACTGGAGATGAATCAACGCAAAAAGGAACATCGCCTCTTCTCGCTATTTTTGGCGTTTTGTTATTACTTGGCGGGGCTGGGCTTGGATGGTTTGCCTGGCAATCAGCCAGACCGGAAAGCAAATTAGGCGGCGGCGGGATTTTGAAGAAATAAAAATTTTGGCGGTCAACTGACCGCCAAAATTTTTTTAACCCATCGGATGTTTCATTGGCTGTCCGCCAATCAAGTGGATGTGCAGGTGCGGGACAGTTTGTCCGCCGTGCGCGCCGATGTTCGCGATCAAACGATAGCCGTTTTCGGCGATGCCTTCTTGCGCGGCAAGTTGACGCGCAACGCGGAAAAGATGTCCGATGAGTTGTTCATCTTCCGCTTCCAGCGCGTTGACCGATTCGATATGTTTGTTTGGCACGATCAAGATGTGGGTCGGCGCGGCAGGATTGATGTCGCGAAAAGCTGTCGCCTGATCGTCTTGATGGACGATGGTCGCTTTGATGTCGTTATTCACGATCTTACAAAAGATGCAATCGGTCATTTTGTTTATACCTCGAATGATGGATTGAATTAAATGTCTAAGGCACCACGGTAGGAATGGGTCCAAATTTCGGCGCGCAGATGATGTCATAATATTCCAATTCGGTCTGTTTATTTTGCTCGGCGAATGCCGCGGCTTCGCGGCTGATGACGCGGACTTTATCTATATTTTTCAACGCTTGCGACGCCAAATAACGCGGCAGGGTCATTAATGGATCGTTGACCTTGCCTTCGGGAGAATAAGATGGGCGCTCCAATTCTTCTATATCTGCAAGCGGAATCCAATTATACAGGATGGGTCCGCGCGCGTTCATGGTGAATCCCAGTTGATAGCCGAATTTGCGCGCGGCTTCCACAGGACGTTTTCCAAAACTGCCGAGAGGCCAGATGAAGGCAATCGGTTTTTTGCCGAAGTTTTTTTCAAAGGCTGTGATCGAGCCTTTCAGTTCTTTTTGCAGGCTTTCATCGGATGACTTGTCGCTTAATCCAATATCAACGGTGACGCCGTATGCTTGATGGTCCACCCAACCTTCTTTTTCCAGCGCGATATTTTCCTGCCATAATTCTTCGCTGGTACCTGGCAGACTCGTCCATGCGTTGACGACGGGCCAACCCCATTCCTTCCAATAATAGCGGAAGTTGCCGATAAAGTTATCTGCACGGCGGCGGCCATCCTGAATGAGAAGCGCGGAACGCGGTGGGATATTTTCGTTGTGATATAAAAAGTCCGCGAGTTGTTGCGTGTTGATCGCTTCAAAGCCCTGTTCTTTGAGATTGTCCATAAGTTTTTCAAAGTCTTTGACCGTGATACCGTCATTTGATTCCACGACGCGTTTGGTGATGCTCTGGAATAGAATGACCATCACAACTGTGCCGGGCTTGGCGTGAGTCGAATCCCATTTATCTTTGAGATATTGGCATGTGTCTTGAATGTATGTGCGCGGTGTGTCAATCGGATCAAGTTGTGCGCTTTGAAATGTTTCAGGCAGCGCGGGCGGTGTGCGGATAATGGTGGCTGTGGGTACAGGAGTCTTTGTGGAAGATGGCTTGGTAGATTCTGTTTGAGGCGCGGATGTGGGAGTCTGCGCGGGTCGGCATGAAGCTAATATAACGGCGGCAAGTATCGGGATGGAAAGAAGCGAAGCGTGTCTCATTATTATTGCGCGGGAGGAATTGGTCCGTATGTGGGCGCGCAAACGATGTCGTAATATTCCAATTCAACCGCTTTATTTTGTTCGGCATAGGCGGCGGCTTCCTGTCCCGTGTTGCGGATTGTGTCAAGATTTGGAAGCACTTGAGATGGCCAGTAACGCGGCAAGGTCATAAGCGGATCGTTGACATAACCTTCGGGAAGAAAAGCAGGTCGTCCGGGATCGGCGTTATCGGCAAGAGGCACCCAGTTGTACATGATGGGACCGCGCGGATTAATGGTGAATCCAAGACGATATCCATATTGACGGGCGAATTGCGCGGGACGCGCGCCAAATCCGCCGCCGGGCCAGATGATGGCAATGGGCGTTTTGTTGAAGTTCGTTTGCAGATCTTGTATTGATTTTTCAAATTCACTTTTGAGATATTCATCTGTGGATGAATCGCTCATGGGAGTGTTATGTATGTAGCCATGCGATTGGTAATCTACAAAGCCTTCTTTGGAGAGCGCGACGTTTCCTGCGAGTATTTGGTTGCGAATGGAATCTTCAAAGCTGATCCATCCATTGATAACGGGCCAGCCCCATTGATTGTAATAATCGCGAAAGTGATCGAAATTCTCCGCTGTATGACGGTCATCTTGAATCAAGACTACTGAGCGCGCGGGGATTTTGGCGTTGCGTTCCATAAAGTCCGCGAGTTGTGTGGCGTTGATGGCTGTAAAGCCCTGATCGTGAAGCGACTTCATCATTTTGTTAAATTCGCCTACGCCAATTCCATTAGTGCCGACATCCGCTTCGCTTTTGACGATGCCATGCAACATGATGTTGATCACAATTGTGCCGGGCGCGGAGTTGTTCGGATTCCATTTGTCTTTGAGATACTGACAGGAATCTTTAACGTAGGTATGCGGCGTATCCAGCGGATTAAGTATGTTGGATGTGTACGTGGCTGGCAGCGCTGGCGGAGTACGCGGCGGCATGGTGGGAGAAGGAAGCGGGGTATTTGTTGCAAGCGGAATCGCGGTGGGTTGGCTGATCTGCGCGAACGCGGTTTCGAACATCTGAGTCATTGCAATTGCCGGATCAACGGTGACAGGCGCGGGCGCGCATGAGGTCAAGATAACGGCGAGCAAGATGTAACGCGTAATATGTAATACGTAATTTTTGGTCATGTGTTGAATTTTACCTGAAGTATATGACAGTCACCTTAAAGGTGACTGTCATATTGATTATTCGTTTGACTTGCCCGCGATATAGTCTTCCACTTTTTCGCGGCAGACGCTATCACGGAATTGTTTCGGCGGCGTCTTGAAGAAGTAAGAAGATGGTCCAATTAGAGGACCGCTGAGTTTACGGTCAAGCGCGATCTTGGCGCAACGGATGGCGTCTATCATCACGCCCGCGGAATTGGGGCTGTCCCATACTTCAAGTTTGACTTCCACATTCAAAGGTACATTACCGAAGGTTGTGCCTTCCATGCGGATGTAGCACCACTTGCGGTCTGTAAGCCACGGTACATAATCGCTGGGACCGACATGCACGTTGTCTTTGCCTATGTCATAGGGAATCATGCTGGTAACCGCGCCGGTCTTGGATATTTTTTTCGATTCGAGACGTTCGCGCTCAAGCATGTTGAGAAAATCCGTGTTGCCGCCAAAGTTGAGTTGATAGGTGCGGTCAATTTGCACGCCGCGATCCACGAACAGCGTGGTGATGACGCGGTGCAGGATCGTCGCGCCAAGTTGACTCTTGATGTCGTCTCCGAGAATGGGCAAGCCGGCGTCGCGGAAGCGTTTGCCCCAGTATTCAGAAGATGCAATGAAAACCGGAATACCGTTTACAAAGGCACAGCCTGCTTCGAGACATTGTTCCACGTACCATTTGGTCGCCATCTCCGAGCCGACCGGCAGGAAGTTTACAACCACATCGGTCTTGGTCTCTTTAAGTAGTTTGACAATATCGGCTGTGGGACCGGGCGCTTTCGTGATCATGCCTGAGAGATATTTGCCAAGTCCGTCGTGTGTCATGCCGCGTACCACCGGCACGTTGAGCTTTGGCACATCTGAAAATTTATAGGTATTGTTCGGTTCGGCGAAGATGGCTTCCGAGAGGTCTTTGCCAACTTTGGTTATGTTCACGTCAATGCCGAGGGTGAATTCTATATCGCGGATATGATAATCGCCCAAACGAGTGTGCATGATGCCGGGAATGGTCGCATCGTCCGCGGCGTCTTTATAGAATTGAACGCCTTGCACGAGTGATGAAGCGCAATTTCCTATGCCGATGAGCGCGACGCGTACTTTTTTATTTGCCATTTGATTATTCTCCTAAACGATGTAAAAGCTGGTTTTTGATTTTGACTGGACTGTGTTGTATAATCTTACCGTATGTCTGAGCTTTTGCTTGAGCGACTTCATAAACTTTTGGACGCGGTCCGTACTTTGGGCGCGGCTGTGGATTTTGCTTCTTACCTGCAGAGCGTTATATCTTATGCCGCAGAGTTGACCGATAGCGAAATCGCATCCATTTTAGAATACAATCCGCAGGCAAAAGAATTGCGCTTTGTAGTCTTACCTTGGTTCCACCGCGAGATACTGCAAGGAGTCAAAGTTCCGCTGGATGCAAGCGCGGCAGGTTGGGCGGTGCGTGAGATGAAGCCGATCTGTATGGACGATGTGAAGCGGGATGCCCGTCATTTTCCCGAAACAGATCGTTTGAGCGGTTTCCAAACGCGCTCACTTCTTGCCGTTCCGCTTATTTTACGCGGACAAACGCTGGGCGTCATCGAAGTCCTCAATAAAACAAACAATGCGAATTATACCGAGGAAGACGTCACAATTCTAGAGACGCTTGCCACATTGGCGGCGCTTGCCATGCACGGAAGTATGCTGGAGAAACCCGATCAGGAATTCGTGGAATTGGACCGCCTCAAATCGGACTTTATCGCCATCACATCTCACGAACTTCGTACGCCGCTCGGCTTGATCCTCGGTCATGCCACTTTTCTGCGCGAAATCGTCGGCGACCAATATAACGAGCAATTAGATACGATCATCCGCAACGCGACTAGATTAAAAGAGATTATCGAAAACCTTTCCAATGTGGATAATTACGAAAGCGGCGCGGCGCGTATCCGTCAAGACAAAGTATCTATTGCGCGCTTGATAGAAGATGTAGTTGCGTCGTTTAGCGACATGGCAAAGAAAAAAAAGATCAACCTGAAAGCGAATATCGACACAGCCGATGTGCCGATTGACGCAGATGGAAACAAGATCGCGATTGCCATTAGCAATCTTGTAAAGAACGCCATCGCTTTTACCGATCAGGGCGGCAATATACTTATTAAATCTGAAGTTGAGTCTGGTTATATCAAAGTCTCTGTGCAGGATGACGGCGTGGGTATTCCTGCCAAAGACCTGCCGCGTATTTTTGAACGCTTCTATCAAGCTGAGTCGCATCTCACGCGGCGGCATGGCGGCATGGGACTGGGACTTTCCGTTGCCAAGTCCATGATCGAAATGCACGGCGGACGCATCTGGGCGGAAAGCGTTGAAGGCAAAGGCGCCAACTTTATTTTCATCCTGCCGATCGGTCCCGCGCAGAAGCAGACCGCGGCGAAAGCATTTATCGAATAACAGCGCCGTGCAAGTTTTTCCTGTTGCATCCACATTTATCATGAGGTTGAATTAATGGATCCGATATTCCTTATCGCGGGACAACTGACTCGCGACTACCTGTTGCCTCCTGCCGGACAGCCATTGCTGGATGCGCCCGGCGGAAGTTTGCTGTATGCCGCGGGCGGATTGATGGTCTGGGAGAAAAACATCGGCATGTTGGCGCGCGTGGGCGAAGACTATCCGCGCCCGTGGTTGCGCGAGTTTGAAAAAAAAGGTTTGGATATTCGCGGCATAAAAACTTTGCCGCAAAGCGTGGACTTGCGTTCCTTTGTCGCGTATACCGATATGTATGAACGCAGTAATGCCAGTCCCTTTACACACTTTGCGCGCCGCGAGATGACCTTTCCAAAATCTCTGCTTGGCTATCAGCCTGAAATGGAACGCCATGAAGATACGCGCCAATTGAATCTGTTGCAGTCTGCCGCCTCGGATATTCCAAAAGATTATCAGACTGCGCGCGCCGCGCATCTTTGCCCATTGGATTTTGTGAATCAGAGTCAACTGACGCAGACTTTGAAAGGCGGTTCCATCGGGACCCTTAGCCTGGACCCGTCATCCGGTTACCTTAATCCCGGCTTTTGGAAAGACCTGCGCGTGATCCTGCAAGGCGTAACGATCTTTCATCCATCAGAAGAAGAGTTGAGAAATTTATTTTGGAACGAAACGCATGACTTGTGGGCGATGGCGGAAAAACTTTGCGAATACGGATGCGAGATTGTCGCGGTCAAACGCGGCGCGCAGGGACAAATGATCTATGATTCAAAATCAAAACGGCGCTGGGAGATTCCCGCGTATCCATCGCGCATGGCAGACCCAACCGGCGCGGGCGATGCGTTTTGCGGCGGTTATTTGGCGGGCTTCATAAAAACGAACGATCCTTTGGAAGCCGCGTTATATGGAAGCGTTTCTGCATCTTTGAAAGTGGAAGGCACCGGTCCTTTTTATGCTTTGGATGTATTGCCCGGTTTGGCAGACGCGCGGCTCGGCGCGATCAGGCAATTGGCGCGCGAGGTGTAGATTACCGTCATTGCGAGGAGCGTTCTTGTTCTTCGCGACGAAGCAATCCCCCTCAATGATACGGAGATTGCTTCGCGAAGTACGCTCGCAACGACATAGAAGAGAGTCGCCATGAAAAATTTCCCCAACCAAATCCTTGAACTTGCGATTCGAATCCAGCAACTCGCCGCGCCGACTTTTGCAGAGAGACCGCGCGGCGAGTTCGTGCGCGCGCATTTCATCGCGGAAGGTTTGCAGGATGTGTCAATGGATTCGATTGGCAATGTCTATGGACGTTTGCCGGGTAAAAATAAAAAGATGAATCCATTGATCGTCAGCGCGCATTTGGATACGGTCTTTCCCGAAAGTACCAACCTGAATTTCATTAAAGAATCAACCAGAATCAGCGCGCCGGGAATCGGCGATAACTCAATCGGCGTGGCGGCTTTGTTTGGGATTTTGTGGCTGCTGCGCGAACGCAAAATTGAATTGAAAGGCGACATCTGGTTTGTCGCCAATGTCTGCGAAGAGGGACTTGGCGATTTGCGCGGCATAAAAGCGGTGGTGGATCGTTTCGGCGCGGACGCGCTGGCTTATCTGGTGGTGGAGGGAATGGCGCTGGGACATATCTATCACCGCGCGATTGGCGTGCGGCGTTACCGCGTGACGGCGCACACTGCCGGCGGACATTCATGGTCGGATTATGGTCAGCCTTCGGCGGTGCATGAGATCGCGGCGCTGGTGACTCAACTGGCGGATATGCCGTTGCCGCGCGCGCCGCGTACCACGTTGAATGTCGGCGTGATGACGGGCGGAACTTCGGTCAATACATTGGCGGCGGAGGCTTCGTTCGAGCTTGATCTGCGTTCGGAGGAGATGTCTGTTTTAACGGAGTTGGCTAAAACGGCGGAAGAGTTAATTTTAACGGCGAACAAGCTTGGGGTTCGGTTTGATGCGGAAGTAATCGGTCAGCGTCCCGCGGGCGAACTGTCCGCGAATCATCCGCTGGTAAAACTGGCGGAGGCATGTCTGCGCGAGCAAGGATTGGATGTCGCCTTTACGAGCGGTTCAACGGATGCGAACCTTCCGCTCAGCCGAGGTTTGCCCGCGCTGGTGTTGGGCGTGACGACGGGCGGCGGCGCGCATACCACGCATGAGTTTATTGATACCGCGCCAATTGAAATGGGGATGGAAGCGTTGGTGATGTTTGTGGAGAGGGTGGTGGGAAGTGAGTAATTAATAAAAAACTTCCGATGCCATCATTGCATCGGAAGCCTTTTTACTCTTCGCCTTTTCCCTGCCTTCATCATTCATCCTTTATTCCTACTTCAACCCAAGCACCTCATATACTTCAATCGGCTGGGTCTTGCCTTTCACATTCATCTCCGCGTGCGGCTTGACGTTCACTTCTTTCTTCACGCGCTCATACGCGGCTTTGCTGATCAAGATTTGATTCTTGCCTGAATTTTCCTGAATGCGTTTGGCGGCGTTGACCGTGTCGCTGATGGCGGTATATTCCAATCGTTTTTCTGTGCCGATCAAACCCAGCACCGCGTCGCCGTAATGGATGCCTACGCCAAAAGCAAGGTGAGAATCGGCGGGCAGTTTCTTGTATAAATTCTCAACGGATTCGCGGATGATCAAGGCGGTCTTTACCGCGCGCAAAGTATGGTCGGGTTGTGGGATGGGCGCGTTGTACCAAGCCATGATCGCGTCGCCCATAAATTTATCAATCGTCCCTTCTTGCGCGAGAACGGCTTCCGCCATGGCGGCGAGATAGAGATTTAAGATTTTTACCAATTGTTCCGGTTCCTGTTTTTCGCTAAAAGTGGTGAAGCCGCGAATATCAGCGAACAGCGCGGTGATGTCGGTACGCTTGCCGCCGAGTTGCAGGCTGTTCGGGTCGAGTTGTTCGATCACAGCCGGCGAGACCATGCGTTCAAAGAGTCGTCGTTGCGCTTCAAGTTTTTTGCGTTCAGTTAAATCATCCAGCACAATGGCAATGCCATGTGTTAAATGTTGTTCGTCTTTTAATGGAGAGAGATTTAAGCGCCAGTCAACCAGTCCGCGTTTGGGCAGGGTGTAACTAACTTCAAGATCCAGCACCGGTTGGTCTGTTTGGCGGACGCCGGTCAGATGCGGCTGAAGCTCATGTGAAACCGCGGCAAGCACTTCGTCGAGGGAATGACCGATAACGTCCGCCGATTTTCGATCAATGATTAATTCCGCGGCGCGGTTGCAAAGCGTAATTAGATTCTGCACATCCGCAGTAATGACTCCGCTCGTGATGGATTCAAAAACATTCGCCATCAAATTTTTGAGTTGCGTTACTTCTGCAAGGGTTTGTTTGAGAGAAGAATACAGGCGGGCGTTCTCGATTGCCACCGCGGCTTGGTTTGAAAAAGCAACCAGCAGGTCGCGCTCGGTGTCGGAAAAAATTCCGGTGCGGATGCGGTTGTCGTTATAGATTACGCCGATGACGTCGTTTTTTACTTTTAACGGCACGCATAAAATGGAACGCAGGTTGAACGCCACAATGCTTTCTTGTCCCTGAAAACGCTGGTCATCTTGCGCGTTGGTAGTGACGATCGGCGCGCCAGAATCGATCACGCGCTGCACGATGGTGCGGCTGACGGTCAGTTCGGATGCGTTGATGGATTCTTTTTCCCAGTTGCGCGCCATTTTAGTTACCATCTCGCCATTAGCTTCGCGCAGCATTAAGAAGCCGCGTTCGGCGCGCGTTAGGCGCACGATGTTATCCATCACGATGCGTAATACTTCATCGAGTTCAAGAGACGAATTGACCACCTGACCGATATTGGCAAGCGCGGTTAAGTTGACATGCTCGATTTCAAAACTCTCGATCTTTTGACTCAAGCGGCTGAGAGTTTCTTCCAAATGAGCAAGCCTGTCGATTGTCTCGACAGGGATACCCGTTTGTTTTTGCAGGGTATTACGCAATCCGCCAGCCTCAACGCTCAACGCGAGAAGTTGGTCATGCACTGTGGTGGGGCGAGTGTAATTAGGATCCATTTTTGTTTCTCAATTGTAACCCAAGAATGTTAAAACGCGTTTGCGAATTGTATAAAACAGGATGATAAAACCAGCGCGTCGCGCGCGCGACGGTTGACCTGACTCCGCTGTAAATAGCTCGGCGCGTTGTTCAGCTTCCAGCGCTTCAATGGCGTCTTTGGCGTTCGGCAGTAACGCGCATAATTTATCGGCGCGTTGTTTCGGCGTGGCATGGATAGGTTGCGGCATGCCCAGCCAACTTAGGCTGATGTTGATCGCCTGGAACGATCTTTCAATGGAAGAGAGTTCCGCCCAGCGCGCCCAATTGTTAATCCATTGAGGAGGCTGTATGTGATTGCGAGTATAGGCTTGCGAAATATACGCGGGCAGGCGCTTTGCCACCGAATATTTCCGCTCTGCGTACCAACTTATGGACGCGAGCGCGGCTATTATGACGACGGTTAATAAATATGGATTAATCGGCTTGCGCGTGACGCGGGTGTTTGTCGGAAGTTCATCGGGTTCCAGATCTTTTTCGATTAAACTTTTATTTCTCTGATTTGGATTCAGCGGCAGGTTGGGTGAATTGTCCGAAGACGCGGACGAGACCGGGTCCATTAAAGGGCGTTCCAGCGGATCCTGATTTCCGGTAGGTTCAAATTCGACCCAGCCGTAAACAGGGAAATACACTTCGGGCCAGGCGTGCGCGTCGCGGTGGCGAATCGAATAATTGACAATCGTCTCTGTCCGGCTTTTATTAACGGTTACCTCGCCCTGCGCGTATCCCACCGCCACGCGCGCAGGCACGCCGACTGCGCGTAACATGAGTACTTCCGCTGAAGCATAATATGTGCAGAAGCCTTGCTTTAGATCAAAGACCACATATTCAAGCGGATCAGCTATGCTTTTGGGAATATTAATGGACGCCGAATATTTGATCTCGTTCCGCAGATAATTGGTGATGACGTTTGCTTTATCGTAGGGCGTTTTCAAATCTGCGGTTAGTTCCTGCGCGAGCGCGCGCAATTTTGGCGAAAGATCGTTTGGTAGTTGCAAATATTTTTTCTTCACCCATTCCGGATATATTTCTCCGGCTTCGCGCAATCCTTGAATGGATGGATTTGTCAGCGCGGCGCGGACTCGATAGACCTCGCCTTTTTGAAGCGCAGGCGCGGCGATGACCGCGATCAAGTCTGTTCGGTTCTGTGAAATATCATTTTGCAAAATATCCGCGGGACGGCTGACCCATACCGGCTGCGGAGGCGTATACAGCATGGATTGTCCATCCGCGGCCACATTATAGGAAAATTCCAATTCACTGCGTTGTTGAGCGTCAGGGATATTAAATTTTTGCGTAACCGGCGAGAAAGGATCGGTTTGATAGCTGGAGTTTACCCAGTGTCCGTTTTCAAATTTGTCATATATCCTGCCGCGCCAATACAAGCGCGGAAAGTCAAGGACTTCCTCGCGAGCGGTTGCGGTGAATACAAGCTGCACGCTAAGCGAGTTGCTATTCCCCAGATAAAACCGATTATTATATCCGTCTGCTTGTACACTGCCGCCGCCGTTTTTCACAGATGCAACCGCGTTATCCATGCGCTTGAGGAAGTCATCCCAGGGCTGTGTGATTTCATGCCATTGTTTTGCGACACTGCGCGCGTAAGGTGCAACTTGCGGTAGATTCCAAGCCAGCAGGACGATCACCGCCGCGCCGACGATCATGCCTGTTGAAAGGTCTTGCGTGGTTTCTGTGGAAAGAAGCACGCGGCGCTTTGTCCATGCAAGGCGGTTCTGTAGAAAGAAAAGCCGTCCAAGCAGTAAAATGCAGATGAAAAGATAAAGCGCCAACAGCCAAATGTGTTTGACCGAAGACCGATCAAATATGTGAATGGTCATCATAACGAATCCAGCCGGTAGTACAGACGCCAGAAAATTGCCATGACGAATTAAATAATAACCTGCTGTAAGACCGATCAACCAGTATACAATGCACCAAAAAGTTACAAAGAGAAGATGGTCTTTTACCAATAATCCTGCCGCGAGTTCGCTGAGCGAAAGTAAAAGCCGGTTCCCTGTACTAAGCAGGCGTTCATTCAAATCAATATTTTTATTCATGCCTGCTATTAATTGACGCGGAAGCAATATCAGCAAATACTCAATGGAGAGCCATGTCACAACGCGTTTCTTGAAAATACTTTTGCCTGACGCAAGACCCAGCAACACGCCCAATATTCCCATGTTCAACGCGTAATTAAGATCAGGCGTCCAGCTTGTAGCGGTGAGTCGCGAGCCGGAGACAAACACAACCATGACAATTAGCGCCGCGGCGGGAATATCCCACCAGCGAATTAACGATTCTGTAAGGGCGGATGATTTTCTCATATATCCAGTGTACAATGGACAAAATAGTTCGTCAATACAAATATATCCACTGGAGAGGCATTTATTATGAACTTCGATTCTGGCATAGCTTTGATTTTGGCAATCCAAAACCTTGGGGCATGGCTTGAAGCGCCAATGCGTTTTTTCTCTTTTCTAGGTACGGAAAATTTCTATCTGCTTATCCTGCCAATTTTATACTGGTGTGTTGACGCCAATCTTGGTTTGCGCGTCGGCGTGATCCTGCTTTTTAGCGGCGCATCCAACGAAATTTTCAAACTTGCATTGCATAGTCCGCGTCCTTATTGGGTGAGCGCGCAAGTCAAAGCTCTCTCTGCTGAATCATCGTTTGGCGCTCCATCAGGTCATTCGCAAAGCGCCGTGGGTGTGTGGGGCATGTTGGCGTCTCATGTTGGTAAAACCTGGGCTTGGGTAGTTGCAATTGTTATGGCTTTCCTGATTGGCTTCTCGCGCCTGTATCTTGGAGTCCATTTTGGGGGAGATGTATTGTTAGGCTGGCTGCTGGGCGCGCTGATTTTATTCGCAGTCTTGCGTTTATGGGATTCGGTTGGAAATTGGATTGCAAAGAAAAGTTTCATCCAACAAGCCGCGCTTGCTTTCGCCGTTTCATTGACGATGGTTTTGTTGGGCGCGTTTTTTATGTATGGACTGCGCGATTATTCCATGCCTGCAGAGTGGATAAAAAATGCCGCTCGCGGCGCGGACGTTTTGCCTGCTCCCGTTTCGTTGAACTCGATCATCACCTCAGCCGCCACGCTCTTCGGGCTGGCATTAGGCGCGGCGTGGATGAAACAAATGGGCGGGTTTCAAGCCTCGGGTACAGTAGAGAAGCGGGCGCTTCGTTATATAGTCGGTCTGATAGGCGTCGCCATCTTCTGGTATGGGTTGGGCGCGATCTTCCCGCGTGACGAAGCGCTTGTTTCATACATCCTGCGCTTTATTCGTTACGCGCTGGTGGGGCTGTGGGTTTCAGGCGGCGCGCCGTGGTTATTTTTACGTTTCAACTTAGCCGAAAAACCCTAACAGGCAGGGGAGCTTCTGTTATAATCGCCGCACTTGGAACCTATTCTCAGAGATTATAAATGACTCTCGAACGCGATACTCTTCTTCATAATCGTTATAAAATTGTCGAGATCCTTGGGCAGGGCGGCATGGGATCGGTATACCGCGCCATAGATCAAACTCTTGGCGTGGAAGTTGCCGTTAAAGAAAACCTTTTCACCACGGAAGAATATGCGCGCCAGTTTCGTCTTGAAGCGGTGATATTGGCGAACTTGCGTCACCCGAATCTGCCGCGCGTCTCCGATCATTTTTTGATGGGCGATGAGGGTCAGTATCTTGTGATGGACTTCATCGAAGGCGAAGACTTGCGCCAGCGTATGGAACGCGTGGGCATGCTTGATGAAGATGAAGTCATCTTGATCGGCGCGGCGATGTGCGATGCGTTGAGTTTCCTGCACACTCGCAAGCCGTCTATTCTGCACCGCGATATCAAGCCGGGCAATGTAAAGATCACACCCGAAGGACATATCTATCTGGTGGATTTTGGACTCGCCAAAGTTGTGCAGGGAAGCCAGGCTACAACCACCGGCGCGCGCGCAATGACGCCCGGTTATTCTCCGCCTGAACAATACGGCACCGCGCGCACAGATCCTCGTACCGATATTTATTCGTTGGGTGCGACGTTGTACGCGGCTTTGACCGGTATTATTCCAGAAGACGGCTTGGCGCGCGCAATGGATAATACACAGCTTACGCCATTGCGTAAGCGTAATCCAAAAGTTACGCGGCGTCTCGCCGCCGCCATCGAAAAAGCGATGTCGGTGGATCCGGCTGATCGTTTTCAGACTCCTGAAGATTTTAAGAAAGCCTTGTTGGGTTCCAAATCCAAAACTGAGCAATTGACGGGCAATTACATAGTCGCGCCGCCTCCGCCAGATTTTGCTGAAATCAACTCCATTCATTCCGCTAACAAGGCAGTGGAGAAAACTCCCGCAGGCAAAAATAACGAACTTCTAGTTACAGAAGATGAGAAGCCTTTTGTGCCTCCTCGTAAAAAAAGAAAACAAGAACAAAGCCGCCGCAGGCTAAGGGTGATTTGGTTTTTGCTTATTTTGATTATCGGTGGTTTTGCTGGGATAGTGTACTTTGCTCCTGATCTTTTGCCTTTTGATCTGCGTGCCGCGTTCCCGTTTTTACCTGCGCCTCCGCCAGTGACGGCAACTTCCACACCTACGAAATTACCCATAGCCGCGACCGCGACGCTTGCACAGAAACAGTTCACGCCTACAACTATCGTTACAATGCCAGCGCCTACGAGTACACGCGCGTTGCCTACATCCACGTTAACGGCTTTGACGCCATCTGAGACGCCGTTGCCTGTTTCTACGAATACAGCTATGCCTACCGAGATCATTGCGCCCACACCGACAGGCGGAGGCAATGGACAAATCGCCTATGCGTCCAACCGCACGAATGTCCCGCAAATTTATCTAAGCGATCTTACAGGCGAAAATGTTTTGCAAATTACCGACATCAATGACGGCGCATGCCAGCCTGATTGGTCGCCGGATGGGATGAAACTTGTTTTTACATCCCCATGTATGGGCATGGACGAGTTTTATCCTAACGCCAGCCTGTTTATAATCAATGCGGATGGAACCGACTTGATTCAGCTTACCGATGTACCCGGTGGAGATTTTGACCCAGCCTGGTCGCCGGATGGCACGCGTATTGCCTTTACGTCCTTGCGTGATGGTCATTCGGATATATATATCTATAATATGGCAGACCAGTCTGCCATGCGAATTACAAATACCGGTTCAGATGTGGAACCGCGCTCTCCGGCTTGGTCGCCTGACGGGAAATTTATCGCTTATGCTGTAAAACGCTTTAGCGTATATCAGATCTGGATGATGACAGAAACAGGCGAAGATCAAAAGCAGATCGTTCGGAGTGGGTCCGACTATTCAGATTACCTGCCAACTTGGACTCCGGACGGCTTGCATATCGTGTTCGATCAGAAACGATCCAGCGCCGCGTCGTTGCCTTACCTAATGAGCATTGTTCCTCAAAACACCACTGTCCAGCAAGGCACACCGCTTTCCTTTAAACCTTTGCCCATTGAAGATGCAGATTATTCTCCCGACGGTTTGTGGGTCGTGTATGAAGGACAGGATGAAAATCAGAACACCGATATTATTTATGCAGATGTGAACGGCGGAAATCGGGTTCGTCTCACCGCTGGTCCCGGATTGGATTTTGATCCGGCATGGCGACCGGCGGTATTACAATAATAATTACATCGTTACAATGTCGGATCATTTTAGGCATGTATGTTATAACCACAATGAATGAAATTTTATTCTTTTGCGCGTGGGATTACTAAATGACCCTCGAACGCGATTCGTTGCTGCATAAACGATACCGTATTATCGAAAGCCTCGGGCAGGGCGGTATGGGTTCGGTTTATCGCGCCGTAGACGAAAACCTCGGCGTGGATGTAGCTGTTAAAGAAAATTTATTCACCACAGACGAATATGCGCGCCAGTTCCGGCTTGAAGCTGTGATCATGGCGAACCTGCGCCACCCTAATTTGCCGCGTGTTTCCGATCATTTTATTATCGAAGATCAGGGTCAATACCTCATCATGGATTTTATCGAGGGCGAAGACCTGCGTCAGCGCATGGAGCGATTGGGATTGCTCTCCGAAGACGATGTGATCCATATCGGCGCGGCAATGTGTGACGCGCTGGGTTATCTTCACACACGGAAACCGGCTATTTTGCATCGTGATATTAAACCCGGCAATGTGAAAATTACATCTGACGGTCACATATTTTTAGTGGATTTTGGACTGGCAAAAGTCGTCAATCTTGGAAATCAGGCGACTACGACCGGCGCGCGCGCAATGACGCCGGGATATTCTCCGCCGGAACAATATGGCACTGCGCGCACAGACCCGCGTACGGATATATATTCATTAGGCGCGACCTTATACGCGGCATTGACAGGTTCAATCCCTGAAGATGGTCTTGCGCGCGCCATGGATAATGCCGAGCTTACTCCGCTCCGTAAACGTAATCCTAAAGTGAATAAACGATTGGCGGCGGTTATTGAAAAAGCGATGGCAATTGACCCAGGGGATCGGTATCAGACAGCCGAGGATTTTAAAGGTTCCCTTTTAAGCTCGAAATCCAAAACCCAGCAGTTGACTGGGGCATATACCGTTGCTCCGCCTCCATTCAGGGATTCTGATTCGAAAGAATCTCAGTCCAAGTCTGTGAAATTGAAGTCATCTACATCGGAAGATGAACGTCCCTTTATTTCACCGCAGAAGAAAAGACAGCAAAAGGATAGTCGGCGCCGAAGGCAATTTCTCTGGATATTTTTGGGAATCGTCCTGTTCGGATATATAGGGACAGGTTTTTTCTTTCCCAGCGTTTTGCCTGCAGACGCTCGAAGTTTTTTTCAATTTGGATTAGTCAGTAAAACAGCTATCCTCGCGACAGAAACTCCCATTATAGAGATCACGCCTGTCATATCCAACAAATCTTCGCCAACAGTTCAAGCGTCTACTGTCACGCCGCTTGTTGGGTCTCTCATAGGCAATACTACTGTCACACCAACGTCAACTTTTATTCCCACGCCAATTGGCGCCGAAAAATTACAACTAGCTTATGCTTCCATAAAGTCGGATGTTGCGCAGATATATGTAACAGACCTGCTTGAAAATACCATGCAAGTTACCAATATGTCTGAAGGCGCCTGTCAGCCGTCCTGGTCGCCAGACGGCGCTCAAATTGTTTTCATCTCACCCTGTAAACTCAAAATAGATACGTATCCGAATTCCAGCCTTTATATCATCAATGCAGATGGCTCCAATCTTCGACCTCTTCAAGCCGTACCCGGCGGTGATTTTGAGCCAGCCTGGTCGCCTGATGGCATACACATTGCTTTTACATCCCTGCGCGATGGACACATGCAGATATATCTTTATAATTTACAGGATGACAGCGTAACGCGTTTAATCGAAACCAATGACCGTTCTTCAGCCGCGCGTCAACCTGCCTGGTCGCCTGACGGCAAGAGAATCGTCTACGCTGTCAAACGTTTCGGCGAAGCCTATCAAATATGGACAATGACCGATAAAGGCAAGAATCAGTTGTCGCTGATACGAAGCGGCGATAATCTTTCAGATTATTTACCTACATGGTCGCCTGATGGAAAAATGATTCTTTTCACGCAGAGATCGGTAAATGATTTTTCTTATCCAAGTTTGATGATATTAAACCTGCGCGCGCCAGATGAAGCGCGGCGTTTAAATATGAGCGTTCTGACCATAGAAAACGTCCGATTTTCATCTAATGGATTCTGGCTTGCCTTTGAAAGCGGACCAAGCGTCGCTTCTAATATTTATTACATGACCGTTACCGGCGCGAATCTCACCCAACTCACAACCAATAAAAAAGACGATTTTGATCCCGTTTGGAGACCAACACAAACCCCATGACAATTCGGGCGAGAGCAGACTCTCGCCCGAATTCTTTTCTAACACTTCTCTTATTGACTTCCCTCTTTCACGCATGTTATTATTATTCGGAAATAGGAAGCGCTCTCGCATTGAGAGCGCTAAACTTACGCAAAATTATGGCTGAACTCACCGAACGTCAGAAGACCTTGCTTCTTCTTATTATTAGAGATTACATTGACACCGCCCAGCCCGTTGGCTCAAAGCGGTTGGTCGAGTATTATCATATTGACTTATCATCTGCAACCATTCGCAATGAGATGGCGGCGTTGACCGAGATGGGATATTTGCGTCAGCCGCATACATCCGCGGGACGCGTCCCAAGCGAAGAAGGTTATCGTTATTTTGTCAATCAGATGATGCGCAATATGGAATTGCCCGAAACCGTTCAGCATACCATCTCGCATCAATTCTACCAATCACGCCCGGATATGGACCAATGGATGACGCTGGCGGCATCCATCCTTGCGCATCAATCTCAAGGCGTGTCCGTTGTCACCGCGCCGCACACCGAGCGGGCGCGCTACAAGCACGTTGAACTTATCTCAACGCACGGAAGACAGATCCTGATGGCGCTTGTCATGGCGGGCGGCGAAGTTGCGCAACAGATATTGACTCTGGCGGAACCTGTTCCGCAAGAGCGACTCAGTCAGACCGCGGCGTATCTTAACGGACTTTTAGCTGGTCTGGCTGTGGACGATATTTCCGCCGTTTTAGCCCGCTCTGATTCCCTCGCGCGGGATATCCTACCCATTATTATTCAGAATATGCGCCGCGCTGAAGACAGCGGTTCCGGCGAATTTTATACAGACGGTTTATCGAATATGATCGCCGAACCAGAATTCGCTGAAACAGATGATGGCCGCCGCGCGCTGAAACTCTTCGGAGAACGCTCCACGTTGCAGGATTTGCTGGCGCGGTCCACGACCAACAGCAATGTGGGCGGATTGCAAGTGCTGATTGGCGGCGAAGGCGGATGGGAAGAGCTTCGTCAATGTTCGATGGTCATTGCCCGTTATGGTGTGCAAGGCATGGCAACAGGCACACTCGGCGTTTTTGGACCGATGAGAATGTCTTACGCGCGGACAATCCCAACTGTGAAGTTTGTCGCGGAGTTGTTAAGCGATCTGGTGAATGACACCATTGTCGGTGAATAAATAAAAACCTGATATTCGATACTTGATATTCGTAATTGTCGTCGAGTGTCGAATTATCGAATACTGAATACTGAGAGAGACCATGAGCGATAAAAAGAAACATAACATTAAAGAACAAGTTAATGAGACTCAAGCCGAAGCGAGAAAAATGCCTGAAAACGGCGAACAGCTCAATGTCCAGATTGAGGCGTTGCAGAGTCAATTGGCGGAGGTCGAGGCTAAAGCGTCTGAATATAAAGATGGCTGGATGAGGTCACAGGCGGAGTTTCAGAATTATAAGAGCCGTATGCAGCGCGATAATGAATTGATGTATGTTTCGATGAAAGGCGACATCATCAAAAAAGTTTTGCCCGCGCTTGACGATCTGGAGCGCGCTTTGCAAAACCGTCCCGCGGATGACGCGTGGGCGAATGGGATTGGACTCATTGCGCGCAAACTTCAAGCGGTATTGGAATCTGAAGGTGTAAAACGCATCGAAGCCGAAGGCGCGGAATTTGATCCAAACTTTCACGAAGCGATTTCGCATGAGCCAAGCGACGATGTTGCCAGCGGGCATGTGATCGCCATCGCGCAAAATGGATATATGCTTGGCGAACGTGTGATACGACCCGCGCTGGTGAGGGTGGCGCAATAATGGGATGCGTAATACGTAATGCGTAAAAACAAAATCGGGTGGCGCTCTTTACGAATTACGAAATACGGATTATCAAAAATCAAGGAGAAATTATTTCATGTCAAAAATTATAGGAATTGACTTAGGTACAACGAACTCGGTCGCGGCAGTAATGAGCGGCGGCGAACCGATTGTCATCCCATCTGCGGAAGGGGAACGATTGGTTCCTTCTGTGGTGGCGGTGAACAAAAACCATGAACGTCTGGTGGGACGCGTGGCGCGCAATCAGGCAATCACCAACCCGACGAACACGGTGTTTTCCATCAAGCGTTTTATGGGACGCCGAGCTGACGATCCCGAAGTGGAACGCACCAAAAAGCGCGTGCCTTACGCGGTGACAGAAGCCGCGAACGGCGATGTTCGTGTAAAACTTGACGATAAGGATTATTCTCCGCCTGAAGTTTCGGCGATGATTTTGGCGAAGATAAAAGCAGACGCCGAAGCCTATCTCGGCGAACCGATCACGCAGGCTGTTATTACGGTTCCGGCTTATTTTAACGATGCCCAGCGTAATGCCACAAAAGACGCGGGCAAGATCGCCGGTCTTGAAGTGTTGCGTATTATCAATGAGCCGACCGCGTCATCGCTGGCGTATGGTCTTGATAAAAAGAAAAATGAAACCATCGCAGTCTATGATCTCGGCGGCGGCACATTTGATATTTCCGTGCTTGACGTGGGCGATGGCGTTTTTCAAGTCCGCGCTACGAGCGGCGATACTTTCCTCGGCGGCGATGACTTTGATTTGCGTCTCATGGATTATCTGATCGAGCAATTTAATAAAGATAACCACATTGATCTGCATAATGACCGTCAGGCTTTACAGCGTTTGAAGGAGGCTGCTGAAAAAGCCAAGATCGAACTTTCAACGACGATGCAAACTGAGATCAATTTGCCTTATCTCACGGCTGACGCGACTGGACCGAAACATCTTGTTATGACCTTGACGCGCTCTAAATTCGAACAACTTACCGCAGACTTGGTGGATCGCACGATTGCGCCTCTCAAACAAGCCATTGCAGACGCCGGTCTTAACGCGAGCGACATCAATGAAGTCGTTATGGTTGGCGGCATGACGCGTATGCCCGCAGTGCAGGATCGAGTCCGCGCTTTCTTTGGCAAGGAACCGCATAAAGGAGTCAATCCAGATGAAGTCGTTGCAATTGGAGCGGCTATTCAAGCGGGCGTGCTGGGCGGAGATGTAAAGGATATTTTGCTTTTGGATGTGACTCCGCTTACGTTTTCCATTGAGACGTTGGGCGGGGTTGCCACGCCGCAGATCGAACGCAATACCACGATTCCGACTCGCCGCAGTCAGGTCTTTTCAACTGCTTCCGATAGCCAGACGCAGGTTGAAATCCATGTTTTGCAAGGCGAACGTCCGATGGCGAACGATAACAAATCGCTGGGGAAATTTATTTTGGATGGATTGCCTCCGGCGCCGCGCGGCGTTCCTCAAGTTGAAGTAACTTTTGATATTGACGCGAACGGCATTTTGAAAGTTACCGCGAAAGATAAGGCTACCGGTCGCAGTCAGCATATTACCATCACAGCTTCATCGGGTCTTTCGGATTCTGAAGTTGAGAAGATGCGTAAGGATGCCGAAGCTCATGCCGACGATGACCGTAAACGTAAGGATTTGATTGAAGCGCGCAATCAGGCGGATAACTCGGCATATGCCGCGGACAAAGCCATCAAAGAATTTGGCGATAAAATCCCAGCCGAGATTCGCAGTGATGTCGAGAGCAAAACAGCCGAAGTGCGGAAAGCCGCCGAAGGCGAAGATGTAAGCGTAATCAAATCTGCAACCGAAGCGTTGAATGAAGTCATTCAAAAGATCGGCGCGAGTGTGTATCAAGGTCAACAAACTGGCGGTGAACCGTCGGCTGAGTCCGGTCAATCGAAGGCGGGACCTGATGTTGTTGACGGTGAAGTAAAGGAATAGACTGGTTGCAGGTTGAAGGTTTGAATGTTGCAAGTTGGCAACCTTCAACCTGTAACCTTGAACCTTCAACATAAATTATGACCAATCGTGATTACTACGAAATTCTTGGCGTTGGCAGGGACGCGTCTGATGATGAACTCAAAAGCGCGTTCCGTCAGCTCGCGCGCAAGTATCATCCTGATGTGAATAAAGAGCATGACGCCGAGGAAAACTTCAAGGAAATTAATGAAGCCTACGGCGTATTATCTGATAAAGAAAAGCGCGCGCGTTATGACCGTTTTGGTAAAGAAGGACTTGGCAATATGGGCGGCGGATTCCACGATTACACCGTGGACTTCAACGACATCTTTGAAGACCTGTTAAGCGGATTCGGGTTTTCATCAGGCAGACGCTCGCGCAAATCTCCGCGGCGCGGACGCGACTTGCAGATGCAGATGACGCTCAAATTTGAAGAAGCAGTTTTCGGCGCGGATAAAGAGATCGAGTTTGATCGCGAAGATACTTGCTCGCGTTGTAATGGGTCTGGCGCGGAACCAGGCACAACTCCCACAAAATGCTCCACTTGTAATGGACAGGGCGAGGTGCGTCAGGTTCGTCAAACATTTCTGGGACAAATGGTGCAGACTGCAACTTGTCCCGCTTGTAATGGACGCGGTGAAACGATTTCTTCGCCTTGTAAAACTTGCCGCGGCGGTGGATTGGAACACAAGAGGATCAAGAAGAAAGTGCAAGTTCCGCCGGGCGTTGATTCGGGTACGCAAATCCGTTTGGCAGGCGAAGGCGGTCCCGGAGTTTTTGGCGGACCGAATGGAAATTTATTTCTGTTGTTGGATGTCCAACCGCATAAGTTTTTCAAGCGCCGCGAAAATGACCTCATCTTGAATTTGGATATCAATGTGGCGCAAGCCGTTTTGGGCGCGGAAGTTGAAGTCCCAACGATTGACGGGGATGAAAGACTAAAAATCCCTTCTGGCACACAACCTGGAAAAGTCTTTCACATGAAAGGCAAGGGTGTTCCGCATGTTCGTAACAAGAATCATCGCGGCGACCAGTTGGTGATTGTGAATGTTGAAATCCCATCCAAGCTGACCAAAGAGCAACGCGAGTTGTTTGAGAAATTAGCCGAGTCGTTGGGAACAACAGTCTATCCAAAAGAAAAAGGTTTTATTGACTGGCTGAATGACGCGTTTGGCGGATAAAAGTCATGGAGAATCGTCACTTGACGATTCTCTTTTTTATTGAGAAAATATTGAATATATGAGCATTTATTCATATAATAGAAGCCATGTCTCTCAAAAATAGTAACTACGTACAGCTTGCTGAATTATTCAGCGCTCTCAGCGACCCAACGCGCCTGCGGATCATTTCCATCCTGCTTGAAGGCGAGATGAACGTTGGCGATATTGCGGCAAAACTCGAAATGACCGAGTCTGCCGTTTCGCATCAACTGCGCGGACTTCGCCAGATGCGGATTGTGCGAAACCGCAAGGCTGGGCGGCAGGTATTCTATCGTCTCGATGATGAACATGTTGCCGATTTGTTCCGTCAGGGACTGAAACACATGGAGCATAAATAAAGTGAAGGAGATGACATCATAATGGAAACTCTATTTGTTGTGTCGTTATTTGTTTTGTATATGTTTCTTTGGAGAATAAAGCAAATTCAGCAAAAAAGATTTACTGGAATAGATCCCAACGTCATGGAAAAATCCACTTCCAGCGTCCAAAAATTCATGAGTCGTTTTTCGAATATCTTAACAGTTTATGCAGCAATAATTATTTTGATGCACTCAAGTAATATCCAATTGGGATCTCTGTTTAGCCGGTATGACGCGCTTTCATCCATGAAGTTTGACCTGTTGGGTTTTGCGATAGGCTTGATCGGCTTATCGTTTTGTCTTTATGCTCAAACCAAAATGGGGGCGTCCTGGCGGGTTGGCATTGACGAAAAAGTAAAAACTCAATTGATTACAAACGGGTTGTATAAATTCATAAGAAATCCAACTTACCTGGGTCTCTTTTTGCTGAATATTGGCGTCTGGTTGATCTGGCCGACCTGGACTGTCTTTTTATTAAATATCTTGTTTTATCTATTCCTTGAAATTCAGGTTCGCTGTGAAGAGGATTATTTATTTTCAATACACGGCGAACAATACAATGATTACAAAAAGGGAACAAAAAGATATTTGCCGTTTATCTATTAGAAATTTCACTTTGGCTCAGGTGAATTTTTAGTTCAAATTCAAATACGCCTTAAAGAGGATTTTCCGCAAAATTTCATTGCCGGTTTTAGGAAGAATATGTCATACAATCACACACAATCCCATTTCAGCGACAACGCTGAAAAAACCATATCGCGGCTCTCGCTGTCGCTTTTCCTGACTCTGGCATTCGTCTTCATCGAAGCCGCGGTGGGAGTATTCGCCAACAGCCTCGCGCTTCTTACCGACGCGGCGCACAACCTCACCGATGTCATCGCGCTTGGCATGAGTTGGGTCGCGGTCCGGCTGACCGCGCAGCCAGCCAATGAACGCAAGACGTACGGTTATCATCGCGCCGGCATTCTGGTTGCGTTCATTAATTCAACTACGCTTGTTTTGATCTCGCTTGGAATTTTCTATGAAGCCTATCACCGTTTTATTAATCCTCCCAAAGTGCAATCGGGCATATTGATCGGCGTTGGTCTGATTGCCGTTGTCGTCAACCTTATCACCGCGCTTATGGTCAAACGCGGCAGTGAATATGATCTCAATTTGCGTTCGACGTTTGTCCATTTGATGGGCGATGTGCTTTCAACGATTGGCGCAGTGATCGCGGGCATTATCATTTATTTTACAAATGCCAATTGGCTCGATCCGTTTGTCAGCGTGCTTATCGGTTTTCTTATTCTATATAATGCCTGGGGTATTCTGCGCGAAACCATTGACATCCTGCTTGAGTCCACGCCGCGCGATGTCAACGTGAAAACGCTGGTGGATGAACTCACGCAAATTAACGGCGTGCTTGGCGTTCACGATCTACATGTTTGGAGTCTCACACAGAACCTGCGTAACATGTCCGCGCATATTCTCACCGATGATCTTCACATCAGCGCCGGCGCAGATATTCAACGCCAGATCAGCGAGATCGTTTATCGCCGCTACAACATTTCACACGCCACGCTTCAACTTGAATGTGTAGATTGTTGCCCGGACTCATTGTATTGCGATTTAAATCATTCTCATGTGGATGAAATGCCCGATTCCATTTCCAGACGTTGACCTGATTCCGTTTAACTGATTTTTCCATGCCCTCGCTTTTATCCATTATCTTCGTCGCCATTGGCGGCGCGCTCGGTTCGGTCTCGCGCTATCTGCTTGGCACATGGACTCAATCCATTAGCAAAAGCATAGACTTTCCATACGGCACATTAACCGTAAATTTAATTGGCTGTTTTGTAATTGGCTTCCTCGCCCATCTGGCGGAAGCGCGCGGCGCATTTACCCCAGAGACCAGAGCTTTTATATTTATCGGCATTCTGGGAGGTTTTACAACTTTCTCATCATTTGGCAATGACACCGTCAACCTGCTCCGCGACGGCGAAATGTTTAATGCATTATTAAATATTGGCGCAAATATTATTTTTGGTCTTGCATTGGTTTGGCTGGGACGAACCGCCGCATATTGGATATGGAGGTAATCATGCAACTTCCGCAAGATGGAGTTTTGCTCCGCGTCTTCATCGGCGAATCGGATAAACATGAAGGCAAGCCATTATATGAATGGATAGTCCTGCAAGCTCGCGAACAAGGACTGGCAGGCGCGACTGTTCTGCGCGGCATGATGGGCTTCGGCGCGAATACAAGGAAAATCCACACCTTTCGCTTTGATACGCTTTCAGAAGATTTGCCTATCATTGTGGAAATCGTGGATACTCAGGATAAACTGGATAAATTTCTTGAGTTGATCGAACCGCGCATCACAGCAGGTTTAGTCACGTTGGAAAAAGCGCAAGTCAAGTTTTATCGCTTTGAAACGTAGAATATATTTATGATTAAATATATTCTCTTGAAAATCTGGCGGGTATTTCCTGTATGGATTCAAGAAATCCTGTCCCGAATCATTCGCCCCTTGTTTCAAGTATTCGCTGTCGCGGTAATATTTAATCAGGATAAACAAATCCTGCTGGTCAAATCAACATACCAAAGATTTCATCCATGGGGATTGCCGGGAGGCAGTTTGGATTATGGCGAATCTCCCGAAGATGCAGTTGTGCGCGAGCTGTTGGAAGAAACAGGATTAATCGTCAATGTGGAGAAATTTTTGCTTATAAAAACATGGCTGCCTGACCGGATTGGTTTGTATTATTCGTGCAGTATTAAAGATGGTAAATTTTATCCAAGCGATGAAGTATCGGAATTGGGCTATTATTCAATTGAAAATCTGCCTGACGTGCGTCCTTTGGATATTGAGATAATTGAACAATTATATAAAATGGTGAAATATGAACTGGCTTGAAGTTTCTCTGACTGTAGACGGCGAATTGGCTGAATCCGTTGCGGATGTGTTTGCGCGTTTTGCTCCCAACGGCGTGATGACCGAACAAGGCGTCAAATTCATTAATGATGAAGATGAAGGTACGGCGACCGGACCGATTACCGTCCGCGCGTATTTGACGGTGGACGATCAACTTGAAGAAACGCGGCAGAAGCTCGAAGAGTCGCTGTATTTTCTCGGCATGATCCAGCCGTTACCCGCGCCATCCTATAAACAGATCGCGGACCAAAACTGGATGGAAGCTTGGAAACAACACTACAAGCCGATCCTAATTGGCAAGCGTTTGCTCATTCTGCCTGTATGGCTTGCGTCGCCGGAACCGGAGCGTATCGCCATTAAGATTGATCCTGGCATGGCGTTTGGCACGGGGACTCATCCCACGACGCAGTTATGTTTGGAGTTGATGGAGAAAACGATACTCGATATTCGAGAATCGGGAATCGGGGTTCGTTCATTATCAAAATCAAACGACTCCCGAATATCGAATAACGAATATCGGATTATTGATGTTGGCTGTGGTTCAGGGATTCTTTCAATTGCCGCTTTGAAACTTGGCGTAATGCAGGCGCTTGGCGTGGATATTGACGCTGAGTCGGTCAAGAACTCGCGCGAGAACGCCGATACAAACGGTATTGGCGCTGAATTGATTCTGAGTCAAGGTTCGGTGAGCGAAATACTTGCAGGTAAATTTCCATTCAAGCGCGCACCGTTGGTGGTTGCAAATATCCTTGCGCCTGTGATTATCCGTCTCTTTGACGCGGGGTTGGCTGACCTGATGGAAGATCGCGGCGCGATCATCTTAAGCGGAATCCTGCAAGAGCAGGCGCAAAACGTCATTGATGCCGCGCAAGCCAAAGGTCTAAGAATGAACGATAAACGTCAAATGGGAGATTGGGTCGCCCTGGCGATGAGTCGATTATCCTGATTAAAGTCGAAGCGCTAAATGTTCCAATGTTTTGTGCTATCATACAGGCAGTTATGAATCGCCGTCGTTTGTTTTATTACCTGCTGTTGAATGTATTCGTCTCCGCGTGCGTGACGGGTTCGATCTTGTTTTGGTATGATCGTAACTACCGCGCGGTTAGCTCGTCTTCGGTTCAGCCTGTTGTACAATCGAGCGGAGGAACAGAGCCTGTATCCACAGCCAGTTTGCAGACCGATATCCCTATAAAGATTACAAGCGTCATCGGCGCAGGTACTTTGGGATCTGAAGTGGCGATTATTAAATTTGACGGCGAAGGTCAGTTGAATTTAGCCGGCTGGCAATTGAAGGATAGTAATGGAAATACATTTACTTTTCCGCAGATCACGCTTTATCAAAATGGCGCGGTGCAGGTGCATACAACATCTGGAACGGGAACGGTGATTGATCTGTATTGGAATATGAATGAACCCGTCTGGCAATCGGGTGAAGATGCAAAGTTATACGACGCGCAAGGAAGTTTGCGCGCGGTGTATCGAGTGCCATAAACAGAAACATAGAGAATAAAACTCCGACCTGAAACCTGAAACCATATTATGAGCCAAGCCCTCTATCGTAAATATCGCCCCAAAGGATGGGCAGAAGTCATTGGGCAGGAACATGTCCTGCAAACTTTGAAGAACTCGATTATTGCCGATCGTGTTGGTCACGCGTATTTATTCTCCGGTCCGCGCGGCACAGGCAAGACTACACTTGCGCGATTATTGGCGAAGGCAGTTAATTGTCTTGCCAAAAATCCGGCGGATCGTCCGTGCAACGAATGTGAAACTTGTGTTGCTGTCAACGAAAATCGTTTTCTTGATCTCATTGAAATTGACGCGGCATCCAACACGTCGGTGGATGATGTGCGCGCCTTGCGCGACAAGATCAATTTCTCGCCATCGCAAGGCAAATACAAAATCTATATCATTGATGAAGTCCACATGCTTTCAACCGCGGCATTCAACGCGCTTCTCAAAACGCTTGAAGAACCGCCGCCACATGCCATCTTTGTTTTGGCTACAACTGAAATCCATAAAATTCCCGCGACGGTTTTATCTCGCTGTCAGCGGCATGAATTCCGCCGCGTGCCGGTGGATGAGATCGTCTCACAATTGAAGATGATCGTCAGCGCGGAAAAATTTCAGGCGGATGACGACGCCTTGATTATGATCGCGCGTCAAGCCGCGGGCGGAATGCGCGACGCAATTTCATTATTGGATCAACTTTCTTCGACGGGGACAAAGATTACGCTTGCTCTCGCGCAAAGTGTACTTGGGACTGCGACCAATCAAACTGTATTGGACATCATCGGTTCGGTTCGGGACCGTGAGCCTGCTACCGGTCTCGAGACGATTCATCGCGCCTTAGACTCTGGCGCGGATCCGCGCTCGCTGGCGCGTCAAATCGTTGAGTATCTGCGCGGCTTGATGTTGATCCAAATGGGCAACGCCACTCAAGTGGAAGCCACGGCGGATGTCAAAAAACAAATGCAGGCATATTCCGCATCGTTTTCAACATCAAATGTTTTACGCATGATGAAAGTATTCAACACTGCCGCGACCGATTTGCGCGGCGGCTGGCAACCATCCTTAAGTTTGGAGTTGGCTTTGGCGGAAGTGATTGAAATACCAGAAATAATTCTCTTCCAAACCGATACGCGCGCGAAGCCAAAGATTGAATCCGCCCCACAAACGGAAGCAGGCAAAAGGTCCGCGCCAGAAGCGGTGAAGCCTGAGAATGCCATCGTCGCGGCAGGAGATGTCATCAAAGTCTGGAAGCAAATCGCGCAATCGTTGTCGAAGTCGCAGGCGAATTTATCCGCGCTGTTGAATTCGGTCAGGATGATTGACGTGCAGGGAAAAACGCTGGTGCTTGGCTTTGCGAGTAATGTGTTGGTTGAAAAAATGGATAAGCCCGAACATGCGGAAATTTTGCGAAAGGCTCTGGCTGATGTGTTGGGCGTGCAACTTGATATGCGTTGTGTAGTGACGAATGCGAAAGGCAAGCTCCCGCCGAATGTGTCGCAGGATGGCATGGTTGCCGCCGCGCTCAATCAAGGCGGCGAGATTGTGGATATGGATTAAACGATATTTGATACTAAGAATTCGAATATCAAATTATCTAATATCGAATTTCAAATAACGAGGTTTTTATGGCAAAAGGATTTAACAAAGGTCCCGCAATGGGCGGCGGACAATCTGGCATGATGCAACAGATTCAACGCCTGCAAAAACAAATGGAAGAGACACAGGCGAAACTTGCCGACGAGGTCGTGACTTCCACAGTTGGCGGCGGCGCGATCAAGGTCACAATGACCGGCGATCAAAGATGCAGGTCGGTTGAGATTTCGCCTGATCTGTTGAAAGATGCAGACGCCGAGATGTTGCAGGACCTGGTTTTGTCCGCGGTCAACATGGCTTTGGATCAATCGCGTGAGTTGGCAAACGAGCGTTTGGGTCCGCTGGCAGGTGGACTACCATTCTAATTGTGTTCTTCCCGACGAAGCAATTTTCCTCAACGATATGGAGATTGCTTCGGGCAACGAACGCCCTCGCAATGACATAATAAAATTATGCTCCTTCCCGAATCCATTCAATCACTTATTAATTCATTAGAGCGACTTCCCGGCATTGGACCGAAGTCCGCTTCGCGGCTGGCATTCTTCCTTTTGCGCGCGTCTGACGATGTTTCGCAAGATTTGGCGTCCGCGTTGACGGGGTTGAAAGAAAATACAGCTTTTTGTCAGGAATGTTTTAACATCACTGATGCAGGGCGCGAACGCTGTGAAGTGTGTGAGTCGCAGAAGCGCGATGGTTCTATTATTTGTGTAGTTGAAGAAGCTCTGGATGTATTGGCATTGGAACGCGTCGGTGTATTTCAAGGCAAGTATCACGTTTTGCAGGGAGTGTTGTCTCCCATTGAAGGTATTGGACCCGACGATATTAAGATCAAGCAATTGATCGAACGCGTAAAGAATGGGGGAGTGAGTGAAGTGATTCTTGCCACCAATCCCAGCATGGAAGGCGACGCGACCGCGCTGTATTTGCAAGGTCAACTCAAGCCTTATGGCGTACACGTCACACGTCTCGCGCGCGGCTTACCCATGGGCGGCGACCTGGAATATGCCGATCAGAATACATTATTGAGGGCGTTATCTGGCAGGCAGGAAATGAATTAATTGGGTCGTTGTTGTCTGGTAGTCTGTTTGATTTGAATATTTTCATGGATTATGCATCTCAATTAGGTGTAAAAACAATCCGGTTTGGTGAATGTCTTGACTAATGTTGTAATATTGCTGCAATATTTTAAGGTTTGAATGCTTGATAGCTATTGACAAAGTTCGAGAAAAGCATATAATCGTCATTCGCCAGTACATTCTAAAAAGATCTCGTCCTCGTGGCAGATCGTTGACAACTGAGTAACCGTCTCACGTCAGAGACACAAGCCAAGAGGTTTTGCAGTCTGACGAACCGATGTAGAAAGATAAAACATCGGTATTTTTGTCTGTGTAATTCCTTGACAGGCGGTTATGCGGCAGGTAGAATATCGCCCGCTCAAATGGCAAGCACCTTAACAACTGAAAAGTGATAGGAAGCAACAACTTTGTAATTTCAGTGAATAACTCCGTACTTTAACATCTCGCAAGAGATGACAAATTTTTGCGGAGAGTTTGATCCTGGCTCAGGATGAACGCTGGCGGTGTGCCTAATACATGCAAGTCGAACGAGGTGCTTTTGTAGCAATACGAGAGTATCCTAGTGGCGAACGGGTGAGTAACGCGTTGGTGACCTACCCCAAAGTGTGGGATAACAGTCCGAAAGGATTGCTAATACCGCATGTGGTCATCGGGTTTAGAAACCGATGTCTAAAGGAGCAATTCGCTTTGGGAGGGACCTGCGTCCCATCAGCTAGTTGGTGAGGTAACGGCTCACCAAGGCGACGACGGGTAGGGGACCTGAGAGGGTGGCCCCCCACAATGGAACTGAAACACGGTCCATACACCTACGGGTGGCAGCAGTAGGGAATATTGCACAATGGGCGAAAGCCTGATGCAGCAACACCGCGTGTGCGATGAAGGCCTTCGGGTCGTAAAGCACTTTTCTGAGAGATGAGAAAGGACAGTATCTCAGGAATAAGTCTCGGCTAACTACGTGCCAGCAGCCGCGGTAAAACGTAGGAGGCAAGCGTTATCCGGATTCACTGGGCGTAAAGCGCGTGCAGGCGGTTCGGTAAGTTGGGCGTGAAATCTCCCGGCTCAACTGGGAGAGGTCGTTCAATACTACCGGACTTGAGAGCAGAAGAGGAAAGTGGAATTCCCGGTGTAGTGGTGAAATGCGTAGATATCGGGAGGAACACCAGTGGCGAAGGCGACTTTCTGGTCTGTTTCTGACGCTCAGACGCGACAGCTAGGGTAGTAAACGGGATTAGAGACCCCGGTAATCCTAGCCGTAAACGATGTAAACTTGGTGTCGGTGGCTTAAACACTATCGGTACCGCAGCTAACGCGATAAGTTTACCGCCTGGGGACTACGATCGCAAGATTAAAACTCAAAGGAATTGACGGGGGCCCGCACAAGCAGCGGAGCGTGTGGTTTAATTCGATGCTACACGAAGAACCTTACCCGGGTTTGACATGCAAGTGGTAGTGATCCGAAAGGTGAACGACCCGCAAGGGAGCTTGCACAGGTGTTGCATGGCTGTCGTCAGCTCGTGTCGTGAGATGTTCGGTTAAGTCCGCTAACGAGCGCAACCCTCGCCGCGTGTTACATGTGTCACGCGGGACCGCCGGTATCAAGCCGGAGGAAGGTGGGGATGACGTCAAGTCCGCATGGCCTTTATGTCCGGGGCTACACACACGCTACAATGGGCAGTACAATGGGTCGCGAAACCGCGAGGTGGAGCCAATCCCCCAAAGCTGTCCTCAGTTCAGATCGCAGGCTGCAACTCGCCTGCGTGAAGCCGGAGTTGCTAGTAAACGCGCGTCAGCTATAGTGCGTTGAATACGTTCTCGGGCCTTGTACACACCGCCCGTCACGTCATGGGAGCTGGTAACACCTGAAGCCGGTAGCCTAACCGCAAGGAGGGCGCCGTCGAAGGTGGTGCTGGTGACTGGGACGAAGTCGTAACAAGGTAGGTGTACCGGAAGGTGCGCCTGGATCACCTCCTTTCTAGAGTAATTGAGCAGTCTCTCTCACGAGAGAACTTGCTCCACATTTTTATACCCCCACGGTGCTTGGGGTACTGGATGAAACTAGTTTGTTTCCTATCACTTCTCAGTTGTTGAGGTCTGTTAAGGGCTTGTAGCTCAGTTGGTTAGAGCACTGTGCTGATAACGCAGGGGTCACAGGTTCGAATCCTGTCAAGCCCACCTTCTGCAAGATCGGCAGTGATCTTGGGGATGTAGCTCAGTGGGAGAGCAGCGCCTTTGCAAGGCGAAGGTCGCGGGTTCAAATCCCGCCATCTCCACTGAATTTTCGAAAGAATTGGAGTGAGATAAAGATTGTTAAACGGTACACAGGCATAAAGTTAGGAAAAGCACCGCATTTTGATGGGTTATGTTGACCCGGCGGTGAATGCCGGGTCGTTTTATCTCTAATCACAAAATATGTTGAAGGGTGACCGATACTCTTGAAGGGTTCGAGAGTATCGGTCACCGGTCAAACGGTGATTGCACCTTAAAAACTGAATAGCAATTAATTGATGTAGGCCGATAAAGTATTTTATCGAAAATGAAAAGTATCAATTTCTCCGCATCACGTGGAGAAGCTACTAAGAGTTTACGGTGAATGCCTTGGCGCCAAGTGCCGATGAAGGACGTGGGACACTGCGATAAGCCTCGGGAAGCCGTGTACAGGCGTTGATCCGAGGATTTCCGAATAGGGAAACCT